>Ga0209542_10002210_pt1 | contig 44038 bp, 41 predicted proteins | sample RifCSPhighO2_01_FD_184028 | JGI IMG/M metagenome (GOLD analysis project Ga0209542, IMG submission 184028) | Soil microbial communities from Rifle, Colorado - Rifle CSP2_plank highO2_0.1 (SPAdes) (version 2) | ecosystem: Environmental > Terrestrial > Deep subsurface > Rock core/Sediment ...
CGGTCGTAGTCTTGATTAAAGCGGAAAATATTTATGTCTTAAAATCTTATAAATTCTTAAAATTTTTTAAATCAGGATCCTTATCGTAAATCAGATCAATGATCTGATATCCAATCACATCTTAATTATAGCAAATTGACTTATCATTTTTGGCTAAAAATAAGCAAAAATCCCACTTTTCAATTGAAGAGCGGGATTAGTTAAAATTTTATCGGGAAACCAAATCATTAATACGCCTTTATTTTAGGCAAAAAAAGCCCGATATGGGCAAGACTGGCGCAAAGTTTAATATCAAAAGTAAAACTATAAATCAAAACTAAAAATCAGTGGCATTAAGCTTTGTACTATAACCCTTTACTTTGAGTTTTGTGTTTTAAGCTTAAAATTTACTCTACAGTAACACTTTTTGCCAAGTTACGCGGTTTATCAACATCAATTCCTCGCACAACTCCCATATGATAAGCAAATAGTTGTAAAGGGATAATTGCTAAAATTGGAGTTAATATTTCCAAAGTTTTAGGTATATAAAGCCAATCATCCGCGATATGCTTAATTTTTTTGTTCCCTTCTGTTGTTATAATAATAATTTTCCCGTGCCTTGTTTTTATCTCTTCCATATTAGAAACCATCTTGTTATATACGCTATCTTCCGGCGCGATAGCTATAGTCGGGAAATTTTCATCAATCATAGCGATCGGCCCATGTTTCATTTCTCCGGCTCCGTATCCTTCGGCATGAACATATGAAATTTCTTTTAATTTTAACGCACCCTCGAGAGCTGTTGGAAAATTATATTTTCTTCCAATATATAAGAAATTATTAAAATTTTTATATTTTCCCGCCAATATTTTTACCTTTTTATTATTACACATTAATACGTGATTACAAAGTTGCGGGAGTCGTAATAATTCTTTGAAGAATTTTTTATTGTTATATTTTAAGAAGTTGCGCTGTCTCCCTAAAAACAACGCTAAAAGCGCCAAAATCGTGAGTTGTGATGTAAATGCTTTTGTTGAAGCTACCCCGATTTCTGGCCCAGCGTGATTATAAATACCCGCATTGGTTTCTCGCGCGATGGTTGAACCGACAACATTTACTATTCCTAGTGTTAGGATATTTTTTTCTTTAAAACGCCGTAGAGCAGCTAATGTATCAGCCGTTTCCCCTGACTGAGAAATGGCTACCATGGCTAAATTTCGCCCGTTAATTGGTGAGTTGCGATAACGCAACTCAGAAGCCAATTCAACTTCACAAGGAATACCGCTTAATTCTTCTATCATGAGTTTTCCGATAATACCTGCAAGATAAGCAGTGCCGCAGCCGGTGATTATAATTCTATTAATTTTTCTTAGCCTATTTTTCACACGCTCTAAACCTCCAAGTTTAATACTCTCTTCTTTTTTAACTAATCGGCCTCTTAAACTATTGGAAATTGATTCCGGTTGTTCAAAAATTTCCTTAAGCATAAAATACTGATAACTGCCTTTCTGAGCGTTATTTAATTCCCACTTAAGTTCTTCTTTTCTTTTTGAAATATTTAAATTTTTAAATCTTAGTGTATCAAAAAGTTGAACTGCGTTTTTTGTTAAAACCGCTATTTCGCCATCATTCATATAAATTACATCTTTTGTCCGGTTTAAAATTGCTGAAGCATCAGAGGCTATTAGGCGCTCGCCATTGCCTATACCAATAACCAATGGACTACTATTTTTCGCGGCAATTATTCTATCAGGATAGTCAGAAAAAAGAATGGCTAAGCCATAAGTTCCTTTTACCAATTTTAACGATTTTATAACTGCTAACTCCGAACCATATCGCAGATTTTCCTCTATAAGATGCGCTAAAACTTCGGTATCAGTTTCTGATTTAAATATATGACCATGTTGGATTAAAACTTCTTTTAGTGATTTGTAATTTTCAATAATCCCATTATGGCAAACAAAAATCCGACCAGTACAATCGATGTGGGGATGAGCATTCCTCTCGCTCGGTTCACCATGTGTCGCCCATCGAGTATGCGCAATACCGATATTACTATGCCAACTTTTAGATACTTTATTTTCTAATTCTTTAACTCGTCCCTTAGTTTTAGCCAATTTATTTTTGATGCCATCAAAAACAACAAGACCTGCGGAATCATAACCGCGATATTCCAATCGTTTTAGACCTTTTATTAAAATTGGTAAAGCATTACTTTTACCTATATACCCTATAATTCCACACATACAACTATATAACGATATTGATCAGCCGTTTGGGTACAAAGATAATTTTTTTGATTTGCGCGTTACCTATGTGTTTAATTACCGCTTCACGTTTTAAAACAAGTTTTTCAATTTCTGGTCGTTCTAGGTTTTTAGAAATACGTATTTTATCGCGCATTTTGCCATTGATTTGGATAATAATTTCATACTCCGCCCCTTCTATGAGTTTGGCATCGTATTTCGGCCACATTTCTGTGTGAATGGATTTTTTATTTCCTAATATACTCCAGAGTTCTTCGGTAAAATGAGGCGCAAATGGCGCAAGTAATCTAAGAAACTTTTCCCAAGTTAGTAGTGAAATATTGTTTTGATCTTTTTCAAATTTATTTAAAAGTATCATTAAGGCACTGACGGCCGTATTAAACCTAAAATTTTTAATATCATCCCCTACTTTCTTGATAGTGTAATTTAAAATATCAATAATCTCTGATGAACTATTTTTTGGGCGCTTGACCCCACTAATAAATTGTCTTGATTTCCATACTCGATCTAAAAATCTCTTAATGCCAGAAATTCCATCGCTTTTCCAAGTTACACTGGCTTCATGTGGCCCTAAAAATAACTCATACATTCTAAGGCAATCGGCTCCAAATTTTTTAACAATCGCATCGGGATTAACAATATTACCACGGCTCTTAGACATTTTTTCGCCATCAGGCCCTAAAATAATCCCGTGAGAAATACGCTTAATATAGGGTTCTGGTGTTGGCACAAGTTTTTGGTCATGTAAAAATTGATGCCAAAACCTAGAATAAAGTAAATGCAGTGTAGTATGTTCTAATCCGCCAAAATAAATATCAACCGGAAGCCAGTGTTTCATTAATTTTGCATCGGCAAATTTTTTCTTATTTTTAGAATCAATATAACGCAAATAATACCAAGAACTACCAGCCCATTGCGGCATAGTATTTGTTTCGCGCTTGGCCGGTTCACTGCATTTAGGACACTTAACATTAATCCATGATTTAATTGCGGCAAGCGGTGATTCTCCGGTACCGGTTGGCTTATACTTTTTCACTTTAGGCAAAATCACCGGTAAGTCTTTTTCCGGAACAGATACAATACCGCATTTGAGACAATGAACAACTGGAATAGGCTCTCCCCAATATCTCTGACGAGAAAAAACCCAATCGCGCATTTTATATTGCGTTGAAAAATCTCCAAATCCTTTTTCTTTTAACCATTTAGTGATTTTTTCCCCTCCTTCGGCTGATTCTAAGCCAGTAAATTCGCCAGAATTTATAATTAGTCCACCCTCTATATAGGGTTTGTCTTCTGGCCCACCCGCCTTGCTACGCAAAGCGTTGCGGGCGGGCCATTTCCGTCCTGGATCAATCACTTTTATGATCGGCAGATTAAACTTTTTGGCAAATTCCCAGTCGCGCTCATCATGGGCTGGTACCGCCATAATGGCGCCTGTTCCATAGCTGGTCAAAACATAATCGGAAATCCAAATCGGGATTTTTTTATTATTCATAGGATTGATCGCGTGAGCGCCAGTAAATACACCGGTTTTATCTTTTTCAAGAGATGTTCGCTCTAATTCGGTTTTAAAATGCGCATTAACGACATAATGGCGGACTTTTTCTTTTTGTTCTTTCACTGTGATTTGGTCCACCAACGAATGTTCCGGAGAAAGCACTAGATAAGTAGTGCCAAATAATGTGTCGGGCCTGGTGGTGAAAACTGGTATTTGGTATTTACCCGCCCGCAACGACTTTGTCGTAGCGAAGTCGGACGGGGTATCTAGTATTTTGAATTGAACAATAGCGCCAACGGATTTGCCTATCCAATTTTTTTGTTGGGTTTTTATTTGTTCCGGCCAATCTAAATTTTCCAGACCTTTTAAAAGTTTTTCAGCATAAGCCGTAATTTTCAGATACCATTGACGCATTTCTCTTTTTTTCACTTTAGTGCCGCAACGTTCGCAACAACCATTAATAACTTCCTCATTGGCCAAGCCAGTTTTATCTTTGGGGCACCAATTTATTAATCCTTTAGCTTCATAAGCTAAATTTGATTTCAAGAATTGCAAGAAAATCCATTGGGTCCATTTATAATAAGCTGGATCAGTAGTATTGATCTCGCGCGACCAATCAAAGCCTATCCCCCAGCTTTTAAGCTGGATTTTAGCGTTTTTAATATTTTTTATGGTCGTTATTGACGGATTGATACTTTTTTTAATGGCAAAATTTTCTGCCGGCAAACCGAAAGCATCCCAACCAATCGGATATATAACTTCGTAGCCATTCATTCTTAAAAATCGGCTATATACATCGCCGGCAACGTAGGGCCGAAGATGACCCATATGAAGCCCTTCTCCGGAAGGATAAGGAAATTCAACTAAAACATATTTTTTTCTTTTGTTGCTTTTATTTTTGGCAAAATAAATCTTTTTTTTCTCCCAGATTTTCTGCCATTTTTTTTCTATTTTTTTAGCTTCATACATGATATTGAGTTTAACGTAAAAAACAACCGGAGGCAATTGACAAACTGATAAAATTGATTTATTTTTTCTTATAGAAGTATTGCTAAAGCTGTTTAAAAACTTAAACGGAGGAGTAAAAATGAACCTAGAGAACTTGGGAATTCAGAAAATCAATTTCGGCGCCTGTGATGGAACTTGGATTGAAAATCTATATATTGATGAACAAGTTTCAATTAATCCTACTACCACTAAACCAATTGCGTCAGTAAAACAAGCCGGACCCAGGAATTATGAACGAATACTTACAACAGCTCAAAATAAATTTAAGGAATGGCGGATGGTGCCGGCGCCAAAACGTGGCGAAATCGTGCGGCAGATCGGCAACGAACTTCGCAAATATAAGAAGGAATTAGGTGCTTTAGTATCGCTTGAAATGGGAAAAATAATCGCCGAAGGCGAGGGTGAAGTCCAGGAAATGATTGATATTTGCGATTTTGCCGCGGGACTTTCCCGCCAGCTTTACGGCCTTACCATGCACAGTGAACGACCCGGCCATAGAATGTACGAGCAATGGCATCCTCTTGGTCCAGTTGGAATTATAACCGCTTTTAACTTTCCTGTAGCAGTTTGGGCCTGGAATGCAGCTATTGCTGCAGTTTGCGGTAATACAATGGTATGGAAACCATCGAGCGAAACTCCTTTGTGCGCAATTGCGGTTCAAAATATCTGCAATCGTGTGATGAAAAATAATAATCTATCCGGAATTTTTAATCTGGTTATTGGATCCGGCAAAATAATTGGAAAGATGATGGCTTTGGACCGCCAGATTCCTCTTATCAGCGCTACCGGCTCCTGCGCAATTGGTCGGCAAATTGCCGAAATAGTAAGTAAAAGATTCGGAAGAACCATACTAGAGCTTGGCGGCAATAATGCTATGATTGTTTTAAACGATGCCAACCTTGACTTGGTAATCCCAGCTATTCTTTTCGGTGCCATTGGAACATCGGGGCAACGCTGTACCACTATTAGACGGCTCATTGTTCAAAAAGAATTAGTCAACGAATTAACCGAAAGGCTTATTAGCGCTTACCGTCAAATAATTATTGGCAATCCTTTAAACCCATCGACACTAATGGGTCCATTAGTAAATAGGGAGGCTATAGATACTATGTTCGATGCGCTTAAGAGAATAATAAAATTGCATGGTGGAGAAATTATTTATGGAGGAATTTACGGAAAAAATGTAGTAGATAATTGCGGATTTTTCGTCGAGCCAACCATTGTTAAAGCATATAAAACGATGCCAATTATGAAGGAAGAGATATTTGCGCCCATTCTTTACATCATTAAAGTCAATGATTTAGAAGAAGCGATTGAAGTAAATAATGATGTGCCGCAAGGACTTTCTTCGGCCATTTTCACTAATAATCTTATGGCGGCAGAAACATTTTTAAGCCATCGTGGAAGCGATTGTGGAATCGCTAATGTAAATATCGGAACTAGTGGCGCCGAAATCGGCGGAGCTTTCGGCGGAGAAAAAGACACTGGTGGCGGTCGAGAAGCCGGAAGTGATTCCTGGAAAGCGTATATGAGACGACAAACTTGCACAATTAATTGGTCAAATGATTTGCCGCTCGCTCAAGGAATTAAATTTGGATAGTAATTAGTTCGCCAGTCGGCGAAAAATCGTGTAAAACACGGTTTTTTTATTTTATTTGAAAAAGTTTTTCGGTGTTTTCCACAGTGTGCTGCGCCACTTCTTCAAAACTCAATCTTTTCCACTCGGCGATTTTACGCGCCACAAATTCAACATAGGCCGGTTCATTGCGCCGACCGCGATACGGCGCCGGCGCCGCAAACGGCGCATCGGTCTCAAGTAAAATTTTACCTATCGGTACAAACTTCACAACTTCTCTATATTCAGATGCAAATGTTATCGGGCCGGCAAAGCTGATATAAAATCCCAAATCAAGAAATTTTTCAGCGGTTTCTTTTGATCCGGAAAAGAAATGAGCCACCCCGTTGCCATTTAAAATATTTAAATTTTCATATTTCAAAATTTCAACCGCGTCTTCATAGGCATCTTGTGTTCCGACAGAAGGCCGACAATGAAAAATCATTGGCTTATTTAATTCTTTCGCTAGTTCGATTTGTTTTATAAAAATCTCTTTTTGCCTTTTAATTTCTGTTTCACTTGGCGAACGAAAATAATCCAGTCCGCACTCGCCTATCGCGACAACTTTTTCGTTTTTCGCCAATTCTCTGTATTTATCAGCATCAAAATTTTCTTTCAAATTATCATTTGGATGCAAACCAATAGAAGCCCACATAAAATCCGGATATTTTTTAGCGAGCACTATGGCTTTTTCGGATTCCTTAAAATCAGTTCCGACATTTATCGTTTTAATATCAAAATTGCGAAGTTTTTTTATAATTTCTTCGCGGTCATTGTCAAATTGACGGAAATGAAGATGAGAATGAGAATCAAACAACATTTAATTCAACTGTGGGAACAAAATTATCGATTTTTTAGTTTTTATTTGTCTAACAATCTTCTCCGAAGTTTCAGGTAAAAATGGGGCCAGTAAACGACCAATTTCAGATATTAAATATAAAAGCGAACCGATAATTTCTTTAAATTCTTTTAAATCAATATCTAAAATCCAAGGTTTTTTTTCGTCTATATATTTATCCCCTAAGGCGATAAGCCACCAAATGGCAATAAGCGCATCATCAAATTTCAATTCGCTAATAGATTTTTCGATTTTTTTTTCCACCTCTTTTACCGCAACAACAAAATTCTTATTTGATCGCGATGGGATTTTTCTCTTTTGCGCCAATGTTAAAACTCGTGCCACTAAATTGCCGAGTCCTTTGGCTAAATCGGCGTTATACCTTTTCTCAAATTTATCATAAGTGAAATTGCTATCATCTGAATAAGGAAATTCGCGTAAGAAATGGTATCGTACTGGGTCAACACCATATTTTTTAGTAAGTTCCTCTGGCACAATAACATTGCCGACAGTTTTTGATATTTTATCGCCTTTTACATTTATAAATCCGTGAACAAATAGGCGCTTAGGCAAGGCCAATCCCGCTGAAAAAAGCATCCCTGGCCAAATAGCGGCATGAAATCTTAAATTATCTTTTCCTATGATTTGCAAATCTGCCGGCCACCATTTTTGAAATTTTAATATATCGATATTTCGAGTTGAACCGTAACCAATTGCAGAAATATAATTTACCAAAGCATCGCACCAAACGTACATAGTTTGGGTCGGATCATCGGGAACCGGAATCCCCCACGATAAATCTTTGGCCGGACGAGAAAAACTGACATCATCCAAACCACTTTTAATTAAAGAAAGTATTTCGTTTCGCCGGGATTCGGGAATTATTTTAAATTTATCGGAAATAATAGCCGATTCAATTTTTTTGGAATATTTGGAAAGATGGAAAAACCAGTTTTCTTCCTCAACAACTTCCGGTTTTCTTTGGTGATCACGGCATTTTCCATTTATCAAATCCTTTCCAGTAACAAACGCTTCGTGACCCACGCAGTAAAGCCCATGGTATTTTTTCCAGTAAATATCATTGGATCTAACTAATTTTCGCCACATTTTTTGGGTAGCGGGCCAGTGGCGTTTTTTATCGGTTGTTCGGATAAAATCATCACTTGAAAGATTAATAATTTTTTTAAGCTCTTCGAATTTGATTGAATTTTCATTAACTAATTCTTGTGGCGTTTTGCCCTGTGCTTTTGCGGTTCTTGATATTTTAGCGCCATGTTCATCGGTACCTACTAAAAATTTAACATCTTTTCCCTTTATACGCTCATATCGCGCCAAAACATCTGCCGCTAAAGGATCTAAAATGTGCCCGATGTGCGGACCGGCATTTGAGTAAGGAATGGAAGTGGTTACATAAAATTTTTTATTTGTTTTTGCCATTTTTAACAATTAAATAAACTCCGACCGATGCGGCACCAAGCAAATCAAACATTAAATCAGTCAACGTATCAAAATAAATAGTGATGCCTTTTGGAAGTAATTCAAAAGCTCCGTATTGATAAATAAATATAAATTCATACCATTCCCATATTACTCCGAGTATTAAAGCGCCGCCAGTAAAAATTATAATTTTCATTAAAAACACAGTTTCTGTTTTGTGATATTTGCGCGTGGCATCAAAAATAAATCTGATAAAGAAAAAGGCGTAAACCCCGCCTAGAAAATGAATGTAGTTAGAAATCTGCCAGCTAAATAGCGACATCAGACCAAAATACCAACCAATTAAAAAAGAAACCAGAACGATGAAGCCGCCTAAAAATAATAAAAATAGAAATTTTATTATCACTATATTAGTGTTTCTGAATTTATATTTTCTGCAGGCGCGACCGCCAGCCCTACTGGAGAAGCAGCTGATCGACGTTTTGCTAAGTCGGTAAAAAATTCGTCAACCACCGCCGCCAAAGGAACAGCTAAAAGAATACCCAAAATTCCTCCTAATTTAGCGCCTACTAAAATAGCAAGAATAACCGCTACCGGATTAAGTCCAACAAGTTTTTTTATAAGAAGCGGCACCAAAATGTGATTTTCAAGCTGCTGAATCGCAACAAAAAAAACAAGAGTCCAAAGCCCTAAAACAGCCGATTGAGACAACGCTAAAAGCGTTGCAAGACCACCGGCTACTATCGGACCAACAAAAGGAACGATTTCCAATACACCTACAACTATGGCAATAAGAAAAGCATATTTAACTCCTAAAATCCAAAGCCCGATGCCGACAACTACCGCCATAAAAATACTTAAAATCAACTGGGCTTGCAACCAGCGGCCCATTTTTTTTTGAGCCCTAACCCACAGACCATGTGCATAGGCCTCGAATTGGGACGGCATCACCGAACTTAAAAAATCATCTAAAGCACCTCGGGATAAAGACAGATAAAAAGAAACGACCAGAACTACCAAAAAAGAAACAATACCGCCAAATATTGATGAGGCGTAAGAAATCAGCGAAGTAAAGCTTGGTATTTGACCGGTCAGTTGAATTAACAAATCGTGAAGATTCGCGGAAAGGCCCGGTAAAAAGGTTATGGTGCCGGCGGCTTCTTCTATTTTGCCGAAGTAAGTCGGATAATTCTCTGAAAAATCGCGAATCTGATCAAGTATAAGCGGCAAAATAATATAAATTAGAGCTGCAAAAAAAACAAAAAACAAAATGTAAATTACAATTAAAGATAGGAGTCGTGGAATTTTTTTGTTTTCAGAATATTGAAGCAGTGGTTCAAGCGCCGAAGAAATAATTATAGCAAAAATCAAAACCGCTATGATATCTCGCACCATAAAAATCAAAACAACCAAGGCACTAATTAAAAGCGCCCAGAGCATTGTTTTGGGTGAAATTTCTATAATTGTTTTTCTGCTTACTGCCATAACAAATTTATTATGGCTTAATTGTACTATATTTTTAATAAACTGGCAAATTGCTCCTCATTTTTATATGGGCCAATAATGGCCAAGTTCAATTTTTCGGGTTTTAAAATATATTGCGCCACTCTTAAAATGTCATCAGAAGTTACATCTTTAATTTTTTTTATCACATATTCCGGTTTTAAGATTTCTCTTTTTAAAATTTCTTGGAAACCATAAAAACTGGCGAGTTCATCGGATGTCTCAATACCTAAAATCAAACTGCCTTCCAGATGTTCTTTTGCTTTATTCAGTTCTGCCGCACTCACCTTGATATTCTTAATTTTTCGGTATTCTTCAAGAATTGCTTTAATGATTTCTTTCATCCGCCGATTATCTATTCCGGCCCATGTAGCCAGGTTGCCTGTATCCGTTGATTCATCAGAAAATGTCCTTACATAATAAGCCGCGCCCATTTTGTCTCGAAGTAATTGAAACAGACGTGAAGACATCCCACCGCCCAAAATCGTTGCTAAAACATCGACCGCGTAGCGTTGCTTGTCGAAAATATTGTAAGACCTTACCCCCAGCGCGATATGAGTTTGATCGGTTTTTTTATAAAAAACTTTAATTTCAGGCTTTTTTTGAAACTCTTTGGCCGGAATTTTATCTTTTCCTTTAGCATCGCTGATGGACCTAAAAAGTTTTTTTATTTTATTAACTATATTGTCATGCTTAATCATCCCGGAAACAACCACAACAGTTTTGGGTGCGACGTAATGATCGCTATGGTATTTAACAAAGTCATTGCGCATTAGTTTGGCAATAATTTCTTTTTTACCTGCCGTGTCCCAACCGGCCGGCTGATCGCCATATAAAAGATCTGTCCAGATGTCACCAATTTTTCTCGCCGGATTGTCTTCGTACATATTAATCTCTTCAATAATCACTCCTCTTTCCTTATTAATTTCTTCCTGTTTGAACTTAGGATTTAAAGTAATGTCGGACACAATGTCGAGCAATAAATCTAAATGCCGACCATTGGCTTTAGCGTAGTATCCGGTATATTCCTGTCCGGTAAAAGCGTTGTATTGACTGCCGATTCTATCAAGAGGTTCAACGATAGCTAGTGGTGTTGATCGCTTGCCGGTGCCCTTGAAGGTCATGTGCTCTAAAAAATGAGAAATGCCGTTTATTTTTTTGGTTTCGTATTTTGAACCGGTCGCCACAAGTACCAAAACGGTTACCGTTTTGGTATCGGCCATCGGCACAGTAATAATCCTTAAGCCATTAGGTAATGTGGTTTTTTTATACATTTAATTTATCATCCAGATAATCTTCTAATCCTTTTATCGCTATTCTCTCTTGCTTCATTGTATCTCTATCGCGAACCGTAACTTTTTTGTCTTCAAGAGAGTTAAAATCAACTGTAACGCAAAACGGGGTTCCAAGCTCATCTTGACTATAGTAACGCTTTCCAATATTACCCCTATCATCCCAAGCCGTCATAAATTGCGGCCGCAAATTATCATAAATTTTTCTCGCTAATTTTATAAGCTCAGGCTTGTTGGCTAAAAGCGGAAAAACCGCCGCTTTATAGGGCGCCAATATTGGCGGTAACTTAAGTAAAACTCTGTCATTATCTTCTGCATAATGTTCTACTAAAACAGCTAAGACAGAACGATCAACTCCCCATGTCGGCTCAATTACGTGGGGCCAAAATTCTTCGTTCGTTTCCGGATTTTTATATTTTAAATTCTGGCCAGAGAATTTTTCATGATTTTTTAAATCAAAATCCGTTCGGTAAGCCAAGCCATAAAGCTCGTTTGTGCCAAAAGGAAACTCATAATCAAAATCAACGGTTTTTTTAGAATAATGCGCCCGATCGCTTTCAGGAACCTCTCTTTCATGGATTTTTTTAACATCAATCCCTAGTCCTTTAATCCAATCAATCATCTGCTTTCTCCAATATTCAAAATGTTTTTCCCAATCTGCTTCGCTAATAAAATATTCAATTTCCATCTGTTCAAACTCCCTCGTCCTGAAAATAAAATTTCCCGGAGTAATCTCGTTGCGAAACGCCTTACCCATTTGGGCAATGCCAAAGGGAATTTGTTTTCGGCTTGTATTTAAAACATTTTTAAAATCAACAAACATTCCTTGAGCGGTTTCCGGGCGAAAATAAACAATATTTGCAGCATCTTCCGATAATCCGAGAAAAGTTTTAAACATTAAATTGAAACTTTTCGCTTCGGTAAAATCTCTGCCATTGCAATCCGTGCAAACATAACGCCCGCCATCAATGGTCAACGAATCGGTCCTAAACCGATGATGACAATTTTTACATTCTATAAGAGCGTCGGAGAAATTTTTTAAGTGCCCACTCGCTTCCCAGACCTTAGGATTCATAATCAAGGCCGCATCAATGCCAACCATATCGTCTCTTTCCTGAACAAATTTCTTCCACCAAAGTTGTTTGATATTGTTTTTTAATTCAACACCCAATGGACCATAATCCCATGAATTTGCTAGCCCCCCGTATATTTCACTGCCCGGAAAAATAAACCCCCGCCTCTTGCAAAGCGACACAATTTTTTCCATTAAACTGCTTTTTTTATCGATCCTTTCTTCCATAAATAGTAAAAAAGCTATTAAAGTTAATAGAAAATTAGCATGTTTTTATCAATACATCAAATAATGAATTACGGCTGGACACGGCCTTTTTGGAAACCTATGCCTGAATCATCAGGCATATCTGTCCGAAGCGTAGGCGCCATTGCCGTAATGTTAATGCCGGTAAAAACGTCTTCTGCTATTAAATTTGAATCACCGATGACCGACATAATAGTATTTACGTTTTTTATCGAAGGCATTAACGCCACCTGAAAAATCACTTCATATGGGTCAAGCAGTACGCCAGTGCCAGCCGGCAATTTCCCGATGTTCCAAGTAAGTTCGCTGGTCCGGTCATTGTACTCTAATGTGGCGGCACCGGCGCCGGCTTTTTTACTCTGCCAACTGATGCCTTCCGGCAAAACTGTTTTAACGATAACTTTATCAAGATCATTACTATAATTGGTAACCTGCCAGTGGATGGTGTAAGTCGTGGTTTGACCTACTTTAGGCGGCAAAGGCCCGGAATTTTTTATAACCGCGTCATAATAATAACCTTTGGTTTTAAGCTCTGCTTTTGTGTTTACTTTCAAAGCCAAGTCATTTGAAACCGAAAGTAACTCAACCGCTAATGACGATGGTATGGTTGATGTTTCTATTGTCGCTAAAACTTGAAGTAAAAAATTTTTATCCCTGAAAGTCCTTATTACATATCGGGGCTTAACATTGATTTGAAATTCTACTTCACCAGTAGCAGTCGGTGATAAATTCCTAAGCTCCGTCGTATTTCCGGCATTCCAAGTAATAGTATTATCCGAACCGCTGTAAAAACCTTTGGTTTTAAGAGAAGAAAAATCATACATCAAACCATCAAGCTTGGCTTTTAAAACAACGTCGGACAGGGAAATACTGGTATTATTTTTATAATTAATTTTAAATTGTAGAAAATCACCCGGATTAACGGTGGTGTTAGGCTGGTTGTTTACCGATATATCTATTTGAAGAGGCGGGACAGCTAGATTGATTTGAGCCGAACTGCGACTAAATTTAAAAAATTTATCACTTTCCCGAACACCAATGGCTAATTCAAAATTGGCGTTTTCGATATTTCTTAAAATTCCCACAACGGTGATATCGCCTTCTTCATTCGGATTTAAATCGCCTAAATTCCAAACATTATTGCTTTTTGCCGGCATTTGATCTGAAGATACAAAATTAAAATTTTGGGGATAGCTTGCTTCAATTGAAACGTTTTTGAAAATCTTCTCAGTGTTATTTTTATAATGGATTACATAAATATTTCTGATATTCGGCAAAACCGTTTCCGGCGTTTTAAAATTAAGGGAAAGCGCCGAACCATTTATCGCCACATCTTTAACCGCCTCATTTTCAAAAGTTGAGGCGGTGTTTTGCGGTTTATAACTTAAAACCGCTTGAAGTTTCTGAATGCTTTTATCCGAACCCACCAAAGCCAAACTGACTTCAATCTTGCCGCCGCCGCCAATGCCTATACTCCCCAAATCAATATTTTGAACCATTTTGTCGCCAGTAACTACCGCTTCTTGCGGATAACGAACTGTTAGGCCAGCGTTTTGAAGAATTTGATTAGTGTTATTCCAATAAGAAATTAGATAAGTAACCTGCTCTCCGCTTGCCGCTTGAGTTGGACCAGAAATATTAAAATCAACCCGCGATTTTTTAAACGAAGTCAGCCAAAAATAAAAACCAATACCGCTTAAAATAACAACAACAAGAAAAACAATGCTAGCAATAATAAGAATTTTTTTTTGCCGGGAGCTAAAAAAACGAATAGCTTGCGGTAACGATGGGTCAGAAAACTCCGGCAATGCCTGAGATGAAGGAATTTGGATCATTATTAATAATTATACCACAGGGCCTCTTCTAAATTATCCCCAAATCCCATTATTTTAATGAAATCTGATTTATAAGCGTTTAAAAATTCACCCGCCCGACTGGACGACGCCAGTCGTTCGGGCGGGTCGTTGTCCACTTCAATTTTGTCGGCTTTTGAAAAACTTTCTAAAATATAGCTCCATAACATTTCATCTTTTTGTGAACCCTTTAGCATAAAGCAAGTAAAATCGGCCATTTTGGCAAAAAGGGCAGCTTGAGCCGGTAATGTATTTTGGCTTAAGAATTTCTGATAAGACAAAGCAGTGGTAATAAATAAATCGCCATTTTTTTTGGTCGCCAATTCAACCCAAACAATATTAAACGGCTCTAAATGACCGGAAAGTTTGGCGTTGATTTTACGAACACTGCCGGCAATCGCCTTAACCTGTCCAAAATCTTCAGTATATAAACTATAAATACGATCGGCCTCAAAAATATCTTCTCTTTTTAAAACTATTGCATTAGTTTGGTAAGTAGCCATCCGTAAGTTATTAGTTATTAGTTGTTAGTTATTAGTTGTTAGGATTTTTGAATGCCTATCCAAATCGGTTGATTCTCCAACTTAAAATGACGGTCTATGAGCAATCCATTTTTAATCGCGCCGATAAATTCAATGGCCTTTGCGTCTACACTAGTCATAAGATTTTCTTGTTGTTTTTTAACTGTGTTTCCTAAATCGGCATCATTAATTTTGAAATAAATTTTTATAAAATCTTTTGGCGCCAATCCACCATCTCTTCTCATTTCCTGAATTTGCCTCGTTAAATCTCTCACAATACCCTCTTCTTTTAATTCGGGAGTAATTATCTTATCCAATTCAAAATCATTTTTAATATTTTTATCAAAAACGATTTCTTTCACATTCACTTCGTCTTTAATTAAGTTAATAAGTTCTTCATTATTTTTTAAAAATTGAAAATTAGAAATTGAAAATTTGAGCGCAGCGAGTGGTTGCCTTACCTTGATCCCCGCTTCCGCCCTAAGCGCCAACCCTTTAGCGGAAATCTCCCTAACCAAATCCATCTGTTCTTCTAATTTTATGCTGATAAATTTCTTATCCGATTTAGGCCAGTTGCAGAGATGGATCGATTCTGGCATCTTTTTTTCTCTTAAGAAAAAATAAATTTCCTCGGATAAAAAGGGCAGAAATGGAGCGATAAGTTTTGCTAAATCGAGCAATATTAAATAAAGAGTCGCAATTGCCAATTCTTTTTCGCGCTCTGATTTTGGTCTTTGAAATCTGCTTCTCGAACGGCGGATATGCCACAAAGAAAGATCTTCTATAAAAAATTCTTCAATTGCTCGACTAGCGGAAGCAGGGTTGAATTTGTCCAAATTTTTAGTGACTGTTTCTATTAAATTATTAAGACGCGATAAAATCCAACTATCCAATAAAGAGCTTGGAGCTTGGGGCTTGGGGCTTGGTCTATTTTTTAATTTTCTAAGTTCTAAGTTCTTGGTTCTGAGTTCACACGAAGCATAGGTTTTAAAAAAGGTGAAACTGTTCCAAAGATTGAGAAGTTTTCTTTCCGATTCTTTGGCCGGCCCATAGCCGAATTTTAGGTTATCTGCCGGATTTTGCTTAACGTACATCCAGCGCATAACGTCAACGCCTATTTTTTCCGCTGCCTCGTCAAACCAGACAGTATTTCCTTTTGATTTATGCATCTCTTCTCCTTTTTCATCCCTAACCGAAGCATAACCAAAAACCGTTTTCATCGGCGGCGCTTTTTCTAAAACCGTGCTCATTACAATTAAAGAATAAAACCAATTTTTAAATTGGCCAGGAAATGATTCGCAAACCAACTCTGCAGGAAACCATTTTCGCCAAAATTTTTTATTTTCAAAGTATTCCATTGTTGAATAAGGCACGATGCCAGCGTCTAACCATGGATTGCCAACGTCTAAAATGCGCGAAGCTTTCTTACCACATTTAGGGCATTTAATTTTGATCTCATCAACGTAGGGCCGATGTAAATCCAAATCGCCTTCATTATTATACGGCCAGTTGTGGCCAATTATTTCAACGACAGAACCGGTAACTCCATCAATGTTAAGTTTTTCAAACGATTCTTCATTTTTGTAACCCTGATAGGCGCTGGCAGCCGCGACTATCGGATTAGCATGACTGATAATTAAAATTGTTTTGCCTTCATAGTTTTTATCTAATTCTTTGAGAAAATCAGTCATTCTTTTTTGGACATCTTTTAAATTTTCACCGCCCGGCGGCTTAATTGCGTATTGATCTGTTTTATTACCTCCAAAAAGCGCATGCCATTCTTTATGAGTGCGCCCATTATAGGCGCCAAAATTATGTTCACGAAGCCGTTTATCGTAAATTATCTTTTTGTTTAAGGCACCGGCAATAATTTGCGCCGTTTCTTTCGTCCGCAAAATATCAGAAGAAAAAATCAAATCTATATTCTTTTTCCTAAACCATGGAATGAGTTTTCCAATTTCTTTGGCACCTTTTATCGTTAAATGATATTTATTTTTTTCCGGATAAGAAGAAATTATTTTGAGCCAATTGTTTTCGGCTTCTCCATGGCGCAGAAATATATAATTATTAAGTTTTTTTGGCGATAGTTTATCAAAATCAGCAAGCGAACCGACAACTTCAAAATTGCCGCATCGACACTCAAAAATCGGCAGCGCCAGTCCCCAATATCTTTTCTTTGAAATCAGCCAATCGGACATATTTTTTAGCCAATCAATTTCTCTTTTAAGACCAAAAGAAGGAATCCACTTTATTTTTTTGGCAATTTCTATGAGCGGTTTTCTTAATTTATCCATTGATATGTACCACTCGTCGGCAATTTTCCACACCAGTTCGGTTTTGCATCTCCAACAAATGGGATAACGATGGGTGTATTTTGGAGCATCAAAAAGAAAACCAGCGGTTTTTAAATAATCAATGATTATTTCTGGATGTTCTTTGGCATTTTTACCACTGAATTGACCCAAATTTTTAAGATAAACAGCCGCGTCGTCAATTAAGTTAACTGCCGGAATTTTTCTGCCAAAGGCGGATCCGCCCCTGGCGGATAATTTTTTGGCCAATCTGTAGTCCTCAACTCCTTGGCCGGGCGCTATATGAACCAACCCCGTTCCTTCTTCCTCGCTAATCGGCAAAATGCGGGAATCAGTTATAACAACTTTGTGGGTGTAACCGGATAAAGTTTTTTTAACGGCCGGCAAATTATCAAAAGGCGACCTGTAAGTTAACCCAACTAATTCTTTTCCTTTAAATGTTCTAATAATTTTGAGGTTCAATTTTTCCGCCGCCGTTTTTATAAGATAATACGTGTTGCCGCTAACTTCTCCCGTCGCCTCTGCGTAAATTTTATCAATGTCCACGGCTACCGCCACATTTCCGGGAAGAGTCCAGGGAGTTGTTGTCCAAACTAAAAGATAGGTATTTTTTTTGTTGGAAATGTTTGAAGCTCGGTTTCCAACAATGGGATACTCTATGTAAACCGAATCATGGGTAACTTCTTTATAATCTTCAGTCAATATTTCATGCTGGGAAATAGCCGTGCCGCAACGCCAGCACCAAGGAACAACATCAAGTCCTTTATAAAGCAGCCCCTTTTGATGGCATTTTTTTAAAAAATGCCAGATAGCGATATTATTTTCATTAGACATTGTGTAATAACTGTTTTCCCAGTCCATCCATTGGCCTAATCTAATTGACTGGTTTGTTTGAATTTCAGAATATTTTCTCACGCGCTCTTTGCATTTTTCAACGAACCGGGCAATTCCGTATTTCTCAATATCTTTTTTTGACTTAAAACCCAGCTCTTTTTCCACCTCTACTTCCACCCAAAGGCCTTGAGCATCAAAACCATTTTGAAACCTCTGGTCAAAACCTCGCATGGCCTTATATCTTTGAAACAGGTCCTTATATGTCCTCCCCCACGCGTGATGGACGCCCATCGGATTATTGGCAGTGATTGGCCCATCCAAAAAAGACCAGTGTTTTTGGCCTCTGATTTTTTTTCTTAATTTCTCAAAAATCTGATTTTTTTGCCAAAATTCCAAAATCTTTTCTTCAGTTTTAGGAGAAAATAATTCCATAATAATTTTACATCTTATCAGGAGATTTAATACCCATCAAGTTTAACGCGTTGGCCAAAACTGTTTTTGTCGCCATAACTAATGATAAACGGGCGGATGTTAACTTTTTATCATCCGTGATCACTCGCTCTTTTTCGTAAAAATTATGAAATTCCCGCGCCAACTCCAGCGCGTAGCGAGGCAAACGGTGAACTTCATAATTTTTTGAGATATCAGCTAAAATCTCCGGAAACTCAATAAGTTTTCTGATTAAATTCAAGTCGTGTTCGGTAAATAGTTTATAATTTAAAATTTGTGATTTGGATTTTTTTTCGGATTTTGGATTTTGGATTTTGGATTTGCGCAAAATTGAAGAAATTCTCGCATGAGCGTATTGAACGTAGTAAACCGGATTTTTTTGCGACCGCTCCTTTGCAAGCACCATATCAAAATCCATGTGGGTATTGAGCGAATACATTAAAAAGAAAAATCTGGCGGCATCAAGCCCGACTTCGTCAACTAAATCTTTTAAGGTTATAAAAGTTCCGGCGCGCTTTGAAAACTTAAACTCTTTCCCGCCGGAAACAAGGCGCACAAATTGATTAAGCAATATTGTAAGCCGTTCTAAATCAATCCCCAAAATTTTTAAAACGCCTGATAACCGCAACATGTCGCCGTGGTGGTCGGCCCCCCAAACATCAATAACCTTGTCGAACTTCCTTATTTCAAATTTATTAAGATGATAAAGAATGTCAGACATAAAATATGTTTCATTGCCATTGCTTTTTATGAGGACCCGGTCTTCACTATCACCCAGTTTTGACATTTTTATCCAAGTCGCCCCATCTTTTTCATAAATCAAATTTTTTTGCATTAAATTACTCATTACCCCCTGATAGATCCCATTTCTATATAAAGATTTTTCGGAAAACCAAACGTCATATTTTATCTTTAATTTTTTTATCACCGGTTTTATATACGCGCTTAGAATTAAACTAACCGCTTTTTGCCCCGCTTCTTCAACACTTAAATTTTTATCTATCAGCTTCGCCAATTCGTTTATATAATCACCGTTGTATAAATTGTCTAGTTCGGTTTTTTCTAAATTCAGCTTCGCTCCTCCCGCCAATTTAATTGACCTTCCAAGAGCCAAAATTTGGCCACCCCTATCGTTTACATAAAATTCTCTAGTAATCTTATACCCTTGGGTTTCTAAAATATTTGCCAAGGCATCACCATAAAATCCGCCTCGGCCGTTACCAATAGTTAAGGGCCCTGTCGGATTGGCGGATATAAATTCCACCTGAATCTTATAATTTTTACCAATAACAGAATCTCCATATTTATTTTTTTTCTTAATAATTTCTCCGAGCTGATGTTTTAGGCATTCTTCGGATAAAAAGAAATTTATAAAACCATTTTGAGCTTCAATTTTAGAAAACTCCTTAAATTTCAGTTTTTTTGCCAATTCTTCAGCCGCCAGTTGCGGCGATTTTTTTAGAATTTTTGACAAAACAAAAGCAACGTTTGAAGTATAATCGCCTTGATTTTTATTTTCCATTATTTTAACAAGAATTTCGCTCTTAAAATCGGGTGCTATTTTTCTCGTTATATCGGCAAGCAGCGTTTTAATTAGTTCCATCATTAATATAATCTTAACTAAATTTGGGAAAAATTAGAAGTATCTGATATTATTTACTTTGTGACCACTTTTGCTGAAAATAGAAAAGCTTACTTTGATTATGAAATACTTGAAAAATTCGAGGCCGGTTTGATATTGTCCGGCGCCGAAGTTAAATCAATAAGGAACGGGCGGATGAATCTAATAGGCTCTTACGTTAATTTCCATAATGGCGAACCATACTTGATTGGAGCTTCAATTGCCCCATATCAGCCAAAAAATCAACCATTAGAATATGATCCGTCTCGCACCAGAAAATTACTTTTAAATAAAAAAGAAATTGACTACATTTCTGGCAAAACAAAACAAAAGGGCTTGACTTTGGTATCGCTAAAAGTATATAATAAAGGCAGAAGAATCAAGATTGAAATTGGCTTGGTCAGGGGTAAAAAGCAATATGATAAAAGAGCGGTAATTTCAAAAAGAGAAACGGCCAGAAAAATTGAACGCGAGTTGAAACAATAATGGGGGTGATGGGCTTCGATAGAATTTGAAAATTAAATATGCAGGCCGAGGATATCTCGTAACCTCGAAATTCCGTTGGGATAATATCCTGGTGCGACAATCCCCGAGATAAAGCAGAAAATAACTGCCAAAACAAATCTAACTCCTGCTTTCGCTTTTGCTTAAGCAGCATCGGCTGTCTGATGTCTAATAGGATAATACCGGTGTCAACCATTAGGCTTTAATCCGGAAAATCTTCGATTCGGATAGAACTAAAGAAGAAACGGGAATCTTTTATTTTGGCTATTTTTAAGAAAGATTTCTAAAACAATAAATAGTATATCGCCTGTAGATATATTTAATTAAAAATTCTAGATGCGAGTTCAACTCTCGCCATCTCCATCAATAAATAAAATTAATAAAAAGAGATATAAAAAAACTCAAAATCAACAATCAAATAACCGCGCCAGAATTACGAGTAGCTGATGAAGAGGGCAATCAAGTCGGAATAATAAATAGGGAAGAAGCTTTAAAATTGGCTCATGAAAAAGGCCTTGATTTAATTGAAGTGGCGCCAATGGCCAAGCCGCCGGTTGCAAGAATCATGGACTATGGTAAATATCTTTACCGCGAAGAAAAAGAATGGCGGAAACAAATGGCCAAGCAGAAAAAGGATTTACTAAAAATCATCAGGCTAAATTTGAACACTGGATTAAACGATATGAAAATTAAAGCTAAAAAAACCGATGAATTTTTAAATGATGGTTTGCGGGTTCAGATAGATTTAGTCCTAAAAGGCCGCGCTAAATACCAAAAAACTTTTTCTGATTTAGCAAAGAAAAAAATAGAAGATTTTTTAAAAATAATAGCTGTACCAATAAAAATTATTTCTGAACTAAAAAAACATCCGCGAGGGTGGAATGTTGCTGTAATAAAACAATAAAATAATGTTTAAAATTAAAACTAACAAATCAATATTAAGCAGGTTAAAAGTAAGCAGTAATGGCAAATTAGTAAGAAGAGCGACTAACCAGTCGCATTTTAATGCTAAAGATTCGGGTAAAAAAGGCCGCTTAAAGCATAGGAGCGCATTAATTAAAAAGTCGGATAAAAAATTATTTAAACAATATATACCTTATGCCTAGAGTTAAACGAGGAAAAATCGCCCTAAAAAGGCGAGAAAAAATTTTAAAATATACTAAGGGTTTTAAATGGGGCCGCAAATCAAAAGAGCGAGCCGCCAAAGAAGCCCTGCTTCACGCTTGGTCTCACGCTTATCGAGACCGCCGTGTTAAAAAGCGGACAGCCCGCGCTTTGTGGCAAATTCAACTCAATGCCGCCGTCCGCGAACATGGATTAAATTACAGCAAATTTATGTATGGCCTTAAAAAATCAAAAATAGAACTAGATAGAAAAGTTTTATCGGAATTGGCCAGAGAACATCCGGAAGTTTTTAAAGAGATAGTTGAACAAATTAAGTAAAAAATTGTTATTTGTTGTTTTTTACGTTTTCCGTCTTTAACAATAATTTCTTTTTTGAGCCGCCGCGGTTATAGCCGCCAATTTTGCCGTTAGAACGGATTACCCTATGGCAAGGAATTTCGGGATTGAAATTTTTACTCAAGACATTTCCGACCGCCCTAGCAAAGCGGGGCGGTCGCCCGGCCAAAACCGCGACTTCTTTATAAGTCGCGGTTTTTCCTTTAGGAATTTTTTTAACCGCTTCAAAAACTTTTTTCGTAAAATCATTCATAAATTTACATAAATGCACATATAATTCTGATCGGAATTATATATGTATTTAGATTTCCATTTTTATTTGAGAAGTTTTAACATTTCCTTCCATGGTCGGGTATTTATAATATCGTTTTTACCCGCCCAGCCGCGACGCGCCTGGGCAATGCCAAATTCCAGGTAGTGGAAACTGTTTTTGCTATGAGCATCAGAGTCAATCGCCAATTTAACTCCGGCTCCCACCGCTTTCCTTATATATTCATCTTTCAAATCAAGACGGTGGGGATCAGCGTCAATTTCCAAAATCGTGCCGGTGCTTTTCGCGGTTTTTATAATCTCTTCCATATCAATATTATACGATTCTCGCTTTTGGATTAAGCGGCCTGTCGGGTGAAACAGAATATCAGCATGTTTATTTCTCATCGCTTTAATAATTCTTTTGGTTTGTTCAGCCCGAGAAAGATTAAAATGCGAGTGGACCGCAACACCAACAACATCCAGTTTTGCTAGAACTTCATCTTTAATATCCAATAAACCGTCTTTTAAAATATTAATTTCGGCTCCTTTTAAAATTTTAATTTTAGGAAACTTTTTCTGAATCTTATCAATCGCGATCATTTGTTTTAATAATTTTTTTTCATCAGCGCCGCCAGTCATCACCAAGCTTTTGGTGTGATCGGTGATAACGATATATTCAAGGCCGAATTTTTGCGCCGCTTCCGCCATTTCTTCAATAGAATTTTCACCATCAGTCCAATTGGTTTGAACCTGTAAGTCCCCTTTTATATCGCCATAACCGATAAGTTTAGGGAGTTTATTTTTTAAAGACGCTTGAATTTCTCCGGAGTCATTTCTTATTTCGGGAGGCGGCATTGCCATGCCCAGTGACTTATAAATTTCTTCTTCCGTTTTTCCTGCGATAAGTATATTAGCCCGCCACAAGCCGTATTCGTTTAGTTTAAAACCTTTTCTCTCAGCCAAAGAACGAAGAGTTATGTTATGGTGTTTGTCGCCAGTAAAATATTGCAAAGCCGCGCCAAAATTAATATCTGGGACAACCCGCAAATCAGCATCTGTTCCGTTTTTTAATCGAACCATTGTTTTGGTTTGTCCTTGCGAATAAACATGCGCTATTTCTGGCATGGAAACGAAAAATTTCATTACCTCTTTCGGTTTTTCTGAAGTCACTAAAATATCTAAGTCGCCGATTGTTTCCTGCATTCTTCTAATGGAACCGGCAACTGCGACATGTTTTACTGATTTTAAATTTTTTAACCGGCTTTCTATTATTTTGGTGAGCGGTAAAATAATGCCTAAAAGAAACCGCCCGCTGGATTTTTTTAAAAATTCAATGCCTTTTAAAATTTTTTGTTCTGTTTTGCCGCCAAGACCGGCAATTTTGGCGATTTTTCCGCCAAGAGCCGCTTTTTCCAAATCTTTTACATTGCGAATTTTTAGTTTCTTGTAAAGCTTAAAAATCATTTTCGGGCCGACGCCCTCAATGGCCGAAAGTTCTCCGATTTTAACCGGAAAGGATTTTTTTAATTTTTCATAATATTTTAAACGGCTGGTTTTTAAGAGTTCTTCAATTTTTCCCGCAATAGAAATTCCAACACCAGGTATATCTTCTATGGATTTGGGTCCTCCTTTTTTATAAATCTCTGAAACTTCCTCTTCTAAATTCTCAATGGAATATCCCGCCTTTTCATAAGCGCGAGGCTTAAAAGCTACTCCTTTTATTTCAAGATATTCTCCTATTTCGTAGAGTATTTTGGAAATCTCACGATTGTCTATCATAAAAATTTATTCTTTCTCTGAATTTCCACCATGATCCAATTCAATAACTGTACTGTAAAGCGAAATCTGAATTATCAAGCCAACTAAAGATAAAACACCAACGATTAAAAAAAGATTCTGAAAACCCAAACGCTCCGCCAAAATGCCGCCAATGGCGGCCGCGCCAGCGGCCGCGAGACCTACGCCGACATTTTCCAAAGTCCATTCGGTGCCTTCTTTTTCCTTATCAATATGACGCGTAAAAATCGCGTACCAGCCCGGATTGGCTAGGGCGCCTCCAATGCCCAAAATAATTTGAGCAATGTATAAATGAACGGGAGTTTCTACAAACAAATAAATAAAAGGCACGATGCTAATCAGAACTGATCCGGCAACCATAAAAAGAAAATCATCTTTTTCGCCTTTATGGCGGTCTATGTAGCGAGCCACCGGCATTTGCGCCAAAGCCCTAGTCAGGAGGTTGATGGTGGCGGCAAAGCCGGCGGTGGCAATAGTGGCGCCAACAATTTGCTGGGTAACAAAAATAGCAAAAATCGGGCCTATTAACCCGAAGGCGGAAAAAAACATAATATCGCCCATCACCAAAACTCTTATCACCTTATTAATAAATATCGCAAACATATATTTTATTTTAACATAATAATCCCCTCAGTAGGAATCGAACCTACATCGCGAGATCCGGAATCTCGCGTCCTGTCCATTGAACGATGAGGGGGTGGCTTAAACAATATTATACCAAACCTCAAGCAAAGCTCCGAAAATCGCCCCCAGTCCAATTAGATAATAAACAAAATTCGGAAGTTTTATCTCATAATCCGGTTTAATTTCTGATGATTTTGATTTTTTATGAATCAATAAAACAACAACCGCCTGAAAAGCGAAAAACAGAGCGCCGATAATACCTATAACCGTAACTAAATTTCTTGCTCCAAGCAGAAATAGTGTCAAGGGAGTTGCTCCGGTTATAAGCCACGCCAGCCACTTATTAATTTTAAAGTCGTACCAAAGCGTTTCTTTGATGTATATTCCATAACTCAGCGATGCCCCGGAAACCGTTAAAAGCCCTAAAAATGATCCAATCAAAAGAATGGCTCTTGAATTTAAAACGCCGGCCAGGCCGGAAATAGCATCCGGCGAAGTTAAGTTGCCGGAAATGCCTAAAACAATAAAAATAAAAAACAAGTATATGGTCGCGGGAATAAGAGTGCCATAAATTATCGCCTTTTTTAATTTTCGCTTCGAAGTTCCTATTATATCTTCCATTTCCGGTATCACATAATAACCCGAAATGGCGAATAAAATAACGCCGTAAGGCAGAAGAATATTATCGATGTTAATACCTTTAAAATTATTAAAATCTATATAACCGATATTAAACGACGAAATCAATATAATAATTAAAATTACCGAAAAACTGAAAATTAATTCGGTTTTGCCGAATATCCTTGGTTTGGCCAAGATAAATAAAAACCAAACAGCAAAAAAAATTAAAGAACTTGAGACGGCGTTTTGGCTGATAATAAATGAAAGAAAGCGGCCGGCTAAAATTATGTAAACCAAAAGAACGCCGATTCCTCCTAAAAGAGTTGAAATAGTTACAAATAATTTCCACTTATAGCCGAGGTACTGCTCGGCATAACCGATAAAGCGTTTTTTCCCTTTGGTTCTTAAAGCAATTTCGCCGATAATCAACTGGATTAGCAAAACCACGACAACAATAGCGATAAATTCTAGGAGTCCGATAATGAACCCCGCTTTAAAAAAAGTATAAGGCAAACTAAAAATGCCGGCACCGACGGTGGTGCCGACAAGAGAAAAAACCGCCAGCCAGAAATTACCGTTTTGTTTACTCTCGGCCATAACTGTTATTTTTTCCATGTTTAGCGTTATGATTTTTTAACTCTTCTTTTATAAGAACGACTTTTTCTTTTTTAATTAATTTCAGAAGTTTTTTTAGAAGACGTTTGGGATCTGAATCATAAACTATTTTTCCGGAACCGCGATGAGATTTTTTAACAATCTCTTTTATCATATCGGCGGTGCCGCCGGTTCCTTCAAGAATTCCAATCGGCTTATTGTCTTCAAAAGCGATGGTAAATTCATTCAAAGTACCCATACGGCCGCAAATTAAAATTACGGCATCGGCGCTGCGAGTGAGAAGCAGATTGCGTCCAGAATAATCAAAACCGGTATAAATAATTAAATCAAAAAAATCGGTGGGCAAATGATAAGCTCTAACATGAGCTTTTTCCGTAGCCGCCGGCGACAAACCTATAGAAATTCCCCCGACTTCTTTAGCGCCGCGTGCTGCAAAATAAGGAACGCCTGTAGTGGCGCCGGTTAAAACCACGCCGTTATGGAAAACAATTTCACGCCCCATTTGCATGGCTAACTCTTGAACGTCCTTGCCGCAATGTCCAATCTCTGCCGCCCCTGAAACACAAATCTTATATTTCATATGGGAATAATGCTCGGTGGCAGTTTCTTTTAGTAAATGTTTTTTCTCAGTCATAAGATAGTAATTTATCATAACCAATAAAAATATCAAAATCAAATTGTGTATAATTACGATTAATTATCGGGAAATATTAAAAATTTAAAATAAATTTAATGCTTCAAATAATACAACACATCTCGCAAAATAATTTCACTGTTAAGCCAAAAATTTGCGATATATTATTTTGAATTATGAAAGTTTGAACTTGATATTATTTAATTAAAAGTTGCCGACAAAATTTGGTCTTGACACGATTTTCAATTTTACATTAAATTTAGCATCTGTGGATAACTTGATATCAATTATTAATAGCCGTATCATGCACATTTTCTTAACAATATTTAAACACTCTGCTAACAGCATATAAACATTGTAATCAATAATAAATAATTCATTTTCCTCGCACTCTCGGTCGTCCAGTCCCGTCATGGCGAGATCCGATGAAAGCGTTTTATCCCCGCCAAGGCGGGGAACCATGCTAAAACGCTTTCATAAGCTTCGGAAATAATTTACTTATTATTTCTTCGCTCGAGAACAAATATATTCTGGCTCATAAATAATTGAGCTCACTCATATCATTTCGAGAAACTCTCGAAGCTCTGTAAGCTGGTATCGCCGCAGGCAAGTCGCAGAGCGAGAGTGAATGCGCTTCGCCGCTGGAGTGAAGCGACATGTTTTTGAGAAATGATATGGGTGAGTAAAAAAACACATGGAATATAACAATAATAAAGTTTGCGGCATGGATAACATTAATTCACCAATTGGCGGATAAAATTTAGCCATGGTAGCCATTTCCCGGTACGTTCGTTGACGGATATACTCAGAAAAATTTTTAATATATTTCAGTTATTGCGAATGTCTTTATTTTTTTGCCGATTGTGCCGCCTATACTACTTCCTGTTTGTTGTTTGATTTATCGCTGTCAGAAGTTTTTCTAAGAATACTTTCTCGTTCTGATTCTTTCATTTGTCTTATCGGCAAAATTACATATGGGTTACCAGAATTAATATGACTTATAGCAGAAGAAACTAACAAGGCACTGGTTTTCTCTTGTGTCGCAGACAATTCCCTCAGAGAAGGCAATAATTCTTTTTGTAGCGTTTTAATTTTCGTTTCTTCAATACTGTCGGGAGAAATTATATTTACTTTTTTTTCCGCATTTCCTTTCGCTGTAAAAACTTGCGCTAAAAATTTATTTGAAAATTTGCCTCTAATAATAGGATGTCCTAGATCGGCGTACTTTTTAAGATAATCAGTCATCCATTCACTCGTTGTAACGTAGTAACTGCCTAATTTTATTCCATTAAGTTTACCTTGCCTTATCATAAGACCTAAATGATCACGAGTATAACCATATAATTCGGCCGCGGTTTTGAGTGACAAGTATTTATTTTCGCTTTCATTCATAGATGGGTTTAAAATGGCTAATTAATCTAAAAAAGTTTATCGTGACTGCGATATATAAAAGCACCGTTTTATTATACCAATAATAAAAAAATTTCGCTTTGTGAAGTTGTGGATAAGTCAAAAACTTACTTCAAACTGACGTTTTACTGATTGATAAGAGCCGAGAGATTTTATGGTAAAGCTAGGTGCTGTGCCAGTAACTATAGTTTCAACGGTCGCTCCGTTTGACATTACAGGCAGAGCTACCAACACGCCTTTTTTTATTTGATACAACTGCCATTCTATTCCAGAATCGGCAGCGTAAATGGCCGCTTGTGAATCATTAATATCTTTAGCTAATTTTAATTGAACAATTACAATATCAGCAATTAAAACGGCAATTAAAGTTACTGCGGATAAAATTATTAATGTTAAAAGAAGGGCAATGCCATTTTGGCCGGTGTTTTGTTTATTTTTTTGAAGTTCTTTCATAATGTTAAAAGAAAAACTAACTTTGTAATAATCTTTCACTTATTGTAGTTTGAATTTTTAAATTCGCATTTTGATTACCAATATTTCCGGTAGCGCTTATTGTAACAGTAATTCGCGGCTCCAGACTATCACCCGTTGCTTGGCCCATTAGGTAAAAATTTAAATAATCAATAGTTATTTCGGTACCAGTAACCGCCGAATAATTTAATCCTCCGTCGGAAGATTTTTCGATGACATTATTGGTTAAACGATAAATAATCGCTTCTCCTTTGGCATTGGTAAATAAAAGAGAACCGCCTGTGCTGCTGAAATTTTTTCCCGTTCTTATTTCTCGACTCATTAATTCTGTAGTAAGACGAATATTGTCTTCAACATTACGCAAAGCAATAATGCGACGCTGGCTGGCAAGAGCCAATAAAAAAATGCTTACGGTCATTCCGATAACTAGACCGAATATGCCTAAAGAAACGATTAATTCAATCATTGTCAGTCCCCTTTCTTTGTTGTTGTGATGTTTTTTATTTTTATGCATTTTATTTCCAGTTAAATAAATGGTCTTCAGCTGAATTACTGTAAACTACTCCTCTTCTTTGCCAGGTTACAGTAGAAATAACTCTCATTTCATAACTTGAAATATTGGATATGGAAACTTTCCTTACATAATAAGTATTTGTGCCGGAACTGTAGTTATAAATTCCGCCACTAGCATTAAATAGAAGCGGATTGCCACTATATGGAGATAGGGCGATTGAATTATAAGAAACCTGGTAATCTCCATTAGCAAGGCCATTATTCCAAGACAAACTTTGAAGCCAATTATTATCTCTGATATTCCTTACTACTTCCAATCCTTCTGCCACTAAATTAGCGGCAATTAAACGGTCGTTTATGTTAGAAACATAAAAAAGAGAATAAGATATTAAAGTTAAAGCCGATACCAGTCCAATTGTAATAACACCAACTGCTACTATGGTTTCAATTAAAGTAAACCCATTTTTAAATCCTAATTTCTTCATTTATTTTTATTTTATGGCGACGAAATAAATCCGGTCTTATTAACGGTAATCGCGCGGGTTGTGGAATTTTTGTTAATCAGAGTGATGTTTACTGATGTTTGGTTGGGAATAAAGGTTACGATTGGATCTGGAGGCGTAAAAACGATATCAGAAAGGCCTCCGCTTAAACTACTTATTATAATACCAGCGTCAAGATTAATATTCTCAAAATCTTCCGATCCGCCAGAAGCCCTTAAAAAATCTCTATCAGAACAATTAACGCTAACGGCTAAATCGGCAAAAATAATGTAATTAGTTGAACCATTGCCATTAAAGTGAATCCCCCATCCGCAGGGAACCCCACTAGTTTTAAAAACTTTTGACGAAAGCGCATAATTTTGCGTTCGACGCAAATCCAAAGACAATTTTTGAGCCGAACGCAATAGTGATGAATTCTGCCGCTCGGTGCCAATATTGAAAAGAACAATACCGGTAATTGTGCCCATAATAGCTATAACAACCAATAATTCAATGATTGTGAATCCGGATTGTCTAAACGCATGAAAAATTTTAAGACTTCCAAATTCATTCATATTTAATTAAAACATTATTGTCGGATTTTACAGTAATTTCGCCGGGTTGCTTATTAATTTTTTCACCATTAAGATACCATTGCCATGATTTTTGATTGTTGTTAGCCAATTGGCTGATAGAATCTAAATTATTTTTTCCGTTTAATTTGTAAGAAAACTCACCTGCTCGGGCGGCTTGATTTAAAACATCAATAAGGGTCTCATTTTCCACAATATTTCCTTCAAAAGCCCTTTTATTGCCATTCCCAAAATCAATAGTTAAATTGGCTTGACCAATAATTTTTGGCTGTAAAGCTTGCGGGACCCAAAATACAGCAGCGCTGCTTAAAATTAAAAGTAAAACAGCTGTGATTATCAAAATGTAATCACTGTTTTGATTTTTTTGCTGGCTGAGTTTGAACATGATATGCAATAATATTTAGATATTTTAATATTTAAAAATTTAATGAGTTAATAACAAATTCGGAGAAGAAAAATGCTATAAAAACACCAAGGACTAAAAAGGGACCAAAAGCAATTTGGCTTTTAAAAGTTTTTGTGCCAAGCGCTAATAAGATTATACCAAAAATAGCGCCAATAATAAAAGCTGATATTAAAGCTGTAGCTGTGGATGAGGGGTCCAAAAACAAACCTATTAAAAACGCCAGTTTAGCGTCACCCAAACCCATGGCTCGGCCATTTGAAAAAAAATAAATCAGAAAGAAGAGGAAAAAAGCAATTATAGCGGCTAAAAGCGGATATATAAATATTTCAATATTTATATATTTCAATATTTCGAAATTTAAAAGTTTAAAGGTTTTAAAGTTAAAATATTTAAGAGAATTGAAAATATTATACAAAAACACAACGATAATCGCCGGGTAAACAATTTTATCAGGAATAATTTTCCACTTAAAATCGTAGACAGCAATGACTAACAAGGTAGAAAAAATCAAAACATGATAAAAAAAGTTTAATAAGTTTAATTGGTTTAAAAATTGTAAATTGGAAATTGATTGTAAATTGAAAATTGTAAATTGGAAATTGTCTAGATTCTTGCTGAATACTAAAATCCATATCAGACCGGAAAGAATCTCGACCATAGGATATTGCCAGGATATTTTCTTGCGGCAATGGCGACATCGGCCACAAAGACAAATAAAACTAAAAAGCGGTATTAAATCGTACCATTTTAATTGGGTTTTGCAATTGGGACACATGGAACGACCAAAAACCCCACCCTTCAGCTGAAGGGTGGGGTTTAATCTATAAATCACAACATTTAAAAAACTCCCTACAATCATTCCAAAGATAAACACCAAATAAAACATGATTTACTGAGCAACATCATAACAGGACTTGCCTGCAGCACCACCGCATCCTGTCGCATCGGCTCCGTTAAAACCACCGCCGGTATAAGCTGAAGTATTGGGACAACCAGAGCCCGTTATTGAATTGCAATCCCGATCCTGATTTAGGAGTAAACTGCCAGGTTCCTCAAAACTGGCGCCGAAGTGATAATATTGGGGACCCAAGGCGCCGGTCGGCGTGAAATACGCATACCAATAACACAAATCAGAATTAGCCGCGCAGACAGTACCAGAAGGAGCCAAAGGATCAAGCGGCCACACCGGTATTTGAGTGCCGGTTACCAAGTCAGAGATAATAGTTGGATATTTACCGTTTTTGCCGTAATAATCTTCAGAAGCTGTTTGAAGATTTCTGACATCGGCAATTCTCTTGGTATCTCTCGCTCTTTTTCTAGCGCTAGTTAAATTAACCACTAAAATTGACGCTAAAAGACCAATGATGCCTATAACGACCAAAAGTTCTAGAAGAGTGAAACCTTTTTCTTTTTTATTTTTAAACATAAATTTTATTTTTAATTAATTTTAATCGCCCATAAGACCTATAACGACCCATAGGACTCATGGAGCTTAAAAAGCATTAACTAAATTATATATCGGAAGCAAAATCGCCGCAACTAAGATACCCACACCCGCTCCTAAAACCACAATCAAAACCGGTTCGATAAGATTGACAATATTATCAAAGGCTCGGTTAACTTCTTCGGTAAAAAAAGCCGATATTTGTTTTAAGATGGAATCAAGTTTTCCGGTTTGTTCACCAATTGAGATCATTTGAGTAACCATAGGCAAAATTTCAGGATGACGAGCAAAAACTACGCTGATGTTGCTTCCCTTTCGAACCGCTTCATCAGCTTCCAGAATAATCCGTTTATAAATAGAATTGCCGACTACATCAGCCGTTATTTCAAGCGATTGGGAAATGGCAATGCCGGCTGACGAAAGTGTTGATAAAGTTTCTGAAAAACGCGCCAGATATATCTTTTTTAAAAGTTTTCCAAAAATCGGCAAACGTAGTTTCAAGCCATCATAAGCATATTGCCATTCCGGAGATTTTTTAATAGAAACCACGACAAAATAACCCATTGCACCTAAAATAATAAACACAATCCAGCCCCATTTTTTGGTAAAATTGGCCGTGCCTATGAGAAGACGAGTAACAAAAGGCAGTTTTTGACCCGATTCCACCAAAATTGACGTTAAATTAGGAATAACGAAAATCAACATTAATACACCAACAATAATGAACGCTCCAACTATAAAAGCCGGATAAACCATAGCTCCCCTGGCTTTGGAATTTAAAAGATATTGTTTGTTAATATAATCGGAAAGATAAGTTAAAGTTTCTTCCAAGCGACCGGAAATTTCGCCTGATCGCGTCATTTGAATAAAAAAATTAGAAAAAACCTGAGGATACTTCGATAAGGCTCTCGAAAAAACTACGCCGGCGTCAACATCGTTAGCTACGGCATTAATAATGCCGGCAAAATTCGGATTCTCAATCTGCTTTGACATAACACGCAGCGATTGGACTAAGGGCACTTTTGCTTGAATTAAAACTGCAAGTTGCTTTGCAAAAAGAACTACATCTTCATTTTTAATACGATTAAAAAGATTGTCGATTTTTTTTGTTAATGCGTTTAAGTTCAGATACTCCGCTTCCACAAACGGCTTTATATCAATAATAACTAACTGCTGGTTCTGCAGCATTGAAATAGCCGATTCAAGCGACGAAGCCTCTGCGATGTCGGATTCTAATTTTCCTTCTTTAGTTCTTGCGGTATATTGAAATTTTGCCATTAATTTTGCACTTGTTCAAATTAATTATGATTAATTCTCGTTTGAAGTTCAACCGGGTTAAGAGTGTAGGCCATAGCAACTTCCGGCGCCACTTCGCCTCGGCGTATTAATTCATCTAAATGGCGATTTAAAGATACCATACCATCTTCAAGCGAGGTTTCAATAACCAAATCAATTTGATGAGCTTTGGATTCGCGAATTAAGTTGCTGATGGCATTATTGCTGAACATAATTTCGGTTGCTGGTATGCGGCCGCCGGAAACACGGGGTAAAAGCCGTTGGGAAATTATAGCCGAAAGAGTATTGGCGAGCTGAAGCCGAATTTGATTTTGCTGCCCCGGAGGAAAAACGTCAATAATCCGATCAACGGTCTGGCTGGCATTATTAGTATGGAGAGAAGAAAGCACTAAATGGCCTGTTTCCGCCGCCGTCAAAGCAGTAGCGATGGTCTCCGGATCCCGCATTTCGCCAATCATAATAACATTAGGGTCTTCCCTCAAAATAGAGCTTAAAGCGTTATGGAAACTTTTTGTATCGCCGCCAATTTCTCTTTGATTAACAATTGATTTATTTCCGATAAAAAGATATTCAATCGGATCTTCAATAGTAATAATGTGTTCAGCTCGTTCGCGATTAATTTCGTCAATTAATGCCGCTAAGGTAGTTGACTTACCGTGGCCAGACGGACCAGTTAACAAAATGAAGCCCTGTTTTAGTTTAGAAATTTTGTGAAGCGCCACAGGTAAATTGAGCTCTTCCAGTGTCCTTATTTTTGAAGGTATTAATCTTAAAGCGCTGCTTACAAACCCTTTTTCAAAAAAAATATTGACACGGAAACGAGCCTTGTCGCGAAAAGCATAAGAAAAATCGGTTTCTTTTTTTTCAAGAAAAACATCTCTTCTTTCCCCTAAAAGAGAAAAAGCTAAATTTTGAGCATGTTCAGCTGTTAAAATCGAAAAATCTTCGAGCGGCAAAAGATTTCCATCAATTCTCACTGTTGGTTTATAACCAACGCTCAAATGCAAATCAGACGCGTTAAGCTTTAAGGTATTTAAAAGTAAATCTTCTAATTCTTGTTCTATTGTAGTCATTTTGAAATATTTAAATATTTAAAAATTTGAAACTTATTTTGGTTCTTCTGTATTGACACTGACAACTTGGGTCAGTTCTTCAAAACTAATTATACCATCTAAAACTTTTAAGACACCATCTTGAAACATTGTTACCATTCCTTGCCTTTTGGCTTCGGCTAAAATTTTTGATTCGGTAGGCCCAGAAATAATTATTTCTTCAATTTGAGGAGTTACCTCTAAAATTTCAAAAACCGCTATTCGGCCTTTGGTGCCTTTATTACCACATTTGGGGCAACCCTGAGGTTTGTAAATTTTAAATTTATCGGACTTTATTTTTGGCCGGCTGCTTTCAGGCATTGAATTTATGGCTTCTAAAATGATTTTTTTAATTGGTTCGGGGGGCTCTGTCTCTTTTTTGCAATCAGGGCACAATCTTTTAACCAAGCGCTGCGCTAAAGCCACATTTAAAGCCGAGGGCAAAAGAAAGGGTTCAACTCCCATATCTATCAAACGCGGGATAACACCAATAGCATCATTAGTATGTAAAGTAGATAAAACTAAATGGCCGGTTAAAGCCGATTGAACCGCAAGTCCAGCAGTTTCACTGTCGCGTATTTCTCCAACAACAATAATATTGGGGTCCTGGCGCAAAATTTGCCGCAAACCAGAAGCAAAAGTATAACCAAGCTCTGGCCTAATTTGAGATTGATTTACGCCGTCAACATAATATTCAACTGGGTCTTCCAAGCTGACAATATTGACTAATTCAGTATTAAGAATTTGAAGAATCCCATAAATAGTCGTAGATTTTCCGGAACCGGTTGGTCCGGTCATAAGTATCATCCCGAAAGGTTTTTTTATTCCTCTTTCAACAACCTCCAAGTTGCGGCCGATAATGCCAAGCTCCGGCAAAGTTCTCAGTCCAATAGTAGGATCCAAAATTCTAAGCGCCGCTTTTTCGCCTCTGGCTGTAGGTAAAATTGCCACCCTAAAATCAACTTCTTTTTCGCCCAACTTGGTGGTAAAGCGGCCATCTTGAGGCCGCCGCGTTTCATCAATTTGAAGATTGGAGAGAATTTTTATCCGCGCTATAATAGCAGGAGCAATTTCTACCGGTAGAATTACAACGGATTGCAACGTGCCATCAAGACGGAAACGGACTCTTAATTTTTTCATTGTCGGCTCAATATGAATGTCCGAGGCCTTAGATTCAATGCCGTGCTTTAAAATCGTTTCCACCATTCTTATTATTGGCGCCGCCTCTTCTTTTTTACCTCTTGGTATTTCCGGCAAGGAAAGTTTTTCTTCCGCCAGTTCTTTTCTTAAGCCCTCGAGCGCCTCTCCTACCTCCTCTTTAATCCCGGCATATTGTTTAATTAAAGCCAGCCAATCTTCTTCGCTGATTTTAAAAACTCTGGCCGCTAAACCGTTTCTGGAAGTTAAAAAACTGAGCGCTTCCTGCGCCCTGACATCTCCGGGATTAATCAATCCAACATCTAAAACGTTGCCGGAAAGACTAAGTGGGATCATCTTATAATACCTAGCCGCTTCTTCTGAAATGAGAATCAAAACATCGGGCGGTATTTTTTTGTCTATATCAATTGGCATATATGGGAAAATAATAAATAAATCATTTTCCTCGCGCGCTCATTCGCCCAGCGGCGAATTCGCTGTCCGATGAAAGCGTTTTATTCGCCTATGGCGACACCATGCTAAAACGCTTTCATAAGCTTCGGAAAATAATTTAATAAGGGACGAAAGGATTAACTCTACCGAGCGAGTCAGCTACAACCGGTAAAGCGCCATAGCTTTTAAGTGATTTGTAAAAAGGGCTGTCAAAAACATTAAACGGAAAACGTGATAACTGAACCACTTTAACTTCAATAGGAGTTAAAGGAGAGGCTCCCGGAATAACCGGGGTAGTAAGAGAAAAACCAATACCTTGATAAAGAAAAAAATAATAACCAGCGACCAAAATTAAAATTATCGCGCCAATGGCTAAATATGGCAAAAAAGATCTTTTTGGGGAGACCCGGGGCTTGAAAGCGCCGAAAGTGCCCGATGGCGGTAATGTTGGAGGAATGTTAACCATATTAATAATAATAGGTATTTATTGTTAAATTAAATTCCAGGTTATCGGTTCTAGCGCTAATTTGACCCGGTGAAACCCCGGCAAAAGAAACATTGGTTACATCAAAAATCCTTAAACTTTTTTCAAGAGCTTTAAGATAATTTAGAAAATCCGGATAAGACCCCTTGACCTTTATTCCTACTATCAAGGTTTTGATACCGGGGGCTTTCAGGTCTTTAGGTTTAAAATTCACATTTCCGAAAGTTAATCCGCTTTCCGAAGCTATCGCTTCAAGATTTACCAAAAGCTCCGGAATATTCTGGCTATTGGGGATGGCTTTATTTAAAGATGCGATATCGCCCTCTCGTTCATTGTATTGGCTTATCAAGCGTTCCAGATTCTCAGTGAGTTTTTTCCGCTGTAGTAAATTATCTTGATTTTGTTCCCTTAATTGCATAACGGCGGTAATATCGCCGTAAAGCGGCCATAAAATCCAAAAACTTATCACGAAAGCGGCAGAAAAAAGGATAAGTGGAAGAATAAAATATTTTAAAAGGTTATGATTCATGCCATTTTTATTTTTTAATAAACATCGCCGGATCAACACCAAGCGTCAATTCAAACTCCAATCCGGTGTTTCCAAAATTTATTCCTTTAATTTCCAAATTTTTAACATACTCATTCTCTCTTAAAGCGACTATTTGCTTGGCTAATGCCGTGTAACTCTGGGTCAGCCCCCTAAGATTAATGATGCCTGTGTCGCGATCGGCGTCAAATTTGATAAAAACCGCCTTTGAGTAAGTAAGAGAGCCAACCAAACTAAAAACATTGGAAAAATAACTATGGTTTGAAATAATGCCGCCTAAAGCGGCTAAAGAATCGCTTAGACGGATTACCGCGTTTTCATCGTCAACGCTTACTTTGCCGACTTCGGTTTTAATTTGATTATTAATGTTTACAATTTCCTCCTGAATTCTTGCTAAATAAACTTTTAAAAATAGAAAAGCAAAAATGCTTAAAAAGAAAAGGGAGAAAGAAAGCCACAATGGCCAAGACCAGTTCGGTAAAATTAATTTTGGTTTTTGAGGAGTGATTTCTACCATGTTATTTGTGATTTAGGGCTTAAATACCTCCGCTCCGTTAGTAGTAATAAATGATGTGTCAGAAATCTGCCCGCCTGTAACCAGTGCTCGGCCGTCTTGAAGAAGTGTTAAACGATGTCTGGTTAAACGAGGAGTATTTAAATCGCTTGTTAACTTGAATTCATTCGTTTGAGGATTGAAAATCTGGGCTTTTACACTCGTGCCGACAAATAAAACTTGTCCACTGTTTAATAATACCAAAGAATCGCGCGCAATACCAAATATAAGCATGGGGCCAATTTCAACAAAAGAGTTGTCTATTGGGTCAAATACTTCGGCGGCTTGGCCATTCGGCTGATTGAAAAGCTTGCCACCAAAAATCAAGACCTTGCCATTAGATAGAGTGGTCACGCTTAAACCCAACTGTTCGGCCGAAGATGTGGCTGAAGTGAATATATTAGAGGCCGGATTGTATATATCAACACTCATAATTGAGCCGATAACAAGACCATTAACAAGAAGAATCCGACCGTCATTTAAGCGGGTGCTGGCGTGATGAGCTCTGGGCATATTCATATCGGGTCCGGGAGTAAAGATACTGGTATTGGGATCGAAAATTTCGGTTGATTTTATGGCAATGTTGTTGCCGCCGGCAATTAAAACTCTGCCATCGGATAATAAATTCTCAGTGTGATAAAAGCGTTTGGAGTTGAGGTTGCCAACGGAACTAAAAGTATTGGTTATGGGATTAAAAATCTCGGCGCTGTTCAGATTTGTTCCCGCGACATCAGAGTTACCTCCAGCAATTAAGACCCTACCATCAAGAAGCAAAGTTGCGGTATGGAAAGTTCGCGGCGTAGTCATATTGCCGACAGAAGTAAAGGTGTTGTTATTCGGATTAAAAATCTCGGCAGAGTCAAGAACCGTAAAACTATTGCCCGCGCCTTTAAAGCCGCCGGTGATAAGAACGCGTCCATCCTTAAGAAGCGTAGCTGTGTGGTCGGCTCTTTCGGTGGTCATTGGCCCGACTGATTTCCAAGTATTTGATGGCTGGGGCGGAGGAGTTGGAGCGCAATTCAAAACCTGAACGTCGCAGACGGCTTTGAAAGCATTGAGACGTCCGCCAATGGGTTTGTCGGTTTGGATCGGGTCAGCGTTGGAAATCAAAATTTGCTTTATTTGAGCCGGTGTTAATTCTGGTTTTATCGCCTTAATCAATCCTGCCACTCCGGTAACCATCGGGGCGGATGCGGAGGTGCCGGAGAAGTTAGATTCGTAATCTCCACCAACTTGCGGAAAATTTCCTTTGCCACGAATAGCAGGTGCGTAAACTCCTATCGCTGGCGCAGAAATATCTACCATGGTGCCAAAGTTTGATTTACCAATCTTATCAATGATATTGAAATCTGCTCGCTTATCATTTAAGTCTGTACCGCCAATAATAAATGTATTGTCTATTTTAATGTTAGCTGGTGTCGAGTTTATAGAATCAGTATCTTCATTCCCTGCAGATATTACGAATAAGGTGTTAGATTGCGAGTTAAAGCCTTCCTTAAAAAAGTTTGTAACATCATTAAAATTCTCATCTTTAACACATCCACCAAAAAGCGGCGGCAAGTTTAGACCAAGAAAAGTTGAACATTTTAGCAAGCCAATGCTTAGATTGGTAATATCCGTCTTCATTCCTCCCAAAACTTGATTTAATTTGCCGATGGTAGTAACTTTTTCAAATCCTATTTTATTTCTATCGGTTTTTATAAAACTTTCAAATCGGCGCACTTCTAAACCGTATAAATTAGTTGGCAGTGCCCCACTTAAAATTCCGTTCATTTGCGGGCTAGCGGGACTTAAAGTTCCACTGCTGCCCAAAACATTGTTTGCTCCGATAATTCCAGCTACTTGAGTACCGTGTCCCGACGGTCTTATAGCGGGGTCATCATTTAATGCATCTGTTGGTGAATTGCCGAAATCTACTTTAGGATTATTAAATTCTTGGTGTCCCGAATCCACCCCAGTATCAATTATCCCGACTGTTACCTTACCAAAATTCAAAGAAGGATTATCCTTAATTTTCTGCCAAGCATCCGGTACTTTAACTAGTTGATATGCCTTAATAATATTCGGGTTGATTGCCTTGAATTGTTCAAGCAGATTTAATAAGTCCCATTGTCCAATGGTTTGGGCGAGAGCTATAGAAACTAATATTGATAAAAGTTGTGCCAACATAGTATGAATTTAAAGTGAATATAAATTCTGATAAATGGTTCAAGGTCGCGCATGCCAGAGGCATAAATCATAATCGACCTTATCAGTAATTTGATTACAAATTGATTTATCTTTAAACCTCATTACATATTGTACTAGACACCAATTTATCCCTTTCTGATAATCAATTGAGCGACAGATATTTACATTCTTAAAACGTATTGCTAAGGCTCTATAGCATTGGATGTTGGACGGGTAGGGAAATATCTTACATCCCACTAGGTCAATGATCTTGGGGATAAATTTATCTGTACAAAACTCTCTATAAGTTTGATCCGGATCTTGCTGACAAATCTTCCAATCATTAAGCTTGATGGCTATTTTTTCTAAACAGTCGCTTGTTTGATATTTGTTATCAATAATATTCTTACAAAGATTCCAGTCCATTGTCTTTAATGCTTTGTCATACCATCTGCGATTGTATTCCCCAAGATTTATATAGGCCTCGACAGGCACCGCTTCCAGTGGCGGATTATAACCGAATCCGCCACTTATTACATTTACCGCTCGAGCCGGCGTTAGTGAAAACTTGAAGAGTTCCGGTTTTTCCTCGATCTTCTTTAGGTGATACAAATTTCTTTTTCCGCTAAGAACAAAATCAATATCGATTTCGTCCTGCTCTATAAACCATGAGTCTTGAATGGCAATCTCTGCGTTTGAGAAAATAATAGCTTGGCAGAGACCCTCCGGTCTAAAAAATTTATGTCCTAAAATATTTATTCTTATGTCCCTCTTTTGAATTTGGACTTCGGTAACCAGCGGCGTTCCACCAGTATTACAACCACTGCCAAGTACTACATACAATTCTAGTGCAGTAGGGGCGAGTTCTAACTCAACGCGATCAGGTACGACCAATTTTTTTGACAAATATACTAAAGCGTCACGCACACTATTAATTGGAATGTTCGGAAGAGTAAGAGGAATGGTAAAAATTAATCCATAGATAAAAGCAACTGTAAGCACAAGACCGGCCCAATACTGGCGTTTACGAATATTAACGACTGCAAGGATTAAAGCAACGAGTGGCAGTCCCAACAGGAACGATATGGGCAACCAAAAAATTAAGATTTTTTCCGCAAGTTCCTGGTAAATAGAATTGATACTTCCCACGGAATAAAAAATATTGCTAATGGTGAAAAGCAACAAAAACCAAATTATTAGAAACAGAAATGGGGCAAGCAAGATAAAAACTGGGTATAACGCCAAACGCCGACCTTGTTTTCTTTTTCGAAAAAATAGCCAAATATACCAAGCGCTCGTTACGAGTGGTAATGAATAAATAATATAAACAAAGAAGGATAATCCGCCGAACATAGTATTTATAAACCTTCTATACTTTTTATAAAATTAGGAAACACTCCCTCGACTTTAGGGTTGTTCAACGATTTTATTTTATTGATAATCGCATCTAATTCAGTTTCGGTTGCGGCCGGTACTTGTATTTGATATGCATTGGCAAAACCGATGTGACCGACAATTCTTCCATTCACTACTTCTGCGACTAATTGAGCATCAGCGGCGGCTGCGTCAGCGGTAAAATTAACAATAACTTCATTTACCGGATAAACACTTTTTTCGCTGTCAATAATTACTTTTGTCGGGTCAAATTCTTTTATAGCAGATATTTCTTTACTCAAAACCGAATCTTTTTCCACCTTCACTTTCCTCGCCAAAATTTGGCCTCTCATGGTCGAGTTCTCGCCGATCTTTATGCCGGCCTTGGGCGCAAGGAGTTTGAAATTAAGAAATGATTCTTTGCCGAAGACGATAGGTCGACCTATTTTTCCGTCTTTGTGGTCTTTCTTTTCTTTATCATCGTGGAGAGCGTTAATTTCTTCATCATCGTCTTCTTTTTCTGATTTTTCGTTCTTTGGCTTAATACCGAGGTAATTGATTTTCAGGTCATCTGGCTTGAGATTCTGGCCGGGTAAAATTGAAACGTGTTTTTGCCCTTTCAATTTGAATTGGATGTTTAGCGTGGTTAGTGAATTGAATATGAGGGTTGAATTGTCTTTCAATTCCAGTTTTCGAAGATTGTAAACACCGCCGGTGAGAGTAAGGCGGCTGTTCTTTTCCATTATGAGATCGCGGTAGTTTCCTGCGGCTAAAGCGTTATTTTCTCCTTCAAATTTAAAATCTTGAGTTCCGATGGAGAAATCGGGAATATCCGGCAGATTAGCTATGGGAAGTGAAACTGGTTTGGTTTGCGTTCCAAGGATTTTAGCTTCTTTGTGAAGTTTGAGCTTGTTAAATGAGGCGTTGCCATTGACAATACTATTTTTATCAATAGTAATTTCATCTGAACCGAGGTCCCCGCTTGATACTTGAACTCCCTGCTCCAGTTTGATTTCTTCGGAAGCGAAAAGAACGAAGTTGTCGGTATTTGGGAAAAGCGGCGGGCTGGTAAAATTTGTTGTAGCAAAAGCGATACCGGCGATAGCAAGCGCGGAAATTATATAATGGTAGTTGTCTTTAATGCGCTTTTTTAAGATCTCCATATTTTTATTTTATTGTATTGCTTTTAAGGCGAGTCCGACTGCTATGGTAAACTCATGGCCGATTTCTTCCATAATTGGATTTAATTTTGCGTCGTAAACGATTTTATTAAAAGGGTTCCCTATGAGAGCATCAATACCGAGGCCCTTACTAAGATATTCTGAGAAGCCAGGCATTTTGGCCGCCCCGCCGTAAATAATCAGCTTTTCAATTTTTTTATTGGTTTTACTAAAATAAAGATCAATAATATTTTTTGTGGCATTAACAATGGAATCTAAAAGCGGTGCAAGAACATCGTTAATTTGATTATTATTATCCGTAACTTTAAGACCCTGTTCCTTTTTTAATTCTTCGGCTCGACGCCAGCTGATATTTAAACTGTTCGCTAGGGCTCTGGTTAAATCCTCACCGGAGATCTCAATTGAGTGGCTAATCCGCAAATATCCGCCGTCAACCACGCTGATTGTGGTATCTCGCGAACCCATATCCATTAACACTGCCGGAACCGGATCATTACCTATAAGGACGCGGGTCGCCGATGTGGTTTCGAGTTCCAAATTAATAAGTTTTAAATCGGATTCTCTGGCAATAAATTGATACTCATTTACCAAATCTTTGGGTATAGCGATTAAAAGAATCAAAATCTTGCCCTCGGCGCCCGTTCCTATTAACGACCAATCAACCAAAACGCTATCAAGAGGAACAGGAATGTATTTTTTGGCTTCAAATTGAATAGCATTTGCAATTTCCGATTCTGGCATCGGCGGCAACTCCATAACAGTAAGAAAACTTGAAAAAATCGGCGCCGACATATTAATTTCTTTCGCGGTTATACCCGATTCTTTTAACATCCGCCTTAACATCGGCGCCGCTTCTCCGCCGAATACTTTTGGGGTTTGATTTTCAATCAGATTGTAATTCGATAAAATGGCGTAATTCTGGAGTTTTGGCCGACCGTTTTCATTTGAAAGTTCCACTATTTTTAACGATAAAGTACCGATATCAACGCCCAAATAACTCTTAGGTTCTTTCCCGATGCTGAATATATTAAAAGGCAATGCCATAAGTAAAATTAGACAAAATTTAAATTTAATTTTATTATATCATAAAACATTTGTTATAAATATGAAGTTATCCCCATCTCTTGAAAATCGTTTAACAGCTCGCGCCAAAAATGTCATTTTATCGGCAGAAAATTCGGCTCTAGGAAGCGAAATTGGCGGAAGCCATTTAATCAAAGCGGTTTTTGAAGCTCGCGGTAGTTTGGCTTACAATATTTTGAAAAACCACGGGTTGAGCATTAATGATTTAAATTTATCTCAGCCAAGTGTTATTTTTTTCCGCGGCATTTTGGCATCGGCGCTTGAAGAAGGGATTAAACACGGCTATCGGCATATTGGCACCGAGCATTTGCTTTGGGGCCTAATTCTCGAATTTAAAAACAGAATTTCAACTCAAAAACACCAACTGGTTGTTGACGTGGAAAATCATTTAAAAGAAATATTTTATCTTTCGGGAAAAATAAATAGTCCTATGGCCGCCGCCAAAAATAATCAGGGCATTCTGGATAAACTGATTGCTGATGTTTATAAAAATATAG
>Ga0209542_10002212_pt1 | contig 44020 bp, 53 predicted proteins | sample RifCSPhighO2_01_FD_184028 | JGI IMG/M metagenome (GOLD analysis project Ga0209542, IMG submission 184028) | Soil microbial communities from Rifle, Colorado - Rifle CSP2_plank highO2_0.1 (SPAdes) (version 2) | ecosystem: Environmental > Terrestrial > Deep subsurface > Rock core/Sediment ...
AACAAAACAACGACTTGTCATAGTGTGGCTTGACCACGAATAGGAGTATGTCGTATGTTTTTGCAATATAACAAAGTTTAAATAATAAATAAACTTTATGGTTGTAGAATTCTCATAGGAGATATTGCAGTATTTTCAAAATAATCTTTAGTTTAAACAAACTAATCTGCTTTTTTCTACAGTAATTTCTCTACCACCATCTACTCCATGCCCATATAATCCGTAAACATCACCATGGGGAACAATTAATGTTGCTAGGTTTTTATCCCCATTTATCATTCTTACTTCAACTAATGAATCTCCTAACATTTGACATTCATCAAATAAACCTTGAAAAATATTTCCCTGATAATCTGCAATTTCTACAACTCTTTGAGTGCTAAAAAGTCCTTTACTAATATATTCTACTGGAAGATAAGTATTTGCCATTTTACTCTTTTTAATATTAACAAAATTATATTTTTAAATATTTATGTATTATTTATAAAAAATAAATTAAGATAATCAACTAGTTCTAGCAAATAAGTAAGGCAAAGTTATTGTGATAATTCAAAATATTCTTGAATCTATACAATTCTAAATTTCTCATTTAGGAGAAATTTAACATACTTTAAAGGTAGTTTAAGTTAGTTTTAATTTGTAATTAGGGGATGGTTTTTATTTTAACCTAAATCCCTCTTCGATCTAATTCATTATTCACAATTGTTACAACCTGGGATGCAAAGTAAGTTTTATTGCCTACTGAAACAGGAGTTGCCATAGACTTAAGCTTTTTCAGCTCTTTCTTGTTAAATCCATCGTTATCTCCAAGCAGGAAAACAGGATTGTCAGCAATTTTTATTTTTCTTATATCCTCACCTTTATCATCTAAAACATAAACTTCCTTACCATCTTTTTGCATTTCTTCGATTAATTTGAATAATGATTTTTTTTCAACCTCAAAACCAGGCTCTACAATTGTATTCTTCCCGGATTTATACTTATATAGCATTTTTTTAATCAAGTTTGCAATATCTTTTTTGCTTATTTGTATCTTTCCGATTGTTTTCTGTCCTTTTGGATCTAACAAAATGTGTTTTGGAGGATCAGGAGGGCCGTTAAACAATAGATGAACTTTAACATCATCTCTCATGTTATGTGATATAAAGAAAGCGTGAATTACTGAATGAATTGCAATGTCCATTCTTCCTGCATCCATAAGATTTTCTGTTGGAAAATTGCCTGTTGTTCTTGCCCTGTTTGAAAAGTAAATGAATTCCCGCATGATTATAAGAAGGAAGTAGTGTTATTAAGGTTAACTTTTTGCATATAATTATAGAAAATTCTAATATCTAGATGATAATTAATAAAAATCAGAAACTTACTCATTAAAATAATAAAAGACACCAATGGTTTCTTTTATGAAGCTTCCTTTTAATAGCAATATTTTCAAAACTTCTGAAATCGATACAACACCAAATAATAAAGACAACCAATGGTTTTCTTTATCAAACTTTCCTTTTATTTGTGAAAAATTTAGCATGATTTATTAGATATTTAAATTAATTTGAGTGTAACAATAGTTATGCCTAAAGGGCATTAACACTTTTTACGCCTATCAAAAATCTTTTTAGGAACTATTTTAATTCTTGCTGTTCCTTCTGCAAAGATATTTCCATTTGAATTTACATAGTCTGTTCTAATTTCATAATCTCTTTTTGAATCTCCTATTCTTTCAGGAACTCCAATTTTAAGCAATGGATTTTGAAAGGGAATTCCATTAAATTCAAGTGTTTGGCTTAGGTAAAATGGAAAATTATCCTCCCCTATTAATTCTCGTCCTTGGTCGCTTCTTTGCAACTTTCCTGCTATTAAGTAAAGTAAATTAAATTTTTCATTATTATCTTCATTATAGGTTCCATAACTAAATCTTCCCCGGCATAATTCTTTTTCTTCTTTATCATGAAACATAAATTCTAAAGCATCTTCTTTCCTAGTTAAATTAAGCCATAAATTTAAAGGATAAAATGCTTGATTTGTGAAACTAACCTCTAAAAGTGAGGCTGGCTTGCATAAATGGCTTTCAGCAAGTTTTGTATAATACATGCCAGGTATTACTTTTTGCCCTATGTGGAGACTTGTGTTTGGGTCTTTACACTTTTCTAAAAAAGCCAGTATTCTTTCTTCTGATGTTGAGCTTTTATCTATTTTTGTAACTATTGCCATTTGGCCACCACTTTTTAATCATTTATAAAGGTTTCATTTTTCATTTTTTATGGAATCATTTTATCGGCTGGAGAATAAATTCCGGGTTTGCCAGAATTCTTTCGCTTTTTACTATCTTGAAAGTTCCTATAAATTTATCTTCACTAAATACTGCTATTTTTTCATCCAAATTTACTTCTTTTGCTTTTTCTAAATTATCTATATATTCTTTAAATAATGGCGATCCGTGATAGAGCTTGTTTATGTATTGCTTTTTTACCTGAAAAATTGGAAGGACTTTAGATATTATTTCTCCTGGAATAAGCATTTCTCTTAATGGTTCTTCGTTTTTTGCTTTTTTGTATTCTTCCACGGCTTTTAAGAATTCGTAAATTGTGTAAGATTCAGCTTCTTTAAATAGACTTGCTTGTATTCTTCTTAATTCAAGCATATGTGCGCCTTGAATCTTTTCTCCTAAGTCAGATACTAGTTTTCTGATATATGTTCCGGCTTCTACTTCTGCAAGAAATAAAATATCTTTTTTATTTTCACTGACTTCAAGGATTTCAAATCTGTAAATTTCTCTTTGCCTTTCTTCACGCTTAACACGGGATTTTACAGGAGGCAATTGAGTTATCTTTCCTATGAAGTTTTTTATTTCCTCATTCAGCTTTTTTTCACTTATTTCCTCATGAATTCTCATTATGCCTATGTATGTTTTTGTTTTTCCAATAAAGTAAGGCATAAGCCTGCATGCTCGGCTTAATGCAACTGGCAACACTCCGGTAACCATTGGATCCAGAGTTCCAAAATGGCTTGCTTTTTTTAAATTTAGAGCATTTTTAATAATTAAATCAACTGAAAAGCTTGTTGGTCCTGAAGGCTTGTCAATGTTTATTATGCTAAATTCCAGAAGTTCTTTGAGAGTTTTTTTGGATTTTATGGTTTCAAGGTTGGTATTTTTTGAATTCATACTAGTTTAAGAGAAATAAGGATATATAAATTTATAAGATATCAGTAGCTTATATATTAAAATTAGGTAGAGATGTTGTATGTTTAACTAAACTTTATTCTGAAAACATTACCATATTAAATTTTTCTATGTGAAAAATTTAGCTTGGTTTATTGGATATTTAAATTAATTTAATGGCAACAATAGTTATGCCTGGAGGTATTAACTTTTTCTTTATATTATTTATATCTTATCATTGTTTTCCATTCAATCAATGATTTTAACAAACCTGGAAATAAACCGGTTATAACTAGGTTTTTATATTCAAAAACTCCATTAAATTTTCCTAAACTAATTACCATTATTCTTTTATCTGGGCGGTATGGCTTTAATTCTTGATTGTTTTCAAGAAGTTTTAGATTTTTAATAACATGCTTGGCATGAATTTCTGCATTTTGAGCCAGTTTTTCTTCTTTTATAGAGGTTATATCTCCGGCCGCAAAAATATTTTTATATTGTTTATTATTTTTATTATCTGAAACTTGAAAAAATTCATTGACATTTACCTGATTTGTATTATTTAGCCAGTTTTTTGGAATAAACTCTGAATTTGGAGTAATTCCTGTACATAAAAATATTAAGTCAGCCTTAATTTCCCTGTTTTTGTCTGTTTTTACTAAGTTATTTTTGTAACTCAAGGCTTTTTCATTATAAATTATATTAACATTATGTTTTTTCAAGAATTTTTCAGTATATTTTGCTGTTTTTTTATTATTTCTTTCCATTAATTTGTCATGCTTATGGATAATTGTTATTTCTTTTGATTTTTCTTTCTTATAAAAATCAATAACCTCTCCCGTTAGTTCTGTTCCAACAATCCCGCCCCCAATTATTACAATTCTCTTGGCTTTTTCTAATTCTTCATGATAGTCTCTGATGTGTTTTGTTCTTGTTAGATTGATAAGATCCTTTTCCTTGAACGGAGCATTATAACTTGAACCCGAACATATAATTAAGTAATCAAACTTAACTTTATGATTATTAGTTATTGCTTCTTTGTCAGTTATCTTTCTAACATGCTCTACTAAAACTCTTGATTTTTTCAGATAATTGGTATGCAGAATTTGTATTTTTTTGGCATGTTTTGGGTAAACTAAAGTTCTTAGTATTCCTGGAGTGAATTCGTAGTAGTTTTTTGTATCAATTAATGTAATATTAAAATCCTTGTTTTTTTCAAGTTTTTTTGTAATATAGGCTCCTGCAAAGCCTCCTCCAATAATAACTATGTTTTTCATAATAGTAAATAATTATTATGTTTAAAAAGATTGGGAAAGATGATTAATAAAAAGAAAAAGTGAACCTTCTTATGGCAAGACCATAGGGCATCTAGAAATTATCCAAACTTAATGTTTAATTTTATTGCTTATTTGAAAAACATACCATAAGAATTTTTTCATTTGGAAAAATTTGGCCTTATTTAAGATTCATCAGTTTTTAATCTCCAGCTAAAATACTCTCTATTATCTTATTTTATATTTTTACACATGGTTCTATCCCTGTGCCAAGAGCACAGGGTATTTGAAAAAATAAATAAAAAGCAAAAGAAAATAAATTAAAAATTTAAATTTATTCTTTGCTTATTGCTAGTTTTCCCGGACCTGATAATGCTAGATTTATAAGCGCTACGGCAGCAATTATATGAAAGATAAAGTTTGTTGATGATTGAGAACTTATTCCAACAACTGCGAATGCTGCAACCAACATTATAATTACTAAAGGCCATGCCGTATATTTTACTTTCCAGCCCACCAGTATACATAGTCCAAAAATTACTTCAGAGAGCAAAACAACCCATCCTAAAAACATAGGCAATGGAAATCCTTGGTTGGTTAACAAGCCAATTATTCCGTCAGGATTCATTAACTTTCTTATTCCTGCATTTAGGAATAAAGCTGCAATTGCTAATCTTACTAATACTGGCCCGTATCCTGTATATTCTTTTATATTCACTTTAATTTAACCTCCTTTCAATTAATTAGCATTAGAAGTCATATTTAAAGAAATTTGATATTTAAAAACTTAATTATTGTTTACTTTTTATATCTTCAACAGCTTTTTTGTAGAAAATTTTTAATTTGTTGATTATAGCGGAATTTAATTCTGTCTTTATGCTGTCTGGAACAGCATCTCCGTCAAAATCTATTAGGTATACTAAAGCATCTTTTATAGGCCTATTTTTTATTTTTAGCACATTGCCTGTTTCCCATATATAATCGCTGTTTGAATTATCTGCTTTTGGCTTGTTTCTAAGCTGCCTTGCTTTTGCGTATTCTGCCATAAGAGAAGATTTTACCTCTTTTGAAGTATTTATTCTTATCATATCTGCTTCGCCATCTCCATCACTATCCTTGAGATAGGTTTCATAACCTTGATCCGGGCTGTTTTCTAGTGTTATTGATTTTTCTTCTGCATCCCAAAAATAAGTATTGGCTTTTTCTTTACTTTCAGAAGGCGCTTCTGGTTGTTTTTGCGGTATGTAGAACTCTTGCGAACCTGCATTAAATTTATATTGCATTAAAACTGCAGCTCTAGCTATTTCTGATTGATTTTGCAACTGCGGTGTTAGCCCTGTCAAGCTAAATAGACTTGAGACACTTAATAATAATGCAAGCGAGCCTTTTTTTAACCTGCGCATCAACTTCATAGAAAAAATGTTTTTATAAAGATTATTATATAATTATGCTCATTTATTCAAGTAGTATTTTCTTTCTTTTTCAGGCAATTTTTCAATAGAATACCTTAACATTGTTCGCGGCATTGATTTATTATATTTATTCAAAAATCGCTTTAAGACAGATTCATCTCTTTTTCCAACTTCCCTTAACATCCATCCAACTGCTTTTTGAATTAAATCATGTTTGTCTTTCAAGAGAATTTCAGCGATGTTTATTGTGTTATAAAATTCATTGTTTTTAATAAAATAATATGTTGAAACAATTGATGTTCTTCTTTCCCATAAATTATCAGAGCTTGCCAGAGAATACAGCTCTTTTATTTTATCTTTGTTATTAAAATAATATTTTCCGATTATTTTATCCGCGCTTAAATCAACTAAATCCCAGTTGTTCATTTTATGATTATGCTGCTTGTAAAAATCAACAATATTTTTATCATTTGTTGTTTGGTATTTATTAACAAGAATTAACACTGCTAGAAGCCTTTCTTCGTGTATACGTGATTCAATCAGCTCTTTTACCTGAATTAATGGAATTTCTTTGTATTTTACAGCCAGTTTTCTTGTTTCCGGAACTGTAATTCCGAGAAAAACATCTCCTTCTCCATATTGGCCTTTCCCTGTTTTAAAAAATCCCTGAAGAATCTTTGCTTTTTCAGAATTTGCTTTTAATTTAAGGTCTGATTTTATTTTAGATATCATTTTATCATGTTATTTAGCACATATATCTTTATAAAATAGTTTATTTTCATGAAAAATATGGTTCAAGCAAGTACTGGAAGAATAATTGGGAGAAAGGTTGAGGAAACCGAACATGTAATAATTAGACTTGGCAATAGAGATTATTTTATGGATAGGCATATTAAAGGTTTAGATTTTGAAACTGATGCTAAAATAACCCCTTCTAGATACGCCTTTATTTTTCCAGAAGGTTTATCTTTTGATTCTCATGTTAGAGTTAACCTATATTCGGCAATTTCTATGCAACAGCATTTTAACCGCTCTAATTTTAATCAAGCAAATGCTAAAGCATTAAAACAAGGATTGGCTGTTGCAACTCCTTCGGAATTTATTACCAATTATATTAATGTTAATGAAGCATTGCAAGGAAGAAGTGTTGTATATGATGCTTCTGGAAATTTAGTTTATGGTAAAAAATTAAATAGTTATGCAGATAAATTAAACCATGATTCTTGGGTTTATCTTAATGCTCGATTTCCAAAAGAGGAAGAGAAAGATACAGGATTTTTAGGATTGGATTTAGTTACAATAACTGGCTTAGATAAAGAAGGCAAACGTGTTGTTGAGATAGTTCCTTTGGAAAAATGCTTGGAAACAAATTGCTGGGCTGATTTAGAATCACTAAACTCCCAAGGATTTCCTACTAAAAAATCTCCAATAGAAAAATACGAGCCTGGAAAATCAATTTATTTTTGGTACCCAATAGAAGATTGTGTGGCGTGGTTCGTCGCTGATTTGATTAGGGCTTACCTGAATTGCTGCGGGGATCCTCAGGTCTCGGATTCCGCGCTCGGGGTATTTCCTGTTGTGAATAGCACACGTAATAATTAATAAAATCAGTTATTATTTTCTATAAAATTACTTCTGCAAAGCTTTTCTTTGAATTCTTTCTGTTTTTGCAGGCTTTATTTTCTGAACATGCTTTTGCTCTTTTGCTCTTAAATCAGCCTGCTTGATTTCGGCTTCTTTAACAGCTTCTTCCTTTTCTTTTTCCTCTTTTTTTTGTTCTTCAGTTTGCTCAGGCTTTTCTTCTGGCTTTTCAGCTTCTTTATCTTGCTTTTTCTTTTCCTTAACTTTTTCAGAAGCTTTTTTTGATTTTTCCTCTCTTGCCATCTGGAACTTTATTTTTTCAGGAATATCAACTAGGCTTACAATTATATTATCTCCATCTTTTTTAGCTTTGACTTTTATTTTTGTTAATGGATTTTGAATTCCTCTGAACCACATCTCCTGATTAAGCCATTTATCAATTTTTACTTTGTTTAAATCCCTGTCTGGAACTCTCATATGCTTTGCAATAAATTGTTTTATTCCCTTTATTGCCTTGGGTGTTCGCCTATATCTCGGCACTTTCATTATTTCTCTTCTTAAATTGATTATATATTCTCTTTCAAGCGGAATTGTTTTATTTTTTGCCATTTTATAATGTGTGAGATTTTTCAAGCATTTCTTCTAATCTTTGTTTAGTAATTATAATAGCGGGTGTATTTCCAGCGAAAGTATAATCCCATTTTCTATCGGTTATCCTTCTTTCAAATACCATTGTTGTCTCCCCTTCATTTGTTATCGCGTGAGATACATGTATGTCGGGCGAGTTCCTTGTTACAGGAATTATCCCAGACATTTTAATTATTTCAGGGTCTTTTAGAGCTTTTTCTATTGTTGTATATTCTTCTAATGAGAAACTTCCTGTTTCCTTATTATATGTATTTGTATTTATCATTTTATCCTAGGTGCCTCTTTCTGATTATTCTTGGCTTGATCTTCAGTTTTCTTGTTCTCCAGTTTCTTTTTATTCTTGTTGTTCGTGAAGGATGAATTCTTTTTCCAGCTCCGTATTTCTTTACAACAACCCAAAATGGAGCCCATTTTGTCTGTCCGCCAGCTTTTGCCAGCTTTATTTTCTTTTGCCTTTGTCGTTTTGGAACTGTCATTTTATTATATTGGAATTAATTTATATTTATCATTTATAGTTGCATCTTTTTTTAAGTAATCTATTTCTTCTACTTCGTTTTCATCTTCTTCTGGTTTTAGTATTACAATTGTATCTCTATCTGATTTTCTTACTTTGATTGTTCCTTCATATGGAAAAATAAATGAATCGTCAGTATCTCTAACTTCCATAACTTCTACTATTAGTCTATTGTAATCAGCCATTGATTTTTGATATTCAGTCATTTCCACAGGATTACCCTCTTGATCTAATACTCTAAATTGTTTCATTTAATTGCCTCCAGTAATTTTTTTCCTTTATCTGTAAATTTTCTTCCTGCTTTTTTTTCAGGCGCTTTTTCCAGCAAGCCCGCTTTTTCACATTGCTGCAGTATTGTCCTTATTATCTTTCCTCCACCTTCTCGAAATCTTGGGGGCGCAACTCCACGTGATTTCTTTCCACCATATCTTATTTTTAATCTGTTTACTCCAACTGTTTTCCTAATATAAACCTGCCTTAGAATGCTTGCAGCTCTTTTATGCCAGAAATCAGGCTCTTGAGTTGGCCTTTCTTTTGCTACACTTGTTTTTACAAAATTTATCCATTCAGGAGCTTTAAGTTCGGGAATCTTTTTCAAAGCTTCTGCTAGTTTATTATTAAATTCTCTGTGTTTTAATTCATAAATACTGCTCATAGTAGCTTTATTTTTTCTTATGTTTTTTAGACCTTGCCTTTCGGCAATAGAACCATAAAATGGTTAAGTCTGAATATAATGGAGAAAAGGGATTTATAAATCTGCTGGTCTGCCGAAATATTTAGTTTAGAATAAAACAAGTTACCAAAACATAATGTTAAACAGCTATAAATCATTTTAAATTTCTCCCAATGAGAAATTTAGTATTGTATAGATTCATAAATATTTTGAAAATATGCAATATCTTTCCCTGTTTTATTTGCTGGAATTAGTATTTTTTATTGATTTTTAGAAATTATATATAACAGGTTATAAATATTATTTTATAGAAATATATTTCTTTTTTATAAAGTTATCTCTTCGGCTTTCTCCATTTCTTGATTATTATTGTAAAGCCAATGACTCTATAAGTGTAATTATTTCCTAAATGAGAGATAATTTCTTCAGCCATTGCCTTTATGCTATTTTTGTCTCTTTTTGAGTTTTTTAAACATACAACTTTTACATTCTGGTGATTTTTGAAATGGCTTTTTATTGTTTCAATTAGGTTTTCTGATATTCCTGATTTTCCGATTTGAACTGCTGATATTAAATTCATTTTATTATTTAATTATTTTAAAACTTCCCGAAGGAAGCGCGCTTAAAACCTGCTCTTTTGGAGTTTCAAGCTTTATTGCAATTTGTTCAGCAAATTGTTCTTTATTAATTTTTCCAGGAGTTATACAAATGCTTTCTTTGTTCTTTGGGTTAAGTGCAATGAATCTTAGTTTATTTTTTTGTATTTCTGAATATAGCCTTAATTCAATTGTTTTTCTGTCCACAGGTCCAACTACTCCAAATGTTCCTGTTTGCATGTTTTTATTTTTTATAATTTGTTCCATTAGAAAAATATCTACAACTTCCCTTTTCTTTCCTTCTCTCCAAGCTCTTGAAAAACAAGCTGTAAAAATAGCTGCTTCTTCTAGGTCTTTTGGAGATGGGTTCTCTGCTAAGATTACTGAAAAAGGGCTTCCGGGAGATTTAGTGTGCATTACAACATATTTATCTTTATTTTTATATTTATTAATAACTTCTTCGTTTTGCTCCGCGCTTTTTCCTCCTATAACTAAATGTTTATTAGAAGTGTAGAACCAGCGATATTTCTCGTATTCTTGATTTTTATTTTCTATTTCTTTTAATTTTTTCATAATTTAGCATATAGAAATGGGCTTTTAAAGGTTTCTTAAACTCTAGATATACTTAAATAATACTTTACCTTTGTTATTTTATGCTTGCAACTAGAAGAGCACCACGGTTAGTTGAGGAAGATGTAACTAAAGATGGGGTTTATCCTGTTTACTCTAAACATCGAATTAGACATGATAATCAGATTCTTCGCTCTGAAAATCTAATTCCTAAAAAAAGATATTATGAATTTCATTTAGACGCTTCTGGCAATATGCAATATGGTGAAATAGAAATTGTTTCTGTTGATACAGATAAAGGAAGATATAAAGCAAAACATTATTCATCTATTGATCAAAGTTTTCTAGTATGTGATTTAGAACATTCTCTTGCTGATTTTGGAGTTGCCCCTTATGAAAATGGAATGTGGAATACAAGGAATTGGCTTGTTAGGAAGTGATAACTAAAAATTATTAGATCCTGCGTAAAAATTAAGTGAAGATATTCTTATATTTCAAAATGTTTGAATCCACACAATAAATAATAAAGACAACCAATGGTTTTCTTTATCAAACTTTCATTTTTTAGGAAAATTTATGCCTAATTTGAAGTTATTTAATTAAAAATTTAGATATAAATTACTATAGAATCTTAATAAATAATCTTCGGGCCATAGCCCCAAAGCCTGACCGCTGCAGCTAACTCTGAATTAGGGTTATTTTGTATGAATTTCCTTAAAGGAATTTTTTTCATGTAAGCATCTCTAGCTTGTTCAATTGCCTTTACTCCTGCTTCAATTCCTTGAGGGTGGCCAAGCAACCCGCCACCAAACTGAAGAATTACATCTTCTCCTAATTCATCTAAAACTTTTTCAATATCTCCGGGATGCAACCCTCCTGAAGCAACCATCCAAACGGGTTTAATATGATGCCAGTTTTGTCCAAGAGATGGAATTTGTAAATGTGATTTTGTTATTTTTTCCTGCAAAATATCTTTAATGTATTTTGCTTCTCCATAATCTTCCATTTTTGCCAGAGGAGAACCTCCATGCATATTATCCACTCCAAGTAACCTAAATACCTTTGCAAGAACTATCATTGAAATTGAAAATCCGTAAAGTTTTCCCTTACCATGCACTCCCGGAGAGTTATCTCTTGTCATAAAACCGTGCATTGCTCTATGGGCATGAATTGCCAAGCCAGTATTCATTCTTCTAAAAGTGTCAATTGCTGTAAATCCTGTTGTTACAACATCAATCATGCAATAAACCCCTTTATTCTTCTTTATTAATTCTGCATGTTTTTTCATTATTTCAAGATTTGAGTGAGTTATATTTGCCAGATAGAATTTCTTATTTCCAGTAAGCTTTTCAGCTTCTCTTGCTTCTTTGAGAACTAAAGAAATTCTTTTATCAAAATGATTAAAAGACAGGTTTGTTAGGTTTTCATCATCTTTAATTCCGTCATAAGTTCCATTTCCAGATGTGAATAAAATTCTTGCTAGTTTTGCCTGTTCAACATCTGTTCTTCCAATTTTTGGTTTTGGAACAGTTGCAGTTAAAGGGCCTTTTGGTTTTCTTAACATTTTTCTAACTCCTTTAACTCCAAAAGCCGGTCCTGGAAATTTGGCAATCATTGCTTTTGGGAATTTAATATCATAAATTCTTAAACCAGAAAGCATTTTCATACCTGCAATATTTCCAACAATTCCGGCCAATAATCCGGAAATATTATCCAGTTCAAATAATTCAAGAGGATATGCAATTTTAAACATAAAATTCTCATTGTCTAAATCATAAGCTAGTGCTTTTTTTCTAAGTGCCAGTGGAATTCCAGAATCCTTGCCATCATACACTTTTGTCCAGGTTCCTGTTGAAGATTCTGCAGCTACTGTTCCGGCAGCTTCTTCAAAAAGCTGTTTTGTATTTTTTCCTGATTTCTTCGCTTCAGCTATTGCAGAATCGCTTAATTCTGCTTTTAAAAGGGTTATAACATAATTATCCTCGTTTTGAGGTTTCCATCCTTTTTTTGCTACATAATTAAATTGAACAGCTATTTTTATCACCTCTGAATTTATTATATACTAATAATTATGTTCTTTAAAATCTTTTGCTAAATAATTAACTTTTTTTGTTAAGTAATGCAACCCCATACTAGTTCTTACTTGATTTAATGCTAGTGTAAAGGTTAATCCTATATTAAACATCAATAATGCTGCAATTATATTTTCAGTTTCCCACGAACCACCTAAAATTTTTCTAATTATCTGATATAATATAAATAATCCAAATAGAATTAATATTATTGCCAATATATTTTGTATTATGTCTATAAAGGTATATTTATCTTTCATTTAATTATTTTAAACTTTTATTATCAACCATATTATGAGGGCAATTGCTATCATAAGCATAACTATCCATAGAATCCATTGCAATATATCATTTATTTTTGCATTCATTTTTCCTCTTTTGATAAAAAATTATCCTTTTTTCACAACAGGACCTTGGTCAGTATCACTAATAACATATCCCTGTTTATTAATCTTATCTCTTAGTTCATCAGCTAATTTCCAGTTTTTGGATTTTCTGGCTTGCTCTCTTTCACTAACTAATTTTTTTACCTCATCAGGAATGTGTATTTTTGGTTTTTCTAGTAAATCCAGGCTAAAAACACTATCCATTTTCTTTATAGTCTGGTATGTTCCTTTTGCTCTCTTGTCTCTTAGTAATTGCCATAGTACTTGAAGTGCTTTTGGCATATCAAGATCATCTTCAATGACTTTTTCAAATTTATCTAGATAACTTTTATTTGTAGTTTTATCATCTTTTAGTTCTTGGCATATATTTTTTAGCCTTTCATACGAATTTTTTGCAGCATTCAAATTTTCTAATGAAAACATTAAAGCCGATCTGTAATGGGTTGTTAAACACATATATCTGTAATCCAATGGAGAGAAACCTTGAGTGATAATATTCTTCAGATAAAGCACATTTCCTAGAGACTTAGACATCTTCCCTTCTTTTACATTAAGAAAACCTGCATGAAGCCAGTAATTGACAAATTTCTTTCCGGTTGCTGCCTCGCTTTGAGCTATTTCATTTGTGTGATGTGGAAAAATTAAATCAACAGCACCTGTATGAATATCTAATCTATTTCCAAGATGCTTCATTGACATTGCAGAACATTCTATATGCCAGCCAGGCCTTCCTTTTCCTATTTCAGTATTCCAGAAATTATTTCCGTCTTCGGGGGTGTAGAATTTCCAGAGCGCGAAATCCTGCATATTTTCTTTATCATACTCATCATTTTTCACTCTTTCTTTAGTTTTATCCTTTTTTCTTTTTTCTAGCTGGGCAAGTTTCCCGTAACCCTTGAATTTATTTATGGAGAAATAAATGCCATCAGATGTTTTGTAAGCATATCCCTTATTCATTAGAATTTTTATAATTTTAACCATATCATTTATTGATTCGGTTGCTCTTAATATGTGATCTGGTTTTTTTATATTCAGAGAATCTGTGTCTTGGAAAAATATTTTTTCATATTCTCTTGTAAATTCTTTTAAAGTTTTGCCATTTTTTTGGCTGGCTATTATTGTTTTATCATCTACATCTGTAATATTCATTACATGATCTACTTTATATCCATGAAATTGCAAAGATTTTTTTAATAGGTCGTTAAAAATGTATGTTCTTAAATTGCCAATATGCGCATAATTATAAACAGTTGGTCCGCAAGAATACATGCTGACATGGCTTTTTTTTATAGGAATAAATACTTCTTTCTTTCTCGTAAGCGTATTATAGAGTTTTAGCTTTGATGGCATGAAAGAAATAAGAATAAGTATTTTATTAAGGTTTGCTTTAATTTATTTAATTTAACTAATGGATAAGAAAGATTTATAAATATATAATTACTCATGTGAGTAATATGTTACTTAAAGAAAATGTAATAAGAATTTTAGCAGAATTTTGCACGGATTATAATAAAAGGATTTATGGGAGAGATATCGCCAGTAAGCTAAAACTTAATCAAAAAACAACAGCGAACATTCTGAATAATCTTGAAAAAGAGGGGATTTTAAAATATTCATTTGAAGGCAAGAATAAGTATTATTTTCTTAATAAATTAAATCTTCAAATTAAAGATATTATTAAGATAATTGAAATTGAGAGAAAAAATCAATTTATTAAACATTATAAAAAATTCAAAGACTTATTTTTTACTTTAGAAAAAAGAACAAATGGAATAATTATCATTTTTGGAAGCTATGCTAATTTCAGCAGCAATGAAAAATCAGATCTAGATGTCTTTATTATTGGTAAAATATCGGAAGTGGAAGATTTAGAAGAATTATATAAAATTAAGATAAATATTGTTAAATCCAGCAAAGAAAAAATTGATAAGAATGGAATATTCATTAAGGAGATAATAAAAAATCACATAGTATTAAAAGGTGTAGAAGAGTTTATTGAATTAATATGGTGAGCTTTAAATGGTGTTGCAGGCAAAAAGAAGGAATCAAACTTATTGACAGCAATGACAACCTCTCTCAAGGCTATATTAAAATGGCGGAAAATGCAATAGGCACAATGAACAGGGAAAAGAATCTAAACCTACAATTTGGCATTTCTGCATGCTATTATTCAATGTATTATTCTTTATATGCCGTTTTAATGAAAATAGGCATTAAATGTGAAATTCATACCTGCACTTTGGAGTTTATGAAGCAACTATTGCAGGATTTTTATTCAAAAGAGGATTTTAAGCTGATAAATAAAGCGTTTGCATCAAGAGATATTTCCCAATATTATGTAGATAAAATTGTTCCAAAAGAGGATATAAATTTTATAATGTTAAATGCTCCTTATTTTTTAAATAAATCCAAAGAAATACTTTCAAGTTTAAATGAGAAAGATATTAATGGGATAAGGGGAAAAATAAAAGAGTATTTTTAAAATAATTAAGAATTGAAAAGAATAAGGACTAATAGTTCAAGCGATAAATTAGGAAAAGATATTGTATAAATTCAAGAACATTTTGAAATATCTCAATATTAAATTTCTCATTGAGGGAAATTTAACCTGATTTAATATTTTTTAAAATTAATTTAAATTATTCTTATTCTGTCACTACTTCTACTTTACCATTGTGAATTATAATCGTATGCTCGCTTTGAGCAACAGGAGATTTTGATTTTTCAATTAGCTGTGAGAATTGATGTAAAATACCTGCTTTTTCTAAATGAGAAAGAGAAATTAAAGCTCTTGTTCCGAATTTCTTTACAAGCCAACGAGAGCAAAAAGGCAGGGTTTCATATTCTTCAGCAATATAATTTAACAGCTCTCTTGCATTATTATCTCTTACATTTCCGGGTTTAACTAACTCATAAATTCCAGATGGTTTTCCATCATAAACCATTCCGTTTCCACTCCCAAGAGTTATAAATGGCTCAATGGCATAAATTCCATCATCTAATTTAGTTGCTTTATCATTGTTATAATTAGGTATTGTTATGCCTGCATGAAGATTATTATTTTCTATGCTATGGCCTGAAAGATTTTTTATTGTAGTGAACCCTGAGGTTTCAGCTGTTTCATTGATTGATTTTCCAATTTCTCCAAGTGATTTTCCTTGTTTTACAGCTTGAATTGCGTTTGCTAAGGCTTCTTCACTTGTTTTTATTATTTTTTTATTTTCTTCACTATTTTCTAAGTCAAATGATAAAGCATTGTCTGCTGTAAATCCATTAATGCTTACTCCAAAATCTACTTTTAGCAATCCAGAGGCTTTTGTTTCATCGTTATAACTTGGTGTGTAATGAGCAGCATACTCATTTATTCCTAAATTAACTGGGAAAGCTGGCTTGCCCCCCTGTTTTACTATTTCTTCCTCTATTTCTTCAGCTATTTCAATTAACAGCATGTCTTTTTTAACAATTTTTTCAGCATATTCTCTGACACTTGCAACTATTTTTCCTGCTTTTCTAATTGATTCAAGTTCTTTTTGATTCATGATTTAGAAAGAAATAAGGAGTTTTTAAATTGTTTTATAAGGTTTTAAAAATGTATAATACTAAATTTCTCGTTTAGGAGAAATTTAAAATAGGTTTATTAGCTGATTAATTAAGATTATTCTAACTTTTTTAGTTTTAATCCTTTTATTCTTTCAAAATGATTAAGATTTTTTGTAACAAGGGTTTCATCATTTGTTATTGCTATTGAGGCAATTAATATATCCGCTAGATCAATTTGTTCTCCCTTTGATTTTAAGTTATCAAATATTTCAGCAGCTTTTTCAGCAGATTCAAATTCAAAATTATATATTTTAAAATTACTTAAAATCCCCTTAACGTTCTCTTTATCTATTTTAGAATCAGTTGGTATTCCTTTAAGAAGTTCAAATGAATTAATAGAGGTTGTTGATAATTCTTCTTCGTCTCTTAATTCTTCCAATAACTGAATTGTTTTTTGATCTTTTCTTAAGAAACTGATTATAATATCCGAATCCAAACAAACCATTATTTAAATCTCCTTGAAGAAAGCTTTCTTTCTGCATAAATCTTTTTCTCTATTTTTTCAGCTTCTTCATCAGTTAAGCCTCCAGCATATTTCATTAAATTGTCTTTACTTTTTTCAACGGATAATTTTACAATTATCTCCGAAAATGATCTTTCATTTTTCAGTTTTTTTAATCTTTCATATGCATCATCTGATATAGATATTACCTTTGTCATGAATGTATATATACATACATGTATTTAAACCTTTTGGTTATTTCTCCTTGCACTCTTAACTATTTCTGAAATATCTTTTTCTTTAATACCTTTACTTTCAAGGCGTTTTTTTCCTTCCACAGCAATTTTTTTAAGCTCTTTAATAAGCTCTTCTTTTGATGGAGTATTTATCTTTTTTAATATAATTGCATCTTTGGTTGAAGTTACAGCGAAAATACTGCCTTCGCTAGCTTGAACAAATTCCCTTGCCTTTTGAGGGATAACCACCTGCCCTTTTGATGACATTTTTGTTATTTCAATCATGTAAGAAAGTAAGATTTTCTTATTTATAAATTTTTCTGTTTGGTAATAAATAGAAAAATAAAGAGGCTCGCTGTTCTGAATGACTTGAAATTCTCCGAGACAGCTACTTTTTACATCATCAAGTATTTTAACTTGAGAGTTTGTGAGAGAGTCCTTACTTCTCCAACACTCTCAGGGTTACAAGTTTTACCAAGAGACCAATATTAATAGACGATATTTGTATTTATTAATATTATGTTCTAGTTCATATAAATTTAAATATGCTTTTTTAATAGATTATTTATGTTGTATAGGGTTCATGAAGTTAGAGTAGTTTCTGAAGATTTTAAACTTAAATTTAATAGTTATTGTTTGAAAGCTGATGGTAATTCTATGGTTATTGCTTCTGGTGGACCAAATATTCAAGATTTAGTAAGAAATTTTTCAGAAGAAGCAAGGGAATATTTAGAACATTATAGAAAAAGAATGTCTTTACCTTTAGACTTTTATGATATGGAAATTGGTACAATTTCTGATCCTCATACATTAGATCTTAAATCAATGTCATTTCAAACTGAGGGTATTAATCCATTAAAAATTCCTGATTTTAGTAAAGACTGTGTTGTATCTATAAATGCAGTATCTGAAACTGATAGATTAGCATTGCATATTGGTTTAAGGAATGCTTTAGCTTCTTTAGAAGCAAAATTAAAAAAAGATGTTGCTTAATTTAACATTTAGTTCCTCAACCTTCTTTCTTTAGGAACATAGTTCTTTAAAAAACCTTGGTTTCTGGCAATGCCAAAAAAGTCATTGTTATGTTTTATTATAATAAATCTTGATTTTAACTCTTTATTTTCTTTCTTTATATCTAAATCTAGATTATCTCCCTTTAACCAAGTGCTTAATTGTTCATCAGTTATTTCAAGGAAATTTTTAGTTATTTGCGATTTTATCTCAGGCATGTTTAAAATATCAAAGCTTAATCTTATTCCTTCTTTCTCTCCATTAAAAGTTTCTAAAGTTAGCAATTTAATTCCTATTGAATCAACATGAACTGTTTTAGCTAGATCATTTAATTCTTCCTTTGACAAGCTTCCTGAAAAAATACGTATTTTTTCTTTTCCAGACTTGATAAATAAGTGCGGAAGCTGCGAGATTCCATACTCTTTCTCAAGCATTTCAAGGATTTTCTTCTTTTTTGTTCTATCAAGTAAGTCGATGGTCATTTTTGGTTTATTTCCTCAGTTTTCAAGCAATTATCTAAAATATCTTTAGCTTTTAATATTAAAAATCTAAATCTCCCTTGCATTAATTCTCTGGCATATCCATTTGAAATCATTGCTGTTATGGCCTCTTTTTTAAGATCTTTGATAATTTCCATAACTGGAATAAAATCAGCATCTCCAGATATTAAAATACAGACATCACATTTTTTATCAATTATTGTATTTCTTATCATATCACTAGCTATTAAAACATCTATACCTTTTTCTTTTTTTAATTTGCTAAGCTTTCGTGTTTTAACAATAACCTTCTCTTTTGCTAAACCTGATAAAAAATTAATGTGCTTATGATAATTAATTTCATTATCAGAAATATCTGGGATAGAGTTATAATATCTTATCTCTTTTAAAGTTAAATTAAATTTATTACAAATAAATACTGCTAATTTTCTAAGGTCTATTTTGCTTGGCTTTACTATAGTTTTTAAGTTATGATACCAGTTATTTCCATCAATAAAAACAATTGCTGATTTAATTTTATTAAAAGTAGAACTCCCGGCATTACCCGAAGGCCATACCGGGGATTTAATAATAATACCATTGGTTTGATCTTTATAAAGTTTTTGATTGTTCATTTGTTTAATTTATTTCCCCCACTTTTTTCAGTTTGGCAATGAAAAAACCCTCTGTGTCATTGTCTTGAGGGTAGATTCTTGCGCACTTTTTAACATCTTTGTGAAATTTAATATTTTTCCATTCTGTTATTCCCTGTCTTGCCTTAAAATTTAAAGGAAGCTTAATATCTTCTAACTTTATACCTTCTGGATAATTCTCAAAAATATGAGAAATAACTGCTTCATTTTCTTCAGGGGCGTGGGTACAGGTGCTGTAAACTAATTCTCCATTTATTTTTAGCACTTGCAATGATTTAATAAGAAGGGATTTTTGTATTCCTCCAAGAGTCTTGATTATATTTTCAGAAAAATTTAAAGCAGTTCTTGGAGAGCTTCTTATTGTTCCTTCTCCACTGCAAGGGGCATCAACAAGAATTTTATCAAACCTAAATTTAGGATTAATATTATTTAATTTTTTGCATAATTCTCTTCCATCCATTTGAGTTATAATAGTATTTGTTGCTGCGCATCTCTGCAAATTTGTTGAAAGCGACACAATTCTGCTTATTTGCAAGTCGTTTGCAATTATTGTTCCTTTATTATTCATCATTGCAGCCGATTGTGTTGTCTTGCTTCCAGGAGCTGCTGCAATATCAAGGAAAATGTCATTTTCATCTGGTTTAAGAGCAAGAATTGGCATCATGCTTGAAATTTCCTGTATATAATAATAACCCAAGATATGCTCTTCTGCTTTTCCTAGTTCTCCAGGAAGCAAGTTACTTTCAACAACCATAATCTCTGGATATTCTTTCTTAAATGGTTGAAGGATTTTCCATTTCTTCTCAAGCCTTGCTTTTAGCTCTTTAACACTTATCTTTATAGTATTGCAACGTATGGCATTAACAGTAGGTTTATTACAATACTCGCAGAACAATTCATAATCCCGCTCGTTACTTAAAAGAGCTTTCATTCTTTCAATAAACTCGGGATGCGCTTTTGACATTGGATTTTCAATTCTTTGAGGCATGAAAAATAAAGAAAAAGAGCGTATTTAATTGTTGAGTTTTTTAAATCAAGGCTTCCAAGGGAATTGAAACAGTTGCATGAAAAGATGGCAGATGAGGCACATAACTTTTTCTAGGTATTACTGGAAATTCCTCTCTTTCCATACCTTTAGCTCTTTCATAGGTTATTTGAAAACGATGATCACTAGAAACTTCTACTCTACCTCTGTAAACTTTTTCAACAATCTCCTTTGCATCTGACAAACCCAATCCTTCATTTCGTCTATAAATTTCATCTGTTTGAACTTCTTCTTGAGTATACCCTCTTTCAAAAACTCTTTTTAATTTTTCAGGATTAATAGGTATATCCACCATATTTTCAAGCTCAAAATTAAATGTTCTTTCTTTGTTAAAATAACCTAAAGCTTTTATGACAGAATTACTTGAAGCATATTTCAAGGAATTAGTTATTAAATTTGAGAATAATACAGCAAAAGCGTGAGGGCTTGTTTTTGCCTCAAATACCTTAACTTCTGGAGAATATTCTAATATAAAACCAAGACCCCTGCGAAATCTAGAATGTTCATATGCATTGACAATATTTCTAATTTCATCTATTAAATTTAAAGGTTTAGCTTGTTTTTTTACTTCTTCATAGCTTAATCCTTTAAGCATAATAAGGCCGATTTGATTTTGTGCAAGAGATAATGCAATATCCATTTTCTTTTTTAATCTAGCTAAAGTAATCCTTCTTTGATTTACTGAAGCCTCTGATCTATCTTTTTCTAATGCAGCAAGTTCAAAGGCCATAAACTCTAAATAACCGGCTATATTTACTAAAGGAGATTTTAAATCATGAGCAGTTATTCTTTGCCTCGCTCCTGCATTTGCTAAAGCTAATTCTAAGCCGCTAACTTTTAATTTTGCATCTTCATATAAATCATTTAATTGCTCGTAAGTTGGTTTTTCCATTTTAAAATTAATTTTGATAAAAACTAGGTATATAAAACTTGTTATACCATTAAAAGAGAGTTAAAATTCACTCAAACTTTTTTGATTTTTTGTTTGCTTCTCAATTAAATCGTTTACATTTATATTAAAAACCTGAAAAATATTTTCAACAGCTGGCAAAACTTGGTTTTTTAAGTAATAGTCTATATCATATGGTTTAGTTTCATCCGGAAGAAATGCTCGCTCTCGTTTTAATGCCTTTTTATTATCGCTTTCAGCAATATAATATTCAATTAACATGCCCTGATTAACAGGCATGCCTTCTGCAAGCATTTTTCTTGCAATTGTAACATGAGGAGTTATTGCTTTGTATTCTGAAAGAGGTTTTTTCAGTTGAGTTCTAATTATTATCTGCTTTCTCTCTATTTTTCTTTCTTTTATCAGCTTGATTAACTGTTTTGTAAGTTCTAAAGCTGATTTTTCATTTCCTTCCTTAAGAATCTTTTCTAAAACTTGGTTTTGCAACTCTCTTGCGAGGTTACACCAATCTCTTCTTACGGTTTCAAAACCGCGAATTTTCATTTTTCCTTCATGATTTATCAAAGCATATTTCTTTTTTGCCCCGAATTCTCCTTTTCGTGTTGTAACCCAGATGCCTCTTTTGTAAAAATCCTCTAATTCCAATTCCATTATGCCCGGCAGCTCTGAATTAATTTTTTTAAGAAATTCAAGCGCTTGAGAATTAGTTTTTTTACTCATTTCAAGGCAAATTGAATCAGTATCGGAATAAATTGCCTTAAATCCTGATTTTCCAGCTTTTTCAATAACTTCTTTTATAAATTTTCTTGATATTGCGGTTGCAGATGCAGAAGCTTCAGGGCAATAGTATCTTGCTCCAAAAAAACCCTGATATCCATAAGAGGCATTTGCAATAAGCTTGAATGCATTGCTTCTTGCTTTCAGTATCGGAGAAGGATGTAATTTGTACTCTGATTTATACTGCTTTCTTAATTTAATCACTTCCTCAAGCATTTGCGGGAAAAATCCCTTTTCTTTCAAGAAAAAATATTTTTTCTTTCCAGTATCAACTTCTAAAGCATTTTTACTTTTGCTGTCTTTAGCTTGCTTTTCACCTAGAAAAGTTGATCTTGATAAATTAAATGTTGAAATAATGCTCGGCCAGTAACTTGTGAAGTCAAACATTACAATATTTTCATAGAGCTTTGGAATTGGTTGCAAAACAAAAGCCCCTTCGTATTTTTCTCTTGATCTTCTTTGAGATATTTCATCATGCAATGGCTTTCTTTCAGCTATTTCATTATACTTATACAAATTATGAATAATATAATGCTCAACATTAGCAGACATTCCGTCTCTTGAAATATTAAATAATGGTTCCTGCATTAGTTTTGAGAATTCTACCATATCTGACCAGGCTTTCATAAATAACTTGTATGTTAAGACAGCATCCTGAAGATTATATGCAAAGAAGTTCCTCCATTCTTCTTCTTTCATTTTCTCGCTTCTCTTAAACTCATGAACAACTTTTTTCTCTCCTAAAAGCTCATTAGCAACATCGCCTAAGCCAAGAGTTTCTGATTGCAGATACTGGGAGTAGGCTGTTTCAATAAATTGATATAAATCAATATGGGTAATTCCTGATATTCTTCCTTTAGGATTTACTCCTCCCGAGAATTTCGGAATAGAATTATCAATTCCAATATTTAATTTTATTTTTAATTTTTCACAGCGGGATTTTAAATAAGGAAGATCAAAACTATCTGAAAAATAACCTGTTAGAATATCTGGAGAGATTTTTTTAAAGTATTTTATAAAAGCTTCAAGCATGTCGGCTTCATCATTGTAATGTTCTACATAATCTGGCATTGAAGGTATTTTCTTGCAGGTTAAAACTTTCTTAAATCCTTCACTAACAAGAGAGATCATTAATATTTTGCCTTTGCCAATTTCAAAATCATCTGTTTCAAGATCAAATGCCAGTACTTTTGGAATAAATTGTTTTTCATTTTCAATTTTTGTTATTTTTTCAGCTTTAATAACAATGTCACAATCTAAATTATTTGAAATGCCTCCAAACTCGCTGGAATTGCTTATTTCTTCTCCTTCTAATTTATACCAGTAGCTCGGAATAAGCTGTTTTTCTATAATATATCTAGTTATATAATTAACATCCAACTCTCTTATTTTGTCTATTTCCTGAAGTTTAAGTTTTTCTGAGAACCTTTGGGTATCTTTATAATTAGAAATAATAATTTTTATTGCCTTAACCTCTTTGCCTAAGAATTTTTTGTTTTCCAAATGTGTTTTTATAACATTTGAGTTTCTTGGTCCGTCTTTAATTGTTATTTTCCCGATTTTCTCCTGCAACTCTTTTATTTTCTTTTCACTAATTCCTGATTTTAAAATTGCCCAAAAATAACTTCCATATTCATCAATTAAACATACTCTTTTTCCGCTTGGGGTTCTGCCTATTATTTTTACATAATTTCTTTCTTCAAAGTCAAAGGAATCGTAATCTAGGGGGATGAAGTCTATTGATACCATAATAAAAAGAAAGAAATAAGAATATTAAAAGGTTCTGATAGCTTTAGAGAATTATAATTTCAATACTTTTCTTTCAACAGTATTCGCAACATCCTCTAAATCAAAAGTTAATGCTGCTAAATGAGCTGGATTCCATTGATCTACAGGAACTCCGTTACCTGCTGTTAAACATAATGTATCTCTTATTTGATCTTGAAATTTTCCTGAAACTTGTACTGTTTCGTGAATGTGCCCATGCAAAGTTGCATAAGGACGATCATAGTCAATAAAATTTCTAATGGCTTTACTTCCAACATGTTGTCCGCTTTTTAACATATCTAAATTTGTATTATGTGGTGGAGAATGAAACACATAAATAGTTTTACTAGGATTAGTGGTTAAACCTTTATCATTTAAATCAGCTTCAATTGTATCTTTTATTTCAGCTGGATCGAATGTTTTTTTCTTCCAGTCTCCAGATGTTGTTGTCAATCCTTCTAGTAAGGCGTTAGGGTTATAAGCTTGTTCAGTTGAACTTCCAGATCCAAAGAATCTTTTAAAACCTGTCCTTTTTGGACCTTCTTTAGGAACAGCATCAAATTTTTCCCAATCTTTTAATCCAAAGGGGGTTAAAGGCACATATGAATATCCGTATAACTCAAAACCAGAAGCGAATGGAACACGTTTTCCGTGGATATATATAAGTGGAGAATCATTTGATGCTAAAATATTAACATTTGCTGCACAATCATCATTTCCCATTATTGCATAAAGATTTGTATTTGGATGTGAGCTTTTAAATTGCCTTGCTAATGGAAATAATTCTTGTGTAAAAAATCTTCTCTGATTTATAATTCCATTCTGATCTTCTATTCCCGGCGCAAGATCCCCGCCTAATATAACGCTATCAGCATTAGTATCATGAGCTAAGCTAAATAATGCTTCATACTGTTTCATATCTCCTGCGAGATCTGCTGTAAAAATTACTTTGTGAGTCATACAATTTCTAGATATACACTATTTTTAAATCTTTCCTTATTAGTTATTATAAAGTAGTTACATATAGAAAGGTTTAAAAATGGGAAAATATTGAGTATTAAATGATAAACAGAGATATTTTAAAAGGTGCTGAAAAACAGAGGTTAGAAGCTTTATCTAGAGGTAATTCTGCAGATTATCTTAAAGGTTGTATTGAATCTGGTGTTGAGCCCGAATATATGTTCTTGGCCGAAATGGGATTGGCAGAAAGAGACTATCTTAAGGAAATGGCCATTAGAGCTGTTGAAGAATCAAGCAGATTTGATTCTACTAAAACTTCTAAAAAACAAAGAAAACCTAGAAAACAAAAACCAAAAAAAGAAAGAATTATGGTAAATCCTATAACTTATAAGGAGTTTTTAGATGAAGGTGAAAAATATTATAGAAGTGATGCATTAAGATATAGATATCAGAGAGAAGAAATTTTATTAAAATATTTTCCTAGACATTTTGCAAATGGTTTTGAAGGCAAATCTGATAATGATGTGTTTGGTATTTACAGTCATCTTATAAGACATGCTAGAAAAGTGACTTATGATCAATAATTTTTAATTAGATAACTATTTATATTATTTCTAGCTTATTATTTCATGGGACTAAACATACGTGAAATCGTGCCAAGAAGGCAGTTAGAAGCAGGAGAATTAAGAGGAAAGATAATAGCTGTTGATGCATTTAATGCCCTTTACCAGTTCTTGACTTCTATAAGGCAGTATGATGGAACTCCGTTACAGGATTCAAAAGGCAGAACAACAAGCCATCTTTCCGGATTGTTTTACAGAAATGTTGCCTTGCTTTCTGAAGGAATAAAACTAATTTATGTTTTTGATGGAAAGCCTCCTGAAATGAAGGCTGGGACAAATAACAACAGGAATGAAAGAAAAGATATTGCAAATGCTAAATATAATGAAGCGAAAGAGAAAGAAGATTACGAAGCAATGAGAAAATACAGCCAGCAGAATATAAGGCTTAATGCAGAAATGATTGAAGAAAGTAAAGAGCTTTTGAAGGCAATGGGAATTGCAGTTGTACAAGCTCCAAGTGAGGGAGAGGCACAAGCCTCTTATTTTGCAAAAAATAAAGAAGTTTATGCTGTTGCTTCGCAAGATTATGATTGTTTGTTATTTGGAGCTCCGAAATTAATTCAGAATTTAACTTTGTCAAGAAAAAGAAAAACAATTTCAGGTTATGTTGAAATATTTCCAGAGATGATTGAGCTGGAAAAAGTTTTAAACAGTTTGCAGATTGATTATGATCAGCTGATTTCTTTAGGCATTCTAGTTGGAACTGATTATAATCCTAAGGGAATTCACGGGATTGGGCAGAAAAAAGCTCTGCAGATTGTTCAAAAACATAAACAGCCTACTTTGATATTCAAGCAGTTTGAAGAACTTGATTCGGAATGGAAAGAGGTTTTTGAGATGTTTAAAAAACCTGATGTTGATAAAAACGCGGAAATTAAATTTCCTAAATTAAATGAAGACAAGGTAAAGGAAATTCTTTTAGAACACGAATTTTCAGAGGAGAGAATTGATAATACTTTGGCTAAATTAAAAGAAGCTAAGGAAAAAGGAAGCCAGAAAACACTGTTTTGAAAATATCACAATAACTTTACATAACTTATTCAATGAATTTGCAAATTTGATCGATTAATTAAGTATTATTAGACTATCACTTGTAAATATAATAAGATTTGAAGTATTTAACTAAACTTTATATATTGGTTTTTATTATTAAAATTATGATTCCAAAAAGCTTTGATGTTTTAGGCAATATTGCAATTCTAAAGTTTTCTAGAGAGGAGAAAAAACAAAATAAAGTTAAGATTGCAAAGCAGATGTTAAAAGAGCATAAAAGCATTACAACTATTTTAGAAAAATCTGAAAAAATTAAAGGAAGATTAAGGACTTTTAAAACAACATATCTGGCTGGAATTAAAACAAAGATTGCTTTATATGTTGAGAATGGATGCAGGTTTAAATTTGATGTTGAAAAAACATATTTTTCCCCAAGATTAAGCAATGAGAGAAACGAATTAGCCAAGGAAGTTAAGAAAAATGAAAAAATACTGGTTTTATTTGCAGGAGTTGCGCCATTTTCTATAGTTATTGCAAAATTGGCAAAGCCGGAAATTGTTTATAGTGTTGAGATAAATAAAAATGCCAGTAAATACGCTTTGGAAAATGTCAAGATAAATAAATTGCATAATGTTAGAGTAATTCAAGGAGATGCTAAAAAAGTAATTCCAAAGCTAATTAAACAAGGAATTAAATTTGATAGAATAATTATGCCAAGAGCCCAGTTAAAGGATACTTTCTTGTCTTCTGCTTTGAAGGTTATTAAAAAACAAGAAATAATTAATTATTATGGATTTGGAAAACAAGAAAGCGAGATAATTAATGAAATTGAGAGAGATGTTAAGAAGGCTGGGAAGAAGATTAAAATAATAAATATTAAAAAAGCAGGGAATATTGCTCCGTATAAGTATCGTTGGAGAGTTGACTTTAAGGTTCTGAATTAAAAATAATGATTATAAAAACTAAATAAGTTAAAAGAGTTGTTATATTACAAAAATATTCTTGAATTACTGCAATATTAAATTTTTCATTTTAGAAAAATTTTGAATGAGTTAATAGCAGGCTAATTAGGTTTGTTTAATATTAATAATAAATTTTAATTCTTTTTAACATCAAATATTCATTATTTTTACAGCGTCTAAAACCCTTTTGTCTGGAGATAAAACATAAACCCAATCATCTTTTGACCTAATTCCCCTGTAAACTCTCTGCAAAAATTCTCTTTTTGCCTTGTCTTTGTAAAATTCCCAATAATACTGCTTATGTGTTTTATTAAGTATTTTCCAGAATATTGAGTCAACATCTGGATTGGGATATTTTGTAAAAATTATGCTTCTGCACTGGTCTCCCGGAAAATCAGCTCCGCGATTGCATTTAGTGGTGAATAAAATATTGGTTTTCCCACTTTTAAATTTTTTAATTTCCTGATTTTCCTTGTCTTCCCATTGAATATCTTTTAATTTCTGGCCTGAAATTAATTCAGACAAACCATATTTAAACTTTTCATCATAAGACGGAAGATCATTAAAAGAATTTACATGAACAAGCACAGGTTTTGTGGCTTGCTCAACTGCTTTGTTAAGTGCATATAAATAAGATTCTCTTGTAACATTGCCATTTCTGAAATTTTCATATTTGCAGTCAATTTCAAGCCCTGTACTTTTAACTTCAATTTTTCCCTGAGTCATAACTTCAGCATCAACTACTTCAAAATCCTTAATTCCAAAAATATCTCTTAATACTCCTGGTGAATGAATTGTTCCTGACATTAAAATTAAAATTTTATTCTTTTCCAGCATTTCAAAAAACTTTTTTGCAAGGTTTGTTGCAGCTACTTCTACAACTAATCCTCTTTCGCTATGATAAAATTTTACAAATGCTTCATCCATTAAATCATTAAATTCTAAAGCAGTTTCTAAAACACTCAAACAATAATTTTCATCATCGACCAACTCAAAAATCTCTTTATAATCTGCAAATATTTTCAGCAAATTATAAATTTCTGTTTTTTTAATCTCGGTTATATCCTTCCTGATTATTAATTCTTCAGTATAATCGTCGCTTAAAATTCTTTTCAGAGAATCGAGCAATTTTTTTATTACAAATTCGGCCCTGTCATCATCAATATATAACTTAGTGAGCGTATTCATTAATCTGGTAAGATTAATTCTGTTTATATTTGCAAAGCTGTCAAGAAATTCATCGCATTCATCAATTATTTCGACATTTGTTGCAGGCTTGCGGTTCATCAGCATTTCCAGCTTGTATTTCATGGAATTAAACACAATTACTTCAGAATCTAAATAAGAATTAAACTGATTATAATACCTGCATCCTGATTTTCTATTATAAATCTTAAATTTTGTGTTATTCAATCCCATATACTCTTGTTTTTCAGCACTTAACGGATAATCCATTTCCGAAGGAATGATGGGAGACCAATAAGGGCATACGGGAGCAACTGAAATTCTTCTTATTTCTTTTAAATCAAGATCGTCTTTTACCTTTGGATTTTCTTTTAAATATTCCCTTAATTTATCAATATTTTTTTCAGTTAATTCAATCTTGCATGGCAGATCACTTTCATCAGCACTGCAACCCATTTTATACAAACAAGGATGATTTTCTCTGCCTGTAATTACCTTTATTTTTAATTTTTTATGATTATCTTTTAAAACATATTTTTGCTTTGAATAATCTTCCATATATTGTTTTTGCAAAGCTTTGCCAGGAACAATAATGCTTGCCATTCCTAATTTTTTTGCAAGATTCAATGCAATAGCAGAATTATGAACAATTATCCCATCGGCTATAAAATTATGGTGTTCGGAAACTTCTAAATCATAAGTTTCATCTTCTTTTAGATATTCAATAGATTTAATCTTGTCCCACATTATATTATCATTGCAAATAAAAGATATTTTATCATCTTTAATATAATTATTAACCTTAGACAAATGTTGCCTTAAAAAATCTATTTTACTCTGTTTAAAAACACATGGAGTATTAATATTTTTATCTTTTATTATCTCTTTAAAATTTCTTTTGAATTTCTCTTTTTTTATTTCATCATAATTTAAATATCTATCAAGCTCAAGATAACTATAACCTTTATTTCTTAAATATTCTCTGATTACTCTAGGAACTTTGTCTATATTCGAAAATTTATGTTGGCTTAAATTTGTGAAAACACTTTTAGCTATCCCTTGCTTTTTTCCAATAAATCCAATTTCATTAATATATTTCATCACATTATTCCTATTTGAAATAACAATATTCCATGAGTAATTCCTGTTTTCCCTGAATTTCTTAGAATTAATTGTATGTTGAATTCCGAACATGGAGAGTAAAACGGATACATCTTTCACTAACTTTGAAGATATTGTAGTATATTCAATAATTGGTCTTCCTTTTTTAATATAAATAGTCCCATCGCAAGAAAATAGTCTATTTAAAAATAAAGAGATCTTTTCTTTATTTAAACTAAAAAGAATTTTCGGAACAAATTTTTGAGAGGATTTTTTTCCATTAAGCCCATATTTTTCTATAAATAATCTTAACTTATTAGTTGTTCCAAATCTGGTATTCTTATCATTAAAAATTATCACAACATCTTTTTTTGAATAGCTTTTAATTTCTCCACTGGGGAATAATTTTCTTAAAGAATCTTCATAATCTTTTCTTATCTCATAATTTAATATGGGATCCTGAAAATATACTGGAGAACCTGCGCTATCTCCGAGTTTACCTTCAGCAATTAAGTGGGCAAGAACTTTTATTTCATTTGAATCGCATTCTAAGTTATTATTTAATTTAATGCTGTTTGGGATGCAAATATAAGAAGAGTTATTCAATTTTTCAAGTGAAACCCACTCAACACCTTTATTCGTAATTGTCAAAAAAGGATGATTATTAGAAGCAGTTATTGTTCTTCCCGTTCTTGTTTTTAGTTTATATAATTTCTTTATACCTGAATTTCTAACACTCTTAAAATCCGATTCGATAATATTTCCCTTTTCATCTAAAGATAGTATCTTACCATTTTCTCCAACTAAATCAGATATTTTGTAATAGCCAAAATATTTCTCTCGAAAGGGTTTACAGAAAATTAGAGTGTCTCTATCAAGGCATTTGCCAGTTCCGCAAACTCCCTTTATGAAGATGACTTTTTTTCCATTTTGGATAAGGTTAATGACTTCTGCAACAACATCTTCCTGGGTTTTATTGTTTGAAAATTTTAAAGGATCAAGCCTTGAATCCTGCGAGTATAGGTTAAATCCTGAAACATTATCATTTAAATTATATTCTTTTTCCCCAATATCAGTTATTTCATCATCAAAATCATCCCAGATATCCAGTTCTTTCATTTCTTTTTTCTGTTTCTCCAAGTCATCTTTAACACTCTCTGGCAGGTTAATGCTTCCGTCAGAATTGAATTTTAACTGACTTTTTTCATTTTTATCACTTTCTTTTTTAATATCTTCAAATTGCATTTTACTAATTCATTAGAATAGCAGGAAATTACAGATGTTTTTAAATATATTTATTATAAAATTATTAACGATTAAATCATAACTATTAAAAGGAAGTTATTATAGAAGAAACCTTGGTGTCTTCTATGTTTGATAAAGAAAACCATTGGCTGTTTTTATTACTTATCATAATATTTATATAGTATATTGCCAATATTTGAATATAAAAAGAGAAGAAAAAGAGATGATAATCAGCAAATTTGCTCTTAGTTTAATAATTGTATTTATATTAGTTTTAGGGTTAGCTATAAGTGTTTATGCTATAGATGATTTGATGGCTTTGCAGGGAAATGTCCAGCAAAGCGGAGTTAATCTGGCTTCAGGAAATTTAACAGTTACTATTTATGATGCTTATAGCGGGGGAAATGTTGTTTATAATTCCTCAACTGATTTTAATAATGCTATTTCAAACGGGAAATATGATGTAATGCTCGGTAATGGGAGCCAGGCACTGAGTGTTGAATATGGAAGAATTTATTACATGGAGATGTATCTTAATAATGAGCTAGTAAGTTTTAACGGATCTTCAAGGCAGGTTTTTCAGAGTTCTACAGGACAGATTAATGGAAGTTTTATTAATGCAAATCAGATAAATACAACACATATTTCTGGAAATATTTCTTTTTTGCAACTGGCAGGATATGAGAATATTGTTTTAACAAATCAATCATCAACTTTATCTAATGGACAGAATATTTCTTTGGGATTAGGCGGATGGTTTAAAGGGTTATTTAATTGGGTTATTGAAAGTACTTCTGTAAATTATCTTTCATTTAATGGCTCTGCCTTAGCAATTTCTGATAATGTGACAAAATGGCTTTACAACCAAACGCCTAATTATTTTAATGTAAATGATACAAATGTTAATTTAACAAATTTAAATGTTTCTGGAAGATTAAACGTTGGAGCTAATGCATTTATCGCTGGAACTAATGTATCCACATGGCTTTACAACCAAACACCAACTTACATTAACAATAACGATACCAACATTAATCTGACTAACTTAAATATTTCAGGCACATTAAATGTATTGGGAACAGGTGTTTTTAACGGAGGGTGGCAGGCAGGAGGGGTTACGATAAGCAGCGGAAACTTATTTGCGCAAACAGGATATTTTTACAATATTACTTCTTTGAGCGTAAATAATCTTGATATCAATGGAAGTTTATATCCTATTGATATGGATAATACTTTTGATATTGGAAATGCCACCTGGAAATGGAGAAATGGTTATTTTGGAACAGATGTTTTAATTAATGGAAATGCTGTCAGCACTTGGTTATATAATCAAAGTCAGAATATCAATGATACAAATGTTAATTTAACAAATTTAAATGTTTCAGGAAGATTAAATGTTTATGGAAATTTTACAGTTAATAACACGGTTTTATTTGTAAATAGCAATCTTGGAAGAGTCGGAATAGGAACAGCAGCTCCGTCATATGAACTTGATGTAAATGGAGATATTGGATTGGGAGACGATTTATTTATAAGTTCTGGAAGCGATATAATTGCAAAAACAAGTGATTCAAGTGATAATCAAAGAGTTGATATTGGTGGTGGTGGAGCAATAAGTAACACGAGAGGAGCATTTATAACTTTATCTGGAAATGAACAAACAAATGGAGGAGTTTTAGAATTAACAGCAGGAGGTTCTGGTGGTTCTAATATCTCTTTTAGTGGAGGTTCTACTGGTGCGGTTCAGATGTTAATAGATTTTAATGGAAAAGTAGGCATAGGAACAGGAACAGCAAATCCAACACAACTTTTAGAAGTATCTGGAAATATAAATGCCACTTCTAATATATTTGCTGCAGGAACAAATGTTTCAGTATGGCTTTACAATCAAACATCTACTTATTTGAATATTAATGACACTGCTTTAAACTTATCAAATTTAAATGTTTCTAATAAATTTTCAACAAGAGGCAATGCAACTTTTTATGACAGAGTTGGAATAGGAACAGCAACTCCTACAGCAGTTTTAGATGTTCGTGAAGATGTTAATTTTTCTGGAGGGCTTAATGTAAGTGATATAAAATCTTATTCATTGTATGGCTTAAGCTCTCAAGGGTTGGTTTTTGCAGCGAATTTTAACAATGAAAGCATAAATAATAATGTTGTATTAGACAGTTCGGGATATAATACTAAAATGGAAAAAATGGTAAATCTTACCCATAATGTTACAGGAGGGTTCAATGGCGGTGGGGCTTTTGAATTTAATGGAAGTGAAGCAGCTCAAACTCTTACTTTTGGAGAAGGCAATGGTATTTTTGATTTTATAAATGAGATGTCAATAAGCGCCTGGATAAAAATCAGGGGAACTGATACATATAATTCAGTAGTCACAAAATTTTCTGGAGCAAGTGGTTTTGATTTATTAGTAAGCACTGGATCAGCAAGAATGGCTACAAGAGGAACTTCAAGCATTGACTGCTCTGATACAAAAAATTTAAGAGATGGAAACTGGCATCATTTAGTCACAACATCTAATGCAACTACCACCAATATTTATGTTGATGGGGTTCTTTCAAAAACTTGCGCAGGAACTTGGACAGCTACTGCAAATAATGCTGCTTTAGAAATTGGAAGCAGGTCAGGCGTTCTTAGTTTTAACGGCACAATTGATAATATTATGGTATGGAATAGAATGCTGTCAAATAATGAAGCAAAATCATTATATCTTCAAAGAACAGAAGCAGTTAACTCATTTGTTCCGCAAACAGCAATATTTGTAAACTCTACTGGCAGCAGCATGAGAATTGGAATAGGAACAACAACTCCAACACAACTTTTAGACGTTCGTGGAAATATAAATGTCTCAAGTGAAATTTATGTTTTAAATGGAACTGCTGTATCTACATGGCTTTATAATCAAACAACTACTTATTTAAATATCAATGATACAAATGTTAACCTGACAAATTTAAATATAAGCGGAAGATTGAATGCTGCCAACAATTTTTTTATTAATGTTTCGGGTGTAGGAATCGGAACAGCAACTCCAGTTGGTAAGTTGCAGGTTAAGGGAGGTCAATTTTCTACATCAGCGACTTCTCTAACAGGCACTGTTATTGACAGCTCGGGAGTAACAGCAGGAAGCGGAAGTTATGGCTCTGGATTGGAATTTACTAAATTAGGAAGTAGCAGTGTTAAAAAAGCAGGAATTATCCCTATTCAGACTAATGCAGATGATGATGTTGTTGGTTTGGCATTTCTTGTATCGCAAAGCGGAACAGCATTAGACCCTGTTGTTGAATATATGAGAATATTATCGGGGGGAAATGTCGGCATCGGCACAACAACTCCAACATCTATGCTTCATGTAAATTCTTCAGCTGGAATTGGCGCTTTGCATATTCAGAATACAACTACAGCAGGATTATTATTTGTTAATGCAAGTTCAGGATTCACAGGAATAGGAACAACAACTCCAACACAAGCTTTAGATGTAGCCAATGGAAATATTAACATAAGCTCTTTAGGAGGAAATATTTCTCTTGGTGGCGGAAGAATTTACTGGGATAATCCTAATTCAAGGCTGGTTATAAAAGTAAGTTAAAAATGGAAAATAAAAAGGAACTTTTAATGTTTCATAAATTAGAACATTTATTCGAGAAATTAGAACAAAGAGACAAAAGAAATTAAAGAAAAAGCAGAAGATTTAAATAGTTAATTATTTTAGTTAACTAAATAAATATAATTAAAAAATTAATATGGAAACTAAATTAAAAGCCAAGCAAATTGGAGGGTCTATCGGATTGATAATTCCTAGAGAAATTGTAGAAATTGAAAGAATTTCTGCTAACGATATTTTAAAAGTCAAGATTGAGAAAACAGGAGATTTAAGTTTTTTATGGGGGAAGCTAAAAGATGTAAAAAAATCTACAGATAAAATAATGGAGGAAATAGATGAATGGGAAAATGGCTAACAAACTCTTTTTTGATACCTACGCTCTTGTAGAAATAGCTAAAAGTAATCCTAACTATGAGAAATATAAAGAGGGGATAAATATATTGCTCAATAAATTAAATCTAATGGAGTTTGCTTATTTTTTAATAAGGGAAAAAAGAGAGAAAGAGATTAAAGAATTTTTTGAATCTTTATCAAGATTTAATATAGATTATGACAATGAAATTTTAATAGAATCTGCCAAAATGAAATTCAGGTTTAATCACGAAAAACTGTCTTTTGTTGATTGTATTGGATATAACCTTGCAAAAAAACATAACGCTAGATTTTTAACAGGAGATAAAAAATTTAAAGATAAAGATAATGTTGAATTTGTAAAATAAAAATAAAAAAGAGGATGAAAATGAATAAAAATAAGCAAATATTAGCGGATAATTATAATAAATCAGGCAAAAGTATTGCAGTATTTCAAGAAGTTTTGAATAACTATAACACTAAATTTTCCTTTATTGGACAATTTAACATAATTTACAGTTAGTTAACTTTATAAAATGAGCGTGAAAAATGGAAAATAAATATAAAAACATTCATTTAATGCGGAATCCAAATAAGGAAAGGATGAATAATTTGCCAGAAAATTCTGAATGGCTAATTTCATTAAATAACTTTAAGAGTGATGATAATATAGCATCAATTATTGGGGGATGTATATCTATAAAGATAATTCCTGGATGTTCTTTTGGAGGAAACAGGTTTTTATCTATGAAGTGCTTATCAAAAGTTAATATAACTCTAGATTCGGCTTTTGCTATTTTTGAAAGAATTTTGTCAGTTGAACCAAAAGGTATTTTTTTAACATCAAAACCCTCTTTTATCAGCAATTCAGTTAGCCCAACCGGTATATTTTCATCAGAAATAAGTTTTGGTTTATTGAAAGAGGACATATTTTTCATCTTCTACAAGCTTAGAAGCATAGTTCAAGACAGACAAAATAGCTTCTTTATTGAGTTGCGGGAAATAATCTTTTATAATCTCTTCAATAGCTATTCCACTTCCAAGCAGCTCCAATACCTGCCATACCATAATTCTAGTATTCTTAAATACCGGTTTCCCGTGGCATATTTCGCTATCTACAATAATATATTCATTTATTTCAATTCTCATAATATGAATAAGCTAGAAGAAGTATTTAAACTTTCTGAATCTTCACCATATTTTAATTATGATATTAATAATCATCAGCTTTTATATAATGATTTAAAGTATATAAATTATAGAAAATGAAACTTAAAAATAAAATAATATCAGTTAATAAGTATAATAAATCAGGCAAAAGTATTGCAGTATTTCGGGAAGTTTTGAATCATAAAGACAACCAAAGGTTTTCTTTATCAAACTTTCCTTTTAATAGAAAATTTAATATAATTTGAAGCCAGTTAAATTAGTTTTTATAAAAATGAGCGTGAAAAATAAAAAATCTGAAAAATATTTTAAATATATAAAAAGCAAGAAGATGGTTTTTTTATACTTGGCAATTATTTTATTGTCCTCTTTTTTAATCTTCAGATTACTTGATGTTAATGCTGGTATTTTAACAGGAAACTCTGTTAAAATTACTGGCGAGGCAATTAAGCAGGAACAAATTAATGCTGAAAAAGATAAATTAATTAAAGAACCGGTTGAAGTAAAAGAAAAAAGAGATTATAATTCAAAAACTTATAAAAATCCTGACGGAACATATACAGCGGTAATCAGTGCTGGAAACGAGTTTTTTTTCAATGGCACTGATTTTAATTATATTGAAAAAATTTCCCAGCCAAGAATTGAAAAAAAAGACATTATTCTTAATAGAAAGCCATTTCCTTTCAGAAATGTGTTTGAAATGGGAACTTATATTTTGGCAGAAGGAATTAATGCGAGCATTGACCTTGAAACTAACGAATTGGTTTTAAGAGATGCAAATAATAATATTTTACAGATTTTGCCAAGGCCTTTCAGCGTTGATGCTAATAACAATACCTTAATGAATAATTATAAAATATATCAAAAAAAACAGAAGCTGACAATTAGCGTTGAAGTTGACAAGACATGGCTGGACAATGCGAAATATCCGGTTGTTATTGACCCTGATACAGTTACCATAACACAAACTTATATGGGGCAAGTAACTTTAGACTATGCCACAAACTTTTATGCTCGGGGAGTAAATGTTACATCTATTGGTTGGAAGTCTCAATCTCAAGATGAAGGCACCACTTATCGAACTTTTATTGAATTTGATACAACAAGTATACCTGACACTTCAAATGTAACTAATGTTACACTAAATATAAGTGTGAATTCAATTTCTTTTGAACAAACACCTAGTTGTAGCCAGAACATGCCAGAAGTCACTACAAGCATCTCTAGATTTAACAGTTCAAAAATATCAAATAACAACACATATCCTACAAATTCTACGGGAGATGAGTTCTTATATAATAATATTTCAACAGGGTATAATGGATTGGGAACTTACAGAAATGGATTAAATTATACTCTGCCTGGAAAGGAATATTCAATAGATTTAGGAAATAATTCTTATGACGATTTAAAGGGTCAATTAACAAATAATTTTTTTGCGATTGGGATTTATGGCTCTCCCGAAGAATCAACATTTGAATGTGAGGATTCTGTTGATTTTAATGATTCTGCTGATGTTTCTGGTAAACCGAAACTTATTGTAACATATGCAGATAATGCGGCTGGTTGCACTGTGCCTGGAAGTGGAGATTTTACCTGCAATTCTACCTGTGTGTTTACAACTCAGGCTGTTACAATTAATGGGGGCGATCTTTATATTAGAGATAATTGCAATTTGACATTAAATGGAAGTTCAAGTATAAGTTTTACAGCAACAGATAACTATATCTTTATTTATAAAGGCGGACAATTAAATATTAATAATGGTTCTGGAATTAATAATGTGTAATTCATAAGTTATTAGAATATTCAGAAGATTATATATTTAAGTTAAGCAGAGATTAGGATATTTATTTGTAATATTACAATACTAAATTTCTTATTTGGAGAAATTTAAAATGGTTTTTGAGTGGGGCAAGTATGCTTATATAAGAACTAAATTTAGGTTATATATAAAAATTTAAGAGTCAATCACTTTTCACATTAAAATTAGGCAAAATTATGGTATGATATCTGAAATTAATTAGCAAAAAGAGTGCCGAAATGTTTATAAACGATGTTTTTTTAAGAATTAAATGCAAGCCAGAGAGAACAATTGTGCTGAAAATGTTAGAGAAAGCAATGCAAATGAAAGAAGTTTTTTTTACGATAGTTTAAAAAATCTCGGCAGAAAAGTTTTTAGATTTGGTCTTGCCGGATTAGTTGCAGGTGCTAGTTATATTTATACTTCTCCATCTAGACCAGCTTATGCAGTTGTAACTCCTCCTGCAGGACTTACAGAAATTAATGCATGGTTAATGGACAAGTCAACTTATGATGCAGGAATACCTGTTCCTCCACCAGGCACACGGGTTTATGTTGATGACCCTTCTGTTCTTATTCCTCCTGCGCAAGATACTCCTCTAGATCTTGCTTTAGTTGACTTAAAAACTTATGTTTCAAGCCAGGCTGACCCTAATTCTTATTTAGTTAAATTTAAAATTTTAACAGATGCAGATAATAGCAGAAGTTATGCCTCACATAGGGCTTCTCATACTGCAAATTATAATATGGAATTATACGGAGATGGGCAAAATGCTTCTGCAGTTGAGCTAAGCTTGATAGCTGATAAATTCTTGTATATTCACGATATTAGGGGCGGGACAGGACCTAATTTTGGATTTTTTGTTCAGTATAATTCTGTTTCTAGTGGAGGTATGGAAAATTCTTATGTTGAAAGAACAATTAATTTTAGCCAGGCAGCTAATATTGCAATTGAAAATAACACTATTTCCAATTTTGATTCAGATGCAACAGTAATTGTAACAGGTCCCCTTTCAAAAGATTTAGTTGATAATATAGCTACATTTAGATATAATGATATTAACGGAACAATAGGATTTCAACTACAAAGAAATGCTGTTTTAGATCTTGGAACTGATGGCACTTCTGGAAATAATATTCTGAATTTTAGTAACACTGCAATTTTAGGAATGCCTAGTTTTAACGGAACAGTTATTGCTGATGGAGATGCATGGGTTGGAACTGTTGCAAAATCTGGAAAAGATGGAACAACAGATAATGGGTTAAAAGCAACAGGATATTTAACAGATATTCCAACTATTCATACCCAGTTAGTTGATAATCAAGGAAGCGGAACAATAACAATTACAAATCCTTTAGGATTTAACCCGACTACAGATAATGATGGTGATGGTTTAAACAATGGCATTGAAATAACTCTTGGGACAAACATGAATTTAGCTGATAGTGATAGTGATGGATATAATGACTTTAATGAAGTGAATAGAGATGGGAATCCAGATAATTATGATAATGTAATAGATACAAATCCAAATAATCCAGATACAGATGGAGACGGAGCTAATGATGGTTATGAAGTAACTCAAGGAACAAATCCTTTAGATGATCAAAGTTTCCCGCCAACTCCATCACTGCCTGTTGGAAAACTGGTTACAGGATTATCTGCGCTTGCTTTAGCAGGAGCAGGAGCTTATGCTCTTAGCAGAAGAGATGTAATTAAGGGATTAATTAAAAAAATTATTTAGCGCTAAAATAAATTTTTATCTATTAATTATTTCTTTCAAGGTATTGTCAACTTATCGGAACATACCTATTTTTCAATAGATAATATATATTAATCCAAAATATCACAGATTATAGATCATATTAATTTTAGAAATAGTAACGATATATTCATTTAATTTTGAATTTAACAAACGGCTTAATTTCATATGTTTCAGCTTTTAAAGATAATTTATTATTACGTCACGTTAACTTGACAGTATCCTATAAAAAGGACCAAGGTCCTTCTTATGACATCTCCTTTTAATAGAAGAGAATTAGTGTTCCAAATCATCCAGTAATGGCTAAAGGCACATTACTATCCATAATTAAAGAAGCAGGATTAACAAGAAGAAGAATTTTTTAACCTTTTATAATATTTATTTAAAATGGTCCAAGACAAAATAACAAAGGCACTCGCCGAAAGATTTATAAAGTGTCTAATACTACCTTACATATTTATATAAATTTTGTAAGTTAATAATAGACAAAATGATATACAAAAGAAAGCTTTTAGATAAAATTATTGAGAGAATTGATAATAAAGAAATTATAGTTGTAACTGGGATGAGAAGAGTCGGCAAAACCACTTTATTTAAAATGGTCTATGAGCATATAAAAAATACAAATAAGGTGTTTTTAGACCTGGATAACCCGCTTAACCAGAAAATTTTTGAGGAGGAAGATTATAATAATATTTGGGCAAATTTAGCTCCTTTTGGAATCAGTAATAAAGGAAAAGCATTTATATTTCTTGATGAAATCCAGGCAAAGCCAGAAGCTATTAAAGCAGTGAAGTATTTATATGATCATTATGATGTAAAATTTTTTTTAACAGGGTCAAGCAGCTTTTACCTTAAGAACCTTTTTCCAGAAAGCTTGGCTGGAAGAAAAATTATTTTTGAATTATTCCCGCTTGATTTTGAGGAGTTTTTGCTATTTAAGGGACAAATTAAAAAGTTTTATATAAAGTTTAGCCAGAAAGATAAAAATAAAAATAAAATCGAATATGAAAGAATAAAAAAATTGTATGAAGAATATATTGAGTTTGGGGGATTTCCCCAAGTAGTTTTGGAGAGTGTTTATGAAAGAAAAAAAGAAATTTTAATTGACATATTCAGGTCTTATTTTGAAAAAGATGTTCTTGGTCTGGCAGATTTTAAGGAGATAAATAAGTTTAGAGATTTATCATTGCTTCTTTTAAAAAGAGTTGGAGCTAAGCTAGATATATCAAAGCTTTCATCTGAATTGGGAGTTTCCAGAGAAACAATTTATTCATATATTTCATTTCTTGAAAAAACATATTTTCTAAAGTTAATTTCTCCATTTACAAAAAGCATTGATAGGGAGATAAGCGGGACAAAAAAAATTTATATTTGCGATAATGGAATTGGAAAATACATTGGAAAATGCGAAGATGGAAATTTATTTGAGAATGCCGTGCTTAATAATTTAAAGAATTATGGAGAAATAAAATATTATGAGAGAAGAATTGGGGGAGAGATAGACTTTATTTTAAGCGAGCAAAATATTGCCTTAGAGGCAAAAAATAAAGGCAATATTAAAGATTATTTAAAGCTTAAAAAATTATCTGATAGTTTAGGAATAAAAGAATGTTATATAATTTCAAAAGAGTTTATTAACGAAAAAGGATTTATAATTTCAACCGATCTCTAAAATGCTTAAAAGTTGACTATGAAACAAGACAAAATAACAAAAGAAAAGCTTAAAAAATATTTTTCATTAAGCAACAAAGCTTTGGAAATTGTAAAAATTAAGAAAAATATTGTTAAAGGCAAGGAAAAGGAAGCAAAGGAAATAATTGAAATGGTTAAAAATTATTTAAGCGATGCAAAATTCTTCGAGAAAAAACAGGATTATGTAAATGCCTTTGCAGCTTTGAATTACGCTCACGGATGGATTGATTCTGGAGTTAGACTTGGAGTGTTTAATGTTAAGGATAATAGGCTGTTTACTGTGAGGTAAAACTACTTAAAACAGAAATATTTAAATACTATAGTAAGTTATATAGTTGATATGGAAACAACAATACAAGTTAGCAGAGAATTATTAGAAACTCTTAAGAAAAGAAAGATGAATGATAAAGAGAGTTATGAAGGAATTATTTGGGATTTAATAGAGGACACTATGGAATTATCAGAAGAAACAAAAAGAGATATTGCTGAAGCCAGAGCTCAAGTAAAAGCTGGAAAAGTTCATAAATGGGAAGACATAAAAAAGGAGCTGAAGCTTAATGTATGAAATCAAATTTACTGATAAAGCTAAAATACAATTTCTTAAACTTGAAAATGAAATTCAAGAAAGAATGGGTTCCGTTCTTGAAAGAATTAAAATAAGGCCAGACCATTTTGTTGAAAAACTTGTTGGTGAGCCTGGCTACAAATTGAGGGTTGGAGATTATAGAGTTATTTTAGATATAGATAATAACCAGTTAATTATTTTAATATTAAAGGTTGGGCATAGAAAGAATATTTACAATTAGATAAATAAGCAAAACAGTGATTAATTAATAGAAAATCAGTAACTTTCTCAAATAAATTAGGCAGAGATGTTGTAGTATTTTCAAAATATATCCTGAATTATTACAATATAAAGAGAACCAAGTTTCTCCTTATCAACCTCTCCTTTTGTTTTGTGAAAAATTTAACCTTATTTATTAGATTAGTTAATAGTTTATTTCTTATTTAGAATTTATCCGAATATTATTGTCCCGTTGAATTTTCTATTTTTTAAAAGATTATCCAGATTTTTTATATTTGATCCAAGAATATAAGTTTTTATTTTTTTATCCATTATTATTTTAGACGCTTTTTGGTCTAAAACAAAATGCTGGCCTGGTTTGAATGGGATTTTTAAGGCTATTTCGTGAAATCCTTTCCAACTTATGTATGGAATAAATTTGGCATTTTTATTTGTTAGAGGATTTGCAGTATATAATCCAGCGACATTTGTGATATTTATAAAATCACTGCTGAAATGCTCTGCAATTTGTGCCGCTGTTGAATCAGATGTTTGATGAGGATGGTATTCCAATGCTCCGCAGAATACAATATCTTGTTTTTTAACCATATTTTCTACATCACGCATTGTATGGGCTATGCCGTCTTCTGAATCAAATCCAAAAAAATAGCCCATAAATCTTGCATTTGTTCTTGTTACAGATATGCCTGCAAAGCTTTGCAATTTTTCAGTTGCATTTACTTCTTTCAAGCCCTGAATATAAGTTCGTGCAACACTCCCTCCTCCACAAACAATTATAAATTTTTTATTTCTTGTGTTTGACAGAATAATTTTCTTGAATTTATTAAGAAAGTTTGTATTTATCTTATTATCTTTAAATATCTGGCTTCCGCCAATGCTTAATACGAATATCCTCTTTTCCATGTTAAACTTAAAGAGAATTTTATAGTTTATATAACTTTTGTGCAAAATTCTCCAATATATAATTCTATGAACAATATTGCAATTTTAGAATTATACATAAACCTTATTATTTATAAAGTTATTATTTGTTGTTTTTATATGCAAGCCTATAACTTAATTGACACGACAAATATAAATGAAGCAAGAAATCAGATAGAAAAAGCATTTAAACAGGGAATAAAGGCAATAGTAGTTGCAAAAGATGATGAGTTTAACAGAAAAATACTCGAAAACAAAAAAGTTGATGTTTTATTATTCGGAGATTTTAAAGGCAGAAAAGATAGGTTAAAGCAGAGAGATTCTGGCTTGAATCATGTATTATGCAAACTGGCAAAAGATAATAATATTGCTATAGGCCTTGATTTTAGTGAAATAAAGGAAAAAACAGATTTTGTATTAGCGGACTATTTAGGAAGGTTAATGCAGAATATTAAATTATGCAGCAAATACAAAATTAAAATAGTTTTATTCAATGCTGGAGACAAGAATAAGCATGATTTATTTTCTTTATTAATGAGTTTAGGAATGCCGACAAGCACGGCGAAATATGCTGTTGATAATACTTTTTGAAAATACTGCAATATCTTTCAATGGTTTTTAATTTTTAGCATATAATTTATATCTCCCTCCAAACCAAGCCCCCCTTCTCGCAACTCTGCTCGTAATTATATTTAAAATATTCTCGCAAAGTTGCCCGCCACCCTCCCAGGGAAATTATTTATGATTGTTTGCTTCATCAACTCAAGGTTCGTTGATTACGCAGTTATTAAAATATTTTGAATATACTAAGAATTAATATAAATAATTAAGTAGAACGGGTAGATTAAAACTAGTAAACTCAGTCGCTTTCATTGATAAATAAGGCAAAAATATAGTATAGAGGGTTTTGAAAAACCTCCGATGAATCTATATACTGCAGTATATAAATGATTAAATTCTCGACGATATTATTTATATTGCCGACGGCAAAAAGAGGAAAAATGTCATTTGAATCTTACATTCTTCA
>Ga0209542_10002213_pt1 | contig 44013 bp, 47 predicted proteins | sample RifCSPhighO2_01_FD_184028 | JGI IMG/M metagenome (GOLD analysis project Ga0209542, IMG submission 184028) | Soil microbial communities from Rifle, Colorado - Rifle CSP2_plank highO2_0.1 (SPAdes) (version 2) | ecosystem: Environmental > Terrestrial > Deep subsurface > Rock core/Sediment ...
ACGACACACCCGCTCCATTGTCTAAAATTTCCAAAATTTTTGTCGCCACAAAGTCCGCCTCGTCATTTTCATGGAGCGCCTCATACAAACCTATTTTTTCGCCGGTTTTGTTTTTCGTAAACAAATTTTTATCCGGTCTATATTTATTTTTTTTAATGATAATATTTGCCGCTTCCAGAATATTTTGCGTTGAGCGATAATTTTCTTCTAGCAAGACTATTTTTGCGTCCGGGTAATCTTTTTCAAAGCTTAAAATATTTTTCAGATTCGCTCCGCGCCAGGAATAAATATTTTGGTCTGCGTCTCCTACTACGCAGATATTTTTATGGTTTTCCGCGAGCATTTTGGACATCAAATACTGCACTTCATTCGTGTCTTGATATTCGTCAATATGGATGTACGCCCATTTTTCCTGATAAATTTTTCTTATTTCCGGATTATCTTTTAGTAATTTTGCCGTTTTTAAAAGTAAGTCGTCAAAATCCAGAGAATTTTCTTTCATCTTTTTATTTTCATACAAACTCCAAACTTGCGCCACAATTCTTGATAGCGGATTTGCGCTACTTTCTTTCCTCTCCGTATAATCTGTCAAATGCATAAATTTTCCTTTCTCACGGGAAATTATATTTTTTATTTTTTTAGGATCGTATTGTTTTGGGTCAATTTCAATTTCTTTCATCGCTTCTTTGATAATCGATGTTGAATCTGATTCATCTAAAATAGTGAAATACTTTGTTAATCCTAAAATTCTAGCGTTTTCTTTTATAATATAAACTCCAAGAGAATGAAAAGTGCTGACAAATGGAATTTTATCCTGACCTCTAGCGTTTTTTTGGATTTCCGCGACAATTCTCTCTCGCATTTCTTTGGCCGCTTTATTGGTAAAAGTCACAGCCAAAATGTTTTCCGGCGCCACTCCATTTTTTATCAAGTTTACAATTCGGTGCGTGATTGTTTTTGTTTTTCCCGCGCCCGCGCCGGCAATAATAAGAAGCGGACCCTTTGCATGAAGCGCCGCTTCTTTTTGTTCTTTATTTAATCCTTTTAGATGGTCTTCCATTGATACCATCTTAACACGAAACAAAATAGCCTTTTTGAGAATGCCATTTTTGTGTTATTTTTTGTTTCTACCCCAAAAATCTTTATCTTCTGACGTTATTATATCTTTTGGCTTTGGTAGTTCTCCTCGTTTCCTTTCTGCTCTTACTCTTAACTTTCTTTCTATTTCTAGAAGTCTTTCTTCGGTAGTTAGCGGCTTTAATTTTGCCGCTTCAAATTCCGCTTGTTGTTTTTCTAATTCTTTTCTCTCTTTTTCAATTCTTTCTTGTTCTTTCTTAAATTTTTCTTCAACTTCTCTTTTATCTGCCGCCAACTTTGTTTTTTCCGCGCCAATTCCCTCTCTTTCTGTCGTAAATTTTTTTTCCTGTTCCGCTTCTATTTCTTTTAATTCATTCGATCTTCTATTTAGTCTCTCTTCAATTCCCGCTCTTATCTTTGCTTGTTCTTCTCGCATATCATTTTCCTGTTGTTCAACACTTTCCGTCAAAGCGCTGTTTTCCACATGTCTTCCAACTTCATAGCCGCCAGTTGCAATTGCGGCTGCCGCTCCGACTTTCAATCCGTGCTTTTTGATTCCCTTTCCGCTCATCTGTAATCCTTTTTTTATAACTTCCCCGGATTTTGAGGTCAAGTCTCGGAGCCATTTCCATTTTTCTTTTTTTATTCCTTTCTCTTCAACCTCTACCACTTTTGTAGGGAAATAACCCATTTGTTTTAGTCTTCCAATTGCTTCGTCCTGATTAGCTTCATAAAGTGTTCCCTTTGTCTCTTTTCCCCTACTATCCATTGCAACATAGTCAAACACTTTTTGACCAGGTTTGGGAGATTTTCTTGACCCTTCTATTTTTTGGTCAGGGATTGCCACAGGCGCTCCAGGAGCAGGAGCAACTCCTGCTATTACCGCTGGCGCCGGTATTTTAATCGTAGGCGCGACTGTTGGCCTCGGCGGCAGGTTTTTTCTTATTGTTTCTTTTTTGGGCTGAACCTTTGTAGCTTCAGCGGGTTTAGGAAGTGGATTTGGGTTATTTTCTAGCATAATGTTCTTAATTATATATTTTTTAATCTTTCCAGCCTAGTTTCTATTCAAGCACCCTTTAATTATACACCTTCTTACTTTTTTTGTCAAATAAAAATTCTTAAAATAGGTTCTTAGAATATCCACAGGGAGTTCTTGCCGGATTGACTTTTGACCTTTTTTAGGCTATCCTATGAAGGTACCTTTTAGATGGCAGATATGGAAGAAAATGGCTGAAATTCAGGGACGATGGTACCATCATGAGAATTTTATCTAAAATATCCTGTTCTATTCTAGCCTTTTCCCTATTATTCCTAGGTGCTCTTTTGTTGTTTTCTGCGCCAGAGCAGGCGGAAGCGGGATTTTTCCCTTCCCTTTTTGGCGATGACGCCTACGCGCAGACAGAAGTAGCAAGTTCAGAGGATGAAAAAGACACTCCGCAAAATCCCCAAACGATGGACCTCCTTCAGGCAAATGTTTCCTCCGCTTCTATTTTTCAAGACCCCAAAGAAAAGAGTACTTTCTACGGGGCAGGAAAAAATGATAAAGATGGCAAAATTGATCCTAATGCAACAGTTAACATCGTTTCTAATAATGCGATTCTTCCTGCGACCAGTCCCTTGGGCATATCAGACAGCAAAGAAATTTTAGACTCGTCTCCCGAGGACATAAGTATTTATGTGGTGCGAAAAGGAGATACCGTGTCCGTTATAGCCGAAATGTTCGGAGTTTCCGTAAACACTATCTTGGCGGCCAATGATATGAAGAAAAATGACAAGCTCGTCGTCGGAGACGTGCTTTTTATTTTGCCTATTTCCGGCGTTGAGCATACTGTCGCTAAAGGGCAGACTCTAAAAAGTATCGCCAAACTTTATAAAGCGGACGTAAGCGACATTGCTTTCTTTAACGGTATTGCGCTGGATGCTAAGCTGGCAGTCGGCGATGAGATAATGATTCCCGGCGCTGATGATATGGCGGATGAAGGTGGCGACAAGCCCGCATTCAATTTAAGTTCAGCTCCTGCCAGAGACAAAAATTATTATGATACGCATCCAATACAAAGTCTCATTGGATACTTTTTAAACCCGGTTCCGACCGGACGCAAGACCCAAGGTCTCCACGGTCCGGGCAAAAGAGGTATCGACATCGGCGCAGTTACAGGTACTCCTATTTATGCATCCGCATCCGGAGTAGTTTCAGCAGTCAAAACGGGCTGTAAAGTAGGTCAAAGACTCTGCGGCGGAGGTTATGGGAATATGGCAATAATTGAACATGGAAATGGCACCCAAACGCTTTATGCGCACATGTCCAAACTTGTCACTCGTACCGGCAATCAGGTCAAGCAGGGAGAAATCATCGGATATGTCGGCTCTACTGGACGCTCTACTGGACCGCATATTCATTTTGAAGTTTTCAACGCCAGAAATCCGGGCGCAGACTGGTCTTGGGCAAACTAGTTTATTCCACGAAGGTCAAAGCGACCATCGCTAAAACCCCGGCTATAACTGCCATTATTTGCAGTACGGAATATTTCATTTCTTTAGTCTTGTGCAGTTCCGGCATCAAGTCCGCTACTGCTATGTATATGAATCCTCCGGCGGCGATTGGTAAAAAATAAGCGATAAAATTTTCTGATGCTTCTCCCAAAACAAGCGCGAATATTACTCCAACGACAGCCAAAAGCGCCGATAAAAAATTAAGCCAAAGCGCTCTGCTTTTACTGTAACCGGCATGTAGCAACACCGCAAAATCACCTATCTCTTGAGGTATTTCGTGCAAAATCACAGCAAGCGTCGTGGCGATGCCAAGAGGGATGCTTACCAGAAAACTTACTCCAATAATTATTCCATCAATAAAGTTGTGAACTCCGTCTGAAAAAATTATTAATTTTCCCACAGGATGAATATGATTTTCTTTTGTATCGTCTCCGTGGTGATGCCAGTGGAAAAATTTTTCCAGAATGAAGAAAAATAAAATTCCAGCAATAATCAAAACGCTGACCGAGAGCGGGTTTGTCGCGTCTTCAAAAGATTCCGGTATCAAGTGTATAAACGCGTCTCCTAAAAGAGCCCCCACCGCAATGCTGATGAAGACAAAAATATATTTACGCAGGATTTCTTCCTTAAGAGACAGAGCAAAAATTCCAACAAAAGAAACCAGGCTGACCGCTATAACACTCGCAAATGCATAAAGATATATTGTTGCCATGTGCGGGCAGGGAGAATCGAACTCCCGTCTACACATTGGAAGTGTGTTATTCTACCACTAAACCATGCCCGCTACGCCACATCGTACCATTATACATATTTTCTTTCATTTTAAAACCTCTCCCATCCAGGCATTGATTCTCCTTGCAAGAAAAACACCAAATTCTTTTTTGCCACCGCTTATAATACTTAAGTGCGCAGTTCCATAAGGCAGTTTTCCCTTTTTGAATATTTTCTTATCTTTTCTTATATCTATATAGGTTTTTTGAAATTGGCTTAAAGGAATCCCAGATGTATTTGACCAAAAGTTTACGCACTTCTTTATATTGTTATCGGGGTATACATGGAGTCGCATCTTGAAATTTTCTCTTGCCAAACCGCATGCTTTCTCAAGCCACCTAACGACAAACTTAATAATTTTTGGGTCAGCGTTGATTACTCGTATAGCGTTTCCAGTTTTAGACCCTTCACCAATATAAATTCCAATGCCAATCATAAATAGGTCTCTTTTTTTTAATTTCCCTATATCTTTTTTTGCTTCTTCCCCTGCTCTTTTTATAGATTCTAATTTTATTTTTGCTTTTACTCGACCAGATGCGGCTCGTGCTTTGCCAATTCTTTCAATGGTTATTTTATTTGGCGCATAAGGAACATCAGAAAGCCAACCGCTTAAAGTGCCTTTCGACATGCCAGTCTTTTGTGAAATATAAGTATAAGAATGACCTTCTTTTCGCAGCTTGAAAATTTCTTCCCGCACCATATTTGTATGTGCCATATACTAGAAGTATATCACAGCGTCATATATACGCAAGTTTAGTTTAGCAATACAATGATTCCCATAATCCAAGTCGTACATGCAGACATCAGGCACCAAAAGCACCAGTTTCGGACCACATGCCATTGCAAGTAGGTGAAAAAAACAGACATAACAGCGGCGAGAGCTACCAAAATTTTGAGAATCAAACTCCACAAAGATGTCGGTTCAATTTCAATAATTAAAAAAGCCGCCATAAATAAAATTATTATGAAGGTTAATAATCCCAGAATATCATTGTGAATAAAAAAAATTTTATTATATTTACTATCAAGCACAATTGCGCAGTCCCCTCCTATCGGGCAGATTGGTTTTTCGGAAGCGATTCTTTTGCGAATAAGGTATACAGTCTCCCCTATTCCTATTATTGAAAGGATGAAAAGTAAAATAAATAGCATAAATTTTTGTCGGACTCAGGGAGTCGCCGATTACATCGGCAGATGCTTTTCGATTTGCTTTCAGCAAATAACGAAAAGCCTTTCGTCTCCCAACAGGAGCAAATAAATTTGCTCCTTGCATTCCTTCGGGCTGCTGGGAGTCGAACCCAGCCTAAATGCTCCCAAAGCACTTGTACAACCGATATACTACAGCCCGCTTTTAAAAACACCAAACGCACAAGGTCCCTTCTTTTAGCATTTAAATGCTCTCTTAATAAAGGCACTTGTACAACCGATATACTACAGCCCGCCTTCGCAAAATTTACTTTGTGAGTATGTCATAAAATTATATTTTTCACAACTTTTATTTTTGCGGTTTTGTCCTTTAGACTCAAAAATATAACCAATAAATCTACCTGCCAATCTTTCTCATCTAAATTTTTAGACAAAAGGTATGTTTGGATTACGCGCGAAAGCCTTTTGAGTTTCCAAGGATGCATATTGTCTTCCGGATGATACTGATCCAATGTTTCATGCTTGCCCGCCAAAGTTTTGGCGTTGGTGGGCGTAACATCTTTCAATGTTTCACGCGAAACGCTCTTAACTTCAACAAAATACAGTTTACTGTCTTTTTCAGCCACGATATCTATTTCACCCCACTTTTTAGTATAATTTCTATCTAATATGGAAAAGCCTTGTTTCACAAGGAACTTTACAGCTATATTTTCGCCGATTTCTCCAGTCTTTTGTGTTTCTGAAGTAAAAACTTTGGGCATATGTGATGTTTCATGAGTAACACTTGTTAATATGTTTCACGTGAAACTATTTCTTAAAATTTGATGTCTTTTACAAATATATCCTTATTTTTCAACATATTTTTAGAAAAAGTTACCCTTAAAGACAAACTTTTTATATGTCCTTTATCAACATTACCAACATAGTTATCCACAGCTTTGTATTATTTGCTTATAGAGCAAGGTTTTTAGATAAAGGACATTAAATTTGTGCGGCCATGGAGAATCGAACTCCAACCTGAACATTGGCAATGTCCTGACCTACCATTAATCGATGACCGCAAGTTAAAACTCAAATTACATTATACTTAAATTTTTAATAAAACAAAATTTCTATTTCTGGTGTGGTGCGCCCGGCAGGAATCGAACCCACATCATCGATTCCGAAGATCGATGTCCTATCCATTGAACGACGGGCGCCTAAAACTAATATAACATTTTTAATTTATTTTCCAAACATTCTTTTAAATATAGCAAGATTCTTAATATCTTTATTCCACCACTTACTTCTAATCGAGCACACCCCTTGTAAGAAGGATTTTTCTTAAAAATGCCGTGCAGGTTTGGTTTATAAATGGTTTTTTGGAATTGTGTCAAAGGTATTTTAGTTAGTTCACTCCAAAATTTTTCATAATTTTCAGGCCTAAAATCTTCATGAGTATGTATTCTTAAAGAAGTGTTTTTTTGACTTATTTTCAAATAATTTTTTACCCAATAAATCATAAATAAAATCATTTGCGGGTCAGAATTCATAAACTGAAATACAGATGTTCTTTTTGATCCTTCTGCCCAATATAATCCAACACCAAGTATGAAGTTCGGATCATTTTCATATTTTTCAAATATTTTTTGAGCTTCTAATTTTGCTATATTTTCACGTTCAATTCTTTTTTTACGATTTGAAATAGAAGCCCTTTCTCTACCTTGACCAGAATTTTGTACTGCCCTTATTTCAAGTTGTTTTTCTTCTTCTGGAGAAAGTTCTACAAGCTTAAACCAGCCAGATAAGCTACTTTTTGAAACTTTGACTTCTCTCATAATATCTTTATAAGATAAGCCTTTTTTACGAAGTTCTATAGCTTTATATTTTTCTTCTAACCTTGATTTCATGTTAAGTAATTATACTACATGGTTTATATATTACAAAATAAATAAAAATTATGATATACTTTTATAGTTATGACAAATTCAGATAATTTGATATCAAAAATACCAAAAGAAGTTTCACATGTAACGTCAACGCTTGAAAAAGCTGGTTTTGAAGCGTACCTGGTGGGTGGCTGTGTTCGCGATCTTCTAATGAATAGGGATCCAAAAGATTGGGATGTGACAACTAACGCTAAACCAGAGGAAATTATTAAACTTTTTGAAAAAACTGTCTATGAAAATACTTTTGGAACTGTTGGGGTATGTGTTGCACGTGAAACAACCTCTCCCAGCTTTCAGCTACCCTCTCCTGACAGGAGAGGGGCAGGGGGTGAGGTTTCTCATGAAACATCCGAATATATCATTATTGAGGTTACTCCTTATAGAATTGAAACAGAATATAGCGATTTTAGGCATCCAGATGAGGTTAAATTCAGTAATAAGCTGGAAGATGATCTAAAAAGACGTGATTTTACAGTTAACGCTATGGCGTTAAGTCCTAAAGGACACCTAATAGACACGTTTGGTGGTCTAAAGGACATGGAGTCAAAAGTATTAAGGACAGTAGGAGAACCGGACGAGCGTTTTAATGAAGATGCGCTTCGTATGTTGCGTGCTGTGCGTTTGTCTTTACAATTAAATTTTTCTGTGTCATATAAAACTTCGGAAAGTATTTTGAAAAATGCGGAGTTGATAAAAAAAATTTCCGGGGAGCGCATACGTGATGAATTTGGAAAAATAATAATGTCAGAAAATCCTGCGACTGGAATTGTGATGTTGCAAAAATTTGGTCTATTGAAACATATTATTCTGGAATTAGAAGAGGGGATAGACTGCGAACAACTCGGCGAGCATATCTATGATGTTTGGGATCACTTACTGCACGCCCTGCAACACGCGGCGGACAAGAAATGGTCTTTGGAAATAAGGCTGGCAGCACTTTTTCACGATATCGGGAAACCACGAGCGAGGAGATTGGCAGAGCCTTCCTCGACTAAAAATTCCTCCACCTTCGCCCTCGGAGACAAAAGGACAGGGGACCCACGGCTCCCAGAATTTTTGTCGGGGAAGGTTCCTGTCGCTAAGAAAAAATATACTTTCTACGGTCATGAAGTTGTTGGCGCGAGGATGGCGAAAAAAATAATGGAACGGCTGAAGTTTCCCAAAAAAGAAACTGATTTGGTGGAAAAAGTTGTTCGTAACCACATGTTTTTTTCGGACACAGAATTAATCACACTTTCTGCGGTACGCAGAATCATTCAAAAAGTCGGGAAAGAAAATATTTGGTTGCTCATGAATGTCCGCGAGTGCGATAGAGTTGGAATGAAGAAAAAAGAAGCGCCGTATCGCCTGCGAAAGTATTTTGCCATGATAGAAGAAGCCCTGCGCGACCCGATTTCCGTCAGTCAGCTAAAAATTAATGGGGAATTCATGATAAAAAAGCTTGATATAAAGCCGGGACCAAAAATGGGCTGGATTTTGAACGCGCTTTTGGAGGAAGTTTTAGAAGCTCCGGAGAAAAATACGGTAGAAAAACTTTCAGAACTCACAAAATCTCTTAATAAACTCAATGACAAAGAATTAAAAGTTCTAGGCGATAAAGGAAAAGAAAAAAAAGAAGAGTTAGAAGAAGAAGAAATCGCCAAACTTCACGAAAAACATGGAGTAAGAAAATAACCTACAAATAAAGACTTTTTTACTAAATCTAGCATTTACTCACGACCGCGAGCAAATGCTAAACTAAGAAACCTCTTGCTGATAACAAGTCTCGCAGTAAACTATCTCAGGTCTCTCAAGGGAGTAGCTGGTTTCAAATTCATTTGTACATTTCGTTGCCCCGTGCTGATGAGTTTTTAGTTCGCACATACAGGCGCGGGGCCAGAGTTTGCGCGGATTGCGCTTTTTCATTCGGTCTTGGTGGCGACATTCAAAATCTTTATGGGGCAGAGGAAGATTCATCCGTTTATAGAAATCAAACTCAGATTTTGTGATGCGAAAATTCTTTTTACATTCTTTGCACACCAAAATTTCTTTTAGAATATCTTCAGAAATTTCGTTTACTGTCTCCGGCATATCTTTTTCTCTGATTGTCTCTTTTCCGTATGTGCCAGAAGCCTCATCTTGCCAATTATATCCAAGCGCTTTCGCCTCGCTTTCCGTAAGCGGAAAATATGTTTGCGACAATGTTTCGTTATAGCCGAAGGGAGAGAGGGCGGGCGGCAAGAAATCGCCGTAGATGGCTTCTTTTTTCATGCTCTCTACTATCTGCTTCTTCAGTTTTTCGTATTCTTCTTTTCCATATTGCTTGTTTAAGATACAATACTTTTTTTTCCGCAAACCCACGCACCCAAAACAGCTTTCCGAATTATTAACGCTGTCGCAATATTCCAAGTCGCTGGTGTAAAAAATGTACACGCTGTGTTTGGAATTATATGTTCGCAATACCCCCATAATATCCAAACATAATTCGGGGTTGTAATATGTATTGTTAAGATCGTAGCAATCAAGCGGAGTTTCGGCATCGGCGATATACTTACAGTTTTTGGAGTTTTCGGAGTCAAAGGCGAAGGATGTTTGATGGCAGTTGTACAAATAATCGCCGGTTGCGTTGTTGCATTTTACCTGATGCGAGTATTTTACCAGCGCTTTTTTCTTTACTTCTTCAAATATTTTTTTCGCTTCGTTCAATTTTTTATACGAAGAAAGAATTTCTTTTTTCTTTGCCTCGAATTCTTCTCTGGGAACGGGTTTGTTGAAAATGTGATAGCTTTTATGACGCAGGTTGGTCGAGAAAATACAATTTTGGCAGTCGCGCAAGTCAAAACAAAACAGAAGGTCGCTGCTCGTCTCACAGGACTCCGCAAACATACATTTATAGCTTTTTCTCACATCTATGCATTCATAGCAGAGCTCAGAATCCGCGACGAAGGCGCCATCGACGACAAATTTGCTTCGGTACAGAAGGCGGCAGTACAAGCAGTCTTCATTTTTCTGGGCGGCGAAAATCAAATAGCAATTTCTGCTGTCTTCGGTGTTGTTGACATACTCGCTGTTAGCGCAATTTATAGCGAGGAGTGAAATTCTGGGAACTTTATTTTTGAGCTCAAGCATTTGGTCAAAAAATGGGCGGCTTGGATCATAGTCTTGACCGTAATCCATCGGGTCCCATTCGTCGCCGTTGTAGATGTGCTGGTCATAAACGGGGAAGGGAGTGTTTTCCGGGTAGAGAGAAACAATCGGCTTGCCGGTTTTACTGCAGGTTCTTTTATAGAGAGTGCGCTCATTTCTAAAAGCAAGTCGGCGCATGACTCGGCAGTCCGGGCAGTAATTTGGCGCCGGCGATTTTATCTTTTCATAGAAATTTAGGTCTTCTTTTCTGACTTCAAATTCTTTTTTGCAGTTTTTGCAGTTCTTTTTCATAAATTATCCAGCCAGCGCCTTAGGCGCTGGCTAATAAACTTCCTGCTGGTAACATCTCTCACAATAAATTATATCAGGTTTCTCCGGCGCATAGCTAGTTTCAAATTCGTTTGCACAGCCTTCCTTCATGCATTTACGATGCCAAAGTTTTAACGGATTTTTTTGCTTGAGTCTCTGGTAATGTCGGCAATTCGGGCAGAATCTTGGCAGGGGAAGATCGAACCTTTTATAAAATTGCAGTTCTGCTTCTGTAATTTTAAACGCCTCAGTACAGACAGCTTCGCAATTTGCATTTTCGTGGTTACTTTTTTCATGATGCATACAGCTGATCACTTTTTTCAAAATATCATCGGTGATTTCAGAGGAGGAATCTGGCACGTCTTCCGCTTTAATATCAATGGTATAATTTCTTGTCTCCTTTTCTTTCCAAGCATATCCAATTTTCAGCGCCTCAGCCTGAGATAACGGAAAATTTTCCTGCACAGCAGTTTCATTGTATGCAAAAGGAGAAAATTCACTCGGGAAGAAATCGCCAAAAGAAAAAATTCTGCCTTTGGCGTCTGCATAAGGCATATCGCGCATATGTTTTTTTATTTTAGGCAGTAATTCCTCATATTTCTCTTTTGTGTATTGTTTGTTGAGTATGCAATATTTTTTTTTCTTTAAACCGACACAGCCAAACAGATGATCGGAGTTTTCACAAGTATCGGAGTAAAAGGTATCAAAACAATGCCATACTCCATGGGAATCATGCGTGTTGTTCAAGCTGATTCCGCTGACGATTTCATGAGAAAATTCACAATTATCCACCATCACATAACCATCCAAACAATTTTTTGATTTATTGCCATAATTAATATAATTGCAGTCTTCTAAAAGGTCGGAATCAAAAACATTATGCGAATTTTTTGAATTGAAAACATAATCTCCGGAAATGTCCACATTTTGCAGGCCATGAATGTATTTTATGGGAAATGTTTTCCAGAATTCTTTCGCTTTCTTTTTTATTTCTGTGATATTTTTATAAGAGGAAAGGTTAAGTTTTTCTTTTTCTTTCAGATACTCTTCTTTTGAGTATTGCTTGTTAAAAATACAGTACTGTTGATTGCGCAAGTTGACCGAACCGATGCAATCATGGCAATTTGCGCAATTTTTACAGAAATATAAATCTTGAGAATTGGAACAATCCTCTGAAAAAAATACCCGGTAAGATTTTTTGCAAGTGATGGAATCATAACAAAATTCGCTCTCATTGGAATTGAGTGTGTCCATGGCATTTTTGCAGCTGAAAATATTGTGAGAGTACATTGAGTCCTCGTTGTGGTCGCTTACAAAGATTAAATAGCAGTTTTTGTTAAAAGCTGTCCCATTTGTGTAATCACTGTTGTGATTTTTAAATACAAAAGCATATAAACGGGGGACTAGGAGCTGGAGTTCGCGGAATTGCTGTAAAAATGGTTTGGAAAAATCCAAATTCATGCCATAAGACAGTGAATCCCAGCCGTCGCCATGGAAACAATCATTGCAATAAATCTTATACGGCTTATCAGGGGAGTATATGGTAATAATATTTTTCTTACACAAGTCGCAGGTTCTTTTGTATAAACTTCTTTCATTTCTCCAGCTCATTCTGTTTTGCATTCTACAGTCTGGACAATAATTTGGAGTCTCTGCGCCTATTTTTAAATAAAAACCCAGATTGTTTTTTGCAATTTCAAAATTCTTTTTACAGTTTTTGCAAACTTTTTGCATATGGGGGTAGCATAGCAGATTATTTATAATTGTCAAGTCTTATAATCAAAAAATGGGCAAAAATTATTTTTATTTAAGCTTAATAACGATAAATCTAAATTTTGTTCACATACATTGACAAATTGTAGGGCTTTATAATATACTATGAAAATGCAAAATGAAAATTTAGAACTGATAAAAACTTTGGAATATATTGGATTTTCTGAGAAAGAAGTGTTGGTTTATTTGGCTTTGCTCCAATTGGGCAGAGGAACTGTCACCCAGATTTCCCGCAAAGCGGGAATTAATCGCCCGACGGGATATCATATTCTCGCTTCGCTCGATAGCAAAGAACTGGTGAAAGTTTCTGGCAATGAACCGAAACAAGAATATGTTGCCGAGTCGCCGGACCAAATTGAAAAATTGCTTTTACGGAAAATAGAAAATGATCAAACTTGCATCAAAGAAGCCCGTAAAATTATTCCTGAACTAAAATCAATGCACAATGTTTTCGACCGTCCGAAGGTTTTGTTTTATGAAGGTAGGGAAGGGCTAGAACGAGTGTATGAAGACACGCTAACTTCAACGGAAGCCATTCGCGCGTATGCCAGCGTGGAAAACATGCACATGGGTTTGCCCGGATATTTCCCGGGATATTATAAGAGGCGGGCGGGCAAAGGCATAGCTATTAGGGCTATTATTCCAAATTCATCCACCGGACTGGAGCGAAAAAGTTTTGATAAGGCGGAAATGCGGGAAACAGCGCTGGTGCCGAAGGAGAAATTTGATTTTTCTCCGGAAATAAATATCTATGACAACAAAGTGATGATTGCTTCGTGGAAAGAAAAGCTCGGCATTATCATTGAAAGCAGGGAAATATCGGACAGCATGAAAAAGATTTATGAGCTTGCGTGGACAGAAGCGAAGAGGCTGGAAAAAGAATCGCAGCCTAATCTCTAATGAGATTCATTTTTCTCAGAACGCTTTCAAAAAGACGAGTACTATAGGAAGAGAGGTTAAAAATTACGGCCAAAGTAAAAAGTGTGAGCGAAAATTTTATGCTGACAAAAGAAAGGGGGATAGCAATGACCGCGCAAATCACGGGTACGAGAATGCGGACAGTGCTGCCGCGGATTTCTCTTTTGCTTATTTCTGGATTTTGAATGTGCGGAGAAAAAATTACATATCTTCGCATCCAATACAATGTTAAGCCAATTAAAATAATGTGTACTCCAAAGATAATGACAGATAATTCGTTTCTGCTGTATTGTCCGAGGATGCTTGCCGAGAAGGGAACCAAACTTATCAGCATAAAAAATAAAGCATTTATATTTGTTAATTTAGAGTCTATATTTTTAGCATAGATAGTCACAAAAAAGTGATGGGCTCGCCAGTAGGTGAAAAGCAACGCGAAACTCAAAATATAACTCAAAAATACAGGCAACAATTTTTCAATTTCATGCCAGAGGTCGGAATTATCTATCGGTCCCAAAATTTCCGGCAGTTCAATCTGAAAAACGAGAACCGTCATCACAATGGCAAAGATTCCGTCTGAAAGCTGGTCTAGTCTTGCGTGGTTCATCCCGTTAATATAGCACAAAATATTTCAAACATAAACTTTTTATTTTCTTGAAGATATTGTAAGATTAGAACATGAAAGAACAACCTTCTTTACCCAGGGAAACATTGGAAATTAGCCTTCGGATTGAACAATACAACGACATATTTTCTAGTTTTGACATACGCCCATATTCTGAGCGTTCTCTTTCCATCGATTTTCTCGATGAAATCAAAAGAGCCGCTAGCGACAAAGATGAGGGGGGAATAGAGCTTATGTTGCACGCTCCGGAAAAGGCGCGGGATGAATCCATAGAGACGACTATAAAAGAACGCTTAGTGGCGCATTTCAAGAGGCATTATCATCTTTTGTTGGGAAAAAAACGCCGGGTGATGAAATTAGGCGTCAGTATGGTAATTATGGGCGTTGTTTCCATGGTGGTTGCCACTCTTATTGTTTTCAAAGACCCTTCGGAGAGTATATTTCTTTCTTTCTTGCTTGTTTTTCTAGAGCCGGCGGCATGGTTTCTATTGTGGGAGGGAATGGACCAAATTATATTTAATTCAAAAAATGTCAGTCCGGATTTGGATTTTTACCGCAAAATGTATGCTTCGCATAAACGCATATCTTTTAAGTCGTATTAGCAAAACTCTTTCTTGGCATAGTTTCCTTTTAGCAATAAGAAACGGTCGTACACTAATGCTGTATTTTAAATTTCTATTAACACAGGACAGTGGTCGGAGCCGAGAACTTCCGGCAGAATTTTCGCACTTTTTATTTTTTTCGCTAGTTTTTCGCTGACGAAAATATAGTCTATGCGCCAGCCGACATTTCTTGCTCGCGCGTTTGCAAAATGGCTCCACCAGCTGTAATAACCGTTGCCTTTAGTGAAAATTCGGAATGTATCCACAAATCCCGCGTCAATAATTTTTTCAATTCCTTCACGTTCTTCTTTAGTAAATCCCTTCACGCCTTCATTTTCCTTCGGTCGAGCCAAATCGTCTGGCGTGTGGGCGACATTTAAGTCTCCGCAAAATATTACCGGCTTATTTTTTTCCAACTCTTTCATATATTCCAGAAAAGCGGGGTCCCATTGTTTGTGGCGAAGGGGAATGCGCGATAAGTCATCTTTTGCATTTGGGGTGTAAACACTGACAACATAAAAATCTTTGAATTCGGCCGCGATGATGCGCCCTTCCGTGTTTGTGTTTCCATAACTGTCTTCCAGTCTATATTTTTTTACAATTTTTTCCGGAAAATCAAGCATTACGGAAAAAGGTCTTTCTTTGGAAAAAATCGCCGTGCCCGAGTATCCTTTTTTCTCTGCTGAGTTCCAATATTCCTCGTATTCAGGTAAATCCACCTCGCTCTGGTGTTCTTGAGCTTTTGTCTCCTGCAAGCACAAAATATCCGGCTGGTATTTTTTAATAAAAGGCGCAAAAAGCCCTTTCTTGTATACTGCTCGTATTCCGTTTATGTTCCAAGAAATAATTTTCATGTTAATTCTTGCTATTATGAAACTTCTTATGTATATCCCGCAAGTGCTTGTCTGTCACATGTGTATAAATTTGGGTAGTGCCGATGTTGGCGTGGCCGAGCATTGCTTGCACAGACCTTATGTCTGCGCCGTTTGAAAGTAAGTCGGTCGCGAAGACGTGGCGAATCACATGCGGAGTAACTTTTTTAGAAATGCCCGCTATGGTTGCATACCTTTTTACAATTCTTTCTATAGAACGGCGAGTGAGGGGACCAACATCTTTTGATTTTTGTTTTCCCATAGGTCCGACCTCTGGGATTTGGACGAACAGGCTATCGCTCATATCCTTGCGAATAGATAAATATGCTTGTACCGCTTTTTTGGCTTCATCGGAAAGGAAAACTACCCGGACTTTTCCTCCTTTCCCGCGAATGGAAAATTCATCCAAGCGCAAATCTAGATCATTGGTGAGCGAGCAAAGTTCGGAAACTCGCAAGCCTGTAGAAAAAAGCATTTCCATAATGGCTTTGTCGCGGGCTCGTCTTTCTGGATTTTTTTCTCCATCCGGTGCGCTTAAAAGCCTTTTTAATTCCTCCTGCGAAATGACATCAATCTGTCTTTCTCCGATTTTGGCGAGTTCAATGTGGTCGGCGGGGAGGGAAGCGATGTTTCTTTTGGTTAGAAACTTTAGAAAACTTCGCAAGGCGATCAAATAATAATTCTGCGTTTTCTTTTTTATAGTATCGCCCGTAGCGCGGTTATTTCCAGTTGATTGCCGGTTCAGCCAAATGCGAAAATCGCGGACTTTTTCATCGGTAATATTTTTCGGATCAGTAATTTTTGTCTGCTCCAGAAATACGGTCAAATAATGGTCGTAATTTTCCACGGTTTTAACCGCCCGGCCTTTTTCTATTTCAATATATTCCAAAAATTGCGTTTTGAGTTCTTTAAGAGATGCCATTTGTTCATTGTACCAAACATTGTGCGACATCGGAATGTTGCACAATGTTTGGAGATTGCCGGACTTTAGGTTGGCAATCTTTATTGTGCGACACGGGCATACCTTGCATTTTTTACTACTTTATGCTAATATATGGATATGTTAGCTACAAAGAAAAAGCAGAAAATTATTAAGAAAAGCCAGATTCACGACAAGGATACAGGCTCTCCAGAGGTGCAGGTGGCTGTTATTTCCGCGGCGATTGATGAACTTGCCAAGCATTTAAAGAAGCACAAGAAAGACAATCATTCCCGCCGAGGGCTCATAAAAATGGTGGCAGACCGACGCACTCATTTGAAATATTTGGAACGAACAAGCAAGACTCGTTACAACGCGCTCATGAAGAAAATTGAGCTTGTGTAAGGAAGATTTTTGAAACTCTTTCTTGGCATACTTTTTATAAAGCAATCTATCTGGTCTTGCTAGACCAGCGAACTGCTCGGCTCGTCAGCCTGCGCAAGGCTTTATAAAAAGTACGCCTGCGACAAGTTTCAAAAATCTGCTATAATAAACACATGACAGTAATAAAGCATAAAGAACAAAGAGTTGGAGTTTTTATAGATACGCAAAATTTATATCACTCGGCACGGAATTTATATCAGGCGCGAGTTAATTTTGGCGCAGTATTGAAAGACGCGGTGGCGGGCAGAAAGCTCGTGCGCGCGGTGGCGTATGTCATTCGAACAGAGGCGGGCGATGAAAAGAATTTTTTTGAAGCGCTGGAGAAACTCGGTATTGAAACAAAAATAAAAGACTTGCAGGTTTTTCATACGGGTAGCAAAAAGGGGGACTGGGACGTGGGTCTTGCGGTGGACGCGCTTAAGACGGCTCCTCGATTGGATACGGTGGTGATAGTTTCCGGTGATGGAGATTTTGTTCCGCTCGTAGAATATTTACAGACGATGACTCAAGTGGAAGTGATTTCTTTTGGCAAATCAACTTCCGCGAGACTTCGCGAGGTGGCGGATGACTTTACGGATCTTTCCGAAAATCCCCGAAAATATTTGATGGGAGCGAAGTAGTGATTAACACAAAGCCTTTGGTCTTTTCTTGTGTTTTAGCCTTAAAATGCTACTATCATCAGTAGTTTGTTCGATTTTACAAGTTAATTCGTTCGTCTTCAGACATGCAGTTTTGTTCTAAATATGATGTTAACCAAGAACAATACTTTAGTCTGAAGGGGAGCCTAACAAAATGCAAAAAAAAGAATATAGTGTGGAAATTGGTGGAAAAAATTTGACGGCTATTTTTACAGACTTGGCGGAGCAGGCTCACGGATCGGTGATGCTCAAATATGGCGAGACGATAGTCCTCGCCACTGTCTGCATGTCGCACGACAAGCAAAAGGGACTGGGATTTTTTAATTTGACGGTGGACTACATGGAAAAGTTTTATGCTTCCGGCAAAATTTCCGGCTCGCGTTTTGTTAAGAGAGAAGGCAAGCCCAGCGAAGATGCTATATTGGCGAGCCGAGTAATTGACCGAACTTTGCGACCGCTTTTTGAACAGTCTATTCGTCATGCGGTGCAGGTAATTGTGACGGTTATTTCGGTTGATGACAATGACTCAACAATTCTTGCCGTAAACGCCGCTTCTCTCGCTTTGGCTGTTTCAAACATTCCTTGGAATGGTCCTATTGGCTGTGTGCGCATTGGCAAATACACAAGCGAAACTCTGGAGATAAACCCTTCGCAGAAATTGAGGGAAGACGACTCAAAATACAAATTTGACCTGACTGTTTGCGGGAAAAATGGGAATATAAATATGATTGAGGCTTCAGCTCATCAGACAGAGGAAAAGGAGCTTGAAGAAACTCTTACTCAAGCCAGTAAAGAAATAACTAAGCTGGAAGATTTCCAGAAAAAAATTGTCAAAGAAATAGGCAAGCCAAAAAAAATTATAGAAAAAGAGATGATAGATCCAGAATCTGTCAAATTATTTAATGAAAATATTCTGCCCCAAATGCCGGAGGCTATTTTTGCTGGCGCGGGGAAGGCAAAAATTGATGAACTGCATAATGTTTGGAATAAAATGGTTGCGGAAAAATATCCGGGGCGGGAAGATTTTACTTTGGAAGATAATTTATTCGATGATACCGAAAATGATATTCTGCACAAGAAAGCGATTGAAGAAAATAAAAGACCGGACGGCAGAAAAATGGACGAGGTTCGTGATCTATATGCGCAAGCCGGAGGCATATCTACGGTCTTGCACGGCTCCGGAATTTTTTATCGCGGAGGCACGCATGTGCTTTCGGTTTTGACTTTGGGTGGACCGGAAGATAGGCACATGGTTGACGGCATGCAAGCCAAAGCAGAGAAAAGATTTATGCATCATTATAATTTTCCGCCATATTCTTCAGGAGAAACAGGTCGAGCCGGATTTACCAATCGCCGAGAAATAGGCCATGGAGCGCTGGCTGAAAAAGCGCTCGCAATGGTGTTACCTTCCGAGATGGATTTTCCATACACGATACGTTTGGTTTCCGAATCGATGGCATCCAATGGTTCTACTTCTCAAGCTTCAATCTGCGCTTCTACTCTCGCGCTTATGGATGGCGGTGTTCCAATCAAAGCGCCGGTCGCGGGTATTGCTATGGGGTTGATGATGTATACGACCTCACCCCAACCCTCTCCTTATAAAGGAGAGGGGGAAATGCAAAGATACAAAATTTTGACGGACATCCAAGGGCCTGAAGATCATTACGGCGATATGGATTTTAAAGTTGCCGGTACGCATACGGGGGTTACCGCTATTCAGCTGGATGTAAAAGTGGAAGGAGTGCCGATAAAAATATTGGGCGAAGCGATGATGCAGGCAAAAAATGCACGCTTAAGCATACTGGATACTTTGGAAAAAGAAATTTCAATTCCACGCAAAGACATCTCGCCAAACGCTCCAAAAATTTTGATTATTAAAATTAATCCAGAGATGATCGGCATGGTCATAGGCGGGGGAGGAAAAACTATCAAAGAAATTAAAGAAAATTCCGGCGCGGAGATAACCATTGAAGACGACGGCACTGTTTATTTTACAGGCAAAGGCGAATCGGCGGAATTGGCCAAAAAGACTGTGGAAGAAATGACGCGGGAATTTAAGGTGGGCGAAGTTTTCAAAGGGGAAGTTGTAAAAATTGCCGATTTTGGAGTTTTTGTCAGACTTAATCATTTTACCGACGGCATGGTGCACATCTCGGAGATGGCCCCATTTCGTGTTGAGCGAGTTAGCGATATAATAAAGGAGGGCATGATTGTACCGGTAAAAGTTATCTCCATTGATAGAGAGAAGGGCAGAATCGGTCTTTCTATCAAAGAGGCAAACAAAGATTTTTTTAATCAAAATAAAAATGGAGCAAGATAATAAAATTTACCCCGTCGGGGGCAGGACGCAAAATAAAATTATCAAAACTTATGCCTCTGATATGGAGAGGGTAATTGAAGATGATACAGGCGGGGGGCTGATAAAAAAAATAATTCATGGAGAAGAGGAGCATGAAAAAGAAAAAATGGCTTCATCTCCGGAATCAAAAAAGAACAAATTTTTCATGTTTATAGGAATTGTGCTTTTAGGAATTGGTTTGACTACTTTGTCTTATTTATTAAGCGCTAAAGAAGCCCCAACCGTGTCTGTGGAACGTCAGTTTGTGCCTCTGATTTTTAACGATAAAAGCGTTTTTGTGGAAATAAAAGATTTTACCAAGGACCAAATAGTCCAGACTATTTTGAATGCGACCAATACCGCTCTAGTCAAACAAGGCGGGGTGCAGGGAATTTATCCCACTTATGATAAAAAAATGGCGGGGTTGAGGCAGTTTGTTTCTCTTATCAAAGGCAATTTTATTCCTGGAAGTGATATTTTTGTAAGCGAAAATTTTTTAATGGGAGTTGTAAATAGTGAAAGCAAGCCCGTCTCTGCCGATGCTTCTGCGGGCAAAGATTTTTTTATATTGCTTAAGGTTCGTTCCAATGTCGATGTTTTTGATTCCTTGCGTGCGTGGGAAAAGAAAATGTTTTCTGATTTGCACGGATTTTTTGGAGTAGCTTTATCTCCGGAAACAAAGTATCTTCTTATTAAAGAATTTCAAAATGGCGTTGTGGAAAACAAAAACGCGCGCCTTCTTTTTGATAAAGAAAATAAAATAGTAATGATGTATATTTTGGCGGATGATACTTCTGTGATTATCACCAATACCGAAAACGCTACGCATGAGATAATGCTTCGCCTAGCCTCAAGCCAGGTGGAGAAGTAGAAATCCTCCTTTTCATCACATAAACAATATAACGCTTCCGATTATCATAATCGCGATGGCGATAATTTGGCGATATTCACTATCGCCCACAGAAACGGGGCGCCCAATGCTATAAAAAACCAGTGCATAAGGATAATTATAGCATAACCGGTTCCAGTTGCGTTTTTGATTGTTATATGTTATCATAATCTGTACAATAATGTACATATTTTATGAACGTAATATATACAAGTAAAAACAACAAAATAAAGCAAATCGTCAATTCCGGTCAGGTTATTTTTTGTGATACAGACCTAGCTGTGATATGGGGTATAATTAAAAAGAACACTTTATACACCACTATCAAAAGATACACGCGACAGAGACTTTTAGAGAAGGTCAGGCAGGGGATATATTCTATCAAAAGTCCGAATGCTTTGAGTCCTGATGCGATAGGCGCGAAAATTCTTCATGGCTATTGTTATGTAAGCGCTGAGACTGCGCTTGAGCGCGCGGGGATACTCAAGCAGAAAATTAGAAACATAACTTTCGTGAGCGGTTTATCAAAAAAATTTTCTGTCGGCATACATTCTTTTTCTTCACGACAAATGAAAGATGTTTTCCTGTATAATAGTATTGGCGTATATACGGAGGGTGGCATCAATTATGCCTGCGCCGAGCGCGCAGTTGCCGACCTTCTTTATTTTAATCCCAAATATTATTTTGACGGGAGTACTAGTATAAACTGGGACAAAGTGAAAGAGATAAAAAAGATTATAGGTTATTAATAATAAAATATGAAAACTATAAAAACACAAGACATATTGCACAAAGCTTGGCTCTATAAAATACTTTCGGCTGTGTATTCTGATATATATCTTGCCCAAAATTTATATTTCAAGGGAGGCACATGCGCTTCTATGCTCTGTTATCTTGATAGGTTTTCTGTCGATCTAGACATGGATTTCGTCGGCAAAACAGAGGATATGCCGGTCGTAAGGGAGAGGCTGGAAAAGATTTGGATTGAGCTGGGGCTAGAAATAAAAGACCAAAGCAAAAATACAATTCAGTATTTTTTAAAATACCCAAACACGGCTCATGACAGAAATACTTTGGCTATAGATGCTGTTTTCCCTGTACCAAAAGCAAACATCTATGAGGCAAAAAGATTTACAGATATAGACCGCACAATAATTTGCCAAAGCAAAGAGACGATGTTTGGCAACAAGCTCGCGGCTGTGCTGGATAGGTGGCAGAAGCATGGAGCGATAGCGGGCAGAGATATTTATGATATTCACTACTTTTTTTCACAGAATTTTTCGTTTAACGAGGCAGTCATTTTAGAGCGGACAGGCAAAAAGACAAAAGATTTTCTTGTTGAACTGATTGCCTTCATAGAGAAACATATTACCGAGACGATACTAGTTCAAGATTTGAGCAACTTGCTTGACGCAGAGCAAATGCGCAAAGCGCGCAAAAGTCTAAAACAGGACACGTTAATTTTTTTAAGGACTTATGTAAATGCGATGTAGTAGTTTTTAATTTTTTATCTTTTTAATTTTCTCCCACGGCAGATTTGGTTTGCCGAAATGACCGTAAATGGCTTGCACTTTACTTCAAACCGCAAACTTTTTCTATGAAAGGTTTTATTCTGTTAAATTCTAATGCAATATGTGGCTCAATTTCCACCATCGATTTATCATAATTAATTTCTCCGCGCAGTCCTTTTTGGACTAATTTCTTGTGATGTTTCCCCATTTCTCTCGACAACATATCAAGAGAATAAAACAGCCAATGCAAACTTCCACCATAATTTTCTACGGCTAAAGTTTGGGTAAGATTTGCAAGGGACCTTATTTTTATTCTTAGAACATGGAATTTTTTTACCGGAAATATTTTTTCCTGTAAAAGTTTTTCTATTTCAGATAAAACACCAGTGGCATATCCTCTAAACTCAGAAGTGTTACAAAAATTTATAGATAAATCGATAACATCTATGTTATTTATAATTTCCTTTTTGTTCTCTTCTGAGGGAGCTATATTATAGCTGTCATTATATTGTCCTAAAAAGTATAAAAATTTACTTAATTTTTCTGTGCATTTATGACTAGAATTTACAAAAAAATACAGAGATTTTAATATTAATCCAAAAGATCTAACCCGTTTCAAATAAATAAAACTTTCTTTGTTTGGTTTTTGCTCTAAATGACGCAAAAATGTTGCTCTTTCAAAAATAAATTCAAATGCTTTTTTTGCTTCCCAAAAAGCATGTTTGCGAGACTGTTCATCACTAAAAACATCCTTAAAATCATCTTTTTTTGGGTTTATTTCAGGTCTTTCTCGAATATCAAGAAAGCGAGAAACTAGGGCTGGGGAAGCAGGTAATGTTTCTAAGTTTTGTTTCATGTGACAATTATGTAGTTCTATAAAATCAAAAGCAAGTTTTTACCTTATCTTTTTTATTTTCTCAATCCTCTCCCACGGCAGATTTTCTTTGCCGAAGTGTCCCCAAGCGGCGGTTTGACGAAAAATAGGCTTACGAAGATTTAGAAGTTTGATGATAGCGCGCGGGCGGAAATCAAAATTCTTGCGGACAATTTCGGACAGGTCTTCACCTTTTTCATTTATTGCTTCTAGCATTAAGGGTTCTACTATGCCTATCGCATACGCGACAGACACAAAAACTTCCTTGCCGAATCCGGAAGCGATTAAATTTTTAGCCACATATCGCGCCATATAAGCGCCGGAGCGGTCAACTTTGGTAGCATCTTTGCCGGAGAAAGAGCCACCGCCGATGGATATTTGCGGTCCGTAGTTATCTATGATTAATTTTCTGCCCGAAAGCCCAGTATCCGCGTCAAACCCTCCGAGCGTCCATTCTCCGGCTGGGTTGATTAAGTATTCATCTGCTTTAATTATTTTTTTAACCAATTTTAGAAGCTCAGCGTTTTTTGTGTTTTGGAAACTAGCCACCACCGTTAGTACTTTGCCGTTTTCTATTGTTACCTGCGTTTTTCCGTCATACGGATAGATAGTGTATATTTTTTGACACAAATTACGGGCGAGGACGTATTCAAGAGGCAGATATTCAGGCGTTTCATTCGTGGCATAACCCTTCATTATTCCTTGGTCTCCGGCTCCGCCTTTGTCTACCCCTTGCGCTATTTCCGGACTTTGCACCGCGATGTTTATAATTATTTTATATTTTTGTCCAACAATTTCTTTGACCAACTTTTCTATATTTGGGCTACTCTTTGAAGCCACTTCGCCATTGATGGTTATCAAATTATGTCCGCCCATCACTTCTATTGCTGTGCGGCTTTCTTTGTCTTTTTCCAAATAAGCGTCCAAAATGCTGTCTGCGATAAAGTCGCAAATTTTATCCGGATGTTTAGGGCTTACAAACTCAGATGTTTTTTTCATGGTTCTATATAAAAACAAAAAATTCCTGATAATGCAGGAAAAATAACGACTAGGTATCTTTCCCGTTAGGGTTGGAGTTAGCACCTTGTCCTTCAATTATATTTCAGGACAGGTTGCTGTGGGGTCGCCGAGCCAAATCTCGTTCTCCGTCCGTAGTTATAACGAAGGAGGATACCGCCACTCTAGATAAAACATTATTTAATTGTATACGCATTGTAGCATAAAATTATTTAAAGTGCTATCATTGATGGGCTACTTGTCCTGTACTAAATTTTTGATTACGGGGCATAACGATAAAAATTATAAATTAAAATTTTAGTACTGGGATGCAAGAAAAGAAAAAAATTATTAAAGAAAAATTAGAAAAAGAACGGGACATGCTTTTAGAAGAACTGCGGGATATGGGCAAGCTTAATCCCGAGACGGGCGAGTGGGAAGCGACTCCGGAAGAGTTGGATTTTCCTCATTCCGACCAAAATGACATGGCGGACAGGTTCGAAGATTTTGAATCAAAAAGTTCTATGCTCAAAACTTTAGAGCCGAGGTTGCAGAATATCTTGAAAGCGATTAAAGGGCTAAACAGGGAATCTTTCGGCAAATGTGAAGTCTGTAAGAAAGATATTGAAATGGCGCGCCTTGAGGCAAATCCAGCCGCCCGAACTTGCAAACAGCATTTAGAAAAATAATTAAAAATAAACTATGTCTTTTGCCAAAGTTTATTCAGCGCAAGTGAATTTACTCCAAGGCGCGATTGTGACGATTGAAGTGGATTTATCCAAAGGTCTGCATACTTTTTCGGTGGTGGGGCTGCCGGACAAGGCGGTAGATGAATCCAAAGACAGAGTTAGTGGAGCCATCAAGAATTCCGGTTTTAAATCTCCTAAAGCTAAAAATCAAAAAATTATAGTGTCGCTTTCGCCGGCCGATTTGAAAAAAGAAGGGCCGTTTTTTGACTTGGCGATAGCCATCGCTTACCTCAAAGCCGCCGGTGAAATTAAATTTAATTCGGAAAAAAAAATTTTCTTAGGTGAGCTCGGACTCGACGGCGCGCTTCGGAGCATTCGCGGCGCTTTACCGCTTGCCGAAGAAGCCAAAAGGCGTGGTTATGAAGAAATATATTTGCCGAAAGAAAATGCGGTTGAAGCGGCCATGGTGGACGGCATAAAAATTTTCGGCGCGGAAAGTTTAGAGGAAGTAATAGAACATATTGATGAATCTCATGGCAGGATTCAAGAAAAATTAGGAAATAAGTCTAAAAAAATTTCTCTTCAGCCAAAAACAAAAATAAATTACAAAAGAGAAACAAAAGGAGGGGATTTTGCCGACATTCGCGGACAGGAAGGCGCCAAGCGCGGGCTGGAAATCGCGGCGGCTGGCGGGCATAATATCGCTATGTACGGCCCGCCCGGCACGGGCAAGACGATGCTGGCGCGAGTTTTTTCAGGACTCTTGCCGGATTTAAGCAAGGGAGAAGTTTTGGAAATTACCGGCATTCATTCGGTGGCGGGGGCTACACGGGGTGAACTCGTCTGTTTTCCGCCATTTCGCGCTCCGCATCACACTTCTTCTTATGTTTCAATTGTGGGCGGAGGAACCTATCCGAAGCCCGGCGAAGTTACGCTAGCGCACCGCGGAGTTTTATTTTTGGACGAATTTCCGGAATTTGAAAAGAGGGTAATAGAATCCCTGCGCCAGCCTTTGGAGGATAATATCGTTTCAATTTCCCGAGCCAAAGGCACAGCCATCTTTCCTTCCAATTTTATTCTGGTTGCCGCCATGAACCCCTGCCCCTGCGGAAATACCGGCAACAAGCAAAAGGCCTGCATTTGCAAACCGTCTGATTTAGACAGATACAAGAGAAAACTATCCGGACCAATCATTGACCGCATTGATTTGTGGGTGTCGGTTGCCAATGTTGATTACAAAAAGCTTGGCGGGGAGGGGACAGGGGAGCGGAGCGAGAAAATAAAAGCGAGAGTGATCACCGCGCGGGAAATACAGAAAAATAGATTTGAAAAATTAGGCAGGGACATAACCACCAACAGCGAAATGAATGTAAAAGATTTAAGCAGTATGGTAAAACTAAGTAAAGAAGTGCGAGATTTGCTAGACGACAGCGCCGAACGCCTCGCCCTCTCCGCCAGAGCCTACCATAGAGTCATCAAAATCGCCCGCACCATCGCCGACCTCGCAAATTCGGAAAATGTGGAAGCGAACCACATCCTTGAGGCGATACAGTATCGGCCGAAGGTTAATAGTTAAAATATCCTAACTAGTATATTAGCAACGGTCGTGTCTATTATGATAGTTAGGTTATTTGTATTGAAGTGAGTTATAATAATGAAATGAAAATAGACCGTCCAAAATCCAAACAGCCGATTCCGGAAAATGCCAAGAGGGTTTTCAAGGGCGTTATTTACGATGTTTACCAATGGGAACAGGAGATGTATGACGGTACGAAGGCGACATTTGAAAAATTAAAGCGTCCAGACACGGTTGTTGTTTTTGGGGTTCTACCTGATGGAAAAATTCTTTTGACAGAACAGGAACAACCGGGCAAAAAATCTTTTATTGGAGCAACGGGTGGAAGAGTGGACGAAGGGGAAGATGTACTTTCTGCCGCCAAGCGGGAACTTTTAGAAGAGAGCGGTTACGAGGCGGAGGAATTTATTTTATGGGACTCTCAGCATCCTTTAAGCAAGATGGATTGGGTAGTGTACACATTTATCGCCAAAGGTTTGAAGAAAGTGACGGATTTGAAATTGGACGGGGGAGAAAAAATAAAATTAAAACCTTCTACTCTAGATGAACTCATAGAAATAGCCACCAAGGATCACCAAGATTTCTATAAAAAAGAAGTTATCGTTAAACTTTTTGAAGCCAAACTGGACCCGAAGAAAATGGCGGAGTTGAAAGAACTGTTTAAGCCTTTGGGAAAATAAATAATATGCCAAAAGAAAATTTTTCAGAAGAAACAGAAAAAAACAAAGAACTACTCCGGCAAAAATTAGAGGACTCTTCCGAGATTAAGGTTGATCCCGTTATTTCTTTAGAAACCTTGTTGCTTTATGTAAAAGAAAAGAAAAGAATAATGTTCATTGTGGACAAAGATTTTAATATTTACTTAAGTCCGGGCGAACATCGTTACTTATTAGGGAGACTAAAAATTGAGGCGAGAGACTGCCTTTTATCTGGCGGTAGTTTCCAAATTCTTCCCAACGAGATACTTTCTTTTGCATATCACGAGCTTGGACCAGTCATTGCCGCTATTCCCGAAGCTACTCAAAATAAGATTAAGAGATTTCTGAAGTCTAAAGGAGTCCAATTTAGGTAGTTAAAATGGGAGAAATTTGACTATTCGGGGTTATCCACAGTCTTGTTGTTGACAAGTGAACGCTCGTTCACTTATACTAAATTAAGTCGGGTACCCCTACCCAGCCTCCCCCTATGTAGGGGGAGGAGAAAGGAGGGGGTAAAATTAAAAAATAATTAGTATTAAAATTTATGTCACAAAAACAATATGTAAGAATGTTAGAGAAGGAGATACAGAAGATTAACAAGAAAATTGATTTAAAAATTCTCCAGGGCGAAAAGTATGCCAAAGAGGCGAGAGACCACAAACTGCTCTTGCAAAAAGTACGATATAATACACGAAAGAGTTTTATGCAAAAAATTATCCATTTATTTTTTCGCAAACCTTTAAACATTCACTATGCGTAATCTTTACCAAGACAAGCTGGAATCTTTTTACAGAGAGAACAAAAGAATGCCGACATATTCAGAAATGATGAAGCTTTTCAGCTTCAAGTCTAAAAATGCGGTAGCAAGAGTGGTAGAAAAATTAATTGAGGCGGGGATGGTTGCCAAAGACCACCTAGGCAGGCTCGTGCCGACGACTGCTTTTGCAGAAGATATTGGGAGCGTGCCAATGCTCGGGCTGGTCACGGCTGGATTGCCGGCGACAGTGGAAGAAGAACTTTTAGACAGAGTGAACCTTGACGATTTGCTCATAGAAAAAAAAGCTCAAACATACATGTTGGAAGTGGACGGAGACTCAATGATTGACGCGCACATAGAAAAGGGGGACATGGTGCTAGTAGAGAGGGCAAATACAGCCAAAGACGGGCAGATAGTCATAGCCGAAGTGGACGGGGAGTTCACAATGAAGTATTTCCGCCGTTCGACTATGCTCACGGCAGGCAAAGTGTGTGAGAAAGTCTGGCTCGAACCGGCGAATAAAAATTACAAGCCCATCTATCCGGAACATTCTTTGAATATAAATGCGGTTCTAAAGGCTGTGATAAGGAAGTATTAGAAGAAATTATTTTTATGTTTAAATAACTATGAATACCAAAAAGGTTGGCCAAAGACAAGAATTTTTCCCCATTACAAGTGTCTGTAGAGATGATTTAGAAACTGCTGGTTTTTATACAAAAAATATAACTGATAGCACGATGTTAAGACTGGCGTCAAAGATGGCAAATACATATTGTGAAAATAGTTTTTGGATAGATTTGGATATCTTAGCGGAAGATTTAGGAATTAAAAAACACCAAGATAAACAGTAGTTTTTTTATGTTACAATATACTTATGAAAACCCCACTAAATTATACAGGTAATAAATCAAGATTAATGCCTCAGTTTATAGAACATTTTCCTAAACAAGTTGGCATATTTGTTGATTTATTTTGTGGAGGCGCAACAGTTGGCTTAAGTATAGATGCCAAAAAAGTAATTTTTATTGACAACAATTTAAATGTGATAAACTTATTAAAACATTTATCAAAATATGATTTTAAAACTTTAATTTCTAGATTAGAAGTCTTAATAGAAAAATACAATTTATCATATTCTGCTAAATATGGATATGAAAAATATCGCAAGGAGTTAGATAAAAGAGACAATAATGGTTTTAAAGGTTGTAACACAATAGGTTATTATCAATTACGCTCTGATTTCAATTTAATAGAAAACAAGAATTCAAAAGAAGCACTTGACTTACTTTATCTTTTAGTTGTTTATGCATTTAACAATGATATGCGGTTCAATAAAAGTGGAGAATTTAATCTTCCTGTAGGTAAAACTGATTTAAATAAAAACAACATAGAAAAATTAAAAAATTATATTGAAAGGGTTAAAAAAATAAATTGTATTTTTGTCTGTGGAGATTTTAGAGAAGAGAAAATAAAAAAGATTTTATTAGAGGCAGATTTTATATATGCTGATCCACCCTATTTAATTGGTAATGCTGTTTATAATGAAACAAGTAACTGGACAGAAGAAACTGAAAAAGAATTTCTAAATCTACTAGAAATTTTAAGTAAAAATAATAAAAAATTTGCAGTTTCAAATGTATTAAGTAAGGTTGGTGTATATAATAAACCATTGTCAGACTGGATACTTTTTAATAGACTGGATTTACATCTAAATGTAATTGATATTGATTATCATTACAGGGGAGCTAGCTATAATAAAATTAACAGAGATGCCAAAGAAAGAGAAGTGCTAATAAAGAATTTTTAATCGGATGGATTTATTGATTGGCAACAGAAGATATACTGGAAGTAAAAAGGCTTTGCTGAATGATATTTACGAAAGCATTACTCCATTATATAAGAATAAGGGAGTTTTTGCTGATTTGTTTGCTGGAACTGGGGCAGTTTCTGCCTTCATGCTTACCAAAGGATTTAATGTAATAGTTAACGATAATTTACGTTCAAATTATGTTGCATATCAGGCATGGCTTGGTAAAGGAAATTTTAATTTTAAAAAATTGGAGAAGATTGTTTCTGAATTTAATTCCCTCAATGGTAAAAAACTTAACAGAAATTACTTTTCAAATATTTATGGTGGAAAATATTTTTCTGTGACAGATGCAAAAAAGATAGGTTACTTAAGAGATAAAATAGAAAAAATAAAATTAACTGAACGAGAAAAAAATATTTTGTTAGCTTCTTTGATGTACACAACAGACAAAATTGCTAACACGGTTGGGCACTTTGAGCATTTTCTTTCCAAGGATCCAATAGATAAGGGTGTTATTTTGAGATTGCCAAAAATAGAAAAATTTACAGGGTATGCAAGTATTTATAATACTGATGCAAACAAACTTGTTAGAAAAATTACTTGTGATGTGGCTTATATTGACCCACCTTATAATACTAGGCAATATGTAAATTTTTACCATGTTCTAGAAAATTTAATAAAATGGGAAAAACCTACCGAATTTGAGGGAACTTCTATGAAATTTAAACGAAACCACTTAAAAAGTGATTATTCAAAATCCAAAGCGCCAGTTGTGTTTAAAGACTTAATTGACAACTTGAAAGCAAAATTAATAGTGGTATCCTATAATAATACCTATTTCGCGAAAAGTAGCGCATCCAATAATAAAATTTCTAAGGCACAATTGTTGGCTATTCTTTCCAGAAAGGGGAAAGTTTTAGTTAAAGAGATAAAACACAAGTCTTTTAATAGTGGAAAAACAGATTTTAAAAATCATAAAGAAATTCTGTATGTTTGCAAAGTCGCTTAATATATGAAATTATTAGATTTTTATAAAGAGAGAAATAAAGATTCTAAATGGCTCGAGAAATATTTTTCTTTGGCAAAAAATAATAGTGGTCGTTTGTTTGAGTATACTAATACCAACTTTAGAAAACAAGACTCTTTTTTGTCTCAATTTGAAAAATTTGAGAAAATAGAGGGCAAAGAAAGAAGTGAATGGGGTATAGTTGATTCTAGTGGGCAAGAAGAGGATAAACAAAGAGTTGTAAATATGCTTGCCTCTAAGTTATTTAAGAGAGAATTAACGGGTGAAAGAAAGAATAAAAACTTTGTTTATCACAAGACCGAAAAAGGTAAAGCGTACAAACAATTTTTATCTAAAAATCTTCCAGAATTAGAAAAATGGTTTTTGAATTACATATTTTTATTGGATGGTCATTATACAAATGAACAGAGATATATTCTTAAAAGAACCAATTTAATATATAAAAAAATATCTTCTGTAATTCTAAACATAGAAGGGTTGATGGACAGAATAGAAGAAATTATAAAAAAACCTCACGATAAATATCAGTTAATTAAAAAAGATTTCTTCTATTTTAGTTCTTTTTACGATGATTCTGAATTTTTAGAGTTGTATCTACATGCTAAAAATTCAGAAAGAAAAGCATTACATCAATATATAACTGAGAATTTAGAAAAAGAAAACGATTTATGTTGTATATCTAGAAAATATAAAAATGGGGGAAATTTTAATGCAGGGATGTTTATTGATGAGAGTAAAGTATTTTATTTTACCTTAGTACTTGAGCAGACAAGAAGTGCTAATCCACGAAATGTAATAGAGGGATTACTAAATAGATACTACTTCTTATATAAAAAGATAGATATCAAAAAAATTAAAAGTTTTATTTATATAAAATCCATTCTTGATGTTTTTTACTCAATATTTATTGACATTCTCGATATAAAAGAAGAACTGACAGAAGAGACTCAAACAGCGGTAGAGCATATGGAGTTAGAAGAAACTGGCCCTCAAAATTACATAGACGATACTACCATAGACGGAAGGAGAATAGTAAAACAAATATTTGCACTTAAAAAAATAAGAGCTAGAGAAATTGCCAACTATAAATGTTCTCTAGAAAAGTTAAATAACTGTAGATATTTTACAAGCAAAGCAAGCACTAAGCGATATATAGAAGTTAATCATTTAATACCACAAGAGTTTAGAAATGAATTTCCTAATTCCATTGAAGTTTTTGCTAATTATACAACTTTGTGTTCTCACTGCCATGCAATGTTACACAAAGCAGTAGATAACGAGAGAAAACCCTTAATCAATTATTTATATAATGAGAGATCTGGCAAGTTGGAAGCTATGGGTGTTGGTATTGAATTAAATTTACTGTATGAATTTTACAAAATAGATTCCTAATTTTTAAAAATTTTTATGAATCCCAACAACCCCTGCATTTTTTGCGACAAGGAAAATCAAAATGCAATTTTTCTTTTTTAGGCTATACTTGAGCGTATGAAAGGGATTACCACGCTTCTTTTTGATATTGACGGCACGATACTTGATACGCGGGAGTTTATTTTACAGGCTACCGAGCATGCTCTTACTACATTGAACTATCCTGTTCCGAAACGTTCAGTCATATCCAAGCTGGTCGGGATACCATTTCTTAAATATTATTTTAAACTTTCCGGTTCAGAGAAAGATGCCGAAAAATTGATGAATACTCATCGGGAATTTCAGCGCTTTAATTTTCATTTAGCCAAACTTTTTCCAAATACTTGTAAAACTTTACATAAGTTAAAGAAAAAAGGATACAGGCTGGGGGCTATAACGAGCCGTTCAAAGATAACTTCTAAGCAGACACTTAAGGATGCCGGTGTTTTTGATTTATTTGACATAATTCTTTCAGCGGAAGATACAAAAGACCTTAAACCGCACCCAGAACCGCTTTTGAAAGCGTTGCGATATATGAAAGAAGCGCCTGAAAGAGCAGTCATGATAGGGGACTCGCATCTAGACATTGAGACCGGTAAAAATGCAGGAACCAAAACTATACGGGCAACTTATGGTTTTCATAAAGATAATCTGCACAATCCCGAGCCGGATTTCTTTATTGATGATATAAGTGATTTGTTAAAGCTGTTGCAAAACTAAAAACACCCCATCAGGGTGTTTTTAGTTTTTGCTTATTTTTGTCTCGCGAGATAAAAATTATGCAATTGAGTCCTTCAAACCTTTTGCAGCTCTAAATTTTGGCACTTTCTTTGCCTCCACTTTGACTTGCGCTCCAGTCTTTGGATTGCGAGCCATACGAGCTGCTCTCTGCTTTACAGAAAAGATACCAAAGCCGGCGATTGATACTTCACCGCCCCTTTTCAAGGTGTCGATGATGGCGCCAAACAACCCGTCTACGATCTCTTCAGCCTGCACCTTTGTGCCGCCTAGTTTTCCGTGTACCCATTCAGCTAATGCTTGTTTATTCATATAAATTAGGTTTTAGGGGCTAGTGACTAGTGGCTAGTAATACTAGAACCTAGAAACTAGAACCTAGTTAACTAATTACTAATAATTCTTTCGACCTTGCCCACCTATGGAGGGCTAAATTATCCTTATAATTAATGCCTACCTATTATATATCAAGGGTTTTTTTAGGGCAAGCTAAAACAAGATTAGTCAATTTACCTCGCATACTCAATAATTCTCAATTCTCGTATCATCGTCACCTTTATTTCACCCGGATATTTCAGTTCTTTCTCTATTTTTATAGCTATATCGCGGGCCATAAGCTTGGCTTCCGCGTCAGATATTTTTTCCGGAGTCACAAATATGCGGATTTCGCGTCCAGCCTGCAAGGCGTATGATTTTTCCACGGCAGGAAAGGCGTTTACTAATGCTTCCAATTCCTGTAGTCTCTTCAGGTAATTTTCCACCGAATCTCGGCGCGCTCCAGGACGTCCGCCGGAGATAGAGTCTGCAGTCTGCACAATAATTGATTCAATTGTTTCATAAGGATAATCCTCATGATGGCTTTTCATTGCGGTGATAATCTTTTCATCCGCGCCAAACTTTTGCAGTATGCGCATACCTATTTCAATGTGCGTACCCTGCACTTCGTGGTCAAGCGCTTTGCCGATGTCGTGCACCAGAGCTCCAGCCTTAGCTATTGCCACATCCGCGCCGAGTTCTTCTGCCAGCATTCCCGCGATATGCGCCATTTCAATGGAATGCTGAAGCACGTTTTGTCCGTAGCTGGTGCGGAAATACAATCGTCCAATAATAGCTACGATGCGCGGGTCAAAATTAAATATTCCGCACTCGTAAACTGCTTGCTCGCCTTTCTCTTTGATTATTTTATTTATTTCTTCCTTGGCTTTTTCCACCAACTCTTCTATCTTGGCTGGCTGGATGCGCCCATCTAAAATTAAATTCTCTAGCGCGAGTCTGGCGACTTGCCTTCTGATAGGATCAAATGAAGAAATGATGATTGATCCAGGAGTGTCATCCACGATAAGTTCAACTCCGGAAGCTCGTTCAAAAGCCCTGATATTTCTACCTTCTTTTCCGATTATTTTTCCTTTGATTTCGTTGTTTGGAATAGACACTATCGTTGTCATCAGTTCCGAAGCTGTGCTGGAAGCCAGACGCTGAATACTCGTAGCTAATATGTCTTTAGCCCTGCGGTCCAATCTTTCTTGGCTGTTATTTTCCAGTTTTTGGATTTTGCTCAGGATATCTTCTTCATATTTTTTTTCAATATCCCGCAGGAGTTCTTCTTTGGCTGTTTCTTCTGTCAGCTTTGCCACTCTTTCCAGCTCAAGCTTCTTTTCCTCTTCTATCTTGACCACTTTTTCCTGAATCTTTTTTATGTCTTCTACTTTTAATTTTATATTATCAACTTCTTTATTTATCTCAACCTGACGCGCGTCCAAAAACTCATCTTTTTTGATAAGCCTTGATTCCTTTTCTTTCCACTCCTGTTCTTTCTTTTTTTCTTCTTCTTTCAGCTCAGCCAGCTTTTTTTCCGAGGATTTTTTTGTCTCGTCCGTGATCCTTTGCGCTTCCTCCTTTGCGCTGACCATCATTTGCTTGATGTCAATTTCAATTGAACGCCTTTTCCCGAGCGCGACAATAACACGCAAATAATATCCCACACCGATACCCAAAACAAGCGCTCCCGCGCTTATCAGAATTATCATTAACGTACTCATAAGCTTTAAGTCAGCTTACAAGAATATGCCACTACTTATGGATTTATCTTAAGTCTCTTGAGCCCAAAGCAGACAGTAGAAAAGATTTCTAGACTTATTCTTTTTGCCTTTAAAAACTTCATAACTATATGGAATATTCTCCTAAACCGATAAAATAAAATTTCTAAAATTCAACAACTTCAGTATAACAGATAAGAAAAAATATGTCTAGCTTTTTTCTTGTGGGCAGTTTGAGCCTTTTAATTCAACACCGAAATTAAATCTTTTGGGTTTGATAGGACTGGGGTCAGATTTATTTCTTCCCCTAGATTATGCTTTTGTGCCAACTCGTAGGTGAGTGTGAGCGCCGAATAATCTTCCAAAGCTATGCCGACAGAGTCGTAGAGAGTAATTTCTTTTTCATTTGCGCGGCCGGATTTTTTGCCGGTGAAAATCTCATACAATTCGGCATAAACTTTTTTCTTTGCCTCTTTTCTGTCAAATCTTTGTATTTCACCTTCGGCAATAGCTTGGTCAAAATATTCCACGACAATTTTACTGCGGGATAAAATCAAAAATTCCAGTTCTGTTTTTCCCACGGTATCCCCGCCGATTCCGTTTATATGCACTCCAGATTTTATCCAATCGTTTTTTAGCACGTCCACATGCGCCTTGCAGGCGGTGCAAGTGGTGATGATGTCTGCGCCTTTAACTGCTTCTTCTGCATTTTTACATCGCGTCATTTTGAATGCGCTACCCTTTAAATTTTTCTCAAATTTATCCATGGCGAGAGAATCAATGTCAAAATACCTGACTTCTTTAATGTCCCGCACCATGCTTAGCGCTTTTATCAGAAATTCGCTTTGGGCGCCGGTGCCGATTATTGCATGAATCTTGCTGTTTTTTCTTGCCAGGAAGTCCGTGGCGAGCGCTGTTGTTGCCGCTGTGCGCAACGCGGTATGCAGGGTCATCTCAGAAACCAAGAGCGGATAGCCGGTGTCTATGCGGGAAAGCTGGCCAGTCGCGACCACGGTCATCAGCTTCGTTTCGGGATTCTTGGGATGGCAGTTTACATACTTGAATGTGTAATATTTTTTGTCGCAAATCGGCATAAGTTCCAGCACTCCTCCTGGCACTTGCATAGATGGACGGGGAATCTTGTTGAATTCCTCCCACCGGCTAAAATCTTCCCGGAGTTTTTTCATTAAATCTTTTAAATAATTTTCAAAACCATATATTTTGATTAGCTCGGTTAATACTTCTTCAGTTATTATTTTCATATGTTAATTCCTCGGCGCGCCACAGCATAAAGCGTAGGCGGCTTGTTAAACATTCAGCTTTTAGGGGTTAGTTAAAAAATAAAAAGCCCCTTCTTCGTCGGGGCCGCTTGAACGTATTTAATAAGTAATATACCCCGACTGCTATTTAGGCATCGGTACCGGGGAAACTGTATTAAATTTAAAAAAATGTCTATTTATCATTACTTCTTGAGTGTATATCAGTTTGAAATAAGTGTCAAATATATGTATAGAGCTTGACATCAGTATAGCAATTTTGCTATACTTTGCCCGGTCGAGATTATTAATTTCTTTGTATTATGCGAAGAATGCAACACTATACGACTTTATTTTTCGATTCGGTCAAAGCGATATTGGTTTCTATGCCTGAGACAGATCGTGCAAAAACAGCAGTTGCTATGTCAGCAATGAAAGAAGGAAATTTTCAGGTTGTGGAAACGAAACTACTCAGAACCCCTATTCGTGAACTTAAAGTAAAGAAATACAGATTTGTTTTCTTTATACATGGGCAACTTATATATTTTTTACATGCTTTTATTAAGCAAAGCTTAAAAACACCCAAAAGGGAAATAGATTACGCAGAGATATTATATAAAAGAGTAATAGAAAGTTAATTTAAATGAAAATAATATGAAAAAAATAAAAGGTTTAAAGTTTTATACGTTTGATGAGGTATTTAAAAAGAGTTTCAAGTCTAAAGCTTTTCGAGAGGCTTACAATGAAGAACTTGTTCGATTAAGACTCGCGCATCAAATTAAAAAAATTCGTCTTGAAAAAAATCTTACACAAAAAGATGTCGCTGGTAAAGCGCAAATGCCTCAATCAGTGATTGCTAGAATTGAAAGTGGCACACACAGTTTTTCTCTTGGTACGCTAAATAGAATTGCAAAAGTATTCAATAAAGAAGTTGAATTAGCTTAAGATTTTTTTAATTAAACATTGCTAATTGGAATATTTTCATTATCCGGATTTTTAACAATATCTTCGGCAATTTTTTCCAAACTCACTTGCGCATTTGCTTCTAATAGTCGTTCTGCTAGGATTATTAATCTGAGATATTGACTATTAGTCATCTTATACCTTCTGGCCAAGTTAATCAAAAATATATCTTCTCTTCTTTTTTCAAGCATGCTCTTTCCGACTACTTCTCCAGAATTTTCTGTATTTTCTATAACTTTTGAAATTCCGTATTTATTTAATACATCTAATAATAAAGTAAAACTTTCTCGTTCTTTCATAGACTTTTCACTTTCTTCTATTGTATTTCTTATATTATTAGCACGAGTATCATCTAAAACAAGATATTTTTTTCCATTTTTGTCTACTAAAATATTTCCTCCGAAAATATATTGTACTGATTCGCCAACAAACTTATTCAATTTTTTTATTAATTGGTTATGAACATATTGTGAAGTCTCGTCTAAACTTTTGGGATTTTCAATCCAAATGTCAGTTGGAATTCCTGGCACACCTTTCAGGTTGAAAAATATAGCAGGTATTTCTTTCGAAATATCGGGAATTTCAGGATTTTCGTACCAAGAAGCCAAGTCCTTGGCTACTTTACCTGTTAAGGGCTTAATTTTTTGAAGTCTTTCGTTAAATATTTTTAAAAAATCCGGAGCAGATTCTTTATTCTCTCTCTCATTACCAAGTGATGCATTTTTTGTTGGATTTTCCATAAACGTTTCTATTTAAGCAATTTTATTTACTTGATTAACCGGGGCTTTTGATTTTGTTACTATTTCATCCACTATGCCGTATCTCTTGGCTTCTTCGGCGTCCATGAAGAAATCTCGCTCCACATCTTTTTCCACTTGAGCAGTAGATTTGCCGGTATTTTTTGCTAAAAGCTTGTTCAGATTGTCTTTCGTTTTCAAAATGTGTTTTGCCGTAATTGCAATATCCGTCGCTTGACCTTCTACACCACCCAAAGGCTGGTGGATCATCACTTCCGCGTTTGGCAAAATAAATCGCTTGCCCTTTTTGCCGGCAGACAGGATGATTGCCGCGCCCGAAGCGGCCAATCCGACACAAAAAGTGGAAACATCCGGACGGACATGGTTCATGGTGTCTACGATTGCCATAGTGGAGGTAACCGAGCCGCCAGGGGAGTTGACATAAAGAGAAATATCTTTTTTGCTGTCTTCGGACTCCAGAAAAAGCAGCTGAGCGATAACGATGTTTGCCGTATGATCGTCTATCGGTCCGGCCAAAAATATAATACGCTCGCGCAAAAGCCGAGAGTATATATCATAAGCTCTTTCGCCGAATTGGGATTTTTCAATAACGGTTGGGATTAACATAAGCTGTATTATATGCTTCTTTTTTAAATTTTCAAGCTTCCTTAGTTATCCACTTGCGCGGATTTGGGAAAGTGATAGTATCTTATTCAATGTGTAATATGCTAAACAAGATTCATATATACAGTATGCGCAAGACCCTCGGAACTTTTTGTGATTTTTCCATTATTGCCGTTTCATTTATTAAAACCCCTTAAGGGGTTATTTTTTTGCCTAATCAATAAAAAAGATGAAAAAAATCTGGGACACAAAAGGAGGAAAAGAAGATAACAGCAAGACGCATCAAGCGGTGGAAAATTATACCGTTGGGGTGGATTATCTTCTGGATTTGGAACTTCTTCCATACGACATACAGGGTACAATCGCTCACGCTAAAATGCTGCATAAGATAAAAATACTTAACTCCAAAGAGTTGAGTATTTTATTAAGCGGGGTGAATAAAATTTTTTCTCTTTGGAAAGAAGGAAAATTTACGATTGATAAATCTCAGGAAGACAGTGCCACGGCGATAGAAGCTTATCTTACCGAAAATTACGGAGATGTTGGCAAGAAAGTTCACACCGGGCGCTCCAGAAACGACCAGATATTGGTTACCACCCGTCTTTTCAGCAAAGAGAAACTTTTGGAAATTAAAAAAGAAGCGGAAAGTTTAGTAGACGCGTTAGATGTACAAATTAAGAAACAAGGCAAAATAAAAATGCCTGGCTACACTCACATGCAACGCGCGATGCCAAGCTCTGTCGGCATGTGGCTTGGCTCATATCATGACAGCTTAGAGGACGACTTAAGTCTTTTGGAAGCGGTTTTGCAAATCATAGACCAAAATCCTTTAGGGTCTGCTGCCGGATACGGAGAAAACACTCTTGGCTTGGACAGAAAATTCACAACTAAAGAATTAAATTTTAAAAGGGTTCAGAAAAATCCTATGTACTGCGGATTTTCCCGCGGTAAATTTGAAAATATTATATTGCAGGGTGTTGAAAGCGTCATGTTTGACATCGGCAAAATTGCGAGCGACTTGCTCCTCTTTACCACAAAAGAATTTGATTTCTTTTCATTGCCCGACTCATTCAGAACAGGCTCCAGCATTATGCCACAGAAAAAAAATTACGATGTTTTGGAATTAATTAGGGGCAACATAGCCATTTTCAACGGCTACCAGCATCAGATAGAGAATGTTATAAAAAATTTGCCGACCGGCTACAACAGAGATTTTCAGCTGACCAAAGAGCCATACATTAAAGGCATAAGGCTGGCTTTGGAAACTATTCAAGTAGCAATTCTGGTCGTAAAAAATCTGGAAGCAAAAAAAGAAAATCTGGAAGCTGCCTGCACGCCGGAACTTTATGCCACCGACGAAGCCCTGCAATTGGTCAAGCAGGGCAAAAGTTTCCGAGAAGCTTATCAGGAGATTAAAGAAAAATTTTCCCAGCGCAGTTAATTAAATTTTATTAACTTTTATTAATCTTAACAAAAACAACATGCTTAATCAAAAAACAACATACATAAAGACATCATCTTACGAAGCCCGAAACGGGGAAGTGGACAAGGTCCTTCTTCTTTACTCCGGCGGGCTGGACACTTCGGTAATGCTCAAATGGATTGCTGATAATTACAAAACAAAGGTGGTGACGCTGACAATGAATTTGGGTCAGCAGCATGATGACCTGAAAGCTATTGAGCAAAAGGCTATCAAATTTGGCGCGGTAAAGACCATCACTCTGGATGTTCGGGAAGAATTTGCCACGAAATATATCGCAAAAGGCATCAAGGCAAACGCTCATTATCAGGGGGAATATCATCTCTCCACGCCTATCGGCAGGGCAATTCTCGCTCAGAAAGCGGTGGAAATGGCTCAGAAAGAAGGTATTACCTGCATTGCCCATGGTTCCACTGGCAAAGGCAATGACCAGGTGCGCATAGATGGCTACATCTTGGCAATTGACAAAAACATGAAAATTATCGCTCCAGTCAGGGAATGGGGAATGGACAGGGAAGATGAAATTAAATATGCGGAGAAAAACAAAATTCCCGTGCCGGCTACTGTCCGTTTCCCTTACAGCGATGATGACAATATGTGGGGAATCACCTGGGAGGGCGGAGAAATTACCGATCCGAAGCTAATAGTGCCGACAGAAAATTTTCTTACCACATATACTTTGCCTGAGAATGCGCCGAACAAAGCGGAGCTGGTCAAGCTTTCTTTTGAAAAAGGTCTCCCAACAGCTTTAAACGGAAAAAAGATGCCTCTACATGAAATCATAATTAATTTGAACAAACTTGCGGGGAAACACGGAGTCGGCACAGTACAGCTTCTGGAGGACCGCCTAGTCGGACTGAAAAACAGAGGTGTGTACGAGCATCCGGCCGCGCATGTCATTATTGAAGCGCACCGAAATTTGGAAAAATATGTTTCTACGAAAGAATTAAACGAACTTAAAGAGACGATGGACACGAAGTGGGGATACATGTGTTACAGCGCGTTATGGTTTGACCAATCAATGGACGCAATCAATGCTTTTAATGATTCCGTAAATGAGCGAGCCACCGGCGAAGTCACTATTAGTCTTTACAAAGGCAATACGACGGTGGTGGCAGTTACTTCTCCTTACGCTCTTTCCTACACTTCTTTCAACAACAAAGAAGGATATAAATTTAATGTAAACAACAGCGCCGGATTTATAGAAGTTTATACATTACAAATGAGACTGGCAAAGGAAATAGATAACGCAAAGAAATATGGCAAATAAAAACTTAAAAAAAATAAATAATCCTTGGAATTTAAAAAAATTAATGCTGGCGGAAATTAACCGAAAAGGAGGATTTGTGAATTGCCATGCGCATTTTGACAAGGCTTATTTTATCACCCGCGAAGGCCTAGAAAAATCTATGGTGAGTATGGAAGAAAAGTGGCGCATGTCGGACGGCATAAAAAGGGATAGCACAGTGGAAGATATAAAAATCCGCATCAGACGTGCTCTTGATTTTTTGGTGGAGCAGGAGTGCAAGCTTACATGCACTTTTGTCGATGCGTATGATGCTGTCGGGCACAAAGCAATTGATGCCGCTCTTACAGTGAAAGAAGAATATAAAGATAAAATAAAATTGCTTATCGTGACTCAACCTTTGGGAGGATTGGTAGATGAAAAAGCCCGTAAATTATATGAAGAAATTACCGCCAAAGCGGACATTGCCGGCGGACTGCCTTCCAAAGACCGGCCGAACGACGAAGTGCACCTAGATTATCTTTTTAAAATTGCCAAAAGATTAAACAAGCCAGTGCATGTGCACATTGATCAAGAAAATAATCCGAATGAGCGTGACACCGAAAAATTAATTGCGGCGGTAAAACGCCATAAATATCAAAATAGGACGGTGGCAGTGCATGCCATCTCTACCTCTGCCCAGCCGAAAGAATATCGCCTAAAAATTTACAAAGAAATGGCAAAACTCGGTATCGCTGTGGCTGTGTGTCCTTCCGCGGCGCTTTCAATGCGACAATTAGATCAATTTCAAGCGCCGGTTCACAATTCAATTGCGAATGTTCCGGAAATGCTGGAAGCTGGAGTACTTGTGGGCTTGGGGGTAGACAACATTGCGGATTTTTATGAACCATTTGTAAATGGAGATATGTGGATAGAATTGCGGATTATGCAGGAAGCCTGCCGATATTATAATCTAGATGAAATGGTAAAAATTGCTTCTGTAAATGGGGCGAAGATATTGGCGTATAAATAATTCTTATTGTGGTGGCGGTTGCATCATGCGCTCCAAAGTGGCTTTATCCGGTCCGGAAGGTTTAGAAGAAAGAGAAATTGTACCGGAAAATATTAAAACAATGACAGCGATAACAAGAGTTATCGCAAAAATACCCAAAAGCACATAGTTAGCTTTTTCAATGTTATTTGCCAGACCCATTTTCATGACCAATCCGATTAAGCCAGAAGGGGAGTTGGTTTCTAGCGTTGACAGCTGTGTTTTTCTAAGATTATCTTCTTCAAATATTATTTCGTCTGACATTTTAATATAATTTATTTTAATTAATAATTTTCTTTTTTTAATTATATAAATCTCCCACTCGATAATTGGGCGTGCCGTATCCCACGCATTTCCAAGCGCCAGACATTTGCGTATCATACCAGCCGGTGGCTGGGTTTACGTTTGTCGTCGATTGGTTTTCTAATGTAGCGTACAAAACATATTTCGTTCCTAAAGTTCCCGGACTTCTATATGAATCGCTCATGTACGCGTATTCAGCATTGTAACAATTCACATTTGGATATTGCGGATCATGGGGCGTTGGCATAAATTGGGCGAAATTCGCTTGTCTTGAAATAGAATCGTATACATTATAGCTTGCATTTCCAGAATCACTCCAAGCTGAAACGGGATACCCTCCATATGTATTATTGTAAAGTTCTAAAGCATTTTGAATCTGGTGAAGATCTGCTTTCCGTCTGGCATCCCTGGCCTTTGCTCTAGCACTATTGAGCGATGCCATCACGATTGACGACAACAGACTGATGATAGCCACGACTACCAAAAGTTCTATGAGAGTGAAACCACTTTTCTTTCTAAGCATCAACTGATTATACTATTATTATTGGCTTTCCAAAAATTGGAAAATCTTTTCGTTCGTGAGTACATTTTCGGCATGCATGCGGGCGCGTTCGGGATCGGCGTCTTTGTAGTGTTCCAAAATATGCGCGACTTCTTTTACTATTTTGTCCTCATCGGCGACAATTTTTTCCACTTTGGCTATTTTGTTCAAGATGAGCGCAAGCTTGGCTTTTTTGTCCGCATCATTTCTAAATTCTTTTCTCAAAACTTCTTTTGTTTTGTTCAAGTGCTTCAAATAATCCTCAAATTTTAGTCCCATCTGGGTGATGTCGGATTCCATTCTGTACAAAATTTTATCCAATTCCACTTCAATCAAAATTTCCGGCACTTCAAGCTCGCTTTCATCTATTATTTTCTCAATAATTTTTAACCTTGTTTTTTCTTTCGCCTGATTTTCTTTTTCCAGTTTGATATTTTCTTTTAGTTGTGTTTTGAAATCAGCGATGTCTTTGAAAGGTCCTAAGGCTTTTACAAATTCATCATTAAATTCCGGCAACTCAACCTCATCCCCCGCCTTAAGGTTGGCGTTCCAGACGATTCCGCCGTTGTCCTTCGCGCCGCGTAAGCGAATCTCCGAACTGCCGGAGGCTACGACGGCAAGTATGTCAGAAACTGCAAACCCCTCGGGCAGGTCTTCGCGTATTTTGCCCTTAAAGTCGGAGTTAGCCCGGATTTTCAGCTTCATTTCGTAGAGCGCCGGCGGATAAATACGCGTCGGACCAATGCGCTCCACGTCAAATGGAACCGAGGCGCGTGCTTCAAACTTATCGTTTATCGTATGGACGACATTCCCGGAGGCGTCTAGTTCTTTAAGAGTAAGCCGGTAAAA
>Ga0209542_10002214_pt1 | contig 43993 bp, 39 predicted proteins | sample RifCSPhighO2_01_FD_184028 | JGI IMG/M metagenome (GOLD analysis project Ga0209542, IMG submission 184028) | Soil microbial communities from Rifle, Colorado - Rifle CSP2_plank highO2_0.1 (SPAdes) (version 2) | ecosystem: Environmental > Terrestrial > Deep subsurface > Rock core/Sediment ...
ACGTCTACTGTACGTGGATTGATTACGGAGTGCTTACCACAGTGCAGGGAGAATGCGACACTATTGAGATAACCGGGGGAATTAACACAACCGCGCAAGAAGCCGAGCTTCAGGCTCCTGCCGTAACCCAAGAAGGAAGCTCGGCTTCGACAGAAACCTCGACAGAAACCGAGCCTTCTGTCACGTTCACCACCGATACTTCCTCAACCACCACCATTACAGACACCACTTCAGATACAGCTACCACAGATACCACCAGCTCCACCGAAGACGGCACCACCCCGAACCAATCCTTCGCTCCCGCTCAGGATGGTACGGGGCAGGCCAGCACTACGGAAACTACGAGTCCAAACCAGGATGGAACGGTAGCCCTGACTCCATAGGTTGAAACATTAAAACTTGGCCCGACCAAGTTATCCACACCTTGGCCCGACCAAGTTTTTGACAGAATGGTTTAGACTTGCGCATATTGGTTGTATGAGAAAGGTCGTTCACCAAGAGAAGTTGCAACCTTAGTTAGCTAAGTTGCTAAGACCAGAGTTATGCCAGAAACCAATGCAGTGCCAGCCGCGCTTGCAACAAAAACTGTGAGAGGCGGAGGCAGGACCTATTTTTTCGATTTGCGGGAGAGTAAGAAAGGAGACAAGTATGTGCAGGTTACCGAAACGCGCAAAGGGCAAGATGGCCAGAACGTGCGGAACACCCTGTTTCTTTTTCCAGACCATGCGCAGGAGTTTCAGAGTGCTTTGAGCGAGATTATCGAGCAGGTTTAAGTAAACTTGGCCCGACCAAGTTGCGCAACTTGGTCGGGCCAAGGAAACATATATGCGGAGAATAAAGTTTGAACAAGGGAAAATATACCATGTGTTTAACCGGGGGGTTGAGAAACGGGATATTTTTCTGTCTGATGGTGACAGGTGGCGGTTCTTACAGGGACTTTACTTATTTAATGATGAATCTACCACCACCAACCTATTGTATCGGCTTGAGCAGGAACGAGGGAAAATGCACTTTGGAATATTGCGTGAGTATATGGCAAAAGCGGGAGTAAAACGCAGGCCACTGGTACGCATTATGGCCGATTGTTTAAAACCTAATCATTACCATCTAATTCTTGAGGAGATACAAAAGAACGGTATTTCGCGTTTCATGCAGAAGTTTGGGACAGGATACACAGGTTTTTTTAATAGGAAGCGCGAACGAGTCGGCCCCTTGTTTCAAGGAAGATTCAAGGCAGTTGAGGTGAAGACCGATGAACAGCTTATGTATTTGCTTGTGTATATCAATGTGATTAATCCAGGGCAGGAGTTAGAACCAGAGTTGAAATCTTTCGCGCAAGATCCGGAAGAGATACTTAGGTTTGTAGAAAATTATCCCTGGAGCACGCATTTGGAATATTTAGGGAAACGCAAATCCATTATTGCCGATAAAGGCGTTGCGGGGACATTATTCGCAACGCAGAAAGCTTATAAGGAATTTGTTGCGGGCATTATTCGAGGTAAGAAGCTAATGCAGTTATCAGATACATTGTGCATTGATGAGTAATGAACTTGGCCCGACCAAGTTGCGCGACCATGATAAAGATGCTGGAGAAAATAAAAAATGGATTTCTTGATGCGGTGTTTCCAAGAATGTGTGCCGGGTGCGGGGAGGAGGGCGCGTATATTTGCAAGAACTGCGAGTTGTTTTTGGGAGAAGCGCCCTTGATTTGCCCGGTATGCAATGTCTCGAGTTTTGGGGGCGCAAGGCATGTGTATTGCGAAAACAGCGGGTATGGTTTGGATGGATTAACAAGCATATGGGAGTACGAAGGGATAGTGAAACATCTCTTGGGGCAGGTTAAATATGTGGGTATAACGCATGTTGTGGAGGAGTTGGTGAGGCGCGCGTTCGCAACTATGGCACAAGACCGGCAGCGGTTTGCCTCATTTCTCCCTTTTCTTTTTGAAGAAAGCACCACGATAACCTATGTGCCTATATTTTTGAGGAAAGAAAAACGCCGGGGGTTTAATCAAGCCCAGTTTGTTGCGAAAGAAATTGAGAAAGTCACAGGAAAACAGGCAGTTATGTTTTTGAGAAAAACGAGGAACACCGAATCGCAGACAAATCTTGATAAAGAACAAAGACTGCAAAACATGAAAGATGCGTTTGTTGTGAATGTCAAAGGCCAAATGTCAAACTTCAAAATACCAGAAAGAGTGGTGCTGGTGGATGATATTTGGACTACGGGAGCAACGATGAAAGAGTGCTGTAAAGAGTTGAAAAAAGGGGGAGTGGAAAAGGTATGGGGGTTTACACTTGCACGGACTCCATAAGATGAAGATTACCGGCGGGTATTGGAAGGGTTTAAAAATCTGTACTGTTTTATATAAAAAACAAATTCCCCACCATTGCTGGCGGGGCCGCGGGAAAATCCCGAATGTAAGGCTATACTATCATGGCCAGAAATATTATGTCAAGTGCTGTTATTATAAAAGGCCAAAAGGAATATCCGGCGTTGCTAGAAGAGCTTGGCGACGCGCCAAAGCAGTTGTATTACAAAGGGAATTGGGATACTGCGCTTTTCGAAAAATGCTTGGCAGTGGTGGGAACGCGCCGCATGACAAGTTATGGCAAGCGCGTAACCGAGGAACTGGTGGGAGAAATTGCGGCCGCGGGTATAACTATAGTTTCCGGGTTTATGTACGGTATTGACGCGACCGCGCACAAGGCAGCTTTGCGCGTTGGCGGCAAAACTATTGCAGTAATGCCTTGCGGCATTGATATGATTCATCCCGCAGACCAGGCGGACTTGTATAAAGAAATTTTAGATTCGGGAGGGCTTGTGATCTCTGAATATGAAGGCAAGTTTAAGCCTTTGCTGTGGACATATCCAAAACGAAACCGCATTGTTGCAGGATTGTCGCAAGCAACGCTGGTGGTGGAGGCCGGAGAAAAGTCTGGTTCTCTCATAACCGCAAACTTTGCGAAGAAATATAAAAGGAAGCTTTTCGCGGTGCCAGGCCCGCTCACAAGCAGTGTTTCTGTTGGAATTATGCAACTCATTCGCGAAGGGGCAAGTGTTGCAACAAGCGCGCAAGATGTGTTGGATTATTTTCGCTCGCACTACGGTTTTTCTTTCGGCTTTACCCCACATCCCTCCGCTGGTCGGGACGTGGGCTCCCACGCCGTGCAGAAAAACCGCAGCGCTCGCCCAACTGCTTTGGAAGAAAAAATTCTAGAGCAGCTGCGCGCAGAACCCCTGGAGGCAGACCAGCTCGCGAGAACGCTTAAGGTTGGCATTGCGCAGCTTGGCGCGGCGCTTTCAACAATGCAGCTGTCTGGAATTATTCAAGAGCAAGGAGGAAAATACTATGCTGATTAAAGTTTCTTCTGCCACTCATTTTGGCCTTGAGTCTTTGGGGGTTGACGTGGAAATTAACGTGGCAAACAGAGGCCTGCCCACGTTTGATATTGTAGGGTTGCCAGGCCAAGAGGTCGACGAAAGCAAGGAGCGGGTGAGAACCGCAATTGCGAATTCGGGCATAGACTTTCCACAGAAAAAAATTGTGGTGAATCTTGCTCCGGCAGACGTGCCCAAAGAAGGCTCATTTTACGACTTGCCGATTGCCCTCGGCATTTTGGCTTCAACGCTTCAATTTAAAGTACCCGCAAAAAGTTTGTTTTTTGGCGAGCTTTCGCTCGACGGTTCTCTGCGCCACACAAGGGGCGCGCTCTTGCTCGCTCTTTTTGCAAAAGAGACGGGGTTTGAAAATGTGTATGTTCCAAAAGATTCTGCAAACGAGGCCGCCATTGTGAAGGGCATTCGGGTGTTTCCCATAAAGAATCTCGAACAGATCATTGAGCTGCTCCTTGGGAGGATTGTTTTGGAGCCCGCGGCGTATAAAGAAGTTGCCCCGTTGTTGGACGGGGCGGCTGCGGCCGAGTTCGACATGGCAGAAATTTTGGGCCAGGAACGGGCCAAGCGCGCAATGGAAATTGCCGCCGCGGGAGGCCACAATATTATAATGGTAGGGAGCCCGGGCTCGGGAAAAACCATGCTGGCGCGGGCCTTGCCTGGCATTTTGCCTCAACTCAACGAAGCAGAATCGTTGGAAGTTACGAAAATTCACTCCATAACAGGGTTTCTTAGCGCCGGTTCTGGGCTGGTGCTCGCCCGGCCTTTCCGCTCTCCTCATCATACCGTTTCCGCGGTGGGGTTGGCGGGCGGCGGAAGGCAACCCTCACCCGGAGAAATTACGCTTTCGCACAGAGGGGTGCTGTTTCTGGACGAGTTCAGCGAATTTCCGCGCCATGTGCTCGAGATATTGCGCCAACCCGTTGAAGACGGTTTTGTGAGCATTTCTCGGAGTAACGACAGGGTGCGCTACCCTGCCAGATTCATGCTGGTTGCAAGCTCAAACCCTTGCCCGTGCGGGTATTTGAATCATCCCAAAAAGGCATGCAGCTGCAGCATTCGCGAGATACAAAAATACCAAAAGCGGGTTTCGGGCCCCATATTAGACCGTATTGATATTCATGTCCCAGTGCCCGATGTAGACGTGCGGGAGCTTTCACAAGATAAAAACGCGGCAGTATTTTTGGAATCGTCGCGTGCCATATGCGAACGCGTTGCGAAGGCCAGGAATATTCAGCAGGAGAGATTTGCGCTCGGGCCCATTCATACGAACGCGGAAATGAAGAACAGCCACATTAAGAGATTCTGTAAACTCGCAAAAGAGGCCGAACAAATTCTCGCAAAAGCCGCCCTTGCGTTTCAGCTTTCCGCGCGTTCATATTTCAAAATAATAAAAGTTGCCAGAACCATTGCGGATTTAGAGGGCGCGCAAGATATTTTACCAGCCCATATAGGCGAAGCATTGCAATACCGATGGAAACAGAACACCTCCGCGTAGGAAAATTGGGCGATGACTGTTAAAGATAATCTTCAACGAACATGAGAGGGACACGACATTTATTACTTGGAAAGCTTGGGGAAATGAGGGCGCGGGAATATCTAGAAAGAAAGGGGTATAAAATCCTTGAGCAAAATTATAAGACCAGACGCGCAGAGATTGATATAGTAGCACGAAAAGGAAGTACGTTGGTTATTGTAGAGGTGCGTAGTACGGCAGATGAAAAATTTGGAATGCCGGAGGAAACGTTAGGCCCAAGGAAGAAAAGGAGACTCCTTTGGAACGCAAAAGCATACGTAGCGCGTAAGAGATATAAGGAACTTTACCGCATTGATGCAATTTGTGTGGTGTTTCGGGGCGATGGAAGCGATATCCCCATGCGTCTTACTCACTATGAAAATATTCTTACTTAAAATATGAGTGTTGAAGATAATCTTCAACAAGTCTAAAGAACTTACATGAGGAAGGAACCATTTGAACAGGGCGATTATGTGCACGTGTATGCAAGGGGGCATAGGAAAGAAAATATTGTTCGCGACGCGCGCGACCGATGGCATTTTCTTCAAACCATTTACTATTTTAATAATATTAATTCTATGGCCAACCCCTTTCGTGAGCTTCGAGAGCTGTTGAAGTTAAACTTCAACAAGAGGTTGGCGTGGCCCTCTACATGGCCCCCACAACAGCCTATCGTAAAGATACTTGCGTTTTCACTTGTTGAGAATCACTATCATCTGCAACTGAAAGAAGAAAAGGAAGGAGGGGTTACCACCTTTATGCGCAGGGTTAATACGAGTATAGCAAAATACTTCAATACGAAATACAAAGAGGAAGGAAGACTGTTCCAAGGATCATTTGGGGCGCGGAAGGTGCGAAACGACGAAGATCTCGCTTATTTAAGCGTTTATATTCAAGTGAAAAATATACTAGAGTTGTACCCTGGTGGTCTCGCAGCTGCTAAGAAAAACTTTAACCGCGCCTTCCAATGGGCAGTAGAATATCCATACGGGAGTTTGGGTGACTATGCAGGCACTCGCAATTCACCTATTATTGATAAGGAGGTGCTCGGAAAGATATTTCCTACAAAAGAAGGCTATCTAAAGTTTGCAAAGGAGTGTTTTTTGGGGATGAATCTAAAGAATAAACTTGGGGGTCTTGTATTTGAAGATTAGAGATGCGCGTTTTGTTGAAGATAATCTTCAACAAGTCGAAAAATATGAGGGTAGTTTTATACAGTACAATCTTCCTTATACTGCTGGCGTTCTCGCCCTGGGGGTCGGAACCTTTTGAACTTACGAAGCTCATGCTTTTTGTGGCGATTCCCGCAATAGTTCTTTTCTTCTGGTTTGCAATACAAGTTCTAAAAGGAGAAGTCACATTCTGGAGAACGCCTTTGGACCTCCCCTTGCTGTTGCTTCTCTTGGTTACTGGCGCGAGCTTCTTCTTCTCCCAAGACACGCCCGGTTCGCTTTTTGGAACGCAGGGAAGGTTCCATGATGGAATATTCGGAACTATTGGGTTTATAGCGCTGTATTTTTTCGCAACGCAGGCACGAGTTTCGTGGAAAAACGCCATGAGGGTTCTTGTGGGAGTAGGGGTTGTTCTTGCAGTGCTTTCATACCTCGCGTTCTTCGGAGTAGAGCAGGCAGGAGTGTTCCCGCTTAGTATGGTGACGCTGCTCTTCGCGGTCCTCGCTGTATTCCTGATTGGTAGAGGAGGAGCTGTATTTGGCTTTATTCCGGATTTCTTGCTTTTGGCAATGTTCGTGGGGCTGCTCTTTCTCGCAAACTCCTTTGGAGCGTGGTTTCTTTTGCTCTCAGGCCTTTGCGCGAGTCTGTTCTTGGGGGTATGGAACAGGGTGAGGTTGAAAGAAGCTTTTTCTTTGCGAAAACTTTGGCTGCCTTTACTGTTAGCGGTTGTTTCATTGGTTATGCTCCTTGCGTTCGTCCCGAACAACTCCCTAGGGCTTTCTTTGGACGCGCCAGCAGATTCCTTGAGACAGCTCGTTATAGGTTCAGGGCCTGGCACGTTGCGGGTTGTTGAAGATCATGCTTCGCAAGTTCTTCTAAACACAGGAGTTCTGGGAGGTCTTGCGTGGCTTTTGGTATTCTTTTCGTTTTTGCTCTTTGCGTTTTTTCTGCGCAGCCCCTTTTTAGCAGCAGGCTTTGCTTTACTTGTCAGCCAGTTTTTCTACCCCTCAAGCACGCTCATGCTGTTCGTTTCATCTCTTATTCTGGGCGTTGGAGCCAGCACTTTTGAGAAGGTGAATTATCCCTTGAAACTTTCTCTGAAGAAATTCTTTGAGGTACGGGTTGCTTTCTTTGCCGCTCTTATCCTCTTTGGGGGAGCTTTGGCGTTTTTGAGCCCCTGGGCGTTCAAATGGTACAGAGCAGACATGCTGTACGCAAAGAGCGTTGAAACCAGAGACGCGAGCTTTGTTTTGAAGGCGCAAGAACTCGTTCCCATGCATACGGATTACAAACTCCTGGCGGGCAACCTCTTGTTCCAAAAGGTGTTGTCCCGCTACGCGGGATCTCGCGAAGCGAGACAGACCGTAGACGAAGAAGAGCAGGATGCAAGCACACTTTCATTACGGGTGCAGCAAGCCCTTGTGCTGGTTAAGAACGCGAGCGAGCTTTCTCCGAACAGGGCAGATGTATGGGAAGCTTTGGGAACGCTGTATGCCGAGATCTCTTTTGCTCCGGGAGCTTTGGATTGGGCTATTCAATCTTTTGACAAAGCCATTTCGCTTGAGCCCAAAAATTATTCGTTGTATACTAAACAATCGGCTCTTTTGAGGAAAAAGGAAAAGCTTGGCGACGCAAGGAAGGCATTGGACATGGCGCTTTCTTTGCAATTCAATTCAAGAGCGGCACAACTCGAGAATATTTTGCTTCTGGAAGCAGAAGGAAAGAAGGAGGAAGCGTTGAGGGTGGCAAAAGAACTGAGCCTGCGTTTTCCAAGCGATGCCAAGGTTCTTTTTGAACTTGGCAGGATGTATTTCAACAACGAGGAATGGAAAAGCGCCAGCGAAAAGTTCGAGCTCGTTCTTGAGCAGCAGCCCAATAACTCAGACGCTCGCTACAGTTTAGCCCTTGCCTTGGAAAAGCAGGGAAACAAGACGCGAGCCATACAGGAGCTAGAGCGGGTTCTGGAGCTCAACCCGGGCAAGGAAGAGGTTTTGCAAAAGCTTGAGCAGCTTCAAAAGAAGTAGTAGAATAACATACTAACTAATACATATATATATATGAAGAGCATTGTGTTGTTCGAGACGGTTTCCAAATGGTCGCTGTACCTCCTGGTGTTTTTGATCCCTCTCTGGTTCCTGCCCTTCACGCAGGACATATTGAACTTCCAGAAGCAGGTGCTGCTCGCGGTATTGGTATTCTTGGCGTTAATCGCATTCCTGGCTCGGACCGTGAACGCGGGGGAGCTCGGCATACGATTGACTTGGCTGCACGTTCCTGTTCTGGGAGTAGTTCTTGTCATGGGCATTTCCACGTTGTTCTCGCAATGGAAGTACGGAAGCTTCTGGGGCTGGCCCTTGGACGTTACCGACAACTTCTTAACCGTATTCTTGTTTGCCTTGGTATACTTCCTCGTGTCATTTACTATTGAGAACAGTTCTCAGTTGTTCCGCCTTGCTTTGATACTCCTGGTTTCAGCGGGACTTGCCGCGGTGTTCGCGCTCTTGCAGCTCTATGGAGTGTTTCTGCTTCCGTTCCTGGCTTTGGCGAAGAGCCCCACGTTCAACACCGTGGGAACAGCGAACAGCATTGCGGTGCTGTCTGCCGTGTTGCTTCCTTTGGCACTTATCATGAGTTCAGCGGCTAAAAAGGTATTGCGTATCGTGCTTTGGGCGGTAGCCTTGGCATTACTCGCAGCAGTTGTGTTCATCAACTTCTTTGACGCATGGGTAGTGCTTATCTCCGGGCTCTTGGTCATGTTGGCATTCGGTGCTTGGAGCTTGAAGAACAGGGGAGAGTTTTCCTGGGTGTCGCTTCCTATGGCTCTCCTGGTGCTCTCTTTATTCTTTTTGGTGTTCCGCGTAACGCTTCCGGGAGCTCCAGGAGCTCCGATTGAGGTTTCGCCTTCCGTACAAGGCGAGTTCAGTATTCTGCAGAGCGTATTGAAAGAGAATCCAATAACAGGTTCGGGTCCTGGCACCTTTGTGTTTGACTACACCAAATACCACAGCCCAACCCTGAACCAAACCATTTTCTGGGGAACGAGGTTTGGTTCCGGAGCATCTGAATTGCTTGATTGGACCATAACCAAAGGAGTTTTGGGCGGCTTGGCTTTACTCTCGCTCCTGGGAGCGCTCCTGTACTTTGGAGTAAAGAACCTCGCGAAGGGACAGGGAGGAACATCTGGCATGCTGGGCTTGGGCATATTCGCCTCTTTGGCAGCTTTGGTTGTGGCATTCGTCATGTATCCTTCAAACTTCACCCTTTGGTTCGTGTTCTGGGTATTGCTGGGAGGTTTTGTGTTGACCTTGGCAGGAGAGCAAAAGCGCATTTCCTTGGCTCCTCCTTCATTCTTGGCAGTAGTGTCTTCGTTTACGTTCTTGCTCGTGCTCATCTTCGGACTCGGATTGGTGTTCGTGGGAGGCCAGAAATACATTGCTGAAGCAAAGTACGTGTCTGCGGTGCGATTGGTCAACAATGGCAACCTCCAAGAGGGAATAGACCGGCTGCTTTCCGCAGTGCGATTGAATCCGTCTGTTGACATCTACTGGAGAGATTTGTCGCAGTTGTATCTCAACCAAGTAAATCAGATTTCCCAAGACCAAAACTTAAAGCAGGAAGAGCGGACGCAGCAAGTGCAAACCGCCATAACCAACGCGGTGGGCGCGGCAAGGCAGGCAGTAGCGGTAAGCCCTGGCAACATCGCGAACTGGAACGTGCAGGGATTTGTGTACCGCAACCTGCTCGCGGTCCCGGGAGCTGATCAGGTGGTGTTCTCGAGCTACGAAAAAGCGATTGAACTTGATCCTGCGAGTCCTTTCTCTTGGACAGAGTTAGCTCGAGCATATATCGTGCAGGCGCAGACCTTGCAGAACCAGCAAGACGCCGCGGAGAAGCGAGCAGGCGCGCTAAACAAAGGACTTGAGAATCTCGCAAAAGCAATTGAACTGAAAGCAGATTATGCTCCAGCCCACTTCTTAACAGCAGTTATTCTCGACCAGCAGGGAAAGACCAAAGAAGCCATTGCAAAGCTTGTTGAAACAAAGGCAGTTGCTCCTAACGACTTGGGAGTGGCATTCCAGCTGGGTGTCATGTATTGGCAGGATGAGCAGCTTCTCAATGCTCAGAAAGAGTTTGAAGCGATTCTCGCGAGAGAAGCGAATCACGCCAACGCCATGTACATGCTGGGCCAGGTGTATGACAGGCAGGGGAACCGGGCAAAAGCAAAGGAGGTGTTCCAGAAAGTTGCAGATTTGAATCCTGACAACGAGGACTTGAAGAAGATTCTGGATAACCTCAACAGGAACAGACCTGCTTTGGAAGGAGTTACCCCAAGCCAGCCACCCGTGGAGGAAACTCCGCCTGAAATAGGGAGTTAGGAGGATTGACATAGTATTCCTCGGTGGTACACTAAAAAGTACAATGCCGCGCAAGCAAACAACACAACTTACTCTCAAAGAAATTGAAAAATTGCTGGATAGGCAAACTGCCGCTATCGTATCTGCGCTTGATCCCTATTTTGCCGCAATACAAAAAGATTTCGACGTTGTATCTACGCGCTTCGATAAAGTGGATATGAGGTTCGATAAGATCGAGAAACTCATACTCGCAGATTATAAGCGCCGAATTGAAAAACTTGAAATAGAGGTGAAAGATGTGCGAGATTTGCTTGCGATAAGGTAAAAGACAAAATGCTCTTGACAGGGTTTCTTGCCTTGTGGTATGTTAAGCTTTGATTTGGTTTTGGACTTGACGTAGGAGAGAAATTCATTCATTCCTCTTTTTGGCGCGCCTTATGCATCAAACCATAAAACACTTTGGGAAGTCTCGTTTGTCTCTCGAGTTTCCCTTCCTTTTGAGTGTTGCTCTGGAGAGCTGGCAGCAGTTTTGGGCAAGATTGTTTCCCGAATTGCTCACCGAGATCTCTCCCATTCGCGATTACACCAAGAAGGAGTTTGAGCTTTGGTTCGAAGGGTACAAGCTTGGAGAACCCAACTACAAGTCAGACTTGGAGGCAAAGCTCAACGACGACTCCTACGAGGTTCCTCTCAGGGTAAAGGCAAAACTCGTGAACCTCAAGACAAAAGAGGTGAAAGAGCAGGAAATATTCCTTGCTGATTTTCCTTTGATGACGGAGCGAGGCACGTTCATTATTAACGGAGTTGAGCGCGTCGCCATTTCCCAGCTCATCCGGAGCCCCGGAGCCTTCTTTACCGCGCAGAGTTCGCAGGGAAGGAGGTTTTTTGGCGCGAAAATAATCCCGAACAGAGGAGCGTGGCTCGAGTTCCAGGTAGAGAGTTCGGGCATGATAGCTGTTCGCATTGACAGAAAAAGAAAAGCTCCCGCAACCACGTTGCTCAAGGCTTTTGGAGCGGGAGACGACGAGCAGATACAGAAACTCTTCCAGGACGTGGATACCGGAGAGAAAAAGTTCTTGGTTGAGACTCTGAAGAAAGACACGGCAAAAGACCAGGGAGAGGGATTGGTTGAGATATATAGAAGGCTGAGGCCGGGCGACTATGTCACGCCAGACACCGCAAAAGAACTCATTTGGAACATGTTCTTCAACTTCGAGCGGTATGACCTCTCGAGAGTCGGAAGATGGAAAACACTGCAGCGCCTGCCTGCGCTCGAGAAAAAAGGAGCTGCTCCCAAGAAAAAAGGAGAAGACATTCCTTTGGAAGATAGAGTACTGAAGCTGGAAGACGTGGTGGAAGTATTGAGAGAAGTTATCCGGCTCCAGAACAATCCCGCGGCGATTCCTGACCAGATAGACCACTTGGGAAACAGGAGGGTGAGAACGTTCTCGGAGTTTTTGCAGAACAGATTGCGCGTGGGATTCATGCGAATGGAGAGAATCGTCAAAGACCGCATGTCTACCCTGGAACCCTCCACCATCACTCCTTCGCAGCTCATCAACCCTCGGCCTGTCATGGCCATTGTGAAGGAGTTTTTCACGTCTTCGCAAATAACCCAGTTCATGGACAATGAGAATCCCTTGGCGGAACTTGAGCACAAGAGACGGGTTTCAGCCACGGGCCCCGGAGGATTGACGAGAGAGCGCGCGGGATTCGAAGTGAGAGACGTTCAGCCGTCCCACTATGGAAGAATATGCCCCATTCAGACGCCTGAAGGCCCGAACATTGGTTTGGTGGGCCACTTGGCGTCTTTTGCTCGCATTAACGAGTATGGGTTCATCGAAACCCCGTACTTCAAGGTGAACAAAGGGAAAATAGACATTAAGGATCTGCAGTATCTCACCGCGTATGAAGAAGAGCGTTTTGTCATCGCGCACGCGGGAGTGAATATTGACGAAAACGGGAACATTCTGGACGCAAAACTTCCCGCCCGTATCCAGGGAGAAGCAGGAGAAGCGGAGCGCGCCCAGATAGACTACATTGATGTCTCCCCTGAGCAGTCCATTTCCATCGCGACCGCGCTGATTCCTTTTTTGCAGCATGACGACGCGAACAGAGCTCTCATGGGTTCCAACATGCAGCGCCAGGCAGTTCCTCTCTTGAGGCCCCAGCCGCCTTTGGTTGGCACGGGCTTGGAAGAGCGGGTTGCCCTGGATTCAGGTTTGGTGGTTGTGTCTGAAGACGAAGGAGAAGTGAGCGAGGTTGACGGTTCTCACATCACGATAAAATCCAAGGGTCCTAAGGTAAAAGTTAAAAACTATCAGCTGAAAACGTTCGTGCGAACGAATCAGTACACCTCGTTCCACCAAAAACCCATTGTGCAAAAGGGAGAAAAGGTGAAAAAGGGACAGGTCATAGCAGACGGAGGAGCGATTGAGCACGGCAGATTGGCTTTGGGCCAAAACCTGTTGGTGGCGTTCATGTCATGGAGAGGAGGAAACTACGAAGACGCCATCATCATTTCTGAGCGCCTTTTGAAGAAAGATTCTTTCACTTCTATACACATTGAAGACTTCGTGTGCGATGTTCGGGAAACAAAGCTGGGCCCTGAAGTCACTACCGCGGACATCCCGAACGTGGGAGAAGAGAAATTAAAAGACCTCGACGAAGAAGGAGTTGTTCGCATTGGAGCTACGGTGGGGCCTGGCGACATTCTTGTTGGGAAGATCTCTCCCAAAGGAGAAGCAGACCTTACCGCTGAAGAGCGTTTGCTTCGAGCTATTTTTGGAGAAAAGGCGCGGGACGTGAAAGATTCTTCCCTTTCTTTGCCTCATGGAAAGCGGGGAAGAGTGGTGAACGTGCGGGTATTTTCGAGAGAAGAAGGCCACGCGCTGGAGCCCGGAGTCATTAAGAGAATCCACGTGGATGTCGCTGAGCTGAGAAAAGTGCAGCCAGGAGACAAGCTGGCAGGACGCCACGGAAACAAAGGAGTCATTTCCTTCGTGCTTCCCGAAGAAGACATGCCGTTCATGGAAGACGGAACCCCGGTTGACATTATTCTCAACCCCTTAGGCGTTGCTTCGCGTATGAACATTGGGCAGATTTTGGAAACCCATTTGGGCTGGGCAGCGGAAAAGCTCGGGTATTCGGCAGTTACCCCCGGATTAACCGGAGCTACTGCAGAAGACATCAAGCAGGAACTGAGAGCAGCAGGCCTTCCTGAAGACGGAAAAGTGACTTTGTATGACGGCATGACCGGCGGGGCGTTCCGCGAAAAGATCACCGTGGGCCAGATCTATATTATGAAGCTCATACACATGGTGGAAGACAAGATACACATGCGGTCCATTGGCCCTTATTCGCTCATTACCCAGCAGCCCTTGGGAGGAAAAGCCCAGTTCGGAGGCCAGCGGTTCGGGGAAATGGAGGTATGGGCTTTGGAAGGATACGGAGCAGCCCACACCTTGCAGGAAATGCTTACCATAAAATCTGACGACGTGCCGGGAAGAGCGGCAACCTATGAGAGTATTTTGCGGGGCCAGCCCATTCAGACCCCTAACCTTCCCGCGTCCTTCAACCTGTTGATGAATGAGTTGCGGGCTTTGGGCCTGAACGTGCAGGTGAAAGAAGACGTCAAAAGAAAAGAAGAACCAAAAGAATAAACCATGAGAGTTACCGAACTACAAGCATTGCGCATTAAGCTGGCTTCTCCCGAAGACATTTTGTCGTGGTCTCACGGAGAAGTGACCAAACCTGAAACCATTAACTACCGCACCCAAAGAGCGGAAAAGGACGGTTTGTTTGACGAACGGATTTTCGGCCCTGAAAAGGATTACGAGTGCTACTGCGGAAAATACCGCAAGATACGCTACAAAGGAGTGGTGTGCGACCGCTGCGGGGTCGAGGTTACCAAAGCTGCTGTCAGAAGGGAGCGCATGGGGCATATTACGCTGTCTTCCCCCGCGTCCCACATTTGGTTCTTACGGGGAGTTCCTTCCCGCATTTCTCTGATTTTGGATATTCCCGCTCCCGCTTTAGAGAAAATCATTTACTTTGCCGCCTACATTATTACCTCTCTGAACGAGGATTTGAAAAAGAAAGCGGAAGAGGAGTTGGAAGCTGAATTCAAAACAAAGCAAAAAGCATTGAAAGGAAAGGAAAAAGACGACTTGAAAGCGTCACGCGACGCGGCGCACGCGGAGATTTTGCGTCTGAAACTCCACAGCGTGCTTTCTGAGATCGAGTACCAGAACCTGGCGTTGAAGTACGGGCACATCTTTGAAGCGGGAACCGGAGCAGAAGCTCTGCGCAACATTTGCAAAGAAGTGGATATGGAGAAGGCCTTAAAAGGCCTTAGGAAAGAATTGGAAGAAGTGAGCCCGGTGAACAGGAGAAAAGTGCTGCTTCGCATCAAAACCTTCCAGGGTATGAGGGAAGCGAAGATACGGCCCGAATGGATGTTCTTGACCCACTTGCCTGTTCTTCCTCCTGATCTGCGCCCTATGGTGCAGCTTGACGGAGGCAGGTACGCTTCTTCCGATTTGAACGACTTGTACCGCAGGGTTATTAACCGGAACAACCGCTTAAAGTATTTGCTTGAAATTGGAGCTCCCGACGTTATCGTGAGGAACGAGAAGCGAATGCTGCAAGAAGCTGTTGACGCTTTGATAGACAACTCCATGAGAAAGGGTTCGGTGACCCAGTCAACCACCGGAGGAAAGCGATTGCTCAAATCCTTGGCAGACATGCTTAAGGGAAAGCAGGGTCGCTTCCGCCAAAACCTGTTGGGAAAGAGGGTGGACTACTCGGGCCGCTCGGTCATTGTTGTCGGCCCGGATCTGTCCTTGAGCCAGTGCGGATTACCCAAGTTAATGGCTTTGGAATTGTTCAAACCTTTTGTCATCGAGAAAATACTGCAAAAGGAGCTTGCCTACAACGTGAGAAGCGCGACCAGGTTCTTGGAGCAGCAATCTGACGAGGTCTGGGCCATTTTGGAGGAAGTGGTGAAAGACAAATTGGTGTTGCTCAACCGCGCACCTACGCTGCACCGTCTGGGAATTCAGGCATACTACCCCACGTTGGTGGAAGGAGAAGCCATTCGGCTGCATCCCTTGGCGTGTTCCGCGTTCAACGCGGACTTTGACGGAGACCAAATGGCGGTTCACCTTCCGCTTTCGCAAGAGGCGCAGCAAGAGGCGCGCGACCTGATGCTTTCTTCAAACAACCTGTTGAAGCCTGCCACCGGGTTCCCGGTCGTGGCTCCTCGTCAAGACATGGTGCTCGGCTGCTACTACTTGACGGGCTTGGATACAGCCGAACCAAACCCAAAAGCGCGAAAAACATTCTCTTCAAAAGAAGAGCTTCTTTTGGCGCATGAACAAGGGCAGGCAGGATTGCGAGAGTGGGTAGCCGTGCGCCTGGAAGAGAATGGGCCATTGATTGAAACCACGCTCGGGCGTTCCATTTTCAACGATTCTTTGCCCGAAGGATACGCGTTCGTGAACGAGCAGATGAACGCAAAAAAGATAGAGCGCATCGTGGCAGACATCATACATTCGTATGAAAAAGGGGTTGCCCAGGATATTCTCGACCGCATAAAAGAACTGGGTTTTGAATACGCGACCAAGTCTGCCACCACCTGGGGCATGGATGACCTTATCGTGCCTCCGGAAAAAGGGCAGCTGGTTGGAGCAGCGGAAAAGGAGATTGAAATAATTGACACGCACTTTAAGAGAGGTTTGCTCTCGAGGGAAGAGCGTTCTGCCAAGGTTATTGAGATATGGACAAGGGTGAAGTCTTCAATCGAGAAGCTCATTCCCCAAACCCTTCCACGCTCAGGCTCCGTGTTTTCTATTATTGATTCTGGAGCAAGAGGTTCCTGGTCACAGCCCGTGCAGATGGCTGGCATGAAGGGTTTGGTTATCAATCCGGCGGGAAGGATCATTGAACTGCCTGTGAAGTCATCCTTCAAAGAGGGATTCGACGTTCTGGAGTATTTCATCTCCACGCACGGAGCGAGAAAAGGAACCGCGGACACCGCTTTGAGAACGTCTACTGCTGGGTACTTAACCCGGAGACTCATTGATGTCGCGCATGACGTGATTATAGCTGAAGAGGATTGCGGAGAAACCAAAGGAATTATGCTTTTGAAGAGCGATGCCGAGGATTTGGGCCAGAACATAGGCTTGAAATTCACCGGCAGGGTCTCCTTGGAAGATATTCCGGGAGTGGTGAAAAAAGGAGAGGTGCTGGACGCAAAGAAAACCACTTTGCTTCAGGAGAAAACAGAGGTGAAGGGCATTCGCATGCGCTCCACTTTATCATGCAAAACCTTGCGAGGCGTGTGCCAGAAATGCTACGGCTGGGATTTGGGCTCAAACACTTCGGTCTCCTTGGGTTCTGCTGTTGGTATCGTGGCAGCCCAATCAATCGGAGAGCCGGGAACCCAGCTCACCATGAGAACGTTCCACACTGGAGGAGTTGCGAGTGGAGGTGACATCACTCAAGGACTTCCGAGAGTTGAAGAGATTTTTGAAGGCAGGGTGCCTGGAGGAAAGGCGGTTCTGTCTGACGTTGAAGGGGTGGTGAGCGAGGTTACACCTGACGGATTGGTGAAGGTCAAGGTGAGCCAGGGAGCCAAAGTCAAGGCAAAAGACGTTGAGTACCAGCTTCCTTTGAAGCGCGCCATTTGGGTGAAAGCAGGAGACCAGGTGTTGAAAGGAAGTCAGCTGTGCGAAGGAAACCTGGATTTGGATGAATACTTTAAGCTGGCAGGCAGGGAAGAGAGCCAGCGCTATATCGTAAAAGAGGTGCAACGCATTTACTCGGGGCAGGGAGCTTCCATTCACGACAAACACATTGAGAGCATTACCCGCCAGATGTTTTCCCGCGTGCGCATCAAAGAAGCGGGAGGCAGCATGTTCGTGGAGGGAGAGGTGGTGGAGCGTGCCACGTTCTTGGAAGAGAACAAGAAACTGCAGAAAGCGAACAAGGAGAAAGTGCAGGCAACAGAATTGCTTTTGGGTATTTCCAAGGTGGCGCTTACCACTGAAAGTTTCTTGTCCGCAGCTTCCTTCCAGGAAACCTCCAGAGTCCTCATTCGAGCAGCTTTGGAAGGTAAAGAAGACCAGCTGCGGGGCCTCAAAGAGAACGTGATTATTGGGAAACTCATCCCCGCCGGAAAAGAGTTCGGCGCAAAAATGTAGGAATGATAGAAGACCGCCCAACAGGCGGTTTTCTATTGGAAAAGGTTCAAGTTCTAGGGTATAATGATGCAATGTCTAGAAAGAACGGAAAGAGGGGAAGGGGAGAAAAGTCCTCTTTGTCATTCCTTCCTTTTACTATTTCCCTTCCCGAAAAAGGGGTGAAAATACTCTGGGGTATTTTCTTTTTTTCTTTGGCCGTCATCTTTGTGTTCGCTTTCTTCAATAAAGCGGGAACCGCGGGGAATTTCCTGTTTTTCGCTTCCCAGTGGATGTTCGGGAAAACCGTGTTCCTGTTTCCCTTGCTCTTCATCATTGGCGCGTTTGCGGTGTACGTTATGAAAGAAACCAGGGTTTCCTTGCTGTTCCTCTCTTTGGTTTTGTTCGTTTCAGGCTTGAGCGGCATTTTGGGAACCGTGGCGAGAGCGAACAACGGCTCGGTTCATGAATTGGCTGGATTCTTGGGATTCGCGGTTGCGTTTCCCTTGTTCCAGGCGTTCGGGTTCTGGGTGAGCATGCTTATCTTTTTTGCGGTTGTCGCGGGCGCCCTGTTTTTGTACTGGCAAATAATCCCGCATGAGAAGACTGTTGTCATGCCGGGAGAACAGGGTTTTGAAAAGGTGAAAAAAGTGTTTGAGCCCAAAGTGGATGTTTCGAGCGTGGAGCGAATGCCCCATCAAAAAGAACTCTCTGCTCCTGAAGAAACGCGAGGGCAAGAGCAGCAGCCCTCTCTTCCTAAAGCAAAACATGGGGAGCTTTCGTTCCTGGGAGAGTACAAGCTTCCTCCTCTGAATCTTTTGGAACAGGAAACCGGAAGCCCGAGCGCGGGAGATGTTGAGCTTTACAGTTCCATTATTAAAAAGACGTTTGCGAACTTTGAGATCCTAGTTGAGGTGACCGAAGTGAACGTGGGCCCCACGGTAACGCAGTATGCCATACGCCCTGCAGAAGGAGTGAAGCTCTCGCGCATCACCGGTCTTTCCAACGATTTAGCTTTGGCTTTGGCTGCGCACCCCATTCGTATTGAGGCTCCCATTCCAGGAAGAGCGCTCGTTGGTATTGAAGTTCCCAACAAGTCCCGGAGCCAGGTGCGCTTGCGCCCGCTTTTGGAGTCAGACCAGTACAAGAACTCTGCTGACCCGCTTGTGCTTTCTTTGGGAAAGGACGTATCGGGCATTCCTTGGTTTGCAGACCTGGCGCGCATGCCACACATGCTGGTTGCCGGAGCAACAGGAGCAGGAAAGACCATTGCCTTGAACTCCATTATCTTGAGCATTCTATACCGGAGCAGTCCAGCCAATGTGCGTTTCATCTTGGTTGACCCCAAGCGGGTTGAGTTTCCGGTGTACAATGACCTCCCGCATTTGCTCACCCCTGTTATTTTAGACACCCAAAGAACCTTGAATGCGTTGAAATGGCTGGTAAAGGAAATGGAGCGGAGGTTCCAGGTGTTGTCTTCGGTTCGCGCAAGAGACATCAGGAGTTACCAGGCCCTGGTGCAGCAATCACTGCAGAGCAAGAAAAAAGAGGCCCAAATGGAGCACCTTCCCTATATCGTCGTCATTATTGATGAGTTGGCAGACCTCATGGCTTCGCGCGGAAAAGAGTTGGAAGCGTTAATCGTGCGATTGGCCCAAATGTCACGGGCTGTTGGTATTCATCTTGTTCTCGCGACGCAACGGCCTTCAGTAGAGGTCATTACAGGGCTTATCAAGGCCAACATCACGGCACGGGTTGCTTTGCAGGTTGCTTCCCAAATAGATTCCCGCACCATTCTCGACGCGGCAGGCGCTGAAAAGCTCTTGGGCCAGGGAGATTTGCTCTTCGTTTCAGCTCAGGTGACAAAGCCAAAAAGAGTTCAGGGAGCTTTTGTTTCGGATAAAGAGGTGAAAAGGGTGGTAGCGTGGATCGCCAAGGAAACCCAGGACTTTGTGCGAGAAGAGATAGCGGAAGACGAGCTTGGGCAGTCTGCCATTGCGGGCTTGGAAGTGGAATCTTTGGAAGGAGGGGTGGGAGATGATGATTCCCTCTATGAGGAAGCGAAGCGGATTGTGGTAGAATACCAGAAGGCCTCTGCTTCTCTGTTGCAGAGAAGGTTGAAAATAGGGTACGCGAGAGCAGCTCGCTTGCTGGATATTCTGGAAAATAAAGGAGTGGTAGGCCCTGGAGAAGGAGCTAAGCCAAGAGAAGTATATATTACCAGGGAAGGGACGGATGTTGCTGAAGAGCTTTCTTTGAACATTCCTCCAGCAGCTCCTTTGGAGGGAACGCCCCCTGAAGCAAAAACAGAAGAAAAACCCACTGAAGAAGAATCACGCTGGTTCACCCCATAACATCTATGCCAAAGAAAAAAGAAGAGAAAATAGAAAGAGGAGATCTACAGGAAGCCATTGCCGAGATTAAGCAGCGCTTTGGAGAGGGAGCTATTATGAGGTTGTCTGAGGCCTCCAAAATGCACGTGGAGGTCATTTCAACCGGCTCTCCTTCCATAGATCTTGCTTTGGGAGTGGGAGGGGTGCCTCGGGGCAGGGTGATTGAGATATTCGGGCCTGAAAGCACAGGGAAAACAACCTTGGCCTTGCAGATAATAGCCCAAGCCCAGAAGAAAGGGGGAGTAGCTGCTTTCATTGACGCCGAACACGCGCTCGACCCAGACTACGCCAAGCGCATTGGAGTTAATCTTCAAGAGCTGCTCATTTCCCAGCCCGATTCAGGAGAGCAGGCTTTGCAAATCCTGGAAACCCTGGTGCGCTCGAGTGAAGTTGATGTCGTGGTGGTGGATTCTGTCGCGGCTCTTACTCCCAAAACCGAAATAGCGGGGGAAATGGGCGAGTTCCAAATAGGGCTGCAGGCGCGGCTCATGTCTGCCGCGTTGCGCAAGCTTTCCTCCATTGTTTCAAAAACCAACACCACGCTTATCTTTCTGAACCAGATCAGGATGAAGATAGGGGTGTTGTACGGCAACCCCGAAACCACGCCTGGCGGCATGGCGCTCAAGTTCTATGCTTCCATGAGAATAGAGTTGAGGCGGGTGGCGCAGATAAAGTCTGGAGACCAAATAGTGGGAGGAAGGGTGCGGGCGAAGATCGTGAAAAACAAAGTCGCGCCGCCTTTCAAGACGTGCGAGTTCGATATTTTTTACAACGAGGGAATTTCCTACGAGGCAGATCTCGTGAACGCGGGGCTTCGGGGAGGCATTCTCACGAGATCGGGTTCTTGGGTACAAATGGGTAACCTCAAACTCGGTCAGGGCCAAGAGGGAGCGAGAAAGTTCCTCAAAGAGAACCCCAAGGTGGGGCAGGAAATACGGGAGAAACTATTTGTGAGTGGCGGACAACAGGCCTAAGGTTCGCGCCCGCTTCACGGCTCTTGCTATAGCCCGCTGATGGGTCGCGCAGAGGCCGGTTCGTTTCCGTGGCCTGATTTTCCCGAGCCCCGAGATAAAGTTCCTCAAGAGCATGGTGTCTTTGAAGTCAATGACTTTGATGTTTCGTTTGCAGAAGTAACACTCCATAGTTGTTTAGAATTTCGTATTTAGGATTTAGAATTTTTAGAAAGGTATATCTTTTACGTCTATTTCCCCTTCTTCCTCGATAATGGGGATTTCTTCTGTTTTTGGCTCGTCTTTCACTTCCTGCTCTTTTTGTATTTCTCCTCCTCCTGTTCCTCCCATTGGTTTGGGCCCAAGCTGCATTCGTTCCGCGATAACTTCTGTACGATACTTTTTGGTTCCGTCTGGCGCGTCCCATGAACGCGTTCTGATCCTTCCTTCAATGTACACCATGTTTCCTTTCTGCAGGTACTGGGAAGCGATTTGGGCCAATCTTCCCCAGAGCACCACCGAATGGTATTCGGCTTCCTGCTGGCGCTGACCTGCTTTGTCTTTCCATGTCCGGTTGGTTGCCATGCGCACGGTGCAAACTTCCTGGCCAGAATTGGTGGTGCGCAGCTCCGGGTTGTCGGTCAGTCTTCCAATGAGGAATACCTTATTAAGATCCATGTGTTATACCTCTTCTTTTTTGAATATTTCCTCCAGTTTCTTATCAATATCTTCAATACTCATCTTTTCCTCTTCTGCAACCTCGGCGGTTTTGGTGCTCGCTTTAGCCAGGGTTGGGATTTCCACCACGCGCTTGGGAGCTACCGAAACCAGGGAGCGGAGCACCTCCTTTTGGGCTTGTACCTGCTTCTGCACCGCTTCCACGTCCTTGGGGTTCATGACAAAGCGCACAAGGGCTTGGTATGCCTCCCGCTGCTGCTCAATGGGGTAGGCGAGCACAATCTTTTTCTGGAGTTCCTGTTGTTCCACGATACCTCCGAGTTTCTGCACCGCTTCGCTTATCTTTCCCAAAACAGCGCGCAGGGAGTCTTCTGGAACCTGGGTGGTCAAAAACAGGGTGAGTTCATAGGTTTTCATAACGTCTTTAAGTATACCAGTCTTCCTTTTAAAGTCAACTCGCTTGGTTCCCTTGGCCCGACCAAGTTGTGGATAACTTGGCCGGGCCAAGTTTGTGGTATACTGCATGTATGAAAAACATCAAAGAGATTACGCAAAAAGAGTTGGATGCGCTCAAAGCCATAACGTTTGATATCGATGGGGTTATTATATCTACCGGCACCGAATTGCGAGAGAGTGCCGATGGGACGGAACTTTTTATGAAATCGAAACAGCTCTCAAGGCAGTTTATTGAGAACGTAAAAGAGCTGAAACAATATCTCAAGGTAAACTTTTCATCTGGAAGGAATATTCTGTACCTGAAGAGTTTGGTGAACGAAATTTTTGATAAGGACATATTCTTGCAAGCAGAAAACGGCAATATTAGCTTGTTTGAAGGAGTGATCACGCACCCTTCTTATCCAGCGGACTATTTCCACAAGTTGCAGGGTATTAGGGAGCGCGTTAAGGCAATGATGGCTCAAGGCGACAAAAGGGTGAGAGGTTTTGAGCCAAAACTCTTTATCTTAACCACTCATTCCGAGCAAATAGAAGAAATACCAAATATTGTGAAGGAAGCAGATCCTGAAGGAGAACTCTACTGCCTATGGACGAATGAGGGGTATGACATTGGAAACAAGCTTATGAACAAGGGAAAGGGGATTGAAAAGTTAGCACAGTATCTTACCGTTAGCCCCAAAGAGATCATGACTACTGGGAATAACTACAATGATGAACAAATGCTGAAGGCCGGCACAGGGGTGACGGTTGAACCAGGAAGGGTTGAGGCGGAATACTTTATTGAGCACGCGCCAAACGAACTCGGCGGCGAACTACTCGCTCAGTTTTTGCTGGAGTACTATAGAGGTAAGCTAAGCCGGGCTTAGTTTATTCAGGAAGCAACCCCACTTTTTCTTTGATTTCCTCAAGGTTGGAAGCGGCAATGGTTCTCGCGCGTTCCTTTCCTTGGCTGAGAATCGTTTTCACGTACACCTCCCGCCTCTTGAGTTCCTCATATTTTCGGTGGAATGGCTCTAACTTCTCAACAAGGAGCGTTGCGAGCGCTTTCTTAAACGGAGCGTATCCCTTGCCTTTATATCGCTTTTCGAGCGCGGGGATTTTCTGGTTGCTGAACAAGGAGTGTATCGTCAAAAGGTTTGAAATGCCGGGTTTCTTCGCGGGGTCAAACTTCACGTCTTTTCCCGTGTCTGTCACGGCTTTTGCTATCTTTCTTTTGATGGTTTCAGCGTCATCGGTAATCGCGATGTACGAATCGGGGTTGTCGGATTTCGACATCTTTTTCTTGGGTTCCAGCAATGACATGATTTTCGCGCCTTCTTTCACCAGCATGGTTTTGGGTTCTGAAAAAGTTTGGCCGTATAAGCTGTTGAATTTCTTCGCGAGCGTGCGGGTTAACTCCAGGTGCTGGGTTTGGTCTTGCCCCACAGGCACCACGTCTGTTTTGTACAAAAGAATGTCAGCAGCCATTAATACCGGGTAATCCAAAAGCCCCGCGTTGATGTTCTCTCGGTGCTTTTTCGATTTATCCTTATATTGGGTCATGCGCTCCAACTCCCCCAGGGGAGTGATGGTGTTCAGAATCCAGGCAAGTTCTGAATGCTCTTTCACGTGCGACTGCACAAAGAGCGTGCACTTTGCTGGGTCAACTCCAATAGCAAGGAGTTCCAAGGCCTTGTTGAGCGTTTCTTCCGCAAAGGTCTTGGGATTCTGAAGCACGGTGAGCGCGTGCAGGTCAGCCACCATGAGGAACAGGTCTCCCTTGTTCTGGTAGTCCACATACTGGTTTCCCGCGCCAAGCAGGTTGCCAATATGCATTTTCCCGGTAGGTTGTATGCCAGATAAGATTCGCATAATTTACACTTCGATAATAACCGGAAGTACCATGGGTCTTCGCTGTGTTTTCAAGAAGAGGTAGTCTCCCACTTTATTGCGAACGTTGTCGCGCACGTACACCCAGTTGACAGCTCCTCCAGACCCCGTGCTCTTGTGCACAATGTCCACGACGCGCTTTCGAACGTCGTGAAGCAGGTCTTTTGATTCCCGAAGGTAAATGAATCCGCGGGAAATGATGTCTGGGCTTCCTCTAACCCTTCCGGTCTGCCGGTCAACCACCGCGATGACCACGAACATCCCGTCTTTTGCCAAACTCTGGCGGTCACGCAGCACTATTTCTCCCACGTCTCCAATGCCCAAGCCGTCTACCATGATGTAGTTGGCGGGAACCCGTTCTTTTTCAATGGTGATGGTGCTCTTCGTAACGGTCACGATGTTTCCGTTCTCGGCAATGGCGATGTTCTTTTCTTCAAGCCCGGCTTCCTCTCCTATCTTGGCATGGCTCACTAACATAGACATCTGGCCGTGAATGGGAACAAGGAACTTTGGTTCGAGTAGTTCAATGATCTGCTTCAGCTCGTCTTTGTTCGCGTGGCCTGAAGCGTGGATGTCCATCATTTTGTAATGGAACACGTTGGCTTTCTGGCGGTAGAGCTGGTCTTTCACGAACTGCACGGTCCGTTCGTTCCCCGGAATGACCGAAGAAGAGAAGATGACCGTGTCTCCTTTCTGGATTTTTAGCAATGGGTGCTCCGCGTTCACGATTCTCATCAAAACGGCGCGTTCTTCTCCCTGGGCTCCGGTGCACATAATGGTCATTTTGTCGTCTGGGTACCCCAACAGGTCCTTGGTTTTGAGTAAGGTTCCCCGTTTTGCCTTGATGTACCCAAGCTGCTTTGAGATCTCAATATTCGTTTTCATGGAAAACCCTTCCAAAGCAACCCTTCTCCCGTATTTTTCAGACAAGGTGATTATTTGCTGGAGCCGGCTTATCAGAGAGGCGAAGGTCGCGGTAATGACGCGGCCCTTGGCGTTTTTGAAGATTTCCTCCAGGTTCTCCATGATGACTTTTTCAGAACGCGAGTGGTTGGGTTCTTCGGCGTTCGTGGAGTCAGAAAGCAAGAGGAGTATCTTTCGCTTCCCGATTTCTTTCAACCTATTATAGTCTGTGGGAAGCTCGTTCACCGGAGAGTCGTCAAACTTGAAGTCAGAGGTGTGGAAGAGGTTGCCTACGGGAGTGGAGATGAAGTACCCGAAGTTGTCGGGAATGCTGTGGTTCTGGCGCACCGGCTCAATGTCAAAAGGGCCGAGCTTGAATCGCTTGCCGTCCTGCACGTCGAAAATAACGAGTTTTGAGTTTTGGGGCACGTCTTCCAGGCGTTTTAGAATAATGGCTTTGGCTAAAGCTCCCGCGAACACCGGAGGGTTCCTCAATCTACCCACCAGGTAGGGAAGCGCTCCAATGTGGTCATAGTGGCCGTGCGTAATAAGCACTCCCACAATGTCTTGTTCTTTTCCTTTCAGGTATTCGCCGTTGGGAATGATGTAATCAATACCAGGCATGTCTTCTTCTGGCATTCTCAAACCCATGTCGATGATCAAAATCTTGCCCTGGCACTCAATGACCATCATGTTGCGGCCGACCTCTCCCAACCCACCCAGGGGAATGATCCGCAAGGCGTCTGACTTTGGCGCCGCGGGCCTGGAAACCAAAGGCGCCTGCTGTCTCGCAGGTGAATGCATGCTCCTCCTCACTGCTGTTCTCTCCATATATACTTAGTGTGTTAGGTGATTAATACTGATGTAATGAGAATTACATTGGTGCCCTCGAGAGGATTTGAACCTCCAACCCTTGCGGGACAGCGTTCTGAACGCTGCGCGTATTCCAGTTCCGCCACGAGGGCCTGTCTGCTAGCAGGCCTATTTCCACGCCCTTGCTGTATTTATATACCACTTCTCAACACTTGAGAAGCGCTGCGAAGGATCTGCGATAAGCCCCGCGTTGATCCCCTTGATTGTGGGATTTGTTACATATACGTATTCGCTGTCAAACAGGAACAAGGCAGGAATGTCTTCAACAATAAGGTCTTGGGCTTGCTGGAGCAGTTCTTTTCGCTTTTCCTCGTCTATTTCCTTTCGCGCCTGTTCCAGTAATTTATCCACGTTCTTGTTGTCATACTGCGAAAGGTTGAGGCCGGGGTCTCGCTTTTGAGAGGAGTGCCAGAACGGGAACGGGTCTGGAATAAGGCCCAGTATCTCTCCAAAGAGCAATGCCTCATACGCCCTTGGTTTCAAAGTATCCCGTTCCAAGTCTGAGCTGCTCTGCAGTTTCACGTCAACCGTGATTCCTGCTGCTTCCCATTGCTTTCGCAGCAATTCCGCGGTTTGCTTCAAAGGATATTCGTCTATGGTGTGGAGCGTGAGCTTCAAGGGGCTCGCAATTTGGCTTTCGGGGAAGCATACTCTGTTCAAAACGTCCCTGGTGGAAGGTCCCACTTTTCCAGTTCCTGCTTTTAATCCATTGGGAGTCAGTATTTCAGAGGCGTACTTTTCCTGGAAACGAATGACCGCAGTTTTGGTCAAAGAGCCAAAGATTCCAGACGCGGTTCCGTCAGGATACACGTCTTTGTCTTTTGCGAGACATTCCTGGAGTTTCCGTACTTCCGTTGTTGCTTTGCTGCCGAGTTCCAAATCCATGTCAAACCCGCCTGTGGTCTGCACTTTGACGAATCTTCCGTCCCGCTCTTCGTATCCGTTGCGCGCGGCAATAGCAACCACCGCTTCTCGAGACAGAGTTTCTTGTTCAAGACCCGAAACGCCAAAGATCCCTTCTCTTCCCAAAGGAGAGTTCACGGGTTCTCCGAATTCTCCCAAAAGGTCAGCCACGAGCTTTTGTTTGTCTATGGTGAGCGCGAACACGCTCCGCATGTCTTCTTTTCTCACTTCGGTGCTAATGGTGGTGCCGAGGTTGAAGAACACGGCAAAGTAGCGGGGGAGGGAGAACGTGTGGAGCTGGGAGCGCACGAACAAACCTTTCTTGAAGTTCTGGAGCGATGACACGGTGAAGCCTTGAAGGTCTCCCCGGTCAAACGCCGCCTTGAGGTTCTCGGGACTGTCAAAGAACCTGAACGTGAATGATTGAATGTATGGCTTCTGGCCGTGGTAGCGGGGGTTGATCCCAAGAGCCACTTCTTTAATGGCTCCGGTGCGGTCTTCACGCGAGGCTTCTCGCAAGCGATACGGCCCCATGCCAATGGGTTTTAGGTTGTAGACCGACAAAGCGAAGTTTTCCGGGCTTATTTCCCCCCAGATGTGCTCGGGAATGAGTTTCAAGGTGAGCCGCTCAACAAAAGGCGCGAAGGGTTCGTTGAGCTGGAAGCGTACAACCCTTTCAGAAACCTTTTGCACGTCCACTCCGATCCAGTTCGCGCGTATAGGCGACTTATACCTTGGGTCTTGTATGGTGCGTACCGTGAACAGAATGTCATCCACCGAAAAGGGCTTTCCGTCAGACCACAGGAGTTTTTCCCTGAGCGTAAGCTCGTACACCTTCCCTCCTTCCTCAATGCGCAGTTCTTCAGCAAGGTCTGGTACAATCTCGCCTTTGTCGTTGTATTTCATCAATCCCGCGAACAGCAGCTGCACCAGGTCGCGGTCAGCGTCGTTGGCATCTGCGTACACCGGGTTCAAGAACCGGGGAGAGCCCACTATGCCTTCAGCAATGCTTCCTCCTCTGGCAGGCACCACTTTGGTGTTGTTCATGTACAGGAACGTGGCTGAACCAAGGAACAAAATTGCCAGCAGAAGAACCGTTGTTTTCTCGCGAAACGACAAAAACCGAGGGAGTTTTCTCCATTGAGAAAACGAGGGTAACTTGTTTTTCGAGTTTTCGTTCATTCAAAGGTTACACTACCAAGCTCAGGAGCGCCAATCCTATGAAAGAGAATCCGGAGAAAATAGTGAGCCAGTGGATTTTCTGTTGAATGCCTCTCTTTTGGGCGAACACCATGGTGTCTCCGCCAAAAGCGGAACCCAGGCCCGAGCCGCGGGGCTGCAAGAGGACCAAAGCGATAAGCAATACCGATAGTAATACTTGGGATATGGGGAGAATGGATGTCATCGTAAGAAAAATATGGTGAGTGTGATTCCTATGGCGAATAAAAGGGAAATGACAATGAAATTGGCAAACGGTTTAATGATGGTGATGACCACCCCGAGCGTTGCTCCTGCTATGAGCAGCGTCAGAGGGTCTTCCAGGCGCGTTCCCGGAAATGTTCTGCTTGCTATCCAGAGTCCTGCGATGCCCGCAATAATGGACGCAATAAGAGTCTGAACCATTGGTACATGGTATCAGGAGCGAGCAAAGAAGTCAACCCTTCGTCGCTTCCGCTCCTCAGGGCCTTCGGCCCGTACATAAAAAAGACGAAGGCACTGACACTGAATATAGTGAAGTGGAAGTGCAAGTACTTCATTCAAACACAGCTTTGCTTCGCAAATGTCTGTGATATGAAATGGCGAACCGGTGCGCCTCGTCGCGGACGTGCAGAATGAGGTTCTGCGTGGGCTGTGAAAGGGTTTTAAGAAGTATGGGTTTTGGTTGGCCCGGAAGGAACAACTCATTGTGTTGCTTTGCAATCGCTCCGACGAGAATAGGGGATTTCTTTAAAACAGACATTGCTGCAGACAGCTGCGGCTTGCCGCCGTCTATGATCATAAGATCCGGGTAGGGCCATTCAGGGTGATTCAGCCTGCGCGAAATGGTTTCCTGGAGCATGGCAAAGTCATTTGGCTTTCCCGTAATATGTATCTTGAACTTGCGATACCATTCTTTTGCGGGTCTCCCTTCAATAAATACGACGAGCGAGCCCGTTGCTTCCTTTCCTTGGATGTTTGAAATGTCGTAGGCCTCAACCTTAGAGATTTTCTTTTTTGTGCCGAATATCTTTTGCAATTCCCTGGTCGACTCCTTGGTCGGGCCAAGTTGTGAATAACTTGGCCCGACCAAGGAATGCGATACCACGCGCTCCAAAGCCCAGAGCTGGTTTCTGAACTTTGCCGCTTCCTCATACCGCTGATTTTTCGATGCTTCCTCCATATCCCGTCTTGTCTTCTTGAGCACCGATATCCTCTTGCCTTGCAATACCGCGGTAAGCTTGGCTAAGTCTTTCTTGTACGCCTTTGTATCGGGATTTGGGCCTGGGCACAGGTTTAAGTGGCACCACGAACAGGGTTTTGGGCTGTGGGTCTTAGCTGTGTAATAAGGAAAAGCCCTTCGCAAAAGCCGCAAAACCTGTTTTATGGCTTTCCCGTCAACAAACGGCCCGATATATCTTATTTCTCCTCCAAGTTGGTGTGTGAGGAATACCCGAGGCAGCTTTTCTTTTGTAATGGCAACATAAAAATACCCCTTATCATCCTTCCACATGACGTTGTAGCGAGGCAGGTTTTCCTTGATGAGCTGGGATTCTAAAAGCAATGCCTCAATATCGGAGTCTGTTTCTCTATATCCCACGTGCGTCACTTCCTTAATAAATAGGTAATCCCGGTGCGTTGGCTGCGCAAAATGGTTTTTCACCCGTTCTTGTATGTTCGCGGCTTTCCCAAGGTACAAGGGAGTTTTCCCTTTGGCCAACGCGTACACACCCGCCCCTTTTGGCAGTTCTTTGAGTTTTTCTTTTGATACAAACTTAAACTTTTCCATATCTCATTTTACCTTAACAGAGCTAGGTATAAAAAACACCCCTGCTTCCTTGAAGGAAGAGGGGTGGGGAACTGCACAAGCCGGCTAGAGGCCTTGGATCGTGGCCCGGTCGATCATCTTGATGGGAGGGCCTTCGCTCCTCCGCCACAGCCACGGAGTGTACATTGTCACCGCTCCGTATAGGAGCACGGCTCCAGTCACCGATAAAAGAGCAACGATTGGTTCGGGCATCCTACGCTTCATCCCTTTCTTGGGAATGGCCGTAGAGGCCGCCTACATTGGCACGTTTTGCCAATTATTTTTACTTATCATAGCTACTACTCATGTCAAGGCTCGGTTCTCTTCTTGATTTCCTACGAGATTTTGTGTATACTACCCCTTACGATGCAAAAAGATCTCATTCGAATCAAGGGAGCCAGGGTGCACAACCTCAAGAATATCTCGGTAGATATTCCGAAAAACAAACTCGTGGTCATCACGGGCATTTCGGGTTCAGGAAAAAGCTCTCTCGCGTTCGATACCTTGTATGCCGAGGGCCAGAGAAGGTATGTGGAAAGTTTGTCTGCCTACGCTAGACAGTTTTTGGGTGTTATGGATAAACCCGATGTGGATAGTATTGAAGGGATCAGCCCAGCTATAGCCATTGACCAGCGAAAGGGCTCGCACAATCCTCGTTCCACAGTAGGAACTATTACCGAGATATATGACTATCTCAGGCTTTTGTTCGCGAGAATCGGGATTCCACACTGCCCGCAGTGCGGCAAAACCGTAAAGCGCCAGAGCGTGAGCACGATTGCTTCGCATGTCCTCCAGCTTCCCAAGGGAAGCGAGGTCATGGTGCTTGGCCCGCTCATTCGGGCAAAGAAAGGAGAGCATAGAGGTACTTTGGAAGAGGTGCAGAGGGGTGGATTCGTGCGCGTGCGCGTAGACGGCATTGTGCACCGGGTGGAAGAAGCCCTGGCAAAGGAGTTGGAGCGCAAAAAGAAGCATTCCATTGAGGTGGTGGTTGACAGGTTGGTTATGGAGAAAGGGCTCGACAAACCCCGGCTTACTGACTCCTTGGAAACCGCTCTCAAGTTGGGAAAAGGCATGGTTATTATTTCCCACGACAACAAGGATACGTTGTATTCCGAACATTTCGCGTGCGAAGATTGCGGCATTTCGCTTCCCAGCATTGAGCCGCGGCTGTTTTCTTTCAACTCGCCCTTTGGCGCGTGCCCTTCATGCCAAGGTTTGGGGGAAAAGCTCGAGGTTGATCCAAAACTCGTCATTCCCAACCCCCGTCTTTCAATTGCTGAAGGCGCCATTTTTCCCTGGGCCCATGCTTCCCACAAGATAGGAAGGCAGGGATTCTTTTGGTGGAAGCTGGAAGAGATCGCGAAAGAGAGGAAATTCTCTTTGAGCGCGCCGGTGGAGAATCTCAAAAAAGAAGTCATTGACTTGGTTCTCAAAGGAGACGGAGAGTTTGAAGGAGTCATTCCGTGGCTTGAGCGGAGATACCACGAAACAGAAAGTGATTACGCGAGAGATGAGATCGAGCAGTATATGGTGGAGCGGCTGTGCGAAGTATGTAAGGGGAAGCGCCTGAAGCCCGAAGTCCTTTCAGTCACCATTGAAGGAAAAAGCATTGATGACACGGTAAGTCTTCAGCTGAACTACGCAAAAGAGTTTTTCCAGAAACTTACGTTGTCAGCGAGCCATGAGAAAATAGCGCGGCCGATCATTAAGGAGGTGCAGAATCGTTTGCAGTTCTTGATCGATGTTGGGTTGGAGTATTTAACGTTGAGCAGAAAAGCAGGAACCTTGTCTGGAGGAGAGGAACAGCGCATACGCCTGGCTACGCAAATAGGTTCAAAGCTCACTGGAGTGTTATACATATTAGACGAACCCTCTGTGGGTCTTCACGCAAGAGACCAGGGTAGGCTTATTAAGACATTGGTGCAGCTGCGCGACCTGGGAAACACCATTGTTGTGGTGGAGCACGACAGCCAAACCATTCAGAGTTCTGATTGGATAGTAGACATTGGCCCTGGCGCGGGAAAGCACGGCGGCAAGGTGATTTTCACCGGCACTCCAAAGCAGGTATTGAAGGCAGACACCTTAACAGGAGAATATCTCTCTGGGAGAAAAAAGGTGAGGATACCAGGCAGCGAGTCTGCAAAAGCCAAGCACCAGATTATTATAAAGGGTGCGAAAGCGCACAACCTAAAGAATATTGACGTTAAGGTCCCTTTGGGAAAGTTCGTGTGCGTGACCGGAGTTTCAGGTTCTGGAAAAAGCACCTTGGTGAATGACATTCTGGCCCGCGCCTTGATGAAGAAGTTCTACAACTCCAAAGAAGAGCCGGGAGAGCACAAAGAAATTACCGGAACCGATTACCTGGATAAAGTGGTTATTGTTGATCAGTCACCCATTGGCAGAACTCCGAGGTCCAACCCCGCAACCTACACAGGCGCCTTTTCATACATCAGAGATCTTTTTGCCAAAACAAAAGAAGCCCGCATCAGGGGATACCAGGAAGGCAGGTTTTCGTTCAACGTCAAAGGTGGAAGGTGCGAGGCGTGCGAAGGCCAGGGGTTGAGGAAAATCGAGATGTACTTTTTGCCTGACGTTTACGTTGAGTGCGAAGAGTGCAAGGGCACAAGATACATGGCAGAAGTCCTGGAGATTTTATACAAGGAAAAGAACATTGCCGAGGTGCTGAATATGACGGTGGAAGAGGCAATGGAGTTTTTCAGGAACATTCCTGCCTTATTCAATAGATTGAGAACGCTTACCGACGTTGGCTTGGGATACGTTGAACTGGGCCAGCCAGCTCCTTCTTTGTCAGGAGGAGAAGCCCAGCGCGTGAAGCTCGCCACAGAGCTTGCGAAGAAAGCAACAGGCAGAACGATGTACATATTAGACGAGCCTACCACTGGTCTGCATTTTGACGACGTTCGAAAGCTTTTGGAAGTATTGCGCGAACTCGTGAACAAAGGGAACGGGGTGCTTGTGATAGAGCACAACGCAGACGTGATTCGCAATTCAGACTGGGTTATTGATCTCGGTCCTGAAGGAGGGGACAAAGGAGGAGAAATAGTGGCAGAAGGCACTCCCGCGGAAATCCAGAAAGCAAAGCGCAGCTACACCGGCCAGTACTTGAGGAAATAAGCGTTAGACGTTCGGCGTCTAACACCTCACTCGTCGAGGAGTAGGTTTTGCACTGGCGATTGATTTTTAAGTTTAAGTTTCGCAGTGCTTGTTTCAACAAAATTTTTATACGATTTCGGTTCAGCAAATTGGTTGAGAAAAATCCCTGGCTGAAGAAGTGCTCCCCAGCGATTTTTTTCAGCGCAGTCTTGATAGCTTGACCATGGATACGCCAACTCTTTACCAACCCATTCTTTTATACCTCTGGGATTCCGATGTATGTAGGCAGAAAGATATACAAGTTGCTCGTCGGTTTCTACTGGTACAACTCGGAACGGTCCCTGAAAAAGATGTCCACTTCGTTTATATTTCGTGTTGAAATACTTTGCGTAGCTGTTTTGAATGCGCTGCAAATAAGCAGAAACCCTTCCTGTTTGTTTCTCTTGCACTAAAAGATGAAAGTGATTGGGCATGATAGCAAAAGCGTTAAGTCCGATCTTGCGGTGAGCATGTATTTCTTCGATAGTCGTTGTAGAAATGTTAAACACCGAGTGTCTAACAAAATATGAGGCTTGCCTGCCCATATTAAAAAATGGAATTGTTGCTTGGCAGAACAGAATCGAAAATAAGAAACGCGCGTAGTCGATGGGTTTAAAGAAAATTTTCTGCTCATCGCTGCTACGGTTACAAATATGATAGTAATCGTTTAGTTCAAATTGTAATTTTCTCATTGGTTTACATTGTATCCTGTTAAACACTCGGTGTCTAACAAGGGGCCGGCCAAAGGAGGAGGGATCGTGGCTCAGGGAACTCCGAATGATATTGCGGGGAATGCAAAATCCTATACCGGAATATTCCTGAGAAAAGAAAAAAGCAGAGCCTAAACTCTGCCGCTGTCGGCCCCCATTGGGATAACTATCTCCTGGGCTTTCTGAACGCAGGTGGGACATGACAGTGTTGCGCTTTGGCCCACGATGAGTTCTCCGACAGGAGAATCGCATCCTGTTTTAAATATCCCCTCATCCATATGTTGACCGAAGTGGATGAGGCCATCCTGCGTTTTGAACGCGCGCATGGACCTCTCTGGTATCCACCGTACGATTACCTTCATGGTCGTTGGGTCCTCCTCTTTCAGGGGGGGGTGTGGGTTGCTACTCAGAATGTATCATTCCTGGCGCGTAGAGTCAAAGGGCTTGACATGGCTTGAAGGTTCGGTTAATACTATCTATGTAACAAATTAGCAGTTGCTTTACTTGACTGCTAATCAAGTAAAGCATCCCGAGCGTAGCGAGGGATTACAGTAATAACCAATCTAATCTAACTTTATGAAGATCACTCCTTTATCAGATCATATCCTGCTTGAGCCTATGAAGCAGGAAGAAAAGACAAAGTCTGGCATTTTGCTTCCAGAAAGCGTTGAGAAAGAAAAGCCAGAGCAGGGTAAGGTTATTGCGGTAGGCCCTGGAAAGAAAACCGAAGACGGCAAAATTATTCCCCTTGAGGTAAAGGTAGGGGATGTTGTGTTGTTCAAGAAGTATGGGCCCGATGAAATCAAGGTTGATTCAGCAGAAGGCGAAAAAGAATACCTCATTGCTTCTGAAGAAGATATTTTAGCGATTATTGAACAGTAAATATATGGCAAAACAAATATTGTACAGCGAGGACGCTCGAAAAAAACTCAAAGCAGGCGTAGATAAACTTGCAAACGCGGTAAAAGTAACCCTTGGCCCCAAAGGAAGGAACGTTGTGTTAGACGAGGGCTTTGGCTCTCCTACTATTACTAATGACGGTGTTTCCATCGCGAAGAAGATTGAACTCGAGGATAAGATAGAGAACATTGGAGCTGAAATAGTGAAAGAGATAGCTTCCAAGGCAAATGACATGGCAGGTGACGGAACCACTACAGCAACGGTTCTGGGCCAAGCCATTATTGCTGAAGGTTTGAAGAATGTTACCGCAGGAGCCAATCCTTTGGCTTTGCGCAGAGGCATTGAAAAAGCAAAAGAAGCTGTGATCGCTTCTTTGAAAGCAATGTCAAAGCCGGTTTCCACCAAAGAGGAAAAGGCGCAGGTTGCAACCATTTCAGCCGAAGACGCTGAGTTGGGAAAGCTTATAGCAGAAGTGGTGGAAGAAGTCGGAAAAGACGGAGTGGTGACCGTAGAAGAATCCCAAACCTTGGCCATTGAGAAAGAGATCGTAAAAGGATTGCAGTTCGACAGGGGGTACATTTCTGCCTACATGATTACAAACGCCGAGCGCATGGAGGCAAGCATTGAAGACCCTTACATTTTAGTAACCGATAAAAAGATCTCTTCCATTCAAGAAGTCCTTCCTGCCTTGGAAGCAGTGGCTAAGGTAGGCAAGAAAGAGTTCGTTATCATCGCGGAAGACTTGGAAGGAGATGCTTTAGCAACATTGGTGGTGAACAAATTGAGAGGCATTTTGAACGTGCTTGCCATTAAAGCGCCCGGGTTTGGAGACCGCAAGAAAGAAATGCTTCAGGATATTGCCGTGGTAACCGGCGCCCAGGTTATTTCTGAAGAACTTGGCTTGAAGCTCGACAAGATCGAACTTTCGCAGCTGGGTTCCGCGAGAAAAGTTGTCGCAACCAAAGACAACACCATTATTGTGGAAGGCAAAGGCCAAAAAGAGGCAATAGACGCGAGGATCAGCCAGATTCGTTCTGCTTTGAAAGAGACCACGTCTGAATTTGATAAAGAAAAACTCCAGGAACGCTTGGCAAAGCTAGTTGGCGGAGTCGCGGTCATTAAAGTGGGAGCTACCACTGAAGTTGAACAGAAAGCAAAACAGCACAAAACAGAAGACGCCCTGAACGCCACTAAGGCTGCCATAGAAGAAGGCATTGTGCCTGGAGGAGGAGTTGCGCTGTTTCGCGCTTCCAAGGGATTGGAGCAACTCGAAGAGCAAACGCAAGACCCTGAAGAAAAGCTTGGAGTTCGCCTCTTGAGGAGAGCGCTCCAGGAGCCTATTCGCCAGATAGCCGAGAATGCCGGAAAAGACGGAGCTGTGATCGCTTCGGAAGTCAGCAAAGGAGAAGGAGGATTCGGCTACAACGCCGCAACCGATACATTTGAAGATTTGATTATTGCCGGAGTTGTTGACCCTACTAAGGTAGTCAGAGTTGCTTTGGAGAGCGCGGTATCTGCTGCCGCGATGCTTCTTACTACTGAAGCCATTGTGGCGGATATTCCTGAGAAAAATCCTGCCGTTGGCATGCCTCAAATGCCTTCCATGGGAGGAGAATACTAATACTGTGTCCTTGGCCCGACCAAGGAAATTCCTTGGTCGGGCCAAGGAGAAACTCCCCGCGAACGCGGGGAGTTTTGCTTTTTACATAAAGTATGGTATAAAAAAAGATATGACTGCTTTGCAGATTTTCATTGTAATTGTCGCGGTTTTTGCCTTTTGGGTTATTCTTACCTACAACCGCTTTGTTACTTTGCGCATGAGAACGCGTGAAGCGTTTTCAGACATTGATGTTCAGCTGAAGCGCCGCTATGACCTTATCCCCAACCTTGTTGAAACCGTGAAAGGATACGCCCAGCACGAGAGGGGCGTGTTTGAGAAGGTGACTGAAGCGAGAACGAAGGCAATGGGAGCGCAGGGCATGCATGAAAAAGCACAGGCAGAAAACATGCTTTCCCAAACTTTAAAATCTTTGTTCGCGGTCGCGGAAAACTATCCTGATTTGAAAGCTTCGGCGAACTTCCTGGAATTGCAGCGTGAGCTGCGTGACGCAGAAGACAAAATCCAGGCATCCCGCCGCTTTTACAACACCAATGTTATGGCTTTGAACTCCAAGGCAGAGAGTTTCCCGGCAAGTTTCGTCGCGAAACTATTTGGTTTCAAGGCGCAGGAGTTCTTTGAAATGGAGGAGGGAGAGCGCTCTGCTCCCAAAGTCAGCTTCTAAATGAATCCCGTACGAGATTGCACCTCTATACTTGAAAGTGGCATTATCCAACCACAAAGCAATATGAAAGATTCGGTGGTTTTATCAATAATTGACGGAAACGTTACGAAACGTTTCCTATCTCGTACGGGATGAACCTGTATACTTCCGCAGAGAGCAATACGCGCAAGACCTGGCTGTACCTGACAGGTTTTTTGGTTTTAGTGATTCTGTTGGGCTGGTTCTTGAGCGTGTACGCGGGTAATCCTTCCATTCTCTGGATAGCGGTTGTGATAAGCGTTGTGATGAGTTTTGGCTCGTACTGGTATTCAGACAAGGTGGTGCTGAGTCTTGCTCGAGCAAAGCCAGCCTCCAGGGAAGACTATATTGAACTCCATAGAATTGTTGAGAACTTGAGCATTACCGCGGGCCTTCCTGCTCCTCGGCTGTTCGTCATCCAAGACGCGCAGCCAAACGCGTTCGCCACAGGCAGGAATGCCAAGCACGGCGTGGTTGCGGTGACCACCGGGCTGCTTGAGCGCTTGGACAGAACGGAGTTAGAAGGAGTGCTTAGCCATGAACTCTCGCACATCGGCAATAAAGACATGCTCATTTCCGCAATCGTAGTGGTGCTCGTGGGGGTTTGGTTATAGCGGCAGACATCTTTTTTCGCATGACCTTGTGGGGCGGAGGAGATAGAGATAGGAGAGGAGGCCAGGCAATTCTGCTTGTCATTGGCTTAGTCTTGCTTGTTCTCGCTCCTGTTCTGGCAAAAATAATGCAGCTTGCTATTTCAAGGAAGCGCGAGTTCTTGGCAGATGCTTCGGGGGCCTTACTCACAAGGTATCCCGAAGGCCTGGCAAGCGCTTTGGAGAAAATAGCTTCGCATCCAACGCAATTGAAGAGCGCGAACGACGCCACCAGTCACCTGTACATCGCAAACCCTTTTCGGGGAAAAGAGGCAGGAGCGTGGATGCACAAACTCTTCATGACGCATCCGCCCATTGGTGATAGAATAAAGATACTAAGAGGAATGAAGTTATAACGAACCATGAAATGTCCTGTGTGCCAAACAAAGCGACTTGAGAAAGCAATTCTCGCGGGAACCGAGATTGACTACTGCCCGCAGTGCTACGGCTTGTGGTTTGAGGAAGATGAATTGCAGCAAGCAAAGGATGAAAAAGACCGGAGTTTGCGCTGGCTCGATATTGACCTATGGCAGGACGAAAAGAACTTCCGCATTGCAAAAGGAAAAAAGATGTGCCCGCAAGACAGGATTCCTTTGTATGAAGTGCAGTACGGAGATTCTGTGGTCGAGGTGGACCTCTGCAGCATATGCCACGGTACGTGGCTTGATAGGGGAGAGTTCAAAGACATTATTGCCTATCTGCAGGAGAAAGCGCAGCATGAGGTGCTGTACCATTACTTACGAACGGTTGCGAACGAAGGCTGGGAGATCTTCTCGGGGCCCGAGATGTTAAAAGAAGAGGTACTGGATTTCCTTGCGGTTTTGAAGGTTTTGCAGTATAAATTGGGTGCGCAGCATCCGTTGCTCACGAAGCTTATTCTGTCGCTGCCTAAGTAATTCTTGACAGGTTGTAATACAATTTGTTACAATCAAATCATGCGAACCATAGTCAACATATCCCTGCCGAGTGAACTCGACAAGTCCGTAAAGCGTTTAATGAAGAAGGGTAAGTACGCGACGAAGAGCGAGTTTTTGCGCGGGCTTATTCGCGAAAAAATCGCCGAGGAAGATTTATACGCGCGTATTCAAAAAAGTGAGGCAGAATTTCGGGCGGGGAAAGGAAAGGTGTTGCGATCGCTGGCCGATCTGGATTAATTTGGAATGAAGATTTTATATTCTCCCCAGTTCGCGCGAGATTACCGCAAGTTGCCGTATGAAATTAAAGAAAAAGCAAAAGAAAGGGAGAAGATCTTTATAGAGAATCCTTTTGATCAGCGGCTCAAAACTCATAGACTACATGGAAGATTTAGAGAGTTTTGGGCCTTTTCAGTTGATTATCGGTTTCGGATCATCTTTAGGTTCCTGGGAGAAAAGGAGGTAAGATTTTACGCAGTAGACGATCATTCGGTGTATAAAAGGTTTTAGGGAGGAGTCGCATAGTGGCCGAGTGCGATTGCTTGGAAAGCAATTATGCCCGTAAGGGCATCGCGAGTTCGAATCTCGCCTCCTCCGCATTTAGTAATCCCACTCGGCGAACTCGGGGTTTACAAGGCGAGGGCCTTGGGGAACAACGTTGATAGCTGCAATATCCTCTTTGCTAAGGACGAGCTCTGGTGCTTTGAAGTTTGATTCAATTTCTTCTTGCTTGTCGCTCTTGGGAATCGCGATAATGCCGCGGCTCAACAGCCAGGCAAGAATAACTTGCGCGGGGTTTGCGCTATGCTTTCGCGCTATTTCTTGAATAACAGGAAGAGCAATGTCTTGGCCTCTTCCAAGCGGAGAATAGGCAGTAACAGCAATTCTTTTTTCATCGCAGAATGCTTTCATTTCTTCCTGCTTGAATGAGGGATGAACCTCAATTTGGTTGTTGGTGATTTCTATGCCTGTTTTCAACGCATCTTCCAAATGGTGCTTGGTGAAGTTTGAAACTCCCATAGCTTTTATCTTTCCTGTTTCTTTGAGTTTATTCATTGCTTCCAGGGTTTCTCCAATGGGAATATCCTTATTGGGCCAGTGGATGAGAAGGAGGTCAATGTAGTCTATCTGGAGTTTTTGCAAAAAGCGCTCACAGCTTGCAGGGACCACGTCTTTTGCAAGGTCTGTCCTCCAGATTTTCGTGGTAATAAAAATATCTTCTCGCGGAACGCCGCTTTGCTTAATTCCTTGCGCTACTTCTCCGTGATTTCCGTACTTATCCGCTGTATCTATGTGGCGGTACCCTGTTTGCAGGGCGAGCCGCACGCTTTTGACGCAGTCTTCCCCGGTTAACTGCCACGTGCCGAATCCGAGCATGGGAATAGATGCCGTGGCGTTGAGTTGTATTGTTTTCATGCGTTTATTATAATTGAGGTATATGAATAAATCTACTACGTACATTATTGCGGGTGCCGTGGTTCTCGCGCTCGTGGTTGGGGGAGCATACTACTTCCAGCAGCAAAACCAAGGGGAACCTTCGCAAGGGAATGAGGCTGCAGAGCAGAACCAGCAGCAAGAAGAAAACCCGAGCCCCGGCTTGATAGCAAGCGCTGTTGTTTTGTATACCGACAGCGGGTTTGTGCCGCAGATCTTTATCGTGCAGCTAGGAGAAACAGTCACCTTTGTGAATGGAAGCACGAGTCCCATGTGGCCCGCGACCGCCGTTCACCCCACGCACCAGGTGTATCCCGGGTCTGATATCAACAAATGCAACACCGCAGAAGAGAAAAATATCTTTGACGCGTGCGGAGGTATTGAACCCAACCAGGAGTGGTCATTTACCTTTGAAGAAAAGGGTTCTTGGGGATACCACGACCATCTCAACCCGAGTAGAAGAGGAACTATTGTAGTGGAGTAGAAGCTCATGCAGAACCCCGCAACTCTTCTTTTGAGAATTGGTTTGGCGTTCGTGTTCTTCTACGCCGCTGTTTCCTCGTTTTTCGAACCTTTGAACTGGATAGGGTTTTTCCCGCAGTTCCTGCGCGGCTTGATTCCCCAGAACCTGTTGCTTTCTGGATTCTCCCTTTTTGAGGTTGGAATGGGGCTGTGGCTCCTTTCAGGGAAAAAGGCATTTGCCGCGGCCTTTATTTCCGCGGTTTCTTTATTGGGCATCGTGTTGTTCAACCTTGGTTCTTTGGATATCATGTTCAGAGATATTGGGCTGTTCTTCGCGGCCCTTGCGCTCCTCTTCTTGAGCAGGTAATATTCACCATTATGGTGGGTTCTCCTGTGGAGGAAATTAAGAACCGGCTGGATATCACGGATGTGTTGGGGCAGTACTTGAAACTGCAGAAAGCCGGAGCGAACATGAGGGCGTTGTGTCCTTTTCATTCTGAAAAGACCCCCTCGTTTTTTGTTTCTCCAGGGCGCCAGGTGTGGAGGTGTTTTGGGTGCGGCGAGCATGGCGACATCTTTAGTTTTGTGATGAAAATCGACGGGGTTGAGTTCGGAGACGCGCTGCGCGCCCTTGCCCAGAAAGCGGGCATAGAACTCAAGCGCCAGAGTCCGTTCTTTGAGCGCATGCAAACCGAGCGAAAGCAGCTTTCAGAAGTTGTTGAATGGGCGGCCAGGTTTTTTGAGAAGCAGTTGGCAGAGTCAAAAACCGGGGAAGCTGTGCGTCAGTATTTGTTAGAAAGGGGTTTGACAGAAGAGAGTATTGCGAAATGGCGCCTGGGATACGCTCCTGAATCTGCCCGTTCCTTGCTGGATTTTTTGAAAACAAAGGGGTTCAGGGAAGACCAGGCAAGCAGAGCAGGGTTGCGCGTTTTGGTGGAGGGCCAGCCGTTTGACCGTTTCCGCTCGCGCGTCATGTTTCCCATTCAAGACCAGAACTCGCAGGTGATTGGGTTCGGGGGAAGGATTTTCGGCGAAAAGGCAAAAGACAAAACCATTGCGAAGTATTTGAACACCGCTAATACCCCGCTGTATGACAAGAGCAGAGTGCTCTACGGATTAGACAAGGCAAAGCTGGAAATAAGGAAGCAAGACCACGCGGTTTTGGTCGAAGGATACGTAGACGCCATTCTCGCCTCTCAAGCGGGAAGCGAAAACGTAGTCGCGGTTTCTGGGACCGCGCTCACAGTTTTCCATTTAAAAATATTGAAGCGCTACTCTCCGAACCTGTTCCTTTCGTTCGACATGGACCTGGGAGGAGACGTCGCGACCAGGAGAGGCATTGATTTAGCCATTGGAGAGGGATTCTCGGTAAAAGTAGTGAGCATGCCAGACGGAAAAGATCCCGCAGACGTGGTGGCAAAAAACCCCGAGCTTTGGAAAAAGGCCCTTGAGGGAGTGAAATCCATTTTTGACTTCTCCTTCGATACTGCTTTGGCAAAGTTTGATAAAACAAAGCCAGAAGGAAAGAAAGCCATTGCCTCCTCGTTCCTTCCTTTGGTAAAACGCATACCCAACCGCATTGAGCAATCCCACTGGATCTCGAGATTAGCTGACGAGCTGGAGGTAAAAGAAGAAGACGTGGCTGAAGAGTTGAAACGCCTTCCAGAAGAAGCAGCGGTTCCGGTGCTGGGAGATGACTCGCCTTTGGCTCGGGCAGAGCAAAAACCAAGGAAAAAGCTTTTGGAAGAACGCGCTTTGGTGCTTTTGTTCCGCAAGCCCTCGCTGTTGGAAGAGTTAAAAGATGCAGATATTCTTCTTTTTTCCATTCCTTTGCAGGAGGTTTTGGAAGGCATGAAGAAAAACCCGCAGCTTGACTTCAAAACATTCGAAACTCTGTTTCCCCAGGAGACGACGGAGTCGTTAAAATACGTTGCGTTGAGAGCGGAAGTGGAGTCATGGGAGAAAGAGGAGGATGAAGAGGAACAAGCCCTGGAGTTCAAAGGGTGCTTATCCGAACTCCAAAAGCTTGACTTAAAAGAAAAACTTGATACAATTGCAAAAGAAATAAAACGGGCAGAAGAGCTCCATGATGACAAGAAAGTGAAGACGCTCATGGAGGAATTCCAGATGCTGAGCAGGAACTTCCACCTTTCTCACTGATACATGCCAAAAAAGCAGAAGACGAGGCCAGCTCCGAAAAAACCCACTCCCAAGGCAAAAACTCAAAAACGCCGCGCCCTCAACAAAACCGCTGGGCGCAAAAAGGGGAGAGTTACACGAGTTCCAAAGCCATTCATTCCAGCAGAAGCGCTCCAATCCTTCCTTGAGAAGGCAAAAGCGCGGGGTTTTGTTACGTTTCCCGAGATTCTCTACCAATTCCCCGGAATCGAGCGCAAGGTTTTTGATTTGGAAAACCTGTACTCCGTGCTGGAAAAAGAAGGCGTGCAGGTGCAGGAAGCGCGAGAATACTTGACGCCGCCCGAACCCGAAGACAAAAAGAAGCTTCAAGTAGAGCAAGAAGCTCCTTTAGACCCGGTGCAGATGTACTTGAAGGAAATAGGGCGCATTCCGTTCATTACGGCGGACATGGAAAAAGAGCTTTCAAAGAGAATTGAGCAAGGGGACCTTGAAGCAAAGAAGCAGTTGGCGCGGGCCAACCTGCGTCTTGTGGTTTCCATTGCAAAAAAGTACGTGGGCCGCTCTCCGAATCTCACATTACTTGACCTCATTCAGGAAGGAAACCTTGGTTTGTTCCGCGCTGTTGAGAAGTTTGACTGGAGGCGGGGATACAAGTTCTCAACCTATGCCACCTGGTGGATCCGCCAGGCCATAACCCGCGCCATTGCGGATCAAGCAAGAACAATTCGCATTCCGGTTCACATGATAGAAACCATTTCAAAGTATACCCAGGTGAAAAGGAGATTGCTCCAGGATTTGGGACGGGAACCGCTTCCTGAAGAGATAGCAGCTGAAATGGGTTTGGAAGTGAGTAAAATAAGGCAAATAGAAAGAATATCCCAAGAAACCGTGTCTTTGGAAACTCCTGTGGGAGAAGACGAGGAAGACAGCGTGCTTGCTGAATTCGTGGAAGATGAAAAGGTTCCTCCTCCTTCTGTTGAAGCTGCAAGAAATCTTTTGAAAGAACGCTTGAAGAATATCATGGCAGACCTGGCTCCACGAGAGCAGAAGATTTTGGATATGAGGTTTGGATTGGCAGACGGAGTCACCCACACCTTAGAAGAAGTGGGAAAGGAATTCGGAGTTACTCGCGAGCGCATCCGCCAAATTGAAGCCAAAGCTCTGGAAAAAATCCGCGACCACCGCAACCTCAAAACCTTGAAGGGATACTAAGCAGAGGGGGAACCTAAGTAGAGGTCGAACCTCGACTAGGCATTACGTTGTAGAGGTTTGACCTCAACCCATAAAACTAGGCCGGGCCAAGTTATTCACAACTTGGTCGGGCCAAGTTAGAAATCATGAGGGATTTTTTTACCACCACCATATTCTGGCTTCACTTCTTCGTAGTGGCATTTTGGATTGGCTTACTGTTTGTTCCTGAATTTTTGCTTCCAGGAAAAACTGCTTTCCATTTTTACTTTACTGTTGGCCTTGTGGGCCACCAGTTCCTGTGGGGAGCTGCCATATATCCTTGGACAAAGAAGTACCGTATGGTGTGCATTTTGACCACGTTCATGCAGCTTTTGCGAGGACACCCCTTGAGCACGGTGGATAACTACGGCCATAGCTGGACCAAAGAGTTCATCAAGCGCTTGGGCTGGGGCATCCCCGAACGGGGAGCCACAGTCCTCACCCTTGCCAT
>Ga0209542_10002216_pt1 | contig 43990 bp, 50 predicted proteins | sample RifCSPhighO2_01_FD_184028 | JGI IMG/M metagenome (GOLD analysis project Ga0209542, IMG submission 184028) | Soil microbial communities from Rifle, Colorado - Rifle CSP2_plank highO2_0.1 (SPAdes) (version 2) | ecosystem: Environmental > Terrestrial > Deep subsurface > Rock core/Sediment ...
TTTAATAAATGATTTTTATCTTTGTCTACCGTAATATTTATCCTTTGTTTTGTTGTAGGCATATTTTTATATTAAATTCTCAACAATTTAAGTGTATCAAAAGTGTATCACTTGTCAATTTGACAAAACGGGGCATTTGGGTGTATAATCTAGGGTAGAGTGCAGGGGGGTCTAAAAACCCAAATCAAACCTTGCATTTCTTTGAGAAAGGACAGCCCATCATGGGAACGACCTCTTTCAGCCAGGGTCAATTGACCCAGCTTTCCAACAACATTGGCATCGCAGTTGCTACTGCTCTGCCGAATGTGGCCAAAGACCTTGACCCCAAAATCACACTTCGTGCTTTGGATGGTCGAGGTGAAATCTTTGCTGGACATATGGAAGAGGCTCTCAAACAAGCTCTCAACCGCATGTTCATGCTCGGTAACAACGGCTCGGTTGCTGTGAAGCTCACCGAACGCCACGACCCGGACTCCTTCTACCAGACCCGCTCTGGCCTCTGGGTGTACGACGGCTTCCGCAATCTGGTTGTCGCGAAAGCTCAACCGACCGAGGCGGGGACAGTCTTTAAGTTGGACCATGCTCTGCTCACGCAGAATATGACCGACGAGAAGATTGAAGGATCGCTGCCCAAAAATCATCTTTTCGATGAGAGCGTTCTTTGCGCTATCATTGCCCAGATGATCGCGGAGCAGCCTAACGGAAAGGAAGGTAAACTGTTGAACAACGGTTATGCCAACCTCTTCTACACCAGCTCCTGCGTCGTCTACGTCTACTGGCGCGCCGTCTACCGTAAGTGGTACGTCCGCACTTGGAGGCGTGGCGACAACGGGTGGGATGCTGGTCGTCGGGTGTTCTCTCCCGCAACTGGAACTTAGTTCCTCTGCTCTGTAGCGGGCTTTGACCCTCGGACTCTTTGACACTTCGTCACTGAGCCCGGGGGTCTTTTGATATACTGCGATTTGGTATAATAATTGTGAAATTTCTCATAGCACTTCGGCTATGGCTTGAGTGCAGGAATTTTGGGAGAAGGAGTGTCAGAATTCTTTTGGCTACGGCTTACAGAAGCGTGCATTCTTTTCTTTCTATAAAAAACTTTAATCAGTTGGTATTCAAAATTGGTGGACTTTTATGTCCCAAATAATATTCAACTCCGAGAGCAATCAAGGGGTGGTGGTGCAGAGGATTTTGGATACGAGAGAGCTCCTGCGTCGTCTACGTCAACTGGAACGCCGACAACCGTAAGTGGAACGTCAACACTTGGAAGCGTGACGACAACGAGTGGAATGCTGGTAATCAGGTGTTCTCTCCCGAAACTGTTTGGTTTCTCCCGTCATTTGTTTGGCGGGAGTTTTGTTTCTAAACCTTTTTTCCAGCCGCCAAGCATCCGACCAATCTCACCAAGTTTCAAAGTGAGTTCAGAATATTTTTCGGTTGGTAAGAGTTTGCTTTCCCATGCAAGTTGTATAAAAAATTTGAGTACATCCATTCTTGAAATTGTCTTTGCAATACTCACAATTTTTGGTTCAAGTGGCAGGTATGCGGATTGAAATGTAAGCTCAAGAACGGCAAGAAAGTTTTGTTCTATTTTGTTTCCAATCCCCAACCTTTCAACTTTTGGTAAATTCCTATGCAGAGCAAGCCAAAACATATAGCATTCTTTTTCTTTGAGGATTACTTCTGGTAATCCTCGGGGGGGGGGTAGAATGGATATTCATATGAAAAATAAAATTATTATAAGCTATCAAGATACCATATCTCCCAAAAATCTCTATGAGACATGGCAAGAGTTCTTGCCCGGAAAGAAAGGTAAAGAAGATGTATCGGAGTTTGCTCTCAATCTTTCAAATAATATTTTCAATTTACATTATGACTTGAAAGACAAAACATACCAACATTCAAACTACGAAGCCTTCAACATCTCCGACCCCAAACCTCGCAATATTCACAAGGCAAGTGTCCGAGACAGACTCCTGCATCATGCGATATACCGAATACTCTACCCATTCTTCGACAAGACATTTATCTCTGACTCATACTCTTGCCGATTGAACAAAGGCACTCACCGAGCATTAAACAGATTTAGAGACTTTGGCCGAAAAGTATCTAAGAACCATACTAAGACATGTTGGGTGCTCAAATGTGATATACGTAAGTTCTTCGCTTCTGTCGATCAAACCATTCTTCTTAATATTTTAAAAAAGCACTTTACTGACACAGACATACTCTGGCTCCTAGAAAGAATTATCACTAGCTTCTATTCTACCAAAGAAGGAGTTGGTCTCCCTCTCGGCAATCTCACCTCTCAACTCCTAGTCAATATCTACATGAATGAGTTTGACCAATGGATGAAGCATCAGATGAGAGTGAAATACTACATTCGGTATGCAGATGACTTTGTTATATTAAGCCAAGACAAAGATTACCTACTAGAACTGACACCTAAGATCGCAGACTTTCTAGAAGAAAACCTAAAACTGCAACTGCATCCAAACAAAGTGTTTATAAAGACTTTCAGTTCGGGAGTTGATTTTTTGGGTTGGGTACACTTTTCAAAACATAGGGTATTGAGGACAGCTACAAAGAGAAGAGTACCCAATGCTTTAAAAGAAAGTGAAAATGTAAATTCACTTATTTCTTATGCGGGATTACTGAAACATGGCAATCAGTTTCAATTGAAGGAGAGATTAGAAGAGAAGATAGAGCTACTTTTAGAAAAGTGATCATTTTAAAATTTTTCGCAGTTCTTCGCGGACTACCGTAGCGTCATCCCATTCTTGTTTGCTACCGTTTGGTCCCATAATATATGGGTCAGTGCCTTTACCAGTAATCAAAACAGCTTCTCCAGATTTAGCGCGAGAAATGGCGGTATGAATAGCGGTGCGTCTGTCCATGATTATTTCAACCGGCTTCTTTTTTATACCAACTTTCATTTCTTCCAAAATTTTCCTCGGGTCCTCGTCATAGGGATCCTCATTGGTTAGGATTATCTGATCGCAATATTTATCAGCGATCTTACCCATCTCCGGCCGCTTCCAAGTGTCCCGACCGCCGCCAGTGTTGCCAAGTACACATATTTTTTTATGTTCCTTATATGCCTCATAAATAGCTTTGAGAGAGTCTGGAGTATGAGCATAATCTACTATCACATCAAAATCTTGCCCTGCTTCTATTTTCTCCATTCTGCCTCTGATCACTTCTAAACTCTCTATACCTTTTTTTATTACTTCATCTCCAATTTTAAAATGTTTAGCACAAGCTATCGCTCCAAGAGCATTTGATACATTAAATATGCCACCCAACTTCATGTGTATGACAGTCTTCTCAATCTGAAAAGAGCTCCCTTTGTCGCTAGACTCAATATTGAAAGCATCTTTGAGAGAGTATGGGATTTTGTTCTTTATATTAAGAGCCAAAAACTTCTCCGCTTCTTTATCATCTGTATTTGCGATGATCGTTGAGCCAGAAGGGAATGTCTCTGAGAAAAGTCTGGTTGAGCTCTGCAAAGGCGACCCGAGGACTTTTGGAAGAGATTTTCCCTTATGGCTTTGAAGTTCTTTCGCTATACTAAGTTTTGCTTCCACATATTTTTCATAAGAACCATGCGACTCGATGTGTTCTGGAGCCAAGTTTGTAAATATAAGTGCGTCCAGTTTTATAAATTTGTGGCGGTATTGTTTTGCTCCTTCGCTCGTAAGCTCCAATATTGCAACGCTACAGCCAGCATTTACAGCATCACGCAAAAACTTTTGCATGAAAAATCTGCCCGGCATACTCATTTTGAATAGATTTCTTTTTTCGTCATCTCCAATTTTGAAACGCAACGTATTTTGGAGAGCTGTCTTCTCTCCGCTTGCTTCAAATATGGCGTTTACTATTTCTGTAGTGGTACTTTTGCCTTTGGTACCGGTCACCCCTATCACCAAAAGCTTGCGAGAAGGGAAGCGGTAAATCACTGCTCCAGCTAAAGCTAGAAGGTAGTGATATACCGGTTGAAAAAACTCAAAAACAGATTTCGGTATTATTTTTTTAACCATCCCAACCATGACCGAATATTATCCGATTTCCAAAAATAACGCTAATTTTAGTTAAAATTTTTGTTAAGCCACTTTGATTCTTGCACCACTTCTCCCAACAATTAGTTTGCCTGCTTTACCTAAGAATTTACTTGCTTCAAGTATTTCTACCAGTATTGGATTGTTCTTTTTCCCAAAATGTACAATAAAGTTACCCATTTCCTCAGCGTATTCTATAGGTTCGCTACTCTTTTCTAGCATAAGTACATCAGCTTCTGGTTCGTATGATATTTTTGTTTGTTTTGTCTTCATTTTTTATTTTATAAGCTTAGGATAAAAAGTTATTACTTTGATTATATCATATTTTCTACTGAAAACTACTCTTAAAACATACTTTCTACTAACCTGCTTTTGAGTGATCAACAGGGGATATCTAGAACGATCAGTGAATTCTGGATTTTTTAGTGTTCTTAAAACCTGATCTTTGGAGACTAAAAATCCATGTCTTCTTAAAACTTCAAATTTATCTTTTGCGTGCTTGGTAAATATGACCATATTATTTCCCCAAGTTTTTGAGGGCATACTTTATCTTCTGATTTGCCCCGACCAAGTCTTTAGGTAAATTCTTTATTGTTTCTTGAATGTCGCGCTCTCGGTAGCCGAGAGATTTGAGAGCATCAAACACATCTACATCTTCACCGGCCTTGTCGCCAACTTTCCTAGTTGAAACCAGTTTGCCACTCAAGTCGAGCACAATCTTCTCGGCTGTCTTTCTGCCGATACCGGATATTTTGGTGAGAGATGATGTATCTCCTGTTCCAACCGCCTCCTCAATAGCTTTAACCCCAGCCACTCCAAGTATAGCTAAGGCTGACCTTGGGCCAACTCCAGAGACGGTGATCAAAAGCTCAAAGACTCGGAGCTCTTCTTCGGTCTCAAAACCATAAAGCGAGATGTCGTTCTCTCTTACTGCAGTGTGGGTCCAAAAACTAGTTTCCATACCGGTTTTCAGTTTTTCTATAAGGCCTAGAGTGGAGTGGACGATAAGACCTAAACCAGCCACCTTCAGGACTACTCTGGAAGGCTTTAGATCGAATATTTTGCCCGTAATATGCCCAATCATGCCTATATGTTTGCATATTTTCAGCCTCTATGCTAATTTGAAAATATGCCTATAACAAGCTCAGCCAAGAAAGCATTGCGCTCTTCCAAAAGGAAGAGAGTTTTCAATTTGAAGAGAAAGGGTGAGATGAACAATACTATTAAAGAATACAAGAAGTTGGTTTTGGCCAAAAAAGAAGATGAAGCCAAAAAACTTCTTCCTAAACTCCAAAAATCAATAGACAAAGCAGTCAAAACTGGCCTGATCAAAAAAAACACCGCCGCCCGCAAAAAGAGCCGACTGATGAAGAAACTTTCAGTAGCAAGATAATTACTGCTTTCGTCGTTCAATGGATAGGACACTCCCCTGCGAAGGGAGAAATTTAGGTTCAATTCCTAACGAGAGCACAAAAATTAGCGAGCCAAGAGTTTATCAAACCATTTGTGGACTAGGGATTCTTCAAGGAATTCTTCTTCTAAGAATTCAAGGAGTGTTTCTCGGACATCATTCAAATCAACCTCTTCGTTTATAGGGATGGTGGTAAGAGGCAAGTAGGAGCTCACTGGGTGGAGGAGTATGCGAGCGCCGTGAGTGTGCTCATCTTCGATCCAAAAAGATCGGTAAGAAAGCCAAGGGTATAAGTGTCTACCGAAAATAATACCTCGAGGCACTATTTTTATTGGCACCACCTTTGTCTCTCTGTATGAGAGCATGCCTACAGTGAGGCCGGCGATGATTATAAAAACACCAAAAAGAAAATTGTGAAAATAAAACGCTAATACTGATGCGCCAACACATATTATGCCGAGTATCCAATACCAGTCATTACTCTTTTTATCAAAATGATGTTCAGGGCTTTGCCATTCCAAAATAGTTTCCATTTCTGTATAATTGTATCATATTAAAATAATTCAAATATGTATGGGGAAACAAATATTTAGAATCAATTTTGCGATTTTATTATTCGTCTTTGTTTTTACAGCAATTAGTGCTCATGCTTCTAACAACTTTTATACAAGCAGCAACTTTACAAGAATTTTGGAAAAGCTTTGTGCTGTCAAGATCAAAATTCACGAGAAGTATCCTCGCATCCCAGTGCCTCACATTTGTAAAACTAAAAGCCCGAAGCTGCCAACTCTAGAGCTTCTTGCTGAGCCGGCATCAATAACAGAAGGGGAGAGCGCTACTCTCTCTTGGGCTTCAGACCACACCCTCTCTTGCGAAGCTTCGGGCGGTTGGACGGGGGATAAGATTCTCTCTGGTGAAGAAGTGGTCTCTCCACTCGTTACCACTACTTACACTCTCACCTGTGATGGGGTGAACGAAGGTATAGAAAAAAGTGTGATAGTGGATGTGACGCCTCTTCCACCACCACCTCCTCCACCAGATCCAGAACCGGTTGATCCGAACAATGGGCATGTGGTAATAAATGAGATAGCTTGGATGGGAACTATCGTAGACAATACTGCGAACGCAAATGCTGAATGGATAGAACTGAGGAATCTAGGAAGTGTGCCAGTGGATATGTCTGGTTGGACGCTTGTGGCTACTGATGGCACACCAAATATCTCCCTTTCTTCATCTTGTACTAACACCGTAATACCTGCTTCTGGATTCTTTTTGTTGGTCAGAACTAACCCAACTATTTTGGGAAAGACAGCTGACTGTGTGTTTACGGGTGCTATGGGCAACACTGGAGAAGTACTTACTTTAAGCAACTCTGCGTCCACCACTATCGATAGTGTCAATGGCAATCCAAATTGGGAAATTGGTGGTGCACCTATGAAAGGTAATAACACTAGCAAAGAAACCGCTCAAAGATTGAACGATGGTACTTGGACCACACTTGCTCCGACCCCGGGGCAGTAGTTATTTCACCAAACTTCCAGGAGGGCAATCCATCTTAAGTAACGTAAAGAAATCTGCCGCACCTTCAGGTGTTCCGCCCGATGCCGCCATAATCATACCTTGGCTTGTGAGACCAATCATCTCTCTTGGCTCTAGATTTGTAACAAACGCGCAAGTTACCCCAACTAGCTCTTGTGGATCAGTAAAAAACTTTTTGATGCCAGAAAGTATTTGTCTCGGTTTTTCTTCAGCAAAATCAACCGCTAACTTCAAAAGTTTATCTGACCCCTCAATTGTCTCCACTGAAAGAATCTTGCCCGCTCTTATTTCCACCTTCTTAAAATCATCAATTGAGATCATATTACTTTAGAAATTGTATACTCATATACATACCGCCACTCACTGCGTCTCTTTTTCCAGTACTAAATACAAGTGGCTCACCGTCTTTCTCGTAAAGGTAATCCTGATAAAAACCTGGCTCCGTTGGTCCTACAATAAATTTCCAGCTGTTTTTGTTGAGTCTATCTTTCACTTCTTCTATCAATTGGTCTTCCTCTATACGTGCTTTATCCAAACCCTTTGGGCCTGAAAGTCCATCTGGCCCATTAAAGGTTTTGATCATTGTGGTGATGTTTCCTTTCGGGTACTTTGCTAGATGATTTGTATCAAAACTTATAACTCGCCATTCTGTAGAATTTTCAGAAATTTCCCAAGAAGCGAGGTCTGCAAACTCACTTAGGATTTTATTGACCGAGCCATATTTGTTATTACTTTTTAAATTATCTTTATATCTGATCCAATCAACTATGGAAATCGTCGCTGCTTCATAGCATGGAGGTGCAGAAGGGCAGATTGTCTGTCCGGTTTTAATAAATGGGACAAAACCAACAATCAAAATCAAGGCTATTACTATCAAAATCCAATATTTTTTCATAGGTACACTATTTTATTAATAAAATTACTGCGGACCGAAAGCGGAAGGGGCGAGACTCGAACTCGCAAGCCCTTGCGGGCGGCGGTTTTCAAGACCGCTGGAATACCATTATCCGACCCTTCCAACTAATTCTTTATAACGGGATTTATGTTTTGGATTACTTGTCCCAAATACATTAAAGTACTTTTCTATATCCTCGGCTCTCTCGATGGATACACGTCGTGCATTATGTCTCAAAAATGGTTTTAAATCAAATGAACATAAAATTTTGTAAATTGAGTTCAGTAATTTTTCTGAAGCACTTACAAAGTGGATTCGAGGATAATTATATACTTTGTCTTTGTATTTGTGGCGTTCTCCAAAAACAGAACCATCTGTGTCCATAATTCCTTTGATGCAGTTTATGGTCCAAGATTTTCTTGATAATATCCAGCTTGGTATATCCAATTCTTGCCTAATCTTATTACCAATTTTTAATCCATGTGCGTGTAAAAAATTAACCAACTCTGATCTTGAAATACACAATGATACAGCCTTCTGCTTCTTTCTAGTGCTTTTATTTGGGATAATGCCAAAAAGATATCTCATTAAATTAGATACATAAGGAACGTATTTTTTATCTGACTCTGAATTAAGGGTTACTGTTACTTGTCGTTTTGTTATTCCACCATCGCCGATCATAATACCGAAAAATTCTGCCAACTCAAGAGAATACTTCGATTTTTTAATTGGCAATTGTTTCAAAATTGGTTGTGCTTTAAATTTACCTTCTCTATTCCACCACTCCCGCCATTTTTTAAGACGGTAATTTTGGTTTCCTCCAACCTGGCCGTATTTTTTATAAACTAATTGACCACCAATGCGACCAGATTTTGATGCAAACCAATAACGATCTTTATATTGTGCTGATCGAGGGATTGATATTTTTACTGCTCTACATATGTTACGTATGACACTATAGTTCATTGAATATTTGCTACGTTTCCAGTCACGGATAGTTCTCTCAGAAACTTCACCAATTTTAGCAGTCTCTCTAACTGAAATTTTTTTGAGTATATTCTCGAATAAAACTCGCTGCACCTTCTTTGGTAAAAATACCCTTTTTTCATTAAACGACTTTAGCATACCTCCATTTTACCATATTATAAATGTAAACCCAGTATTTTTGGTTGATAACTAATTCTCCTGTATAATCGTTATCTATGAAGTATCTAGGCATAGACTATGGAGACAAGAGAGTGGGGGTGGCGGTCTCTGATGAGACGGGCAAGTTGGCTTTTCCATATGAGGTAATAACAAACTCGAAAGATCTTTTTGATGATTTAATTAAAATTATAGAGAAGGAGGGTATAGAGGGGGTAGTAGTAGGGGAGTCGCTGGATTCGGACGGTCGGCCAAATATAATACAAAAAGATATTGATGAATTTTGTGCAAACTTGAAAGCCAAATCAAATCTGCCTGTTATGCTGGAGCAAGAGTTCTGGACTTCAGTGCAAGCCAAGAGCATAACAGGGGAGAATAAAATGCACGATGCTTCGGCCGCGGCTATCATTCTTCAGTCTTTCCTTGATAGAGAAAAGGATATATAATTTGAGGCATGGTTCTTGAAACTATCGCTAAATATTTTCCACCTCCAAGTTTTTTGAAACCGACACACATCGGAATATCTTTTTCTGACTCCAATATCAAAGCTGTTTATTTTGATAGACTTTTTTCAAAACCTCGCATTGAAAGTATTGTCGTATCTCTAGAAAAAGGTGTTATCGTAGAAGGCCGTATTTCAAATGCAGAAAGTGTGGTCAAAGCTCTTTCAACGATAAGACAAAAGTTTGCTTCACCATTTGTATTTTTCACTATACCCGATGAGCTGACCTACGTATTTTCAGTTTCAATACCAGTCATATCACCCCACAACATTACAGAGAGCGTAGCCTTCAGTATAGAAGAAAATGTGCCGCTCCTACTTTCTGATACTATTTTTGATTTTAAACCGATCAAGATTGTCCAATCTAACTCTGAATATAAAGCGACAGTGGTAGTGGCTGCTTGTGTCAAGAAAGAAGTAGAGAAATTCGTAGATGTAATTCATAGGTCGGGTCTAGAGGTAGTTGGTTGTATACATGAGTCTCAAGCCATAGCGCTATCGGTAGTGCCGAAAGACTTCAAAGGTACAGTGCATGTAGTGCATGCTAGGAAGAATAGGATTGGTATCTATCTTTTGAAAGATAACGTCGTGCTGTTTTCAACTATAAGGTCAGTTTTGGAGGGAGATTATAAAAAGCAATTTCTTGATGAATATGAGAAGTTCTTAGAATATTGTTCTAAATATAACATCAGTGAAGAGATGCCAAAAGTATCTATCTTTGTCTGTGGCGATTTCGAGTATGGCAAAAGTGCTATAGAGTCTCTATTGGATTATAAAGGCTCTACTAAAGATGCTAAACTTTCAAATGTCTGGAGTAATGTACTGGAGATAGAAAGGGATACTCCGGAGATATCTTACGAAGACTCTTTGGCTTTGGCTGGACCAATCGGCGCTGTTTTAGCGAGTACTTTATAAATAAAATGAATCTTTTACCAGATACACAAAAAGAGAATTTGAAGAAAGGTTTGAAGCTCCGCTTTACTGTGGTGGCACTACTTCTACTTTCGGCAGCTTTTTTGGTCGGTCTCATTATGCTTCTACCTTCATATTTTTTGACTCTTGCTCATATATCTCAAAATGCAGTGGCTGAATCTAAAATTCAAGAAAACTCAAATGAAAATATTTTAAACTTACCACAAGAAGTAGATTCTAAACTGAAATTTTTTCAATCCAGTTTGAATGAAGAAAGATCGGTAGATGTTGTATCAAAAATAGTTTCTCTGCTTCCCGATAAAGTGAAGGTAGATTCTCTGTCTTTCGTAAGACACCAAGTATACAAAGGGGAAGCAGGGATGGTCATCACTATATCTGGGCTCTCTCTAGACAGGGATTCACTAGTTTCTTTTGGAAATGCTTTGAAGCAATCGACTTATTTTTCTTCAGTAGAGGTACCAGTTTCTAGCTTGACTAAAGAAAGAAATTTGCCTTTTTCTATAAACATTTTCATCAAAGACTAAAATGAACAACTGGGTTCCGAACAAAAAAATAATAAGATCTGCCGCTTTGATTGCAATGGTTTGTACAATTCTGTATTTTACCGGCTTGTTTGTTGTTATTAATAAAATAAATAAAATAGAAAATTCTTACAACGATATAGAATCTTCTATTTATAAGCAGGAACGAGTGTGGACTCTCAAAGCTTTGGCTGAAAACAATAAAGAAGATATAAAAACTCTCCGAGACTTTTTTATTCAAAAAGAAGATGAGGTCTATTTTATAGAAGCGATAGAGAGTATCGCTCGGAAGTCTGGAGTCTTGTTTGAGATCGCATCGATAAGTGAGAAGCCAAAAGAGGGGGACACCTTTGAACAAGATATCTTAGTGAAGATAGATGTAGAAGGTTCTTGGCTGAATATACTAAATCTCTTGGATATGCTTGAAAAGATGCCATTTGGAGTTTCTGTAGAAAATATAAATATCGATGCCAGTGCACCCAGCAAGTGGTCTGGCTTTATAGAGCTTATCTTATTTAAAGAAAAATGAAGTTTCCAAGTTTAAAGTTTATGAGAAATAGTGGACCCTCTTTGAAATCTTTGAGACCGAATATTTTTAATGTAAATTTGTTTTGGTTTGTGGGTTTGGGTTTGTTCATAGTGTTGTTCGTGGCTGCAGCTTTTGTAGGCAGCAAACTTTTCTTGTTTGAATATTTTGAGAGTTACAAAAATAATTCTAAAGAAACTTCCGAAGACATCATAAATACCGATAGACTAAAAAGCGCTATAGAAAAAAGAAATAGTGTTATAAACGAAAAAACACCTTTACCTCGCGATCCTTCGCTATAAATTTGTGCTCCCGCCAGGAATCGGACCTAGATCTAGAAATTAGAAGTTTCTTGTTCTATCCATTGAACTACGGGAGCTATTGTGCGCGGTGGAGGGCTCGAACCCCCGACATCGTCAGTGTAAATGACGCGCTCTACCAACTGAGCTAACCGCGCAAATTTTTGAGTAGACTTATAATATATACCACAAAAGTTCATTTTATGTAATATTTAAAGAATGGATCCAAAAATACTTTACGAAGATGAATATATTTTGGCACTGGATAAGCCAAGTGGGGTGACGGTGCATTCTGATGGCAGAAGTGGGGAGCCGACTTTAGTGGACTGGATAAATGAACATTATCCAGAGCTTGCTGAAGTAGGGGAGCCGCAGACTTTGCAAAACCTGCCTGCGCAGGCAGGTGGAGAGGTTATAACTCGCCCTGGCATTGTGCATCGGCTAGACCGAGACACTAGTGGTGTTATTTTGGTAGCTAAGACCAAAGAAAGTCACGCATTTCTAAAAGACCAGTTCAAAAATAGAAAAGTAGAAAAAATTTACCACTGCTTAGTGTGGGGCAATTTTTCTCCCGATAAAATGAATGGAATAATTGATAAACCAATTGGTAGAAGTACAAGTGATTTTAGAAGATGGTCGGCGGAGTTTGGGGCGAGGGGGGAACTAAGAGAAGCAGTGACGGAGTACCAGGTCATAGCCCAAAACAAAGAATTTGCATATCTTGAAATAAAACCAAAGACAGGCAGAACTCACCAAATCAGAGTCCACATGAAAGCTATCTCTCATCCAGTGGTTTGCGACAAACTATATTCCAATAAAGTCTGTGATCCAGAGGCTTGCCTTGGCTTTGACCACTTGGCTCTCCACGCGCTCTCTATTAAGCTAGAACTCCCAAACGGCACTCATATAAAAATAGAATCAACTTTGCCGGTGGAGTTTGAAGAAGCTTTGCTAAAACTAAAAAACACCTAACAATATAGTTGGTGTGCTATCCACATAGCAATTTGCATTATTTTATACAATTTGCTATATTGGTTTGAATATGCTTATATTCAAACGTATAATTGAGACTCGAATAAGAGAAAGTCTCTTCAAAAAAAGAGCAATCCTTATTTTTGGTCCTAGGCAAGCGGGTAAGACGACCCTCTCAAGAGAGATATTGAAAGGATTTGGGAACGAAGGGAGTTATTTTAATTGTGAACTAGTTTCAGTGAGAAAATATTTTGAAGTTGGCAATCCAGATTTATTGAAATCTATGGTGGGCGACAAAAAAATAGTAGTTTTTGATGAAGCCCAAACCATACAAAATATAGGGGCAATACTTAAAGTCTTTATCGATACATATCCTGATACTCAAATTATAGCCACTGGATCTTCTTCTTTTGACTTAGCAAATAAAATTAATGAACCTCTAACTGGCAGATCTTTTGAATTTGTTCTCTATCCTCTTTCTGTCTATGAAATAAAGGAGGCCAATGCGCTAGTAGGTAAGAAAGATTTACTTGAATTTATGAGACTTGGTACATATCCAGCTGTCGTTGTTGAAAAAAATATTGAAAAAAAGGAAGATATATTGAAAAATCTTGCTACCAACTATCTCTACAAAGATATATATACATTTGAATCAATCAAGAATCCGACAATTTTTGAAAATTTAATTAAACTACTCTCTTTTCAGATGGGCTCTTTGGTTTCGATCAATGAACTCTCTATAGAGTTGGGTGCCAGTAGACCAACTATAAACAAATACCTGAGACTTTTGGAGCAGTCTTATATAATAAAAATAATCCGTTCATTCTCAAATAATCCGAGGAAGGAAATCAAGAAGGCATTCAAAGTTTATTTTATAGATCTTGGAGTGAGGAATGCTGTTATAGACAATGTGTCTCTTGTCGAGAACAGAAATGATAAAGGTGCTATTTTTGAGAATTTCTTTATTATGGAAAGGATTAAAAATACTTCTGTTAAATCTTTTTCGCCAAATTTTATGTTTTGGAAAGATAGGGTTGGGAGAGAAGTAGACTTAGTAGAATATTTGAATGGAGAAGTTTTGGCGTATGAGTGTAAATGGAATGCAGATAGTGAGCATAACTTTAAAGAATTTTTGAAATTATATCCAAAGGCAAAGACTGAAGTGGTTTCTCCAGATAAAATGCTATAAAAAATGGAATCAGATAAATCAAAAGAGAATATAAAGTCAAAAATAGCCGAGCGTGAGGAGGAAATACTTAAGTTTTGGGAAGATAACAAGATTTTTGAGAAGTCTTTGGAGAAACCGGCTCCCAAGGGCAACTTTGTGTTTTATGAGGGGCCACCGACTGCAAATGGTAAGCCTGGTATACACCACTTAGAAGCTAGAGCCTTTAAGGACGCAATACCTCGCTACAAAACTATGCAAGGGTACTATGTGCGTCGCAAGGGTGGCTGGGATACTCATGGGCTCCCGGTTGAACTTCAAGTAGAAAAGCAACTAGGTCTAAAATCAAAAAAAGAAATAGAAGATTTTGGTGTGGCTGAATTCAATAAAAAATGTAAAGAGAGTGTTTGGGAGTATGTAGATCTTTGGGATAAATTTACAAAGAGGACTGGATATTGGGTAGATAGCGAGAATGCTTACGTCACATACAAGAATGAGTATATAGAGTCAGTTTGGAATGTAATAAAAAAAGTAAATGAAAAAGAACTACTCTACAAAGATTACAAAGTAGTGCCGTGGTGCCCTCGCTGTGGTACAGCACTTTCTTCTCATGAATTGGCTCAAGGATATGAAGATGTAAAAGATTTATCTGTGTATGTGAAATTTAAAATTGTTGGAGAAGAAAACACATATATTTTGGCATGGACCACAACCCCGTGGACACTTCCTGGGAATGTGGCTCTGGCTGTTGGAGAAAAAATAAATTATGTGAAAGTAAGGGTGGGAGAAGAGAATTTAATACTAGCAAAAGAGAAGCTATCTATACTCGATGTGGAGTCTAAGATGGTAGAAGAAATAAAAGGAAAAGATCTAGTTGGTCTTAGATATAAACCACTATTCGATATATCTGTAATAAAAGAATCAGAAAAAGCATACAAAGTTTATTTGGCAGATTTTGTAAATACTGAAGATGGAACGGGGATTGTGCATACTGCAGTGATGTATGGGCAAGATGATTTTGTGCTGGGGACAAAAATAGGACTTCCAAAATTTCACACAGTAGATGAGACAGGTCATTTTATGAAAGGCACTGGATTTTTAGAAGGAAAATTTGTGAAAGATGAAGAAACGACAGTGGATATAATAAAAGACTTAGCTCATCGAAATCTTTTATTTAAAAAAGAAAAATATGAACACTCATACCCACATTGCTGGCGATGTAAAACTCCGCTTATATATTATGCGCGGGATTCTTGGTATATAAGGATGTCAGAGCTTCGAGATAAGTTGGTTAAAGAAAATGAAGATATAAATTGGGAACCAGCTCACATAAAAGAGGGGAGATTTGGTGAATGGCTCCGTGAGATCAAAGATTGGGCTATTTCTCGTGAGCGATATTGGGGCACTCCTCTTCCTGTATGGCAAAACGAGAAAGGTGAGATTTTGGTGATAGGAAGTATTGATGAACTAAAACAAAAAACTAAAAAATCTGGCAACAAGTATTTTGTAATGCGACATGCCGAGTCAGAAAAGAATGTTAAGGGAGTAATGAATTCTGATTTGCAAAACGTCTATTCACTAACCGAGGAAGGGAAACATCAAGCTGAAACTTCAGCAAAAAGTTTAAAAAAAGAAAAGATAGATCTAGTTTTTTCTTCTCCGTTTGAAAGAGCTAAGCAGACTGCTGAAATAACAAAACAGACTTTGGAAATAAAAGAAGAAGTGGTTATTGATGAAAGGCTTTGGGAGTTGAAAACCGGACCGCTTTTTGAGGGCAAAGGCTATGAAGAGTACAGAGCTTCTTTTGAAGAGCCTGATATAAGGTTTTATGAGGCGCCTGAAGGAGGAGAAACTTTGCTCGAAGTAAATAAAAGAGTAGGAGAGTTTCTTTATGATTTGGAAAATAAATATAAAGGCAAAAATATTTTGATCGTTAGTCACCAAGCTCCGATCGTCGCTATGAGGGCGGTGGCAGAAGCCTTCAGTCTAGAAGGTACAATAAAAAAGGGAGAGTATAAAAATATTTTGCCTGATTTTGCTGAAGTTTCGAAACTCGATTTTGCTCCACTTCCTCATAACGAAAACTACGAGCTTGATTTGCATCGGCCGTATATAGATGAAGTGGAGTTGGTTGATGAAAAGGGGAATAGTCTCAAGCGTACTAAAGAAGTAATGGATGTGTGGCTGGACTCTGGGGTCATGCCATTTGCTCAAGACCATTATCCGTTCGATATAAAAGAAAAAGAATTGCAATATCCAGCAGATTATATTGCAGAAGCGATAGATCAGACTAGGGGTTGGTTCTACACTCTCCATGCTGTCGGAGTACTTATTGGCAAAGGCAAGGCCTATAAAAATGTCATTTGTTTAGGCCATATTTTGGATGAAAAAGGCAAAAAGATGTCCAAGTCTGTCGGTAATATTGTGGATCCTTGGCTCATGATCGATAAATATGGGGTAGATGCGCTACGCCTTTGGATGTACTCAGTAAATCAGCCTGGGGATTCTAAAAATTTTGACGAGAAAACTGTAGATGAATTAGTTAAAAAAGTATTTAATATGCTTAACAATGTAGTTTCGTTTTATGAACTCTATAGAGATAAGAGTCTAGAAGGTGCTAGTGATGTTAAATCTGAGAATGTTTTGGATCGCTGGATTCTAGAGAGGCTTTGCTGGCTTACTGGTTCTGTGCAGGTATGGATGGATGAATACAGACTGTTTATGCCGGTTAGAGAAATCAAACGCTTCGTAGATGATTTATCGACTTGGTACTTACGTCGTTCTAGGGAACGTATAAAAGAAGGAGATAAAGAAGCTAAACAAACTTTATATTTTGTTTTGAAAGACTTAGCGAAAATTATGGCTCCGTTCGCTCCGTTTATTGCAGATAGCATCTGGCTTGATCTTAGGATTGAGAATGATGTGGCAAGTGTCCATCTTGCCAACTGGCCGGAATTTAAGAAAGTAGAATCTAAATATATAGAGAAGATGGAGCAGGTTAGAAATATTGTTAGTTATGGTCTACAAATCAGACAAAAATCGGATATAAAAGTTCGTCAACCGCTACAGAGTTTCAAAATTAAAAGTACAGATTTGGAAAATGAATATCTAGAAATTATTAAAGATGAGTTAAATGTGAAAGAAGTAACAATAGACAATAATCTTGAGCTTGAGGGAGTGTTAGATCTTACTATCACTCCAGCGCTGCAAAAAGAAGGAAATGTCAGAGAACTTATAAGAGCAGTGCAAGATTTGAGAAAACAAAAAGGGTTGTCGCCTAGCGATAAAGTGGAGCTACTTGTTGAAACTGATGAGGCAGGCAAAGAGTTTGTAAACTCTGCATCGGAAGAAATAAAAAGGCCAACCAACGTCTCCCTAATTAAGTTTGAGGAGAACGATGGAGTGGAATTAAAAATTGAAAATAAAACTTGTATCATAAACATCATACAAAAGGAATAATATTATCTGGTAGAGATGACGGAGATGATAGCAAGAGACTCTCTATTTTCACTGAAAGTTTTGGACTCATTAGTGCTAGAGTCCAAGGAGCTAGAAACATTCATTCAAAATTAAGAGGTGGATCTCAGGATTTATCAATCGGTGAATTTTCTTTGGTACGAGGCAAAAGCGGGTGGAAACTAGTCAGTGCCAAATCTATAAAAAACATTTTTGAAATCTTCCGATACCATCCTGAAAAACTAAAAGTATCTGTAAATGTCTTAGGTCTTGTAAAAAAATTAGTAGCAGAAGAAGATCACAACTCTCTTTTTGTTATCGTCTCAAATTTCTTAGATTTCCTTGTGAACTCAGATGACGATTCTATACCACTTTCAGAATGTTTGGTGCTCTTGCGCATCTTACACTCCCTAGGATACATGAGGCATGACCCAGATTTTTCAATCCCCATATCTTCATTAGAAATAGAAACCAAAGACTTGGAAGCCCTTGCTCCTCGTCGCCTGAAGATGATAGAGCTAATCAATGAATCTCTAAAAGCAACCAATTTAACGTGATATAATACATAGGATGCATTATGGTGACGAAAAAAAGGAAAAGCTCCAAAAGCTTGAAAGGAAGCTATATTCTAGAAATACTCCTGACATAATTGATGCTGGCAGATCTGAATTGAAAGACGAAAAGGAAAATAGTAGGGAAACCATTGGAAGCGAAAGTGTGAATGAAAATGGCTGGCAAGATATAAAGAAAAATAATTTTGATGAATTAGCTGCCAAGATGTCTAGAGTAGCTCAAACAAAACACAGTGTTATAAAAAAGATATTTACCTTATCATTGGTCTTTTTTGCTCTAGCTTTAGGGGTGGCAGCTTTTGTGTTGTGGGGCGGTATGAACTCTGTATCTTCCAAAAATGTGGATATAAAGGTAGTTGGGCCTCTCTCGGTTGGTGGTGGGGAAGTATCTTCTCTGGATATAAATATCATAAATAACAATAATACAGATCTAGATTCAGCCTCTCTTTTGGTAGAATATCCAAAAGGTACAAGAAAAGAAAGTGATCTTGCAGAAGAGCTAGATAGAGAACGGTTTGATTTGGGTAAAATAAAGTCTGGTGAAAATTATAACCAAAATATAAAAGCAATATTTTTTGGTGAGAAAGATAATGTCAAACAAGTAAAGATTTCTTTGGAGTATAGAATAAAAAACTCAAGTGCGTTGTTTTATAAAGAAAAAGTTTATGAAATGTCCATAAGCTCGGCTCCGGTCATTATCACTCCAACCTATCCGAAAGAAGTCAACTCCAACCAAGATATATCTTTCAATATAGAAGTGGCCTCAAACTCCAAAGAAAATATGAGTAATCTTTTGGTAAATGTGGAATATCCGTTTGGCTTTAGCTTCAACCGTTCATCACCCAGTCCTTCTTTCAATAGCAATGTTTGGAAATTTTCCACTCTCAAGTCCGGAGAAAAGAAGACCATTATCGTAAGGGGTAATATTGTGGGTCAAGACAATGAAGAAAGAGTATTTAGGATAAATGTAGGTACTGCAAGCGGAGACGATGAGAGAGTTATCGGTGTGCCACTCGGTGAGCTCTTGGAGTCTATCTTAGTCAAAAAGCCTTTTATAGGTTTAGATGTTTCTGTAGATGGTAAGACGGGAGATGTGGCGGTCTTGGGTGGTCGAGAAGTCAATACTGAAATCAAGATTCAAAACAATTTACCGTCACGATTATTCAATGTTTCTGTCGAGGCTTCTTTCAAAGGAGCTGCTTTTAATGGCTTATCTGTAGTACCTCAAAATGATGGTTTTTTCCAATCATCAAACAATACTATTTTATGGGACAAAAGATCTGTCTCTAATTTTGCTGATATGGAGCCTGGATCCGAGAGTCGGCTTTCTTTTCGATTATCACCACGCCCTTATTCAGAAATAGCCAAAGGTGTAACACCGGAGATAGAAGTGACTATAAAAGTAGTTGGTGAGAGAGTACTAGAGTCTGGTGGAGTAGAAAAAGTCGAAGCTATTGAAAAAAGGAAAATGAAGCTCTCTACAGAGACAACTATTTCTTCAAAAGTAGTACGGGCAGAAGGTAGTATCGAAAATTCTGGTCCGATACCGCCAAAAGTTAATATGCCAACTACTTATACTATAGTCTGGGCTATTCAAAATTCATTCAATCAAGTGAGCAATGTTGAGGTGCGAGCTACCTTGCCTAGCTATGTCAAATGGACAGATGTGAAGAGTCCAACAAGTGAGCTAGTATCTTGGAATCAAGTCACCAATGAGGTAGTTTGGACGGTCGGCTCGCTCTTGCCCAATACCGGTTTCGGTTCGGCCCAAAGACAAGTGCTTTTCCAATTAGAATTTTTGCCAAGCTCCAGCCAGATAGGGCAAAATCCTATCATATTGGGGGGAGCTTCACTTTCTGGAATCGACAAAGTTACTGGACTTCAAGTTGGTTCTAAGGCAGCTTCTGTTAATACTAGTTTTGCTCTCGACCCGACTTTTAAAGTAGGGGATGATAAGGTGGTTCAATAAATTAATCTAATTTCTAATTGCTCTAATTAACCTAAAATGCTAGCTTAAAAATATGGCTGAAGATAACAAAATGGAAAAGATCGTCTCCCTCTGCAAACGCCGCGGCTTTGTCTTCCAGGGCTCCGAGATTTATGGTGGCATGGCGGGTCGAACTTTTAAATAATTTAAAGAAAGAATGGTGGAAGACTCATGTGCAGCTACGCGATGATTATGTTGGTCTTGATTCAGCAATGTTTAAAGACCCTCGTGTTTGGGAAGCCTCTGGGCATACTAGTGGATTTTCTGACCCGCTCTCAGAATGCAAGAAGTGTAATACTCGTATTAGAGTAGACAAAGAATTGAAGAATATTGGTGTCGCCGCCGATGAAAAAATGAGTGAAGCAGATTTACAAACTATTTTTGAAGAGAATAAGAAAAAAATCTCTTGTCCAAAATGTGGTTCACATGATTTCACACCCGTTCGAGCTTTTAATTTGTTGGTCAAATCAAATCTTGGCGACTTTACCGGAGAGGGGAAAGAGTCCATATATTTACCAGGAGAAGCTTGTCAGGGTATTTATTTAAATTTTAAAAATATTACAGATAGTACTCGTGTAAAGGTGCCATTTGGAATTGCTCAGATAGGAAAGGCATTTCGAAACGAAATATCACCAAGAAATTTTTTGTTTCGTACTCGCGAGCTTGAACAGGCAGATACTCAATATTTTGTCAGGCCAAATGAAAATAAAGAGGAGTATGAACGTATCAAGAAAGATCGTTTTGATTGGTATGTTGGCCTTGGTATCAAACCAGAAAATTTGCGCTTCGTGCAGCATGAAAATTTGGTTTTCTATGCCAAGGATGCTTGGGATATTGAATATGATTTTCCGACAGGTTTCGATGAACTTGAGGGTATTCATGATCGGTCTGATTATGACCTGACCCAGCACATGAAGCACTCTGGTACTGATCTCCACTATACTGACCCAAATACCGGAGAAAAGTACATTCCTTGGATCTTGGAGACATCAGTTGGTATGGGTAGAATGTTTATGGCCTTTATTACTGATGCGTATAATGAGGATGAGATAGATGGGGAAGTCAGGACTGTCTTAAAGCTTTCTTCGAAACTTGCACCAATAAAAGTCGCTATATTTCCTTTACTAAAAAATAAACCAGAGCTTGTTAAAAAAGCAGAAGAGATTTACCGAGCTCTTAAAAAAGAATTTATGTGTGAGTTTGATGATAATGGGAATATAGGTAAGAGGTATAGAAGACAAGATGAGATTGGTACGCCGTATTGTGTTACAGTAGACTTTGATACTCTAGAAAAAAATGAGGGAGTGACCGTGAGAGATAGAGATACTGGTAAGCAAGAAAGAATCGCCGAAAAAGATCTGGTTGTGCACTTGAGAGAAAAGCTTTTGTGATATAATTAAATTAATGGCAATTCGCTCTAGTGACAAAGTAATACAAATAAGTTCTGGGACAATTATAAAAGCGGTGCTAGTTGTTTTAGCTTTTGCCGCTTTTTATTACTTGAGGGATATCGTCCTAGTAGTACTTCTGGCTGTCATTATCGCATCTGCAGTAGAGCCAGGCACAAAATGGTTCCTCCGTCGTGGAGTGCCAAGGATTTTATCGGTACTCTTCATGTATTCTGTAGCTGTCATGTCTTTGGTCCTTATGTTTTATTTTTTATTCTTACCGCTCCTCAATCAGTCGGCTACCTTCCTATCTACTTTGCCTGGATACCTAGGTGAGCTTCAAGTTTGGAATCCGTTACAAAACAGTGAGTTGTTCTCCTCAGGTTCTGCTGTAGAAGGATTTTCCAAAAACTTTTCACTTGGTCAAATTGTGGAACAGATCAATACGACAGTTTCTAGCTTATCAAATGGATTTTTCTCCACAGCTTCGACTGTGTTTGGGGGCATCTTATCTTTCTTGTTGGTCATAGTACTTTCATTTTATCTTTCAGTAGAGTCTGATGGAGTTTCGAATTTTCTTCGTATTGTTACTCCGGCCAAAAAAGAAAAATACATTTTGGATCTCTGGAAGAGGTCTCAACATAAAATTGGCCTTTGGATGCAGGGGCAAATCGTACTCGCTATCATCGTGGCTATGCTTGTATTTCTAGGGCTTACACTTTTGCGTGTAGAAAATGCTCTTTTGCTTGCAGTACTTGCCGGACTTTTTGAAATTATTCCACTCTTTGGCCCGATACTTGCAGCAATACCGGCTGTCACTCTGGCTCTTATCACCAACGGCATGAGCTCAGCACTTTTAGTTATCGGTTTATATATAATAATTCAGCAATTTGAAAATCAACTTATCTATCCGCTCGTAGTACGAAAGATTGTCGGTGTGCCTCCACTTATATCGATACTAGCTCTTATTATCGGCGGTAAACTCGCCGGATTCGTGGGGCTTGTCATCTCGGTGCCGCTTGCCACCATGCTTATGGAGTACCTCTCTGATATTGAGAAAGACAAGTCTGCCGCTCGTTCTCGAGAAGAGCTTGCCGACAAAGCCTCTTAAGGTTAGGCTTAAAGAAATAAAATTCAAATTTGCAATTTTATTTAGCTCGTGATATAATAGATATTAGGATCCCGAAAGGGAAATGTACTACAGAAGAAAGGAAGGGAATAAGCCGTATGACTACGGAACAAGCCCGCTATACACAAGATCAGGTAGATGAAATGATTGCAAGAGCAATCAGACAGGATCGGGAATTTCAAGCGCAAGTTTTGCGTAACCTTCCGCTCCTGAACACCGAAGCCCGACAAGGTTGGATCGAAAGACCAACTGAGTTACAGCTCGCTTTATCAGAGTGCATGATTCCTCCAGTGCCGCCACCCAACCCTCCGACTACTCCTATGGTTTTCAAAACCACAGGCACTGATTTGGACAAGTGGCTCGATGAGGCGGAGAAATTTGCTAAGGATCATTTGGGAGTAGAAGTGAAGTTGCGGAAGCGCTTTGCGATCCCCAAAACTCTGCCGTGGAAAAGTGCCATCCCGGTCTTCGATCCGGGCAACCTCACCAACCGAGCGATGTTTAAGTTGTTGAATAAGCTCGGTCTCAACCCATGGGAAGAAATGGATGTGATGCAGTACTCTGGTTCGAAAGCGAGCGGGGCACCAACACTTCACCTCATCCAGAATTCGGTTCGACCGGATGAGGACACGATGGGCATGTCGCCTGATCAACTTGTAGCCACACAAAAGAGCTGGATCGAACTTCGGGGATACGGGTTGGCGTTCGGACTTCACCATGTAGTCACGAATGAATACCTGGATCCGCAGACCTTTACTTGGTTTCCGGGAAATCGCCTCCGCTCCGTCCGGGTTGCTCGCGGCTATTGGGATGCCGGCGCTCGTCAGGTCAGGTTCCTCTGGTACTATTCGTTCGTCCTGAATCCGGACGGGGGTGCTCGTCTGGCAATGTCCGTTCCTCTTATTCCTTAAATCTTGTTCACTTTGTCCAAAGCGGGGGTCACCTACCCCCGCTTTTTCATATATAATAAAAGTGGCTGTAAAATTGGTTCTAATAAAATAGAATAACAATTTGCCAAATATAGAAATTGCGTGCCACATTTTATACTATGCACGAGTATGCTCGTGATGCCTCTAAGAAAGTGAAGATAACCCAGAAAATTATTTTATATAATGTGAATGATTTTCGGTGATAAGGAAGAAGTGTGGTACTAAAACGATATGCGCCTCCACTCCGACCAGGTTGCTAACGGCAATTGGAATCCCGACAATCGTCAGGTCAGGTTCAACTGGAACAATTCGAACGTCAAGAATCCGAACAGAGGTGCTCGTCTGGAAATTTCTCAGACAAAAGGGTCTTTAGCAAAAGAGGGTCCTTTTTCTGTAATAAAATTGATCCAACCGTTTGTCATTTTTGAGATCTCTACTAATTGTCCAGAGATTCTTACATAGCTATTTAAATCAAGAATACCAACTTCGTTTTCTACTCTCACTAAGTTTTGTATGACTCCTGTTTTTATACGCAATGTTTCAAGAATGTTTAATTTTGTATATTTTGATTTTAGTGCGGCTTCAATTGCCAATGACATTATTTCTATACACAAATTTTCTACTACAGCATGGATGCCAAGCTTATCCCGTTTTGAAAACTTTTGACTGATGCAGTAAATATCTTGATAAAGTATGCTTATCTTATGAACAATAATAGGTGTAGTTGCGGGGGGGGGTCTTCATAGTATTAATTTTTGTGATGTAGTTTGTATTGAAAATTTATTGATCGCATGGAGAGAATTTAGAAGAGGGAAGAGATCAAAACCAGATGTATCTAAATTTGAACTAAATCTGGAAAACAATTTGTTTGAACTTAATAATTTGCTCGCTTCTAAAAAATGGCAACATGATTCATACAAAGTATTTTTCAAAAATGATCCTAAATTAAGAAAGATTCATGAAGCAAGTGTCCGAGACAGAGTGCTCTATCAAGCTGTATACCAAAAATTGTATCATATTTTTGATTCAAGTTTTATCTTCCACTCATATTCTTCTAGAAATAACAAAGGGACATACGCTGGTATATCTGCATTTGAAAAATATATAAATAAGGTTAGCCAAAATAATACTAAGTCAGCATATATTCTAAAGTGTGACATCAGAAAGTTTTTTGATTCTATTGATCACAATATTTTATTCAGTCTTATTTCTAAAAAAGTTACAGATATTGATTTATTGTTGCTTATAAAGCAGATTATTTTTTCTTTTCAAAATATAGCTGGTAAAGGTCTGCCACTCGGGAATGTAACGAGTCAGTTGTTCTCAAATATTTATCTAAATGAGCTTGATCAATATGTAAAACATACAATGAAAATAAAGTATTATGTGAGGTACTGTGATGATTTTGTTATTGTCTCTGAATCTTTAATTTATCTACAAAAGCATATTAGATATTTAAAACAATTCTGCAAGCAAGAGCTTCTTATTGATATCCATCCAAACAAAGTCATTTTACGTAAATCTTCACAAGGTATTGATTTCCTTGGATTTGTCGTTTTACCTTACCGAAAAGTCTTACGTACAAAAACAAAAAATAGATTACTTAAAAATCTTTATGATCTCAAAACTCTTTTTGATAAAGGGGTTATTGAAAAAGAATATCTAGATCAGGTGGTACAGTCGTATCTCGGCATATTATCACACTGTAAAGGAGAAAATGTTACTCAACAAATTGAGAGAATATTTTGGGACTGACGTTTTTAGTAGAAAATGCTATATTACATCAAAGTTTATGAATAAGACTTTCTATATTACGACGCCTATTTTCTATCCAAACGCTAAACTTCATATGGGGCATGCGTATGTACTTACCCTGTCTGATATTTTGGCTAGGTATCACAGGCTTGTAGAAGATGATACATACTTTCTTTCTGGGGCTGACGAAAATACTGGTAAGGTTTTAAAAAATATAAAATCTGGAAATCAAAATGTGACAGAATACCTAGACGAGTTATCCGAAAACTTCCAGAGTTTGTACAAAAACTTAAATATTTCTATTGATCAGTTTATACGAACTTCTGATAAGGAAAAACATTGGCCAGGTGCAATTGCTTTTTGGAACAAACTTGTTGAAGCTGGCGATGTATATAAGTCGAAGTATCAAGGATTGTATTGTGTTGAATGTGAGACTTTTTATACTGAAAAAGATTTAGTTGAAGGTAAATGCCCAATACATCTAGTGGTACCAGAAAAAATAGAAGAAGAAAATTATTTTTTCAAACTTTCAAAATACACCCAAATTATAAAAGAAAATATAGAAAGTGATGAGTTGAAAATAGTGCCTGCTACGCGCAAAAATGAGATCCTTGCTTTACTCGACAGAGGATTGGAAGATATTAGCTTTTCTCGCCCAATAAAAACGGTACCGCATGGCATCCCTGTGCCAGGTGATCCAGAACAAGTGATCTATGTATGGTGTGATGCTTTGGTAAATTATATCTCTGCTTTGGGATGGCCGAAATCCCAAGGTGACACCTTAGGAAGTTTGGATCCCAAAGGTGTCACCTTGGGATTGTTTGAAAAGTTTTGGCCGGCAAATGTGCATGTTATTGGTAAAGATATTTTACGATTCCATGCTGCTATTTGGCCAGCTATGCTTTTGTCTGCTGGTTTACCGTTACCAAAATCAATATTAGTGCACGGCTTCATTACCTCAGGCGGCCACAAGATGTCCAAGAGCTTAGGTAACGTAATTGACCCGCAAGACCTTATAAATGAATATGGTGTCGAAGCTGTCAGATACTATCTTGCTCGACACATCTCTCCTTTTGAAGATGGTGACTTGACCCCAGAGTCTTTCAAAGAATCTTACAACGCTCATTTGGCGAATGGGTTGGGGAATTTGGCGTCTAGAATTTTAACTATGGCCGATAAGTATGGAATGAGTACTGTTGATATTATTGAACCGAAAGACCTTTTATCAAAATATGAGTATCTTGATAACTTTGATATTAATGGATATATGGAGCATGTATGGACATTAATTAAAATGGCAGACAAAAAAATCCAGGATGAAGAACCATACAAAAAGTATAAAACCGATCCACATAATACAATGAAAATAGTTAGTGAGCTTTGTGCTCATTTGTACGAGATTGCAATTTGGCTCAAGCCAGTAATGCCAGAAACATCAAAAATAATCATAGATTGTTTGTACAACCCAAAAATAAAAAAACCAGAAAAACCACTCTTTGCAAGGAAAGATTAACCCCACCCTGGGCTTTGCCCTAGACCTCCCCTTAGCAGGGGAGGTGAACCAAACATAACCATGGAGAGAATAAATAACCTAAATATCCTACTGGATCGTCGAAGAGAATTAAGAAATAATCAGACTAAGGCAGAAGATATTCTATGGCAGTATCTGAGAGGCAAAAAATTGGGAGTAAAATTTAGAAGGCAGCACAGTATCGGAGGATACATCTTAGATTTTTATTGTATTGACAGGAAATTAGTTATTGAGATTGATGGAGAAATCCATAATACTTCAGAAGCCAAGGAATATGATGATATTCGGGATAAATTTTTTACAAGTCTAGATTTTGCAGTGATGAGATTTAAAAATTCAGAAGTAGAAAATGATATCGATTTAGTCATCGAAAGAATAAAGGCATGTCTGTGAGACTTTGAACCTCCCCTGCTAAGGGGAGGTCGAGACGTTAGTCCGGGTGGGGTTAAAACAAGGTATGTTAAAATAATCTAATGAAATACATAGACATACATTGCCACTTAGATTTTCCGGATTATGGAGACGAGATAGTTGGCGTATTCGAACGAATGGTAGAACAGGAGGTGGGGGCAATAACTATTGGCCCTGATTTGGAAAGTGCAAAAAGAGCGATAAAAATAGCAGAAGAGAATGAGAATATCTGGGCCTGTATTGGTGTGATTCCATCAGATAACGACACAGAGATTTTTGATGAAAAAGAATTCGAGAAGTTAGTGATTCATCCCAAAGTAGTTGCAGTAGGGGAGTGTGGCTTAGATTTTTTTAGAACTAAACCAGAAAGTCTGGTTAAAGAAAAAGAGTGGCAGGAAAGTTTGTTTAAGCAGCAAATTGAGTTCGCATTAAAATATGATAAGCCCCTAATGCTTCACTGTCGCAATACCTATGATGAGGTTTTGGATATTTTGGAGATCTATAAGAAAGGTGAAGGAGGAGAGAAACTTCGCGGTAATGCACATTTTTTCACAGGCACAGTGGAACAAGCCAAAAGATTTTTAGATTTAGGATTTACACTTTCGTTTACAGGAGTGATTACTTTCACTCACGATTATGATGAGGTTATAAAGTTTGCGCCAATCGAATCAATAATGTCAGAGACAGATGCGCCTTTTGTAGCCCCAGTACCGCATAGGGGCAAAAGGAACGAATCGAGCTACGTGATAGAGGTAGTCAAAAAGATAGCTGAAATCAAGGGAGAACCCGAAGAATTGGTGAGAGAGACATTGCTAAAAAATGCGTTGCAAAATTTTAATATTGTGTTAGGCTGATGAAACTCAAGCCCGAGGCCAACTTTATATTAACCTGGCCTCTGCCCCAAAGGGACCCACTTGAGATAATTATGGAAGAAGAAACAAAAGATTTAGTTAAGGACGAAGGAGAGATTCAAATCTATGAGTTGGGATATCATTTGCTACCAACTATAGCCGAAGAAAATATAAATGAAGAGGTAGCCAAGATCCATTCTATTTTGACTCAAAACGGAGCCAATATAATAGGCGAAGGTTTGCCATCTTTGCGCGAGCTGTCTTATCAGATACAAAAGCGGATAGAAACAAAAAGCTTGCAGTTTAGCAAAGCCTATTTCGGATGGGTAAAATTCGAATTGGATAGATCAAAAATAGCTGCAGTGAAAAGCAAAGTAGAAGTAGAAGGTTCAGTGTTAAGGTTTCTCATTGTGAAAACTGTCAGAGAAAATACTATGCATGTTATAAGTAAAATTCCGACATTCAAAAAAGAAAATACAAAAGAAGAAATATTGATTGACGCAGAAGAGAAGGTTCCAGTATCGGAAGCAGAAATAGATAAAAGCATTGATGAGCTCTTAGTAAATTAATTTTATTACCATGTATATAAACAAAGCTATTATTTATGGCAATCTAACTAGGGATCCAGAGTTGAAATCTCTTCCTTCTGGTATGCAGGTATGTGAGTTTGGGGTAGCTACTAATAGAGTCTGGAAAGATAAAAATGGCACTAAGCAGGAATCTACCGATTACCACAATGTGGTTGTTTTTGGTAGGCAGGCAGAGCTTATAAAGCAGTATATTCACAAAGGTAGTGCGTTGTTTGTGGAAGGTAGGATCCAGACTAGAAGCTGGGATGCTACCGATGGCACCAAGAGATATAGGACAGAGATCGTGGCTGACCGGATCCAATTTGGACCAAAGCCAGCTGGCGCTACCGGCCCTTATAACAAAGATGATGCTGGAGCAAAGCCTGAAGCGAAAGAAAGTAAAGACAATGTCCCTGCGATAGAATATCCAGAAGAAGAAGTTAATGCCGATGATATACCTTTTTAAATTGCTCTAATTATTCTAACTAACCTAATTATTCTAAAATGACAAACATACAATGTTACTTCAAGAAAAATGGTATTAAGTATGTAGACTACAAAGACACCGAGCTTTTGAAGAAGTTCCTAAATCCCCACGCTCGCATTCTTTCTAAGAAGAGGAGTGGTGTCTCTAGTGAATACCAAAAGAAACTCTCTGTCGCCGTCAAGCGCGCGAGATTTATGGGGCTCCTGCCTTATCTTTCTAGATAACTACACTCGCTCTTATCCTTCAGTCTGCTGACTTCAGGATCTCGCTCGTCTACACTCGCTCGACATACTCTCCTGTTTCTGTGTTGACCACTATGATATCTCCTTCATTTATAAAGAGGGGAGCGTTGACGGATACACCGTTTTCAACTTTTACTACTTTGTTGCCACCTTGGGCAGTATTACCTTTCATATTTGGTGGTGCTTCTGTCACCTTAAGTTCTACTTTTATAGGTAGCTTTACGCCAATTATCTTTTCATCAAAGATCATTGCTTTGGCAATAGTGTCTTTCTTCAAAAACTTTGAACCGTATCCGATCTGCTCTTCTTTGAGCGAAAATCTTTTTGAAGGATTGCCGTCTTCGTGGAACCAATATTCTCCCTTGGCTTCATAAATAAATTTTATATCCTTGCTTTCGATTTCTGCCTCTTCTGCTTTTTCAGATACATGAAAAGAGTTTTCGGTAATCCTACCAGTAATCAGATTTCTCAACTTGGTCGCATTGACTGGTTTCCTCTGCTGCTTCCTAAAAACGTGAGCACTCAAAACCTCCCACGGCTCGCCGTTAAAAATAATAAACTTCCCGACTGTAATTTCGTTGTATTCTAACATTGCCGAAGCAGTGTATCACAAATTATAATTCCTTCAAGCGAGCGCGGATTTCAGAGAGGATTTTGTCAGAGAGTTTTTTGTCGTCGCGGAGGATTTGGCGGGTGGCGTCGTAGCCGCGGCCAAGAGGGGAGTCGCCGTATTTGTAGGAAGCGCCAGATTTGGATATGAGACCAAGCTTTTCACCAAGAGCGATGATCTCACCCTCGCGAGAGATGCCTTCGTTATACATAAGGTCAAACTCGGTTTGTTTGAAAGGAGCCGCTACTTTGTTTTTGACTACTTTCACTCGCACTCGACCCCCCATAATCTCTTCACCCTTTTTTATTTGAGCGATCCTTCTTATATCTAATCTTACTGATGTGTAAAATTTCAAAGCCTTGCCTCCCGGAGTAGTTTCTGGGTTGCCAAACATGACTCCGATTTGCATGCGGATCTGATTTATAAATATGACTACTGTTTTAGACTTAGCGACTATGGCAGTAAGTTTGCGTAGTGCTTGAGACATGAGGCGTGCTTGTTTACCCACATGGTGAGCGCCCATGTCTCCCTCGATCTCATCTTTTGGAGTAAGAGCGGCTACAGAGTCGATAACAATGACATCGATTTTTCCAGAGCGCACAAGTGAGTCTACGATTTCAAGCGCTTGCTCGCCGTTATCTGGTTGAGAGATGAGAAGTTGGTCTGTCCTTACTCCAAGTCTCTTTGAATATTCTGGGTCCATAGCATGTTCAGCATCTATGAAAGCACAAATACCACCCATCTTTTGAGCTTCAGCTATGATATGTAGAGAGAGGGTGGTTTTGCCTGAAGACTCTGGCCCAAATATTTCTATGATCCTGCCACGCGGCACCCCGCCTATTCCAAGAGCCGCATCAAGTCCGATTGAGCCAGTTGGTATGCTATTTATATCTACATGCGGTTTGTCACCAAGCATCATGATGGAGTCATCACCAAACTTGGTTTTGATTTCTCGCATTGCATCCAGCACTTTGGAATCAGTTTTTTCTGCAAGTGTTTGCTTAGAGGATTCTTTCTTTGTTTCTTTTTTTGCCATGTGTGATTTGGTTAATATTCTAAAGTGGTGGTGCTTTGCTTATAATATACTTTTATTGTCTTTAAAATTTCTTTTTTGAACCGATCTTTGGCTCTTATCTCTATTATATTAAACCCAGGCGAAAGGAGCAATTTTTCTTCAAATAGCCCATTTGTATCAACAAAAATGGGTCTTTCGTTCAGGCTTATGAAGGTAATGTTTTTGGCGCGACCTTTCACTACAAAGGTATTTTCATATGTCTCTAGGTTGGTATTCTGAGTGAAGATTTCTATAGAAGGCCCTATGATCAAATTTCTGGCATTAAAAAGTCCATAGCATATAAGCAAAAGAACAGACAAAATTATCACAAAGAGTCTTATATTAAAACCACTCTTAAATTTATAATACTCCATGGTCGAGATCTTCTGCATCAGTTACAAATCCTCCCTCTGGTTTTATAAGTACATCACGTGGTTTTGCTCCATCTCCTCCTCCGATCACTCCTTTTTCTTCTAGTATATCCATCAGTCTTGCTGCTCTAGCGTAGCCTATTCGGAGTTTTCTTTGAAGGTAAGAAGTAGAGGCTTTGCCAGCTCTTATAACAGTCTCTCGTGCTTCTTCATAAAGATCATCATCTGCGTCACTTACATTATTCATTGAATCAAATATATTATTTTTTGGTTCTGCTCCTTCCAGATTTATTTCTGTAGGGATTTCGTCCTCTGAATTCATGGTCAAATACTCCGATACTTTTTTGACTTCTGTCTCTGTTATGTAAGGAGACTGAAGTCTGACTGGTTTTGACATTTCTCCTGAAATATAAAGCATATCTCCAGCACCTAGCAGTTTTTCGGCGCCAGCCATGTCGATGATGGTTCTAGAGTCGAATTGAGAAGCCACTTGTAGAGCCACTCTGGCAGGGATGTTGGCTTTGATAAGTCCGGTGATGACGTTGACACTCGGTCTTTGGGTAGAAAGTATAAGGTGAATGCCGACGGCTCGTGACATTTGAGCTAGGCGTACAATGGCCGACTCAAGCTCTCGAGGGTAAGCCTGCATGATATCCGCTAGTTCGTCTATGACCACTACTATGTATGGCATTATGTCAGGCACTTCTCCAATCTTATCTTTCTTAAACTTTTCTAGAGAAGGGGAAAGTATATTTTTGTGGTAAGACTCGATATCTCTAACTTTATTCTTTTCTAATATATCGTATCGGCGCTCCATCTCTTTAGCCGCCCATTTCAATGACAGGATAGCTTTTTTGGCATCGGTGATGACCGGAGTGAGTAGATGGCTAATTTTGTTATAAAGGGTGAGCTCTACTCGTTTTGGGTCTATCATTATAAATTTCAAATTTTCTGGAGAATTTCTGAAGAGAAGGGAATTGATGATGGCGTGTATGGTTACTGATTTGCCACTGCCTGTAGCTCCGGCGATAAGTAGGTGAGGCATCTTAGCTAAGTTAGCAAATATTGATACCCCAGATATACCTTTGCCCAAAGCTACCATCAAAGATTTTTCAGAGTTGGTATATTCAGGTTGTGAAAGAAGAGAAGCTAATCCGACAGTGGTCTTGGTCATGTTTGGTATCTCGATGCCCACTAGAGATTTGCCAGGTATGGGAGCTTCTATGCGTACTGGGTGAGCGGCCAAAGCCAGTTCCAAGTTGTTTTGGAGACCTAGTATACGAGAGAGCTTCACTCCTTCGGCTGGCTTTAGTGCATAGCGTGTGACTGAAGGGCCGATAGAAATCTCATCCATCTCAACTACTATGCCAAAATTCTGCAAAGTTCTTTTTATTATGTTTGCGTTTGCTTTTATATCACCGACTTCTGGTTTACCTTTGTCTCTTTCTAATAATGATAGTGGTGGGGGAGTGAATGGTTTGGAGGAGATGCTATTCTTGAGTAATCCGAAATCACTACCATCTTGAGAGAGGGGCTCTCTTTTTGCCATGACTACTCCCGCTCCGAATCCTGATTTATCATCTGAATCTTTTCTCTTTGTTTCCAGATTATTGCTGTCTGTCACTTTTATCTCTGGAGTAGCATCTTCACCTTTTTCTCTTTTAAATATTTTTAGAAGTGAAGAAAAATTTATTGGTGCATCAAATATGACGAGCATGCTTATTGCTACTAGTGCTCCCAAGATGAGAGATGTCGCATAGACATCAAAAAGTTTTACGAGAGGTTTATGGAGTAAGTTTCCAACAAAACCTCCCTTACTGACGAAAGCAAGATCGAGTAAAGCTAGAGAAGAAACAAAAAATAAAGAAGCTCCGACAAGTTTGGCAGTACTAAAAGATCGCTCCATTGATTTAGCAAAAGAGATTCCCAAAAATAGGCAGAGTATTGGCATGAGGAAATATCCAACCCCAAATAATATAGAAAAGAGTTCATAAACTTTTATACCCACTGCACCAGCTTTGTGGAAGGCAGCTAGCATGAAGAATATAAATAAGACAAAGAAGACTATTGCTGATATAAGAGATACAGTTTCATCTTTTAGTGATCTTACTTTATTCTTCATATCCTCTTCCTTCTTGTTTTTCTTTTTTGCCATATATAAATAATAACATACTCCAAAATAAATCAGAGTAAGATGAGTTGACTTAGCATAAAAGACATAATATCCTTAAGGGTGCGAGATTTTGGGACGTCCTTGACTTTTATAGTCCTTTAGTATATAATATAAAGGACATATAAAATACACTAGGACAAGTTAATTAAGATATATGTCTTATATGAACGAATCAACTAAGGTAGACTCAATAAATCAAGATAGTAGCGACCAGACTTTTATAGAAAAAAAGGCTGATTTTATAACAATATATAATAAATCTTACAGGTTGGCTGCAGCTGTTTTCATGATATCAAATCTAATGGACAGAGATGAGGAATTGAGGACAAAAATAAAGAAGCTCTCCTTAAATATGGTTTCTATGTCTGTTAATCTAAAAGACATAAGCTTCTATGATGCCAAAAAACTTATGGTAGAGATTGAAAAAAATTCTCTAGAACTTATGTCTATGTTGGATATAGCCTCTGTTTCTGGATTGGTGTCCAAAATGAATGCGGCTGTTATAAAAGAAGAGTTTCAATCTTTCATAAATGAATTAGCAAATTTTGCTCTCAAATTTGAGAGTAACAAAGATGTCTCCGTAAAAAATGTATTCAATAACTCGTTACTTTCGGGCGAAGAGAATCTTAAGCTAGGTTCTACTAATACTCATGACAAAGGAGATATTCACCTGTTAAAAAATGGTAACGGACAGAGAAGAAAGGATTTGAGGAAGAACAATATCCTAGAATTTATTAAAGGACATAAAAATGTCAATATAAAGGACATAGTCCCAAACATAGTTGGATGTAGTGAAAAGACTATACAAAGAGAGCTTTTAGATCTAATAGCTGAGGGTAAAATTAAGAAGGTAGGAGAGAGGAGATGGAGTAGGTATTCCATAGTTTGATAAGGTGTAGACTTTCTAGGTTGACTCTATCTGTCAAATGTGCAATACTTTACCGATTATCGTCTTATCCACATGTTTTGTTTGAGAAGGTTGGATTAAGACGGTAAAATTGTTTCCGTTACTAAGCCTTTTTGTCTCTTGTCGATTAAAGAGACTTTGAGGATTAGTTTAATTAGTTATTAGTTTAAAGATTATTAGTTTAAGTAGATTTATTCTAAAAGAATGGGTTTGCTTATAAAAATCGTTTGATACTTCACAAAAAAGTTTAAAATAATAATGAAGTTTCAGGCGAATTCAAATTTATGAAATTAAAATCAAAATTGTTTGCGGGTGCAGTAGGTGTAGCAATGGTTTTGAGCATGGTAGCAGTTCCTGCTTCAGCTCAAACTACTGCTGAACTTACAGCCCAGATCAACAGCTTGCTTGCTATGATTGCACAGCTTCAGGCTCAGATCGCTGGAGGATCATCTACAGGTGGTGCTTCTGTAATGTTTACTACTGATCTCACTATCGGTTCAAAAGGAGCTGATGTAACTGCTCTTCAATCTTGGCTCGTATCTAAGGGTTTCCTTACTATGCCTGCCGGTGTTGCTATGGGTTACTTCGGTCCTTTGACTCAAGGTGCTGTGGCTAAATACCAAGCATCAGTTGGTATCAGTCCTGCCGTTGGTTACTTCGGCCCTATCACTAGAGCTAAGGTAAATGCTTCAGGTGGTTCTACTACTGGTGGAACAACTGGAGGTACTACTGGTGGAACAACAACAGGTGGTATCACTACTCCTGGAGCTGAAGGTACTATTGCAGCTACTGAATCAAGTGCTGGCACAGTATCTACAGTTTACGAGGGAGACAGCATGGTTTCTATCTTGGGTATCAAGGTAACAGCTTCTGGTTCTGATATGTCTGTTCAAAGAATGAAGTTTGATCTAGATCAAACTGTCGGTGGTTCTGACACTGCTTTCTACAACAAAATATACAAGAAATTGTATGTTACTGAAGGAGGTAATGTTCTAGCATCAATTGACCTTGATTCCTCAACAGTTATAAAGGATGGAAGTGACTACTTTGTAACTATCGCTGGATTCAATTCTATTGTTGCAAAAGGTAGCTCCAAGACTTACTTGATCAAAGCTGACCTTTACGGAAGCATTGATTCTGCTGATTACAACACAGAGACATACACACTCGCTGTTGCAGCAAGTGGTGTGCGTGCAGTTGATGGAGCTGGTATTGACCAGTACTCTGGTACTACCGCTATAGCCGCTACTCCAACTGTATCTGCTACTCTATCTGACTCAGCTACTTTGACCGTGTCTTTGAACTCAACTACACCTAAAATAAATGATGTAGTTTGTACTGCAGGTACAGGCGAAAACGAGTGTGACAAACTTGCTCTCTTAACCTTCGATATGAAGGCTGAGAAAGATGCTGTTTTGATCACTGATTTGCAGGTTGGTATTGCTAAGGCTACTGCCGGAGCAGCTGGTGCTGTAGCTTCTACGACCGTCTTCTTGTATGAAGGGTCAACAGAAGTTGCTAACACGACTATAACTGGTCTTGACACAGCGATATTTACTGACTTTGACTACACTGTGCCTAAGGACACTACCAAGACCCTTACTGTTAAAGTAGATGTCCGAAGCGCTAACGGTGTTCGTGGCGCCTTCACAGCTACTGCCTCTTCAACTGGTATCACTGATGAAAATTCAAAGGGTGATGCAGTTACAGACTCTGGTACTGCTACTGGTAACGCGATTGGTGTAACCCACATCGGTCCTGAGTTCTCTCTTGTATCAAAGAGCATAACTACGAGCGGTGTGCCTCAAAACAACAACGGAACAACAGAGGTTTCAACTTCTACTCTTTCTGCTACCTTCAACATCAAAGTTAAGGCGGTCGGAGGTCCATTGGAGTTTGGTACAAGCCAAGCAACTTCAAGTCCATTTACGTCAAGCACAACAGGGTTCACAATCTTTAGAGATGGATCTTCTGTTGGTCTCGGAGCTTCTGCTACATCAACTTCAATAAGCTTCCCATCAACTTGTACGACTGCTGGTTATACTGGCACCACTGCCAATACTTGTCAGTTAGCTGAAGGAAGTGAAGTGACTGTTCCAGTAACATTCCAGATTACAGGTCGCACAGGAGCAGGTCTTCCTGCTAGTGCCCATACTCAAGGACTCTATTCTATCGGCATTGCTAGGTTGAACTGGATCAGTGTTACAACTGGTTCTAAGAACTCAACCTTCATGAGCGGTGAGACAGACTGGAGAACTGCTGATGTAAGCTTCCCTTAATCGGAAAAACTTAAGAGTACTTGTGATACTCACAAAAAACCCGCCTCATCGGCGGGTTTTTTGTTGTCTGAAGTTTGACTCCTATAAAAAGTTATCAACACTTTTATTTACAGTACATAGTTGAGAACTGTTATAATCTTTAATTATAAAGAAGGAGTGAAAATCCTTCTGGTCAAATAAGTTATTATAAGTTTTATTAGTATAAATTTTATGAACGTTAAAAATATTTTAGGAAAAATTGTTAGTCGTGGTCCGGTAGCTGTTGTATCGTCAGTTGTCGTATCGGTATTATTTGTTACTGGTCTAGTAAGTGCCGCTACCACTATTACCGGAAGCTTAATTACTTTGGAAAATGGCGAGACCATTTCTAATGCTACCGATGAAGTAGTTACCATTGATTCTGACACTCTAGTGTTGGTTGGTACTGCTTCAACTTCTGCTATAAGAGTGGGAGATGAGACGGCTACGCCAGTCATCAACGGACTTGTACATGGTTACTGTTCAATGGCGGCAGATGCCACAAGCTTCACGGCTTCCACTACTAAGTACATTGAGTGCACAACTTCTGTCACGGGCGCTCTTACCACATCAGATCGGATCTTTGTCCAGGCCACAAGTTCTCTCGACACCCCTTTTGTGATTCAGGCGGCTTCCAGCACGGGAGTAAGCACCATAAGCTTGCGTATTCTCAACACCGGCCTTGATGGTTTAGCAGATGCAACACTCGGCGCAACATCATTTAATTTCTGGGCAGTCCGTTAATATTTCCCAATATAATTATGAAAAAATTATTAATTTCCATTAGTGTCCTGTTGTCCATGCCGTTTGTTGCTGGAGCGGCATACAACGATGTGACTCTAACGACCGATGTAGTCTTAAGCGTTGGTGGCTACAGTCTCAATGTTTCTGGATCAAGCGCGACAATAGAGTCTATAACTGTAGATACAAGCAGTTTCACTTTCACCTTACTGCCAAGCTCATACCTTAGGCTTACTTCATCAGACAGGCTTAGCTTCATAGGTGTCAGCGGTTCTTCGGCCGAGTTTAGTACAGATAGGACGTGTACTGATTCAGAGTCGATAACAATATTCCAGCCTGTTTCTGGAGCTGCCAACAGCATCACTGTCACACCAAATGCCAACACTTGTACCACTCCTACTGCCAACACCACTAATAGTAGTGGTAGCAGTAGTGGTAATAATGGCGGTGGTGGTGGAACAACACTTCCAACAACTCCAGCTACACCTACGCCTGCTCCACAGGCTTTGATAGCCGCGGCACCACAAGCGGTTTTTAATCGCCTTCTATCAACAGGTTCAACTGGTGATGATGTGAGAGCACTTCAGACCAGATTGATTGCTGAAGGTCTGTTGAAAGCTCAAGCCACTGGTTATTTTGGTCCTCTTACACGAGTCGCCGTCAAAGCCTACCAAGCCAAGTATGGGATTGATCAATTGGGCATAGTGGGTCCCATGACAAGAGCTCAACTTAATAAGGGTAGCTCATCAACAGAAAACCCTACGACAGCACCTGCTTCGGTAAGTGCACTAATGCTACAAATCAATGCTTTGCTCAAGCAAGTACAAGAACTTCAAGCTAAACTCAAAGCTCAAACCAACTAACTAGTTGATCTAAGGCTTTACAAAAACACACTACAACTCAGTGTGTTTTTGTTATAATACTCATATGAAATACTTTAATAAATCTTTCTTCAAGTTTACTTTAGGTTTTTTGGTCATAGTCTCCATAAGCCTACTTATTATCGCCGCTACATCTGCTTATGCAGCTGGAGTGGAAAAGATAGCTTTTACAACTGACGAACAAAATATAAAACCAAACGAGCTTTCTAGCTCTATTACCATCCAAACCCAAGATTCAAGTAGCAATTCGATTCAAACTCCAGAGACCATAGATCTGGAGTTTGTTTCTACTTCGCCAACTGGAGAGTTTTTGGGTAGTACCGGCAATCCAGCTACCAAGACCATGAGTAAAAATACTTCCAATCGCACTTTCTATTACCGCGATTCGGCTTCGGGTAGCTTTACTATAAGTGTCAAAGCAATGGGCAGGGACAGTAGGGAAATATGGAATGCTAATCAAAAGATAACAGTCTCTTCTGGTGGGGAGAGCAACGATTCTTCTGGAGAAGTTTTGGGTACTGATACTGGGTCATCATCTTCTGTCTCTTCACAATCAGCAACCTCTGGAGCAGTAGCACCACTTTATGCTACTCTCAGCTCTCAGCTTGAAATTTCAGCCGGGGCCGATAGGTTGACATCGCCTGGTAGTCCTATATCGCTCCAAGCTTTTATAAAGAAAAACAGCACCTCAAATCAGTCTCTCGATTTCTCTTGGTCGTTTGGTGACGGAAACACTGGTCAAGGGGGGTTAGTCACTCACATGTACAAGTATCCAGGTGAATATGCGGTAGTCTTGAATGCCAAAGCTGGCAACACATTTGCAGTTAGCAGACTAAAAGTAAGGGTTGCAGTATCTGACGTAGTACTCTCTTTGGGAGACGGATATATAGAAATAACAAATAATTCCAATTACGAAATAAACCTATTCAACTGGAAGATCGTAAGTAGTGGCAAAGGTTTCGTCTTTCAGCCCGATACTATAGTTTTGCCCAAATCAAACATTAGGATTGATCTGTCTCTGCTTACTATGAAAGGACAAGTAGAGGGAGAGACAATGCTTACCAATTTTCTGGGGAAAAAAGTAGTTAGTATTCCTGACCCAATTACTGTCGAAGATTTAAATAATATTAATGCTCAAGTAAGTGATATATCAAAACAGGCTATGAATATATTGGATCAAGCTATATCGGCTAAGCTAGTACTAGAAAGAATGCCAAAAGTACCCGAAAGCTTTTCAGAGCCAAAAGAAATATTACCAGAAGTTGTGATTACTGAACCTTCTGTAGCTATTGTATATGAAGCCCCAAAATCTGTCGGGATTTTGACTAAGTTGACAGATTTTATAAAAAGAGTATTCTCTGACTAACGGCTTCAAAGACCATAGGTCGAGTACACCTTAAGGTGTACGAGATAAATCCTGTGCAGGAGTTACTCCATTTTTGGCCGTTTGGTCGTTTTTATTCGTTGAAATTCGTAACATATTCGCTATTTCGTATTATGGCAATTAAAAAAGAAAAGAAAAAAGAAATTATCTCTAGTTTGGAGAAAGCGATCAAAGATTCAAAATCAGTTGTATTTGTGAACTTCCACAAACTTCTGGTCAAAGATGCATCTCTCATCAGGCGAGCTCTGAAAAGTGAAAATGTTGGGTATGTTGTAGCCAAAAAGACTTTGTTCAAAAAAGCTTTGGGAGAGTCAGGTCTGAGAGGAAGCATGCCAGCCTTGGAAGGGGAGTTGGCTGTGGTTTATGGTGAAGACCTCCTTGCTCCTGCTAGGAGCATTTATGACTTTCAGAAAAAGTTGGAAGGCAAAATCTCTATAGTTGGAGGTATATTTGAAGGGGAGTATAAATCACAGGCAGATATGGTAAGTATGGCTTCAATACCATCTATGCAAGCTCTTCGAGGTATGTTTGTGAATATTATAAATTCACCGATTCAGAGGTTTGTGGTTGGGTTGAATGAAGTCGCGAAATTAAAAATTAATTAAAATTATGTCAGAAGAAACAAAAGTAGAAGATACAGTTGTTCCGGCAAAATTTGCCAAAATTGTGGATGAGATTGAAAAGATGTCGGTTTTGGATTTGAACGAGCTTGTAAAGGTGTTTGAGTCTAAGTTTGGTGTGAGTGCTACGGCCGTAGCAGCCGCTGGTCCTGCTGTTGCGGGCCCTGCTGCTGAAGAGAAATCGACCTTCACTGTAGAACTTACAGATGGCGGTGCTCAGAAGATCGCTGTTATCAAGGTAGTCAAGGAAGTTTTGGCTCTTGGCTTGAAGGATGCCAAAGATAAAGTAGATGCCGCTCCTGCAGTACTTGCTGAAAACATGAAGAAAGAAGAAGCTGAAGAATTGAAAAAGAAGATTGAGGAAGCCGGAGGAAAAGTAACACTTAAATAATCAAAAAGCCGCGCCTAACGCGGCTTTTTGATTATTTCAAGATAGCTGATACAATGTAGTTAATGACGACAATGATTGCAAAAGGAATAAAAACACTTAAAAATATTGGCAAGATGCCAGCAGTGGTTATTCCTTTGTCTGAATATGAAGATATGAGAGAAAATCTTGATATGTTTTACTCAGAAACATTAGTGAAAGATATAGAAAGATCTAGAAAGGAAATTAAAAAAGCAGAAACAATCTCTTTGGGGGAAATCAAAAAGGAATTGAAATTAAAATAATTTTATGAAAGTTGAGTTATCTAAGTCAGCTTTTAAAGAATTTAAAAAACTTCCTAAAGATATTCAGAAGAGAATCATTGGTAAGGTTGATTTTTATACAAAACAAGCAGATCCATTAATGTTTGCTGAACGTATAACTGATTCTCGTTTTGGTAATTATAGATTTCGGATTGGAGATTACCGAGCCATGTTTGATATCACTAACAAAACTATCTATATTCTTAAGGTTGGACACAGAAAAGATATTTACAGATAGCATACTTTACTCATAAAATCAATCTTTGGAGATAAAAGGAGACTGGGGTAGAATGCGGGAATCATGGAGATATTGGAGAAACTTTTTGGGAGTGCGGCAAAGGTAAAGATTATAAAGCTTTTTCTGTTTAATCCTGAAATGGCTTACGATGTACCCCAGACCGTGGAGAGAGCAAAGGTATCTAGAGATGTGGCTAGGAAAGAAATATACAATCTTGAAAAAGCTGGCTTTTTGAAGCAAAAGTCTTACATAAAAGAAATAAAGAGGCAAAAAAACAGGCGCATGGAGATTGTTCGCAAAAGGGCAAATGGTTGGACTCTAGACCAAAAGTTTCCGTATATCGAGCCGATAGTGACTTTCTTGTCCAATATAAATCCATTTAGAAACAAAGAGATAGTTGAAAAGATATCTCGAGCTTGTAAGATTCAACTTCTCATTGTTTCTGGTATCTTTATAAAAGATCCTGATAGTAGAGCGGATCTGTTGGTAGTGGGGGACAATCTGAAGTTGGGTCAGCTAGACAATATAATAAAAACAATTGAATCGGAAATGGGCAAAGAAATACGCTATGCAGTCTTCGATACTGCAGAATTTAAATACCGTCATTCGATGTTTGACAAACTCATTCGTGATATTTTGGACTATCCACACGAAAAAATCATAAATAAGCTCAATCTTTAGTGAAGTGGGATATCCCCAACAGGTGTTGCTAAAGGGTTCAAAGGGTATATATTTTATGTTGTAATTATTAGTTTATTTAATAAATAACAATATGACAGTAGATACTTGGAGTGAAGTGCTCACTCTATCATTTAAGAACCTATGGCTTGGAGTAGTTGGTTTTGTGCCAAATCTCGTGATAGCTATATTGATCGTCCTCATTGGCTGGGGCATTGGGACACTCTTTGGTAGAGTGGTTTCTCAGATAATAAAGGCCATAAAGATCGACGAAGCTCTTCGCCGCGCTGGAGTAGAAGACTTCCTAAACAGAGGAGGGCTTAGTCTCAACGCCGGCAATTTTTTGGGTGCTCTTGTAAGGTGGTTTGTGATACTGGTATTTCTTATCGCAGCCTTTGATGTATTGCACCTTTCTCAGGTGACAGTATTTCTCCGAGATATACTTGATTACTTGCCTCAAGTGATCGTCTCTGTACTTATACTTATCGCAGCAGGTATCGTAGCTGACGCCATGAAGAAAGTAGTACTTTCTTCTGCTATGACTGCAGAGGTTTCTTCAGCAGGATTTTTGGCAACTCTCACCAAGTGGGTTATATGGGTTTTTGCAATACTGGTAGCTCTTTCTCAATTGGGGATTGCTTCTGGTTTTGTGCAAACAATCTTTACCGGTTTGGTAGTGGCTCTCTCGCTTGGTCTTGGACTCGCTTTTGGTCTCGGTGGTCAAGAAGCGGCTTCCCGAGTGATCGATAAGGTGGGCAAAGAAATGTCTCATAAAGGCTAATTTCTAAGAAAAGTAATTTTTACAAAAACCCCTTAAACTAGGGGTTTTTGTTTACTCTGAATTTCTGAAGTGGTTATACACAGTCTTTCCACAGCGCATCTAGAATAGCCCATTTGACAGCTTTTTGAGGGCGTGTATACTAGGCAGTACTAATATGTTATTGATGTTAAATCTTACGAAGCGAAAAAGAGGGTAAATAGCCCTCTGGCTTAGTTTAGCCCGCTTCGCCGAAAGGCGATTTTTCTTTCAAAACATATTGGGCACTTTGACAAATAAATGCCACTACGACTTTAGTCCCCTCGGGGTCTTTTCGGGTTGTAAGTGGATGTCGAAAATGCTGCAAAGAGAGTGGTCTCATGCGGCAGGATAAAATGAAAGTAAGAAAAGTGGTTTTTGAATTTCCTAATAGGAAATTTAAGGGCGTATGGTGGATGCCTTGGCTAGAAATAGCGATGAAGGACGTGGCGTGGCAGCGATATGCTTCGGGGAGGTGCCTAGCAACCTTTGATCCGGAGATTTCCGAATGAGGAAACTCACTCTGTTTACAGAGTATCTCGGCGCAAGTCGAGGAGCTAACCCTGGGAAGTAAAACATTTCAGTACCAGGAGGAAAATAAAACAAAAGTTATTCCGTAAGTAGCGGCGAGCGAAAGCGGAGAAGCCCAAACTTGTCCCGACGTAAGTCGGGATGGGGGTTGTAAGGCGTGAATTCTATGTTTACATAGGGAAAGTTACAAAATTATTCGTTAGAAGAAGCTTCTGGAAAGAAGCGCCCCAGAGGGTAATAGCCCCGTAATTGAAAACGAATAGTCTTTCTTGTTCACGTTCTTGAGTACCTCGAGACACGAGAAGCTCGGGGGAATCTGCCGGAACTAACCGGTAAGGCTAAATATATTTCTAGACCGATAGTGAACTAGTACCGTGAGGGAAAGGTGAAAAGTAGCCCGGTGAGGGCGTTGAAATAAACCTGAAACCATATGCCTACAAGGAGTCAGAGCGGGTCGTAAGATCCGTGATGGCGTGCCTATTGAAGAATGAGCCAACGAGTTAATTTATGCGGTTGCCTAAGTGGAATACCCACAGAGGCACAGTGAAAGCGAGCGTTAATAGCGCGAACTAGAAATCGTATATATTAGACCCGAAGCCAGGTGAGCTTGCCATGGGCAGGGTGAAGTAGGGCGAAAGCCTTATGGAGGCCCGAACCGGTTGGTCGTGCGATTCCTTCGGATGACCTGTGGTAAGGAGTGAAAAGCTAATCGAACCTGGTAATAGCTGGTTCTCTCCGAAAGAGCTTTTGG
>Ga0209542_10002217_pt1 | contig 43960 bp, 46 predicted proteins | sample RifCSPhighO2_01_FD_184028 | JGI IMG/M metagenome (GOLD analysis project Ga0209542, IMG submission 184028) | Soil microbial communities from Rifle, Colorado - Rifle CSP2_plank highO2_0.1 (SPAdes) (version 2) | ecosystem: Environmental > Terrestrial > Deep subsurface > Rock core/Sediment ...
TTCAGCGGCAGGTAGTTCACACAGTCGGAACCGATAAGCACTCAAAATACGACGCGGAGGACGAGATTTGAACTCGCGCCCCCTTTCGGAGACCTGGTCTCAAGCCAGGCGCATTGGACCGCTCTGCCACCTCCGCAACAACCTTTTTTCTTTTCTTCCAGAAAAGAAAAAACGTTGGCGAAAAAAGAAAAGTGGTATTTTCGGCAACGTCTGGCTGCAGATGAAAAAGTGCCCAAATAAGGTTATAAACGTTGTCAGGGGCGATTTAACCTTTGCCTGGCGTCTTCGTCTATTCTCAGAACCAGCCTTGTCGGCTTTCCAAATAAGTGCCTTGCCGGAAAGCCCGCCCTAACTACCCCTTCGGCATATTTTGCCCTTGCCTGCATGCCATTTGCCAAACTGAGTTTGATTGCACTAAACCCATATCTTGTTGTAAGTATTTTCACGATTTTTCCGTTGACCGTATCTGCATAAATGCCGACAATTCCATCCTGCAAAAGTTTCGGCAGTTTCGCGCGAAATTCATTCAGCGCGGTTCTTGCTTCCTTCCAGTTTTTGCCAATCAGTGCCACTGTTGCCACTTTCTCCCCTTTCCGAAACATTCCTCCAAACTTTTTCCCATCAATGACTTCTTCTTCCTGTACTACTATCGTGGTTTTTCCATGCGTTTGTTTTATCGGGAGCCGGTGAGTGTGTCTTGCTCCCCTGATTTTTCCTTCAATGCTGCCTGCTGCGCGCTCAAGCCTGCCTCTGTATCCTGGTTCCTGGAAATATGCCAGTTTCATTTTCCTCGCCTCAGTTCCTCTACCGCCTGCGATATGCCTTTTGGGCTACCAAATATTGCGGTTCCGGCAACCAGCACATCCGCCCCGTTTTCAATTGCTGTTTTCGCATTCTGCGCGTTTATTCCCCCATCAATTTCCACAGCGCATTGCAGGGCATCATCATAGATTTGGTCCTTGAGAAGCAGAATTTTGTTCAGTGCGGAGTTGTTGAACTGCTGCCCGCCAAAGCCGGCTTCAACTCCCATCACAAGCGCCAAATCAACTTTTTTCAGGTAAGGGAAAATCTTCTGCGCCGGCGTTCTGTTGTTTATTGCAATTCCAACTTGGCACCCTGCAGCTTTTATTTTTTTTATAATTTTGAGCGGGTCATCAGTTGTCTCCACATGGAAAATAATGAGCTGGCTTCCCATTTTCGCAAATTCTCTAATATAATCCTCCGGCTTCTCAACCATCAGGTGGGTTTCGAAAAATATTTTTGTGTGCGGTCGCAATTCTGAAATGAATTCTTTTGGAACGCCGGTATTGGGAACATATTTATTGTCCATAATGTCGAATTGAATCCTGTCAACTTCTGCCTTCTCAAGCTGCGGGAGCCACTCTTTCCATTTTGTGCGGTCTGCGTTGAGCACCGATGCTGCAATTTCTGTCATAAACAAAATAGGCTTTTTTTGTATTAAAAGGTTTGTAAGCGCCCGCTAGCCGATTATTTCCCCGCCGTCCACTTGGTTCATTTCGCTTTGCACGGAGCAGTATGCAATCCATTTTTCGCGCTTTTTCGAGTAGCTTTTCGAGCGCACTTCAAGTAAAGTGATGCCATTACTGACAACACTTTGCGGTTCTTTTTCAAAAAGAACCCTTATTAGTTTTCGCGGCGGGCGGCCGCGGTTCTGTATTTTTGAAACAATTTCCTGCCCAAGAAAGCACCCCTTATTGAAAGAAACCGCATCCTTCCAGTCGGTGTTCATTATCATTTCCGCATCGAATTCCTTGCCTTGAACAGAGATCCCATTTTCAAGCCGGAACAAATCAAATTCCTGCTCATTCATCTCTTCCATTGCTGCAGGGGCGTTCTCCGAAAGCAGCGCAAATCCTGCTTTTTCAGGTATTTTGATTCCATCCGCTCCATTGCCTTCTTCGCCTGCAATGAAAAATGTTTTCAGGGCAGTTTCTTCGAGTTTTGCCTTCCCCAATTTGAGGTATGTGCCAAGGTGAGCCTCTAATCTCTTCCTGAATTGCTCTGGGAAGGCTATGATAATGCCGTCAGAAGTGCGGTGCTGGTAGAAAACAGCGACTATTTTGCCGTAAATATCAATGAATGCATTGCGCTGCGCCTGTGGCACATTGGTGGCTATTCCTGTAAGGAGTTTTTCATAGTTGCCTGTAATTTTGAGCACCGCAAAAGGCAAGGCGTAGTATCTTCCCATGCACGAATTCAGTTTCAAATCCTTAAAAAGCCCCTGCTTTGATGAGCCGATGCAACAGGAAAATGAAAAATTAACCATCTACATAACAAAAATAGAGTTTAAATAATCCTAATCCCCTATTGCTAATGCACCGGTTATTTTTTTTCGGTGTGGCGCAAAAGGGGTGCAAAATATGGTATTCGTTAATGTTGACAAGAAGCAGCCAAAGGTTGAGAGGAATTACAAGTACGGTGTCCAGCACAAGTGCGTGAACTGCGGCAACATCATTGACAACCCTTTCGGGAGCATTGATTCGCGCAGGTTTTGCAGCACAAAGTGCCGCGATGAGTACTTTTCACCAAGGATTTGAGCCAATTTGGGCATTTTTGCCCAATTGGAAAGTTTAAATAGGTTTAGCTCTTAATTCTAGAAAGAAGATTTGTTTTTTATTCAAAGGAGGTTGGATTCAATGGCAGGAAAACCGGCATTCGGCGGCTATACAATTTCATTCAAGGGCTGCACCGATTCCATAGAAAGCGTCTTTGGAAGCGGAAGCATAGCGCCTTCAGAAATGACAAAGAAGCTCTGGGCTTACGTAAAGTCAAAGAAGCTCTCAAGCAAGTAAACACAATTAACTGATTTTTCCGCCCTGCACTTTGCGGGGCGGTGATTTTATTTTTTTCATTCCAATTTGGTTCGGGTTATAGGCTACCTTGAATGTGAATTAGATTTTTTTTGCTTTCAGCCATAGAGTTTCTTTATGCCTGTGATATCGCCTGTGTTAAGATCCCTTTTCTTGGTTTCGCCTTCAGTGCTGTACCCATACATTGTTTCCTGTGAGCACCCTGACTGGTAGAGGTCTCCCATTCCCGCAGAGTGGCCCAATTCATGTGTGATTATATTCTGCACATCCATCTTGCCGCTATCAATGGTTGCATCGCCCCAGCTGAAATCGCCCTGGTCAAGGAGCATGTCCCATTCGATGATTTGTCTGGTTTGCACCGGCCCGCTGAAGTATCCCCACACGTTGGTTACTGCGATGGCTCCGGTGTCCGAGATGACTCCGAATGAAAGGGTGTTTTTTCCGTCAAGGTTCCCGTTGTTATACGATGCGTTGTAGTCTGTGGATGCGGCGCCAAATATTGTTGCTGTAACTTGGCTGTCCCATTGCGACGCCCCCAAATTAGCTGAGCTTGTAACCAATGATTCAGGAATTCCCTGCGAATTTGTCGGATTAATGTAGTACGGTTCGGGCGCAATCCATTTAGTGCCTTTTGCGAGGAACAAATAGCATGCGGTACCTGACGGCCTTTCGTTTCCTCCGGGCTTTGCAAAGCCCTTTTTGTAGTGGATGAATGTGATTTTTTCAAGCGGGCTCCTGTCATTTTTTTCATGGGGCGGCACTGCAAAGGCGAATCCGGCAATCATTATTGCAATCATCAATGCCGGCAAAACTTTGTTCATATAATTAATATGGCATCAACTTGTTTTTAATTCTTCAGATGTGTTAAGCTTTGCCATAACCCTGCTTTGCAGCCGCATAAACGCGGTGAATGTCTCCTTAAATCAGCAGTGCAAGTCGCAACCTTTGTGTGCGATATGCGTTGTAAAGAATCCCTGTAATATTCTTTTGAAAGCAGTTGAGAAACTAAGGAAATTAGGTAGTGTTTCTACTGCGCGGGCTTTCCGCACTTAAACAAGATTTTGGATGTTTTTTCTGGCTTTTTCAAGGGTTTTGTTGTATTGCTCCTGCGGGAGTTTTCCGTGCACTCCCTGAAGGGCATCGAGAAATCCTTTTGAGCCAATCTTGGACAGGATTTTTTCCGCGTCAATTTTTGCGTTTGCCTCTTTTGCAAGTTTTTGCATTTTGTCGCTGTCAAGTTTTAGTGCTGAGAGCATGAATAGGTCGCGTATGTCAGTTGTGCGTGCAGGGCAGGCCTTCATGAGAAATAAAAGTTCGGAATCCACAACACGGCATTTCATCTGGCTGGGCGAACTCTTGCCAAATATTACTCTTTTTGCCGAATTTTTGAAAATCATTTCTGCGGGAAATATTGTGCCGCTTAGCCTGTCCTCAACTGCTCCTGCGAGTATGTCAAAGGTTGCCTGAGGTTCTTTTGAAGCCATGGCCAAGAATTCGCCGCTGTAGGGTAGTTTTCCGCTTGCGCGTTCTGCAAATCCTGCTTTTTGGAGTTGTTTTTGGATTTGAGCCAAATCCTTTTTGTTCTGCACCACTATGTCGCAGTCAATGGAAAAGCGCGGTAGCACATATGCATTGATTGCATAGCCGCCAATGACAACAAAATCCGCTTTTCCAAAAATTTGTCCAAGTATGGAAAAAAGGAATTTTTCCCTTTCCGCGAAAGTCATATTGCCTCACGCGCCTTTAACAAGAATTCCTCGGATGCGCTGGTTTTTTTCTTGTATTTGTTCTGGATGTATGCCAAGACATATTCAAAAGTGTCCCTGTGGATTTCGCAGAACTTTATTGTTTGGGGTAAAGACTCCACTGGCAACCCATTGTGCTCATCTATTACTATTGATTCGGCCGGCTTTAAAACCACGAATTCACCGACCACGTTTGCGGGTTCTTTTTCAAAAAAACTTATTCCGCATGCCTTCAAGAATGCGCGCCACTTTTTCATGTCCTTTTTGAATACCTTTATGAAAAACGGGGTATATTCCCACGACCTTTGCGTGTATGTCTGGTCGCTCCATATTTCGGCGGCGCTTGCTCCTGTAAAGCAGTAGCCAAAGCCGGATTCTTTCAAAGCGCTTTCAACCTTGGGCTCGAAAAAGCTGCGAACTGCGTTTTCAGGTTCTTCACAGGCATATATCCCCCTGCTTTTGCTCTTCAACCAGCCGGCTTGTGCCAATTTGAAAATCAATTTCTTTAACATGGGTTTTGAAAAATACCATCGTGCACTGTCCAACGAAAATTCCTTATTGCCGAACTTCAAATGCAACAAGGAATACAATGAGAATTCCAATTTGGTCAATGCCTGCGTCATGCTAATATAAGTGCAGGTAGAATATAAAAAGGTTACCATTAGGGTAACTAAAGCGCGGTGAATGGGATTTGAACCCATGCTCCAGTGAAGGAACACGCTTTCCAGGCGTGCGCATTAGACCGCTCTGCCATCACCGCAACAACCTTTTTTCTTTTCTTCCAGAAAAGAAAAAACGTTGGCGAAAAAAGAAAAGTGGATTGTTTCGGCAACGCTTGGCTGTAGAATGAAAAGTGCCTGATTAGGGTTATAAACGTTGCCAGTATCTGAGAAAAACAGTCAAGCCTATCGAGTCCAAACGACCTTGTACCCTTTGGGTACGAGGCCTCGCGAACCTAAAAGTTCGCAAGGAGATAGGGTGCGCACCCATCCCCTCACGGGGATTCTGTGGTCCACAAGACCACCGAAACAGACGCAACTGTTGAAATATATAGAGAGGTAAGCCAGGGATCTGCGCTCCTAATCTAGGAACCGATGAGCCATCGTATTGCAGTTTAGCTTACCCCCCTTAACTCCCAATACGCATTAGTAATTGTGCATTTAGAGTTTATATACCTAACCCAAAAAATCTTTTTCCGGAATTTTTGAAAAGTTTTCGCTTCGCTCACTTGAGGTATTTTTGCTTTATAAATTTCTCAATCTTGTCATACGCTTCCGCAAGTGTTTGCTCTGGCGGCAAGAACACCACGCGGAAATGGTGCGTTCCGGGCTTTTGCCCAAAGCCTTCGCCGTAAACAACAAGCACTCCTGTTTCTTTGAGAAGCTCTATTACAAATTCCCTGTCGGATTTGAGTTCAAATTCGAGCTTCGGGTACGCATAGAAAGCCCCCTTCGGCTTTACACAGCTGAGCCCTTCTATTTCGTTGAGCCTTTTGTATGTGAAGTCGCGGCGCTTCTCAAGTTTTGCAACGGTTTCCTTGATGTGCCCCTGCGGCCCATTGAGCGCGGCTTCCATTGCGTACTGTACCGGCGCGACAGTTGAGAGCCTGAGCCTTGAGAACTTTTTCACCGCTTCAAAATAATCCGAAAGCACGTTCTGCGGGTCGTGCCTGTAAATCCACCCGCCGCGAAACCCAGGTGCGAGGTAGTTTTTGGAAATGCTTCCAAGTGAAATTACAGGAACATCCTTAGCAATCGATGCCATTGAAACGAATTTCTCCTTATCAAAAAGGAGCTGGTCGTATGTTTCATCAGCGTACACGAGCAAATCATTCGCTCCCGCAACATCGATTATTTTCTGCAAAGAACTTTTAGAGTACACTGCCCCCGTAGGATTATTTGGGTTGATTACAACAATCGCGCGCGTTTTTGGGTTTATCTTTTTTTCTATGTGGTCAACATCAGGTGACCACTTGTTTTCTTCATCCAAATAATATTCATTTGCCTCGCATTCAAGAAAACTTAGTTCTCCAGTAAAAATCGAATATCCCGGGTTTGGTATAAGGCAGTTCTCGCCCTGGTTGAAGAGCGCCTGCATCGAGTAGAGTATTGCTTCGCTTCCGCCGACAAATGTAATTACATCCTCTTGGGAAACATTTGGCGCGCCCATTCTTTTCGCGTATGCGGCAACTGCGCTGCGGGCTCCCGCCGTTCCAAGCGAATCAGTGTACCCTTCGGCCTTTTTTTTATTGTCAAAAATGGCCTGCCACATGTGCTCTGGGGTTCTGAAATCATACACCATCGGGTCGCCGATGTTTAAGTAGAGCACTTTCTTCCCGCTTTTTTCAACTTCCTTTGCAATCGGAACGACATCGCGCGTTGCGTGCCTGATGTTTTGCGTCCTTTTTGCGGGAATTATCTTATTCATCAGTAATTATTCGGCTTGGAAAGGTTTTTTATAGTAATCAAAAGCAGCGGCCTTGCGGCTCAGTGTTGAAAATGCTTATTAGGCTGATTTGCCGTTGCCTATTTTTTCTTTTTCGGCGCTTTTTTCGGCTTTGCGGCGGGAGCCTTTGGTTTTTCCTCGGCCTTTATTTCAGTAATCTCCTGCGTCTTTTGCGCAGGCTCAGCCCTTACCGCCCTGTATGAGGAATATGCTATGAGCCCTATTACCAGGATTATAAGAATTCCGAGCACCGCGGTTGAAATGTTTGCAAGGCTAAATAGCCCGGTTCCTATATTGATTCTCTCTTCCGCTTCAACCGGCGCAGTGACGTTCTGGTCACTTAGCGTGAAAACAATATTGCGCGTGTATGTGCCCTCATCGCTTTCAATTGAGATAGGCACTGTGTAAGTTCTGCCGCTGTTTGCATCAGGTATCTTGACATAAAGTGCTGATTTTGCAGTGCCTTTTGGTGCTATTGTTCTTCCTTCCATTGCAACAGCGCCATTGAAATCAAGCGCCCTTGCATTGAACACCGTAAGCGTGCGGTTGCTGTCATTATACAGGTTGAATGAGACCTTGATGTTGTAATTAACATCTGTAATGCGCTGCGCATTAAGGTCCTGAACCCTAATATCTATCTCTCCAAGGCCGAAGGATTCCTCGTTGCCTTCAACAAAGAGCTTTAGAACGGACTGCGTTTCAAAGCCGTTATTGGTTCTTGCTGTGAATGTGATAAATGTGGTTGCGGGCAAATCGAATGGAGGCGAGACAAAGTAATTCACTTCCCTTCTTTCCCCTGATTTAAGCGTTATTTTTCCGTCCACGACATAAACATATGGCTTGTCAGCAGTTACAGTAACTTCCTGCTCAGCCGCGCCCCTGTTTTCTATTGTAAGTATCTGTTTTTGGCCTTCGCATGTTGCCGCGTCAAGTTCAGTTGACTGCAGTATGATGTCAATTCCATAGCAGCTTGCACTTGAGAGCATATTGATGTTCTCTTCCTGCACAAGGCTGATTGTAGCTGAAGTTGCCGATATGCTGAATTTCTTCTCGTCGCTGCCCTTTGGCATTGTTGCGTGAAATTGCTGTTTCGAGCTCTCGCCGGCTTTTACCAAAACCTTTGCAGGCCCATCAACAAACGGAGGCGTGTACTTGATTTCGAACTCCTGGTCCTTGGTGCCTATGTTTGCGATTGTGAAGTAGTCTGTTTTCAAAACTCCGCCGCAAACATTAAGTTCAGGCACTGTGAGCGCTGCAGTGTAGCAGTCACTAACTTCAATTGCATAATCCTTTTCAAATGTGAAGTGTTCTGAATCAAGCTTTAGTGTAAGGTTCTTCTTTGCGTTGGTGCCAAGGGTGATGTCAAGCTCTTGTGATATCTGCTTGAGAACATTTGCAAGTTCAGCCGCGCCCTTTGCGTCGTAGTATTTTCCTTTTGTTCTGTTTGCGACTTCCTGGAGCTGTTTTTTTCCATCCGCATCTATATCAAAGCCTATCGCGTATGCGGTTATGCCATTTTGTGCAAGATCTCTTGCAGCCTGCGAGACATCGCCTTCGCATGTTTCCTTTCCATCACTTACAATTATCAGGACTTTTTTCTTTCCTGCCGAAAAATCATTTCCTGCGGCATCCAGTGCCTGCGCTAGCGGTGTTTTGCCAAGCGGCCTGAATGTGGAAACCTTATCAGTAATTGATGCGATATCAAGTTTTGAAATAGGCCTTAGCAATGCCGACTCTTCGCACTCCGTGCCCTGCCCAAATACCCTGAGGCCGAGGTCAATTTGGTTGATGTTATTCACAAGATTTATCACTGCGGTTTTTGCAGCGTCAATTTTTAGCTGGTCTCCTGTGCGTTCTGCCATGGAGCCTGAAGTGTCAACCAAAAGTTCGACAGAGACATCCTCCCTACTAACCTGCGCCTGCCTTGTTAGTGAAGCTATGTCAAGTGTTGTGCTAATCTCCTTGGTTTTTCCAGGTTCAATTGAAATTTTTTGTGTTTTTGGGTTTGTTTCTACTCCTGTGAAGCTAATATCCAAATCAACTGTTTTAGATTCGTTGTTTGTGAGCCTGAATTTGTAAACCGGAGTGTCCTCTGCGCATAGCTTTTCTTCCCCAAGAGTTTTCTGCACATCAATGTTATAGCAGTCCTGAAGATTTACTGTGTATGATTTGCTTGTAGAGTAATCATAGAGTGTGCTCTCAAGTTCAAGGTCGAGATCGTATTCTCCGGCCTTCTGTGATGTCTGTGCGAATTTGACCGTTACAATCTCTTCTTCTCCTGCTTCAAGTGAGAGCGAGGTCTTGTCAAGCTTTGCAAATGAAGGGCCTGTAAGTGTTAGCTTGAAGTTATCCTCAAGCTTTCCATTGTTTACAATCCTGATTTTTGCCTCGCTTGCCTCTTCGACACATGCTCTAGCCTCTATGCCGCTAAATCCGCTTTCTGAAATTATCTGCGCTCCTTGCCCCTGCACGAGGTTGTATTCGGCGCTGTCTTCATCGTAAAAGTTCGGGTTAGGGGTTGACGCCCTTACTGTAAAATCATAATTTCCAAATTCGGCATCGCACGGGGCCTTGACTGTGAGTTCAAGAGTTTCTGTTTTCCCTTTCCTTACAAGTATTGTGCTCTCGCTTAGTGTGTACCAGCCCGCGCTCAGCCCGATTACTGAAATGTCAGCCCTCTCCGTTGTCTGGTTTTGGACGATTGTGTTATTTGTTACCATTATTTCGTAAGTTTTTTCTTCGCACTGGCTTGCTGTCTGTGAGCGCGGTTCAACTTCAACATCCAAAAAGTGCCCCTGCTCGAGGTTGAATGTGCATGTGGTTGAAAGTGTTTCCCCATTCTGAACAATCAGCTGCGTAGAATAAGTTCCGGGATCAGCATAGCAGTTTGCAACTGTGTAAACCTTTAGCTCTGTGCACTCATCGCTCTCAAGCGTGAACTTGTTTGGTATTACATTAAACCAGCTTCCAACCTGGCCGCTAAAGTATGCGCTGTAATTTTCAGTTGCGCTCGAATCGTTGCACACCTGCATATTCTTTATTGAGAGTTCACATTGTATGGATGTGTTATCGCATGTGCCGGAGAGCTCTGTACTGTGAGCTATCGCTGCCATTACTAGCAGCACTGCGCCGACCATGAGTACTCTATAATCCATTATGTTCCCCCCTCTACGAACTTTAAGTCCCTGTATAATTGCTAATTTCCTCTGCCTTATCATCCTTTGCGACCGCTATTGCTATTATTGAAACCAGTATCAGAGCAATTAAAACCATTGCCCCTGTCTGTATTCCGCGGTCTCCTAAAAGCACAGCAAACCCGCCAAGAAGGCCGTTTTCGCTGTTCTCCTCTCCGTTCTTGCTGATATTTAAAGCAATGTTTTTAGTGGTTACATAGCCATCGGCCTTCACTTCAAGCGTGGCATTAAATGTCTTATTGCCAGCTCCGTTAAGTGCGGTAATAGGCATGTTCACTGTCTTTGTCTCTCCTGCTTTAAGAGTCTGGAATGCCACAGGTGAAGCTGCTGCCCCATTGCTTATTCCGTAAATTCTTATCGCGATATTGTGCATATCAGCGCCAGTTGGGTTCTTTATTGTGAATGTGAGCGTTTTGCTCTCGCCTTCTGCAATTGTTATTTGCTGCGGGTATGTGAGCACCTGTATGACGTTTTTTTGCACATCGTTCTCTGCCTCAACAACCCTGAACTTCAGGTCTTCGCTTATCTCTTCATTGCCCGCTTTTGCAGTGAGCCTTACTGTGTAATCCCCAAGCTCTGCGCTAAATGAGGGCGAAATGAATACATAGAATTTCTTCTCTTCGCCCTTCTTTACTGAGAGCTCTTTATCTGAGAGCACTGCCTGTATTGATTCGTCAACATTTGTGAGCTTAAGTTTTGCAGTCTCATCAAAATCTCCCTTGTTGCGAAGGGTTATTGCAAATGTCTGGCTGTTATTTGCAGAGCACTGCCTTGCTTGAAAGTTGTTGTTTTCAACAATCATTTCGATTTTGTGCTCTTTTTTGATGTCTACTTGCACGGTCTGAGATTCGCTTTTCTCGCTATTCCATGCGTAGACCTTGATGTTGTGCTTTCCTGTCTTGTCTGTTTCGCGTGTTTCAACAGTGAGCTTTACAAGCACTATTGAATTCGCAGGAACACTGATTTCATTTTTTTCAAGTTCATTAGGAAGGTCGCTATCCGAACTAAGCCTGATGTCCTGTGCCTTATTAAGAAGGTTCTTTACCGTGACCTTGAACTGTGTTGCCTTTCCCTTGCTTATTGTTGCAAGCGAAGGAGTCACTGCAAGCTCGAATGTGTTCTTTTCACATTCCACAAGCCTTACTGTGACGTCCCTTTCAACGTAATAGTTCTCGCTTCTGATGAAAATCGGGATTGTGTATTCCCCGAACTCTGTAGTCATATTCGTGTTAACCATCATGGCCATTTCATCATCCTGCCCAGCCCTTAGGGTAGTATTTGCGAACTCGAAAGTTGGCAAGAGCAGTTCGTGCTCTGCGCTCAGCTCAATATTTTGCGTTCTTGTTGAGTTGTTTTCAAGCCTTATTTTTATTTCCTGGGTGTATGGCTCTTTGCAGAGATAGTATGCGCTAACTCTTTCAATATTTATCGGCTCATCGCTATCCGTAACCTTTGCGAGTATGTTTTTTGTTTTCGCGGTTCCATTTTCGGATATGATTTTTGCCGCTATATCATATGTTCCTGTGCGGGTTTCATTGTCCGCTGTGATTGTGAGCGTGAATGTGGTGCCCTGCCCCGCGCTCAAACAAAAGCTTTCCGGATATATTTCTGCCTCTATTTCATGCCTATCTTCAGTGCTTATTCCTGCAACTGTTTCAAAGCACTGCTTCTTGCTTGTGTTATTTTCCGCAGTGAGCTGCACATTTATTGAGTCATTATTTTCAAGCGTTACCGTGTCCCTATCCGCAGTAAAAACTATTTCGCTTGCCTTGAATGGCTCGTTTACATAAACCTCGAATGTGGCGGTTGCGCTAAGCCCTTGCGGGTTTGTCGCTTTCACCGTAATTGTATTCGCCCCAATGGAATCTTCCCTTGGCGCGCTACATGAAATGAAATAATCATCTTCAATGTAACAATCCGCAAGGCGCGGGTCTGTCTGGTCCTCTATTGAATAGAACATCCTGCTTGCGCTATATGTTTCATCTCTTGTGTAATTGCGAAGATCAAGCAGCCTGTCCATCCCATCAGAGTTCTTCTCAAACACCTGGTTTGGGATATTTGCAATGCTCGGGGTAGCTGATGCTGCCGCCACGCCTGAAAGAAGGATTATTGCAATTGCCGCCATGATTTTTGTGATGTTCATTTTTGCGCCTCCGTGTTTTGTTTCCCGTCATTGAGGAATTTTACCATCCTCGCTATGAATGCAATGAGCAAAATTGATGCAACTATTACAAGGAACATATCCAGAACGAACTCCCCTTCAGCGGAGGCCCCGGAAACCATTGCAAAAATCGTTGCAGGTATTCCCCTGTCCTGATAGCTTACCTGTGCAGTTTGTGTGAATTCTGCTTCGCCGCAGCTGAATACAAATTTCGCATCGCCTGTAAAGCCGCTGTTTCTTTCAAGTTGCACTTCAAATGATTTTGTTTCAAACGCTCCGAGGCTAAAATCCGTGTTCCCTGAAATTTTCCAGTCCGCGGGCACATTTCTTATTTCCTCAAGTGCCACTTGAACAGGATTGTATGAATTATTTGTAAGTGCAATTGTTGCTTTGCCGCTCCCATCTATTTCCGTCTGTGCCCGCACTTGGCATTCGTCTTCAAGTATGTAATTTATGAGCACGTTTTTTTCCGCAACATCGGCGCCAACAGATATTTTTACAGTGCCTGTGTAGGTTGTCCCTTCAAAGCCTTTCTGGGGGAAGATGCGAACAATTACATTCTGCCTGCTATTTGCCTCTATCCACTGGGGCTTTTTTATGATTGTAAATTTTGTAGGGAACGCAAATTCGGCAACAAGTGGCTGCCTTATTGCCGTGTTGTTCTGCGCGTAAAATGAGAAATCGTATGCGGCCTGCCCAATTGTTATTTCCCTTGGCATTGCGCTAACCGCTGCGCTGGCTAAACCTGCTGCAAATATTAGAGCTATTGCCACTATTGCAAATCCAAACTTCATAGTGTTCACTCATTAACTAAAATGTGTTATATAGAATGGTGTAGACCTGGTATTTAAATGTTTACTCAAGTCCGTTAAAGAGTTATTTTTTGTTCACTATTGACAGAATGCCCGCAATAGCCAAAACTACAAGGATTATGAGTCCTATAGCTATCCCTGCAGTTGTTGCAAAGTTTACAAGGCCAGTTGTTATGCTATCTACCCTTTTCGCCTTGAACTGCACTGGGATGCTCTTGCTGCCTTCGTCTGAGCTGAGCCTAATAGTCGCTGAAACATTGCCATCGAATGTGCCTGTATTTACATCCATCTGGAGTGTTTCGCCGGCTCTCCAAAGCAGTTTTGAAACGGGTGTGAATTTCACTCCCTGTGTATTGAGCGCCGTGACAGTGACATTTGTGAGGTCGTCACCGTTGTTTAGCAGTGTAATCTTTCCAGTTCCAGTAATTTCAGCAGGTGCCTGCACTACTGCGCTAACGAAAGCATTGTCTACCGGGGGCCTTGGCTGGGGTGTTACCGCGTTGCCGGAAGTGTCCGCGCTGTCCTTTATTTTGAGGTTGAAATTGTCCGTAATGGAAGTGCTTGAGCATGTGCGCCCGCCGCTAAATCTTCCGCTGACCCTTAGTTCTACATCCACATTCTTTGTGCTTGAAACAGGATCCGCATTTATTGTAAGGTCGAATTGCTCCGAGTCCTCGCTTCCGACTGATGAGCGCCTTTTGACGATTCCTATGGTGACATCTGAGCTATCCTCGACTGACTTGATTGAATCAATTGTAAACGATCTGTCATTGTCGTTTGTTATAGTAAATGTCTTGGTAGTCTTTGAGTTTTCGTTGACTGTAATGTCGCTGACATCAAGGCTGATGTCGCTGCACACAGAGTTCGATGAGCCGCTTGCGCCATCATTTATTACAACGCGGAACGATCTTGTGGTGATGTCTCCGAATCCGCAGCTATCTCCGCTGTCAAATTCTCCCCTGATTTCAATTGTAACTGTGGCTTCCTTGTCCCCGGAGATGCTCAGGCTGCGAAGGTCGAATGTGACATCCGCGCTATCTCCCGCATCTATAGTATCCGGCGCATCCACATTGCTAACTGTGATGTAGGTGCTATTTTCGGAGATGTCGACTATGTTTACAACAAAATCCTCGTCCGAATCGTTTGTGATTTCAAATGAAACATTCTCGGTGTCGAGTTCGTCCATGTGTATGGTTTCAGTCTGGACTCTGACATCACTGCAGATTCCGCTTCCCTCTGAAACTACCCTGATATTGAATGAATCGGTGTCTGTTAGGTTGTCGCTGTCCTCAACTCTGACTGTGATTGTGCTCTCTCCAGTGCGGTCTTCGCGCGGAGCATCGCAGCTTACATACCTGTCATCTTCTATGCGGCAGTTTATGAGCGATGTGTTGCTCTGGCTGATTATTCTATAATCCAGTTCGCTTTCAGTGTCCTCATCGTCGCTTGCGTAATCAAAGAGGTCAATTAGCTCATCTTCGTCTCCTGAATTCTCGATTATGGTTTCATTCGGAATTCCGCTGATGTCCGGAGCGTCGCTGTTGTCATTATCATTGTCGTTATCGTCATTGTCCCTGAAAACGATCACATTGACGGACTCTTCGTCAATTTCGCCTTCAGTATCCATTACTGTAACTGTAATTGTGCTCGTGCCTGTCCTGCCTTCTGTAGGTGCATTGCATGCGATGTAGCGGTTGCTTGAAATAAAGCAGGATATAATGTCTGTTCTGCTTTGGTCATCGACGTTGAATCTGAGTTCGCTGTCTGTGTCCTCGTTGTCAGAAGCATAAGGGTGCAAATCCAAAAGCGTTGTATCCCTGTCGCTATTCTCGGGCACATCAATGTCCCTGATATTTGTAAACCTCGGAGGGTCGTTGAATCCATCGTCGTCTCCGGTTATTTCAATAGTGAATGTCTCGGTGTCTGTAAGGCCGCCGGTGTCTGTTGCCCTGACGGTTACTTGGTTAAATGCCTGATATCCTGCCGGTGAGCCGCAACTGACATATCTGTCGCCTGATATGAAGCAGTTTATTGCGCCGGAGTTTGTTTGTGTGAGGCTGAATGAGAGTTCGCTCTCGTTATCCTCGTTGTCCTGCACTTGGTCAAAAAGGTCCACTATATTGCTGTGGGTGCCCGAATTTTGTGAAAACTCAAAATCCTGTATTGAGCTTATGTTCGGCGCGGTATTGCTTCCGCCGTTATTTCCGCCATTATTGCCGTTGTCCCCAACAGTTACTTTGAGGTCTCCGCAAATGTCGCCGAAGAATTCATCTTTTACTGTTCTGTGCATCTGCCAGACTGCTGCATAGTCCCCGTTTTGCGGGGCAGTTACTGTAAATATAAAATCCTGTGATTCGCCCTTTTTGACTGTTTCATTTATTCCAAGCTTGAGATTTTCGCTCGTAAGGCCCCATGTTCTTCCCTGCCTGGACTTTAGGGTTACTTCTCTTGTATCCCAGTTTTCAGAACCGATGTTTTTGATTTGAATTAGAAATTGGGTTGTCTCCCCCGCATCCATGCTATTTGGTATTTCAGATGAGGTGCATTCTGCGTCCCAATTAGGCAGTGCAAACGCTGGCGCTGCGAATACTGAAAACAAAAGAGCTATTGCAAGGAATACATTCTTCAAATTCAAACCCCCAAATGTTAATTCTTTCCTATTACTTAGTGACATATAAAGTATTTAAAACTATCCTTGTACTTAGCCAGACATTTAGAGTTAATGCCCTTATTCGCCTAAATTCGCGTTTTTGGGCCTTTTGCTCCCAAGCACAGCCGCAAGCAAATCAGATTTTGTAATGATTCCAACAATTTTCCCGTTCCTTGCAACAAGTACCCCTGGGTTGTGCTCAAGAAGCGCCGAAACAACTCTTGAAGGGCTATCCTGGCGCACTGTGGGCATTGCTTCTTCCATCAGTTCGCGAACAGGCATTGCGCTAACCGCGTTCATATCCTCTGCGGAATTGAGCTTTTCAAGTACCGCCCTTTCCGAAACGGCGCCTATGTTTCTGCCATCCTCAAGCACGGGAAGCTGCGAGACCGCGTGCTTTTTCATGGAGCGCACGGCTTCGCGCAGGGTGGTTTCGGGCGAGGCGCTTATCACTTTTGATGACATGAAATCCTGTGCCTTTGCCTGCACCTGCGCGTGAAGAGATTCGAAAAAGTCAAATATCCTCTTGGCGTTATCATATGAGGGAATCGCCGCCCCCGCTTCAATTTTGGCTATGAGTGACTGGCTCACCCCAGTTTTTGCGGCAAGCCCGCTTTGCGTAAGGCCGGTTCTTTTTCTGCGGTTTTTGATTTCGGAGAGTTCTGGAAGCATAATAAACCATTATTCCTAACAGAATATTTATTGCAATAATTATTATTAATCAATACGTCATCAATACTTCGGGCGGCAATCATATTGGAGCTGCCCTTATTTTTGAACGGGGTTGAAAAAATGGCGCGCAAATATCTTTTCAGTTCAGAATCGGTTACAGAAGGGCATCCGGACAAAATGTGCGACCAGATTGCAGATGCAATTTTGGACGCAATGCTAAAAGGCGACCCGCACTCAAGAGTTGCAGTTGAAGCATCCACCAAAACCGGCCTGATACTAGTTTTCGGAGAAGTCACAACCAAAACCTATGTTGACATTCAGGGGCTTGTGCGCAAAACCATCCGTGAAATAGGTTACAACGACCCTTCTTTCGGGTTTGATGCGGACGCGTGCTCCGTTCTGATTTCGCTCTCTGAACAGAGCGGCGATATCGCTCAGGGAGTGAATGAAGAGACAAACAGCACAAAAGAGCAGGGCGCAGGGGACCAGGGAATGATGTTTGGGTACGCAACCAAAGAAACGCCCGAGCTTATGCCTCTTCCGATACTTCTCGCGCACAAAATCACATCTCGCCTAGCGCAGGCAAGAAAAGATGGCGAAGTGAAGTGGCTGCGCCCGGATGGCAAGAGCCAGGTTACGATTGAATATGAAGATGGCGTTCCAAAGCGCGCGCATACTATTGTTGTCAGTACGCAGCACTCTCCAGATGTCACGCACGAGGAAATCGAGCGCACGGTAATTGAGAAAGTGATAAAGCCCGTGTGCGGCAAGTGGGTGGATTCGGATACAAAATACCTGATTAACCCAACCGGAAGGTTTGTAATCGGAGGGCCGGTAGGAGATTCAGGCCTTACTGGAAGAAAAATTATAGTTGACACCTACGGCGGCGTTGGGCATCACGGCGGAGGGTCATTTTCAGGCAAAGACCCTAGTAAAGTTGACCGTTCAGCCGCATATTTCGGGCGCTATGTTGCAAAGAATGTTGTTGCGGCTGGGCTAGCTGAGCGCTGCGAGATACAGGTTGCATACGCAATCGGAGTAGCCGACCCAGTTTCAGTTTACATAAACACTTTTGGCACTGGAAAGCTTTCCGATGAGAAGCTTGAGCAGATTGTGAATAAGGTTTTCAACTTCAAGCCGGCGGGGATAATAAAGCATTTAGATCTCAAAAGGCCGATTTTCAGAAAAACTGCCGCATATGGCCATTTCGGGCGCAATGACCCTGAATTCACATGGGAGAAGACGGATATGGTGGATGTGCTGAGGAAGGAAGCGGGAATCTAGCTCCTGCTTTCTAAGATTGGCAAATAGATTGGGTTATTAATAACCTAAATTATATTAAATCTGGTAATCATGAAACATCTTTTGCCAGCTCTTCAAAGCGCCCATAGAAAGGCTGCAAAGCATCTGCTGAAAAAAGGCTTCACTAGAAAAGAAGTTTCCTTAACTCTTGCAGAGCACCGTGATCAAGCACTTACTCGGTTTGATAAGTTTATGACTGTTATGCTAAGGCTCCCTCCTATTAAGCGCAGGGAATTTGCCGGTGACCAAATAAAATTGTTGGAAAAAGAACGTGTTAGTATATCCGGAAAAACGGAGAAAGGCATGGATGCGATTATCCGTATTGGGGAAATTGACGCAAGAATTGCCCAGATACGGCATATGTCTAAATAAAATATTGGGTCTAGGTAATATTTTATGTTCCATCTCGGCAAAATCCTCGAAGTCATTTCCCCCGAAGACAAGGGCTCGAAATCCTCAGATACCGTTACGCACGCGCTTCTTGAGATGTGGGATGAGAACCTGATTATTTTCCGCGTCAGCCCGGTAATTGCAAATGATGTGAAAGAGGGCTCATTTGTTTTGGTTGATTATTCGCCGGTTCCGGTTGCAGGCGCTCCTGTGCCTCGGCATGAAGTGGTTTCAATTGTAAATGAGGCGAAGGGAAAGAAAATCCTTGCAAAGCTTCAGGATTCATTAGAAGAGAGGAAAAAGTCGCGCATCACAGGCGATGGTTTTGGCGTTCCCGGAAAAATGATCGGCTGAATTTTCCTGAATTCAAAAAATTTTTAAGTTCTGGTTAAAATGAATCTGCTGCTCTGCAACCACCCATGGGAAGATTACCGCAAAACACTCGAATTCATAGGCTTTGCCTCAGAAAAGGAGCGCGAGCTCATTTCCAAAGGGGATAAAATTGTTTACTTTAGCAGCGGCCTTGTTGCTGGAATTTTCGAGGCTGCGGGGCATGGGGAAAACGCTTTTCGTGGCTGGGCGGAGTCAAGGCCATTTCAGATTCGCCTAAAGCCCGTGGATGTCCCTGCGGTGGATTTGGTTGCAAAGCCGCTGCGATACAAGGTGCAGCTAGAATCCCCGCTGAAAGGCTCAAGTTCGCTCTACAGGCTTTCGGCGCAGGAGTTCGGAAAAATCGAGCTTGCTATTAGGGGAAAGAAAAAAGAACTCGTATACTGAAAATTTTCAAGAACAATTAAAAACAATAACACTCGAATAATTAGCATGCACATAAACAATATTCCAGTGTTTTCGCTTTTTCCGATTCTTGCGCTAATTATACTCTCAGGCTGCGCAGCTTTCAGCCCCGATGCCCCGGAAGATTCAAATGCCCCAATTCCTGTTCAGGGCTTTGAAACAGAAATAGTTGCGCAGGATTTGCAGATTCCTTGGGCAATTGCTTTTCTTCCTGATGGAAAAATGATTTTTACCGAGCGCGCAGGAAAGCTCAAAATTCTGCAGGGAAGTGAAGTGCACGAAATAGAAGGTGTAGTTCATTTAGGTGAGAGCGGATTGCAGGGACTTGCAATCGACCCTGATTTTTCCAAAAATAATCACATTTACTTATACTATACTTACTCCGAAGGCGCGCAGCTATACAACCGTGTTTCGCGCTTTACCCTGCGTGAAAATGCTCTCTTGGATGAATTGCCGCTGCTTGAAAAAATTCCGGGAAATGTCTATCACGATGGCGGTAGAATAAAATTCGGCCCCGATGCAAAGCTCTACATTTCAACCGGGGACGCTGGCACAACCTCGCTTTCTCAGGATAAAACTTCAATTGCGGGAAAAATCCTGCGCATAAATAGCGACGGAACAATTCCCCAAGATAATCCTTTCAGGAATGCAGTATACTCTTACGGGCATAGAAATCCGCAGGGGTTTGACTGGCACCCGCAGAGTGGCATGCTGGTTGCAACCGAGCATGGCCCAAGCCTACATGATGAAGTGAATATTATTCTCAAAGGGGCAAATTATGGCTGGCCAACAAAGCTCTGCTCGCAAGGGGAAACATCCGCAGAGTTCAAAGAGGCAGTAGTGTGCTTTGCCGATTGGACAATGGCTCCCTCAGGCGCGGCATTCTATTCAGGTACTGTGCTTTCTTTCCAGAACGCTTTTCTTTATGGCGGGCTTCGGGGAGAACAAATTCGTATTGCGCGTTTTGATGGAAGCGCTTTAGCAAGCGATGAAAAGCTGCTAGATGGCTTTGGAAGGATACGTGATATCGTGCAGGGTCCGGATGGTTATATTTACTTTGCCACAAACAATACTGATGGAAGGGGTTCGCCAATGTCCCAAGATGATAAAATATTGCGCATAAAACCAAAACAGTGAACGCAATGCTCGAAGATTTCATTTCCGCAAACAAGCTTACTGCAAAAGTATTTGCTACCTCGCGCGAGGTTCAGACCGCAACAAAAGCCGCTCAGGAAATGGGGCTTGAAGAGGGCGCAATTGCAAAATCCATTGTCCTAATGGATTCGAACCGCGAGCCATTGCTCGTGATTTTGCTCGGAAACGACAAGGTGGATTTTGAAAAAATGAAGGCGCTTCTGGATGTAAAGGATGTGCGCCTAGCTGAGCCGGACGAAGTTTACAACGCAACCGGCTATAGAATCGGCGGAGTTCCCCCGATTTCGATTTATGGAATCCTAACCTTCATTGACAAGCGCGCTGCAAAAAAAGAGGAAGTAATATGCGGCGGAGGCGACTCAGAGCACCTGATGCGCATAAAGGTTCGTGAAATTCTTGAAAATGTCGAGGATATTCAGATTGAAGATGTGATAAAAGTGGCGAGGGAGTAGTTCATCTATTTTTGTAAATTTCTCACTTATTAGTATTTCAGGCTGACCAAAACCATGAACATGGAAAAATAAATGATCAGAAAGCCAAAGAGCGTGAACGTGATTCCTTTGAACATTGTTCCAGAAGTTGAACTTATGAAAAAGAAGAACATTTGAAGGATGAATGTCCAAAAAATGCTCTCCACTGCAATCTTAAGATACATTCTTTATCCTCCAAAAGCCACAACTGCAATTACTGCGTAGAATGTCAGAGTCCAGGCAAGTGACATGTATTTTCCCATTCCTCTGGTTTTTTCGAGAAGCAGGAGTACTGGCATTCTCAGGAAATATAGTAGGGCAATTCCCGTGGCCGTGAATATGGAAAATCCCATGAGTTTGAATATGTCCATCGAAGTCATTACCATTAGGTAAAATACTAGCCCTCTTGCAAGTGGCTTTTTGCCGCCGGAAAAGAAATACCCTGCGGCAAACAGCATGAAGACCCACAGCAGGTTGTTCATTACGAGGTCTATGAAGAATTGCGGGTTCAGTGTCATTGCATTCTGCAAGAGTTCAACAAAAGGCATGTGAAATACTTTCTTTGCCGGCTATTCAAATATGTGTGTCTTCCTGTTTAAGGAGGACATAAGCAAGGTTTAAATCCTCAAGTGGGCATATTCATTGCATGGATTTTAGTTTTTTGCAAGAGCTTGGCCTCACACAAAACGAAGTGAAGATTTACGCGGCGCTTCTAAGCCTTGGCTCCGCGCCTTCCGGAAAAATAGTGCGTGAGTGCGGCCTTCACCGCTCGCGCGTGTACGAAGGCCTCAACCGGCTCTCAGAAAAAGGTCTTGTTAGCTTTGTGAAAAAGGGGACAATAACATTTTTCGAGGCAACTTCTTCTGAAAAAATTCTTGATGTTCTTGAGGAAGAAAAAAAGCAGGCGGAGGAAAAAATCGCCAAAATGAAAAAGCACATTCCGGAATTGAACAAGTACAGGGAAACAAAGCCCACTGCGGAAGCGTACATTCTGCAAGGCGTTGAGGGCTTCAAGGCAATGCGCAGGGACGTTCTAAAACACTCAAAGGGCGAGCATTTGATGATTGGGGCGATTGCGCGCGAGGACCGTGTGATGCCATTGTTTTTTGAGAAGTGGAACAAGGAGCGCAAAGATCTCAAAATCAGGCTGCGAATCCTCTACAAGGCCGCGGCAAGAACTCTTCCAATGTCCATCAGAAAACATCATGCCGAATCAAGGTTTTTGCCATCATACATTGACAATCCTGCGGTAATAAACATCTACGGCGACCGTGTGGTGAATGTCATCTGGAAAGGCGATTACCCGCTCTGCTTTGTGATGGTGAACAAGGACATCGCTGACGCTTACAGGAAATACTTTGATTTGCTATGGAAGGTTTCGGAAAAAAACTGATGCCAAAAATGCTTCAAGAATTCAAATCGGTATTGTGATATTGAGTCGGTCGTATTTTGCCCTCGGCTGCGCCGTGCCATTCTCTTTTCGCAAATCAATAAGCCCCATCTCCGCGAGCTTTTTGACGTCGTTGAAGACATTTGAATACGGCCTTTGCAGCATTTTTGCAAGCGCGTAAATGGTCTTGGGCTCCTTTTCGCGGATTGTTTTAAGTGTACGCAGCCTCTCTTTGGTTAGCATCTCGCGCATGAGTTCCGGGGTTTCAAAAGAGAGAATTTCCTGCGGCACAACTTTTTCCCCGCGGCTAGCCCTTTCATAAACACCGGCAAACCTGTCCAATGTTTCATCCATGCTGCTAATCCTTATTGTTACGTTCCTCGCTTTCATGAAAATCACCCCTTATTTTTGCCACTTTGTCCCCGAATTCCTTTTTGAGCTCCTCCATTCCCGGAAATTCCACGTTTAATTCTTTTCCTTCAAAATGCACGTGGTGGCTTTTTCCCTTTTCATTGTCATATCTTAAAATGCATTCTCCGCCTCTAATGTAATTCAACGAATACTTCAATCCTTGGGGGAAATAAACACTCTCTGGCACGGCATAAACCGTTACCTCAATAAATTCTTTTTTGCCAAAGTATGTCCGTTCCTTTTCTAATAGGTAAGCCACAAAATCACCATGTGACCTGCCACACTATATAGTGTGGTAGGCAATATATAATTCTTGCTATATTCGTTGATTGACGAAATAGATATATTTGCACTGTTTTATGAATTTTTTGGAATCCTTCCATTTCATGCAAGAGTGGAAAGACCTGCGTGAGGGCATTAGAATACTGCCTCTTTCAAGGGATGAAAAAAGGAATGTGCAGATTGATTTGCTGGACATACCAAAAGGGTTTGTTGACCCAGGGCATTACCACGGCGATTGGGAATGGGTTTATGTTCTTGAGGGCTCAATAGAGGATGAAAAAGGAGTCCATAACCCGGGAGATTTTTTCATAAACAAAACCGGGGATTTGCACAGGCCATTCTCCAAAGAAGGGTGCAAATTGCTCATTGTCTGGTCAGGGAAAACAATCCCGATTGAGAAATAGCTTTATTTATTTTCAGAATTTTACGCCGTTTCCTTTTCCAGCTTCGCCTTAATCGTCTTTAGCGAAATGAACTGTTCCCTTTCCATTTCCTCAAGGCGCATTATGATGTATTTTGCGGTGCTCTTAAGCGATGGAATCATGATGTAATCAAGTGCGTTCACGCGCCTCTTGGTTTTTTCGATTTCTTTTATAAGTTTTTTAAGCCCGTTCTCGGTTTCCGCAAGCTTTATTATAATTTCAAGGCTCTTCTCAAAAGCGCCCGCAGCTTCATCGATTTTTGCCGAGCTTCCCTGTATTGAATACCCGCGCGCTTCAAGTGTTTTGGAAACATATTCCCCCTTGATGTGCGGGATATGCACTCCCATCACGTTTTTGGATTCAACTTCAATGTTCGGGGCCTTCTTCACCGCGAGCGAGATGTTTTCCACTTCAAGAATTCCGTGGTATGCCTGCGCCATTGCAAGGGCCTCGAATGCATCCTTCATGCGCGCATTGAGTTCGTTGCGCTGGTCCTGTGCCTGCTTCATGATTTTGAAGAATTCGAGCACTAGCACGTCCCTTTTCTGCTTTAGAAGCTTGTGCCCGTTCTCCGCCAGGCGAATCCTGTTGCGCGTCTCAATGAGTTCGAGCCTTGTTGTTTTTACATCTTCAGCCATTTTTTTCACTTCTTGGCATCTGGCAAAGCAATGCCGGAATCACTTTTATTTCCGGAACTTTGCGCCGTATTTCTGTATATGGTCCAGTTTTACCCTCTTGAGTTCCTTTTCAGGGAGCACTGCGAGAAGTTCCCATCCCAAATCAAGCGTTTGCTCAATTGTGCGGTCCTCGTCCTTGCCCTGCCTGATGAATCTTTTCTCGAATTCATCCGCGAATTTCAAGTACTTCCTGTCGATTTCAGAGAGCGCTTCCTCTCCAACAACCGCGCTAAGCGCCCTCAAATCGCGCCCCTGTGCGTACGCAGCATAAAGCTGGTCTGCTACTCCGCGGTGATCCTCTCGCGTCTTTCCGCTGCCGATTCCAAGGTTCATAAGCCTTGAGAGGCACGGGAGAACATCAATTGGCGGGAATATTCCTTTTCTGTGAAGTTCCCTTCCAACAACTATTTGCCCTTCTGTGATGTATCCTGTAAGGTCTGGGATTGGATGAGTAATGTCATCTGATGGCATTGAAAGTATCGGGAACTGCGTTACAGATCCTTTCTTGCCCTCAACTACTCCTGCACGCTCATAGAGCGAAGCAAGGTCAGTGTATGTATATCCTGGGTAGCCCCTTCTTCCGGGAACTTCTTTTCTAGCTCCCGCAATTTCGCGCAGCGCTTCGCAGTAGTTTGTCATGTCCGTGATTATTACAAGCACGTGCATGTCCTTTTCGAATGCAAGATACTCGGCGGTTGTGAGTGCCATTCTTGGCGTGATTATTCTCTCAACGCTCGGGTCATCAGCCAAATTAAGGAACAGTACGCTCCTCTCAAGCGCTCCTGTGCGCTCGAAATCCTTCATGAAAAAATTCGCTTCCTCATGCGTGATTCCAACAGCCGCGAATACGACAGCAAAGCTCTCGCCTTTTGCGCGCACCTTTGCCTGCCTTGCAATCTGCACCGCAAGCTCGTTGTGCGGAAGGCCTGAACCCGAAAAAATCGGCAGCTTTTGTCCGCGTACAAGCGTGTTAAGCCCGTCAATTGTGCTGATTCCGGTTTGTATGAAGTCCTCAGGCTTTCTGCGCGCGACAGGGTTTATTGCAGCGCCGATTATATCAACCCTTTTTTCAGCAACGATTGGAGCGCCCTTATCGCGCGGCTCTCCAAGCCCGTTGAATACCCTTCCGAGCATGCTTTTGGAGACGCCAAGCTTCATGGTTTCTCCGAGGAATTTGACCTTGGTTTTGTCGGCGTCAAGTCCTGTAGTTGAGCCAAATATCTGTATTACCGCCTTGCCTTTTGATGTTTCGAGAACCTGCCCTTTCCTCTTCTCGCCATTTGGCAGTTTCACTTCAACGATTTCGTTGTATGCGACGTTCTCGACCCTGTCAACAAAGACGAGCGGCCCTTCGACATTTGTTACGGTCTGGTATTCTTTCATCATTGTCTCACCCTTGAGTCCTTTACCACTTTATCAAATTCGGAATCGATGCTCCCGATTATTCCGTCAATTTTTTTCTGAACTTCAGCTTCTGGAATTTCCTTCATTCTTGCAATTTCCTCGCGAACCTTAAGCCCCAACACAGTTTTTAGCTGCACTCCCAAATCAAGCGCATCAGCTGCGCGGTCATAGAACTTGAGAATGGTTTTGAGCATCCTGTACTGCTTCTGAAGAGAAGCCGATGCATCAACATCGCTGAACGCCGATTGCTGCAAGAAGTCCTCGCGGATCATTCTTGTGGCATCAAGCACGGCCTGTTCCTTTTCAGGCAGCGCATCGGGCCCTACAAGCTGCACGATTTCCTGCAGCTCCGCTTCCTTTTGCAAAAGTGCCATTGCCTTTGCCCTGTTCGTTGACCAATCCGCGGCAACGGTGTTTGCGTATGTGCTATCAAGAGTTCCCGTATAAAGCGAGTAGCTCTTTAGCCAGTTTATCGCTGGGAAGTGCCTTCTTTGCGCGAGCTTGGCGTCAAGCGCCCAGAACACTTTCGTAACACGCAATGTGTTTTGCGAAACAGGCTCTGAGATGTCTCCTCCGGGCGGCGAGACCGCTCCAATAACTGAAATAGAGCCGCTTCTCTGAGGGCCGCCTGTGCAGGTTATTCTTCCCGCCCTTTCATAAAATTCCGCAAGCCTTCTTGCAAGATATGGCGGGTAGCCTTCTTCACCGGGCATCTCCTCAATTCTTCCTGAAATTTCGCGCATTGCTTCGGCCCACCTAGAAGTTGAATCAGCCATGAGCGCGACATCGTAACCCATGTCCCTGTAATATTCCGCTATTGTAATTCCGGTATATACCGAAGCTTCCCTTGCAGCGACCGGCATGTTTGAAGTGTTTGCAATAAGTACGGTTCTTTGCATCAGCGGCTTTTTGGTTTTAGGGTCCAGAAGTTCCGGGAATTCCGTTAGCACTTCTGTCATTTCATTTCCGCGCTCTCCGCATCCGATGTAGACAATGACCTGCGCGTCGCTGTACTTTGCAAGCGATTGCTGCGTCACCGTTTTTCCAGAGCCAAATGGCCCGGGAATTGCCGCAGTTCCGCCCTTTGAAATCGGGAAGAATGTGTCAAGAATTCTCTGCCCTGTAATGAGAGGCGTGTTCGGAGGCATTTTTTCTCCGTAAGGGCGCGGCTTTCGCACTTCCCACTTCTGCATCATTGAAACTTCATGCTTTTCCTTGCCATCCTTGATTATGCAGACCGTTTCTTCAACAGTGAAGCTTCCTTTCTTGATTTCTGTGATTTCCCCTTTTGCTCCGTGAGGCACCATGACCTTATTTACAATAAGCTCTGTTTCCTGCACTTCGCCGATGACATCTCCACCAACTACCTTTTCTCCCTTTTTTGCAATAGGCTTGAAATCCCACTTCTTTTTCTTATCAATCGGGGTTGCAACGATTCCCCTTGCGATGAATGTTCCGCTCTTTTGCTGTATCTCAAGAAGCGGCCTTTGTATCCCGTCGTAAATGGATTGAAGAAGTCCGGGCCCGAGTTCAACACTAAGAGGCATTCCGGTGTTTTCAATGGGCTCTCCCGGCTTGAGGCCTGAAGTGTCCTCATAAACCTGAATTGTGGCCCTGTCCCCGCTTAGCTTGATGATTTCTCCTATGAGCCTTTCCTTTCCCACCTTTACGACATCGTACATTCTAGCGCCCGACATCTTTTCGCCGACAACAACCGGCCCCGCAATCTTTAGAAGTTCTGCCATCTGTTTCACCTCATTTCCGAACATGCTCTTCGGAAGGGAGCGTACCATCTTCGCCTGCTGGCTCGATGGAACTGAACTCACAATCCTTTAGCAAAATTTTCAGCTTAACTTTTCCTCCATTCATTTCATCAGCTCAAAACCAAGGGCCTTCTTTACCATGCTCCGCAGCGAATCTGTTTCGTTCGCCACTGGGCCGGATTTGTCCGGCACTGCAATGACTACTGGCTTGGCAAGCCTCTCTATTTTCTTTTTTAGCCGCCAATCCATCGCGCCCATTGTTTTTTCGCTGACAATCATAATCCCGATGCCCTCATCGGCGAGGAGCTCTTCTATTTTTTGCTCGGCTGCAATCTGGCCGCCACCGGCACTTTTATTTTCTGCAGCTTTTCCCTGCGTGGCATCTTTTTGCGCCTCTAGAGCCTCTATAGGGAACACCATTTGAACTCCTGCGAGCCTAAAGCCTGTGCATGTCGGCCCGTCCGCCACAACTGCGATGCTGTGTTTTAGTTCCCCGTCCATAATTTCACCAAAATTAATACTGCACAATCATCTCCCCAATTTTTTCCGCCGAGAGGTTGAATTCCTTCGCCCTCACGATTTTGCGGATGTTTGATGCCTCCTCTTCTTTCAAAAACAAAAACCCCGCAATTGCGCCAATCGAGAGCACGCTTACACTTAGAAGGCTCAGGCCCTTTCTTGCCACGCTTTTCTCCACTTCTATTTCAATCGGTATGAGGCTCCCGTTTTTTTTGTACGCTTCAAGCGCCTTTGCAAGCTTGAAGTTCTTTTCAAAAGCCTTCGCTGCCTCTTCTACTCCTTTTGCCCCTGCTGCCTGCACGAGCCTGTCTCTTGAAATGTTCCCGCCGGCAATTATAATTTCAGTTATTTTCTCCTCTTTCATTCCTTCTTTCTTGCCGCGCAGGATATTGGAAATATTTTTCGCGTCCACCTGCGCCTTTAGCATTGCAAGAATTATTCTCTCATCGCCATAAGGGTTCTTTGCTATGTGCGGGAGCTTGCGGTAGTAATAATCATCAAGTGCGGCAAGCAGCGGCGCGGCTTCCTTCTCCTTTTCATATTTTTTCATGTTCTTTTCAAGTATTGTCCCATAAATCGTGCCTGCAAGCGCTGCAGAAACATCCTTTACGCTTTTTGATTCAAGCATCTTCGCGGTTGCGGCCTTTGAGAGCATTCCTGTTTCAATAAGAAGGTGGCTGATTCTTTCCTTTCCCTCGCCCATGTGCTTTGCAAGAATAATTGTTTTGATGTTGTTGATTTCGTACTTTTCAAACATCTCGGAGATTTTTTGCGAGAGCTTTTTTGGCACGATTTTGATTATTTTGCGAAGCGTGCGTGAAAAATTCTTCGCGCACGCAAATTCAATCTGGTCTGCGAGGGTTTTTCCTGCAAGCGCGCTTGAAACCAAATCCTGCCTGTATTGCGTTCTCTCAAGCAGCGCGTAAACTTCTTCAACGCCTGTTGCTTCCGCCATAGCATCTGTTTCCTTATGCGTAAGCAGGAGCTGCTTCATTGCCTTAACCCTCGCATTCGCGTATCCAAGCGTTATTGCGCGCGCAACAATTGAGGATTCAATGGCATTCATCATCTTATTCGCCCCTCTCCTTGAACATTTCCATGTAAAGCACCTTCTTTGCATCGTCCTTTTTCTGCGCGAATATCGCCTCAAGCGAGTTGTCTATGCTTATTCTTCCATCTGCAGTGGACACAATGGCTCCGCCTGAAATGTTTGCCGCCTTTGGTGAAACATTTTTAGAAAATTTCTTGGCAATTTTTTCATCGCGCTCATTTACATATACAATTGCCTTGCCGCCGAGCTCTTTTTCCGCTACCTCAATTAGCATTTCCATCATTTTTTCATATCCTTTTCCCTGAGCCGCGCTGGAAAATTCTTCCCAAGCCTTTGCAAGCGCCTCATCCATCTTCGCATTTGTCGCTTCAGCAATTTGCTTTTTTGCGCGCAGCTTTGCAGCGCTCCCTTTCTCATTGGCCTCAGCATCCGCAATCTGCGCAGCCCTCTCCTTTGCCCGCGCCCTTATTTTGGATGCATTTTCCTTGGCTTCCTCGATTGTTTGCTCTGCCAGCTTGTCAGCTTGCGAGAGAATTTTCTTCGCTTCCGCCTGCGCTTGCTGCACAAGGCCCTTTTTCACGTTTTCCAATCCCATTTTTTGCTCACCTGGCGATAATCATGCCCTTTCGCCAGTTTTCTGGCGAAAGTCTGACACTTTTCTTTTTCGTCAACATTTTTATTTTCGTGTTAACGAAAAGAAAAAGGTTGTTTCAAAGGAACAGCAACACTGCCGCTACAATGAATCCGAATATGACTATTGACTCTGGTATGACAAGCCACACCAGCAGTTTTGATGCCTGCTCGGGTTTTTCGGCTATGACGCCTACTGCGCTTGCTCCGATTGCCGATTGCGCGAGCCCGGTTCCTATTGCTCCGCCGAAAATTGCGATAGCGGCTCCGAGTGCCTTTGCAGCAGCTTCTTCGAGTACCATTGTTGCACCTCCTTTTCAATCATCCTTGATATATTTCCTGCTAAGCCTGAATGGGGCGAATTCCCTTCCTCCCCCCTCGAAAAACTTGGAGTTCATTTCAACGAAATTGAGCCTTGCTCCCTGTATGAACGATTCAAACATTGCAAGGAATGCGTTGAATAAATGCCCCACAATGTAAACTGGTATAAGAATGATTAATAATATCCCCTTGTCAAGCGAAGGGAAAAGCAAATCATTTAGTATTAGCGCTATCAGGGTGCCGACAAGCCCCACTGCAAGTATTCTGGAAAAGGACATCACGTTTCCCACAATGCTTGGAAGCTCAATTAGTCCAACTGCGCCCTCGCCCTTGACAACGAGCGAAAGTGAAACAAGCAAGAGCAGCCCGCTTGCAGGAATCATTATTTGGGGGAATGAATTGAATATCGCGGTGCTGATTAGCACTGTCCCAAATATCACGGTTCCAAACCAGCCGAATTTTGCAATCGCGTGCTTTTTGTTCCCGTGCTTTGCCGCGTTCAAAAACCCAAGCAAAAACCCTGTGCATACTGTGATAATTCCTATGAGAATGGTCGCCGCGAGCAGGAACTGCACATTATGCAGCCTCTCTATTCCATGATAGAGCACGACCTCTTCTAGCCCAAAAAACCTGTGTATAAGTTCTGTGTGCGACATGCCCATGAATTCATCATAAATTATCCCGAATATTATTGACGGTATGGCTCCCCACATCCAGATTATTCCAACCGGCTTAAGTATGCTCTCCGCGCCGACCTTTTTTACAATGAATCGCGCGAGCAGGAATGAAATGAGCCCGTAAACGAAATCCCCGACCATCATGCCATAAAAAATCGGGAAAAATACAAGAAATATTATTGTGGGGTCAAGTTCTCCGCTGCGCGGCACAGCCATGTACTTTGTGATGAATTCAAATGGCGCAAGGGCCTTGTTGTGCTCAAGTAAAGTTGGCGCCTCTTCGTGCGCGCTTTCCAAATCATGGCTTGAGAATTTGCGCAGTTCCATTCTTTCCCCGAAGTTTTCATGTGCAAACCTCTCAAATTCGCGGTAATTCTTTTCAGGCAAATACGCTTCAAGGACAAATACATGCTGCGTGCTCCCAAGAGATGTTGCAGCGCCGGATTTTCCGGATTCGATTTCGAGGTATTCCTTTGCCGCGGCAAGCTTCTGATAAGATTTTGCGGAAATTCCCAAAAGTTCTTTTTGCAGCGCCGCTTTGTTCTTTTCAAGCTCCGCAATCCTCTTTTCAATTGCCCTGAGTTCGGATGATGGCTTTGTGCCAATTTCCGGCAGCTGCACGCGCTCAAACCCCGCCCTTGAAATTTCCTCAATTGCCTCTTCATTTCCCTTCTTTAGCGCGACAATGCATGCAAAAGAGTTCGCCCCATATGGCCTGAAAGAAAAGTTCGCTTCAGAAATTTTGGAAAGCGCGGATTCAACCGCCGGCCTTTTCTGCGCAGCAACAGTTCCTGCAATTAAGCTAACCGAGCTAAGCTTTAGTTTGCCAAAATCAATGTCAAACCCCAAAAAAACCGAAAGCCTCGCCTTCGCATCCTTCTGCACATCAAGCTCTGCGGAGTTGCTTTCGAGTTCTGCGCTTATTTTCATTATTTCCTTTTCAGTTTCGCGGAATTCTTTGGATTTTATGTACTCCGCGGCCTTGGCAGCCGGTATTTTTGCCGCATACGTTGCCTTCCCATTAAGCGCATTTAGTAGTGCCTCCATTTTGAGAAGCATTTCAATTGTTTCGTCGTGGGTTTCAAGGGGCTTTGAAAGTGAAATTTCAGTATTTGAGAATTTTTTTATCTCCGCGCCGCCATATCGCTCAAGCGCCCCGATTGTTTTTCCAATGTTGCTCTTGAGGCCTATGACCCTTACTTTGCACATCTTTGCCGGGAAAAACATTTCATTGCACCTTTCATTCAATTTCGAGCATTCCTTCGATTGCCTTCTTCACAGCGGGTGCAGGGACATTCATTGAGGAAATTTCCTGCGCATCTTTTTGCGCCTTTGCAGATATTTGCCTCTCTTTTGCCTCGAGCTCCTTGTGAGCCTTCATGAGGATTTCCTCCTCTATCGCTTCGGCATCATCCGAAGCCTTCTCGATTATTTTTTTTGCCTGCGCGTTCGCCTCCGCGATTATTTTTTCGGAATCCTTCGCCGCCTTTTCAAGTATTTTTTCCTTTTCGGCCTCGGCCTGCCTAATTTCTCCAAGTTCTTCTGCAAAATCATCTTTGTGTTCCATTCGTTCACACCTTCCTAGTTTTTCCTCGCTTTCCGGGTTGCCCAAATGCCGCTTTCAAGCCTTTGTGCCATCATCGGGAGAGCAAAATAAATCGTTATAAGTGAAACAAGCAGCAGTGCAAGCGCCTTATTGATTCCAAAAAAGCCGAATTTTACCCCTGCTGCAAGGGCAAAAACAATTGCAAGCAAATATGGGAAAATGCTAAGAAGTGAGAAGCCGATTGAAAAAGAGCGCACTGATGCTTTGGCGGAATGATTTGCGGCAGGGATGGTTTTTTTTGTTTGCACAGTTCCATAGGGGAATGCACTCATAAATACCAATCCTGCTTTTTCGATGCCTTCCGCTCACCCTTGGAAAGGCTGTTTTCGTTGCTTTATAATAGAATTGACTGCGGTTTGTTTTAAAAACGCTACCCCGCTTTTTCAGGTTCGCCAAGTGAAAAATTAACGCATGTGAAAGTGCGTTTTATTTGAACGCCACCGTGATGGCCATGACCTTGCTTGCAAAGGTGTCAATTTCCGCCATTGTATTATACAGATAAAAGCTTGCGCGGCAAAGCCCTTTTGGATTAATGCTCCTCACAATCGGTTCTGCGCAGTGCATTCCGCTTCGCACCGCTATATTTGCGGCCTCATCAAGCGCCACAGCAAGGTCAACCGCGTCAAGCGAACGGGAACCAAAAAGCACTATCCCGCCCTGCTTTTGGGCGTTTTTTGGGCAGTACATTTGCACCCCCGAAATGCCACCAAGTTTTGCAATGCAGTGCTCCGTTAGCTTGCGATCATGCTCGCGCACATTTTCCATTCCAAGCTTCTTCAAATACTTTGCCGCAGCAGCAAAGCCGAATGCTTCCGCAATTGGGGTTGTTCCTGCCTCGAACCTTTGCGGCGCGCTTACATATTCGCTTTTTTCCGCAGAAACATGCGAAATTATCCCGCCGCCGTAATTGTAGGGCGGCATTTTTTCCAAAAGCTCCCGTTTTCCATAAAGCGCCCCTATCCCAGTTGGCCCGAGCATTTTGTGCGCGGAGAAAACCAAAAAGTCGCAGCCGATTTTTTTAACGTCCACGCTCATGTGCGGAACGCTCTGCGCGCCATCGAGCAAAAACAGCGCTCCGTTATCGTGCGCGATTTTTGCAATCTCTGCTGCAGGCTGAATTGAGCCAACCGTATTTGCCGCGTGCGCAATTGAAACCATTTTAGTTTTGCGCGAAACTTTCGAGCGCAAATCCTCCATATTTAAAGTGTAATCCGCATTAAGCTTCACAACCTGCAACTTCGCTCCAGTGCGCCTGCACAGTTCCTGCCACGGAACAAGGTTTGCATGGTGCTCCATAAATGAAACCACGATCTCATCGCCAGTTTTGAAGTGCCCCATTCTCTCTAGCGAAACTGTGGTCAGGTTTATGCTCTCGGTTGCGTTTCGCGTGAACGCAAGCTCCTGCGCCTTGGCGCCCACAAATTTCGCCACATCCTCGCGTGATTCCTCAAAGCGCTGCGTTGCCTGCTGGCTGATATGATGTGAGCCTCTTCCTGTGTTGGAAGTTAACTGCTCATAATATTCATTCATTGCCGCAATCACTGGTACTGGCTTTAGCGTAGTGGACGCGTTGTCAAAGTAGATAAGATTTGGGTGCTTTTGCAGCATGGGAAAATCGGCGCGTATTTTTTCGGAAATCATGCTAAATCAATGTGTGAATTGGTGTTTAAGTCTAACTGTGGCGGAGTGCATTAATTTTACAGTTCATAGAGTTCCCTAATCTTTGCCTTTATTTCCGCCAGCTTTTTTCCGGAAACCATGTCAGGCCGCGCAAACACATTCTGTTTTGAAATTGTGGTGGGGAAATCCGCAACAACAAAGCTCTCTTTTTTCAGGGTTTTTTTTGCAGTGTCACTGTTTGTGAGCGGAATCGAGAAATAATCCGAATGGTCCTGCGATGTCACCTTAAGGGCTATAATGTCTCGTGAGTGCTCGTTGTATTCGGTTTTGCTGATTACAAGTGCAAGCCTCCTTTTTGCGGCGTTCTGCTCTGCAAAAAGGATGTCCGCAACTATGAGCTCTCCCTGCTCAATAATCGATGAGTTCATCCGCATCAGTCCAGTCTTTGTCCTCATATGCTCTTTTCATGGCATACCTTCTCCATTCATCGTTTTCCATTTCGACTTCCATTGCCTTTTTCTCTATTGCCTGCCTTGCAATTTCAGTCCATTTTATTTCTGGATGCTTTTTCATTATTTCAAAAGTTTTGTCCTTCAACGCCATTGTCATGTTTCTTCCCATGAAATCACCTGGAATAAGTAATATAAGTAAAATAAGTGTATTTTCATTTAAGCTTTTCGGAAAATACGGCATATTATTAGGCAATTGACGAAATTATTATATTTATTGTGCTGCGAGCTCCGCATCAATCACCGCAGAAAACTCTTCAATCGTTTTCGGCGCCACAAGCACTTTTCCATTTATAAAAAATGTAGGGGTTCCGTAAATCCCTGCGGTGATTGATTCCTGCTTCTGCGCTTCAATGTATGGGGCATATTTTCCCGTGTTCATGCACACACTGAACTTTTCAGTATCAAGCCCGAGTTCCTCTGCAAACTCCGCGTGCAATGAATGCAGCTCCCCGGCATTTGGCTGCGCAGCGCACTCAAGCTGCCTTGTGAAAAGAAGTTCCTTGTACTCCCAAAATTTGTTCTGGTCGCGCGCGCATTCTGCGGCCTCTGATGATTCAAGCGAGTACTCGTGCTTTGGAAGGGGGAAATATTTGAAATAGAGCGCCACTTTACCATCATATTTTGCCATCACCTCATCCACAAGCGGCTCGGTTGATTTCGTGAACGGGCATGAGAAGCACCCGACCTCGATTATTTGCACAGGCGCGCCTGTTGTTCCGCGCATGGGAAGCCCTTCGCTTGAAACAGGCAACACATCAGAAGGGGATGGAGGGAAAAGCCATGCGAGCGGATTGGTGTTCGAATAAGTTTCAGGGTTCAGAAGGCACAGCTCGGAGCTGTTCTGCCCGTTGCAGTTGCCGTATGCCCAGAAATTGTAAATGCCAATGCCGCTGAATACAATGCTTCCAATCATTAGCAGCATGAAAACGAATGAAATCGCCTCGAAGTTCGTGTGCACGAACTTTCCCGCGCCCTCGTTGTGCTTCATCACTTTCATCGACACAAGCATCTTGAGGCGCTTATCTAGCCCTGTGTTGCACGGGCGAAGCGTCATTTTGCGGAAAACACAGTCGAATGCCTCGCGTGCAATCGCCCTGTGAGTTGCGGAGAATATGCTAAGGATTCCAAAAACAACAAGCGCGATTACACAGACAACCATTAAATCACAGTACTCATTTCATTGGACAGTATTAACTTTATTGCCTTTTGCAAAGGCATTTACATTCTCGATTGTTGTGTGCAAAATCCTCTCAAGCGCTTCCTGGCTGTTGAACGCGTTGTGCGGAGTTATGAGAACATTTGGCATTTTGAGGAGCACGTGGTTTTGCAAAACCGTGCGCAAATCGCACTCCTTGGGAAAGTGCGGGTCAAGCACCTGCTTTTCTTCGCGGATATAACACTCTCCCTCAAGAACGTCAAGCCCCGCGCCCGCAATGGTCTTGTCCGAGAGGCCTTTTATGAGCGCCTTGGTGTCAATTATTTCCCCGCGCGCGGTGTTTATTATCACAACTCCTTTCTTCACTTTTTTGAGCGAACCGGCATTGAACATGTGCTTTGTGCTTTCGCTCAGAGGCACATGGAATGTTATGATATCGGACTTGGCATACAGCTCATCCACGCTCACATTCCTAAATCCCATGTTCGCAGCAAGCGTCTCATCCGGGTGCCTTTCGTAGACAAGAATATCCATCTCAAATCCTTTTGCCATGCGAACAACATGCATGCCAATGTGCCCGCACCCTACAACACCTATTGTTTTTCCCTTCAAATCAAACCCGCGAAGGCCATGCGCCGAAAAGTCCGCCTTCAGTGTGCGCTCATATGAGAGGTGTATTTTGCGCGAGAGCGCAAGCAGCAGGGCGAATGTGTGCTCGGCAACAGTGTTCTCCCCATAAGTTGGCACATTGCAAACCGTAATTCCGCGCCGCGCGCATTCCTTAACATCAATGTGGTTGTACCCGGTTGACATCGTTGCAATGAGCTTTAATTTTGGCATTGCATCAAGCACTGCGGAATTAACCTGTGAATAAATGAAAACCGCGAGCGCCTGCGCATCCTTTTCCTTTTTTGCCTGCGCAGCGGTAATGACTTTAGTGCTGAATTCGAGCTTGTGCCCCTTTAGATTTTCCAAGAGGTATTTCTGCTCCCATTTCTCTGTTTCAAAAAAAGCTATTTTCATTTAGGCACGCTAGTATTGGTTTCCCTTTCTTTTTAATATATTCACTCCCTATAAACAATGGTTAACTGGTGTTTTGCCAATGATTGGAAAACTTCGCCCCGCAATAAGCTCGTTTGTGAACATTGTGGCATATCCTTTCGCGGCGGCAAAAATAAACCCTAATCTTTTCAGCTTCCTTGCAGTTCCGCTTGCAATCGCTGCCGCGTATTTCATTTCACTCCAGCAGTTTCACAGTGCATTCATCTTTGCGCTGCTTGCGGTTTCAATTGACCTCTTTGACGGTGCGGTTGCCCGCCTGCAGAACCGCTCAACGCTTTTTGGAAATTATTTCGAAACAATGGTTGACAAGGCTGTGGAAATAATACTTTTCATCGGCGCTGCATTTGTGCACCCTATTGCCGCGATTTGCGCTCTTGGCTTTTCAATGCTTGCAAGCTATGCCAAGTCGCGCGCGGCGCTTGTGATAATTACAGACAACCGCGACTGGCCGGCAATTGGAGAGCACTCAGAGCGCATGCTTCTGTTGCTTGGGGGGATATTGCTCTCGATTTTCGGAATTGCATTCAGCGGAACGAAAATACTCGAACTTTCACTCTGGGCAATTGCACTAATTGCCGCAGTAGGCTCGGTGCAGCGCATTTTCTATGCAAAGAAACTGATTGCAGAAGCGGAAAAAAGTGGAAAAGTTCTTCCTTATTTGAAGAAGAACTAAAAAACCGTTGTATAAACTAATAGTGAATTTCTGTCATCAATTTTCTAATTATAGATCTAGCCCTTGTCACTCCGCGAAGGGTAGTGTGCATCATCAGAGTCATTATCGCCTGTACCCTTACCCTTGTCAATTCCATTTCCTGAACTTCTTTAAATATCTCAGTCATCAATCCATATGCTGCCTGTAAGTTTTTCTCCCCGACTATTTTGCCAAGTTCTTTTTCTTCTTTTGTGAAAGCAATATTTGCAATATCATCCTGTATGTCCTCAGATTTTGCCTTTTTACGCAAAAAACTTGCAAGTTTGATTGCTTTATTTTTTTCCATACCCTTTGGCAAGGAATGTTCAAATGCAGAGATGAGGAAAAAATGTGTTGAAAACCTATCTTGCAATTTAATGTTTTTGTTGTCTTCTTTTGTCCTAGTTGTGACTTCCTGCAAATGCTGAGGGTCTATAGGAAAATGTTCCTGAAGCTGGTATGCATAATCAAACCCTTTTTCATATATGTCTACCCGAAGTTCATGTGCCGGGCTTTTTATTTCTCTTGCCAATTTAAGTGGGTGAATTTTTTTCATTACGGCAGAAGAGAACCGCCTTTCTGGCAATGGCATATATAAGCAACTGCCTCCATCTTTATATTTTTACCCAAAAAGCGATGCCACAAGCGGAATCCCGATTATCACTCCAAGTGTTGCTCCCACGTTTGCAAGCGCCACCACAAGAAGTATGCGCGTCACCTGATTGTTTGTAAAATCCCCAAGTGAATTTAGGTTGCTTAGGTTTTCAAAATCCTTCACTTTCGGGTTTCGCATTTTGGCTTCTACATACCCGGCGACCCACCCGGCCGCAAGCAGAGGGTGAAGTGTTGTCACCGGAGCTGCAAGAAATGATGCAAGCACAGTGAGCGGGTGCCCGCGTGCAATGATTACCCCAAGCGCTGCAAGAGTTCCAGTTGCAAGCGCCCAGTATGCGATTGCAGTAAGGGTTACTCCCCCTCCCTTGAAATAGAACAGCGCCGCTATGAGCACAATAAATATTGCAGGAATCACATAGCCGATTATTTTCATGTAATTTGTTCCTTTCGGAACTGTTGTGATTGCCGCGATATCAATTTTCTCCCCAAAGTGCCTCTTGATTCCTTCAATGTGCCCTGCCCCCACAACTGCAAGTATTTTTTTTCCGGGGCTGTTTTCAATCGCGCGCGCGATGTATGCATCCCTCTCATCTACAAGAATGCTTTTAATTGAAGGCATCTCGCGCGCGAGCTCTTGCATTAACCTGTTTAGCACATCCTTTTCCTTAAGGCCTTCAATGGTGCTTGTTGTGATCTCAATTTTGTTTTCGGAGAAGAATCCTAAAAGTATTGAATAGAGCAGCTTGATTTTTTCCGTGAGCTTCATTTTGTGCATCGCGCGCTTTAGTGTAATATTGATGTCGCGGTCAAGAAGCATTATCGGTATGTTTTTTTCCTCGGCAATGCGCACGGCCTCAACCATTTCCATTCCGGGCTTTATTCCAAGCTTCTGCCCCAAAGAGCGCTGGAAATTCGAGAGCATCAGCGTGAAAAGGAAAAGGTATGTTTGCCCGCTGGAGATTATTTTCCCAATATTAGTTTCCTGCCAGCGGTTTCCGAGCTTTAGCTGGCGCAGGCGGTTAAAATCGAGCTCTACCCCCACAACATCTGGCATTTCCTTCTCTATTGCTTCCTTTACTTCCTCAACGCTCTTCGTTGAAATGTGCGCTGTGCCCAAAAGCAGAACTTCCTTTTCACTAAGCCTTACTCGCTCAAGTTCCATGGCAAGAATTGGCGGTGTTCTTGTTTTAAAGGAAAGCCGAAATGCAAGGCGTTTCACTAAGATGCCCAAATTAAACGCACATAAAAAGGCCAATTTTACCGGAAACGAAGGCACATTTATTAATCCGAATAAATTTATTCATACTAATGAGAAATGCACTCGTTTTTGCGGCGTTTTTGCTCCTTCTGGCTTCTGGCGCTTCTGCGGTTACAATAGGCGCCCCGGCTTCGGTTCCAGAAAACACCTCATGGGGCTTTAGCGTGATGCTAGAACCCACAGATTCCTGGACAAAAACTTCGGTAAAAATCAACGGCTCCGAAGTTCTCAATGTTTACTCAAATGGCACAATAACTCCGGACCCGTACAGTGGGCAGTTTGTCATCAAATCATTCGTTTATGATGAGGACCCCGCAACCACGAGCGGCTTGGTGCTTTATGTTTCGCACTTCGGGCTACTGAAAGGCTCTCACACAATTTCAGCCTCATCCGATGCGGGCAACGATTCCGCAACCGTGATTGCGTTCGCGCCGCTTGGCGAATCAGACAAGAACGCGCTCGATTCTAGCATTGGCGCGCTTGATGAAAAAACCGCGGCGCATGACTCCGATATCAATGAATTGGGAACGCGCATAAACCGCACTGCACTAGATTCTAACCGCGCAATAAAACAAACCTCCGCTGAGTTGGAAGGCCGCCTTGATGTCATCGAATCAAAGCAAACCAAGATGAACGCCGCGCTCTTGGCGCAGGAAGAGAAAAAGAATTCCCCGTTTTCAGGGCTTGTTGATTTGGTTTCGGGAATAATTGCGCCGCTTGGTTTTGCGATTGTGATTCTTGTTGTAATTGCTCTCGCTGTTGGCGTAGTGCTACTGATAAAATCCCGGATTTCAAGTTCTCCCGCAAGCCTCTATGGCGGAAAGGACGAGTACAACCTGCCGGTTTCAAAGGAAAATGAGGAAATGGCAGGGGCGCTAGCCGAAAGCAAGGGCAAGTGGAAAATAAAATAATTTCTTATTCTAAAATTAGTAAATTCTGCTTTATTTCCCGAACTTCTTCTTTACCGCGGCCTTCACAAGCCCAAAGTACAATGGATTGGGCTTTAGCGGCCTTGAAGTGAATTCGGCGTGGTATTGCGTGCCGATAAAATAAGGGTGATTCGGGAGCTCAAGTATTTGCATTATTTTCTTCTCAGGCGCCATTCCGGAGAATACAAGCCCGTTCTTTTCAAGCGCTTCTATGAATTTGGTATTCACATTGAAGCGGTGCCTGAATCTCTCGCGCACGGTTTCTTTTTTCCCGTAAAGTTCGTAAGCAAGGGTCCCTTTCTTCACTTTCAGATCAAATCCGCCAAGCCGCAGCGTGCCGCCAAGCCCATTAACTTCTTCCTGCTCGGGAAGGATGCAAATCACATTGTTCTGGGGGTCCTTTTTCACTTCTTCAGTGCTCGCGTTTTTTATTCCGCACACATTGCGTGCGAATTCAACAACAGCCATCTGAAACCCATAGCAAATCCCAAGGAATGGCACATTGTTCACGCGCACATAGTTCGCGCACTTAACTTTCCCCTCAATTCCGCGCGTTCCAAAGCCTCCAGGAATTATTACCCCCTCAACCCCTTTCATTTCCTCCTCAATTTTCTTCTTGCCATTTTCTATTTCCGTTGCCTCAATCCACTTTATGTTAACTTTAGTTTTGAGCGCCGCGGAGCAGTGCTCTAGCGCCTTTACAATGCTAATGTATGTGTCGCTTGTTCCCGTATATTTTCCGGCAATGCCAATCGTTATTTCCTTTTCAAATTCCACAACATTCTTTGCGGTCCAGTCCTTGAGGCTTTTGCTGCCATTTGCCTTGTACTTTTCATTCCAGCCCAAAACATCAAGGATTGCGCTGTCAACTCCCTGCTCCCTATAGAAGAGCGGCAGCTCGTAAATGTTTCCAACATCGTATGTGTTGAACACTTTTTCCAGCGGGACATTTGCGTTCATGGAAATTTTTTCTTTCACTGAATTTGTAATCGCCCTCTCGCTTCTGCACACCACAACATCCGGCTGCAGCCCCAAGCTCATGAGGTGGCGCAATCCAAGCTGCGCCGCCTTGCTTTTGAATTCCCCAAGGTGGTGCGGCTCGAGGATGTATGTGAGGTTTACAAGGCAGCAGTTCTGCTCCCCCTCTTCATAAATAAGCTCGCGCACGCTCTCCATTGCGAAAAGATTCTCATAGTCCCCGACAGTTCCGCCGATTTCAATCAGCACAATATCGGCCTTTGATTTCATTGCAAGGTTTCTTAGAACCAGTTTTGTTTCGCCCGTGACGTGCGGGATGTACTGCACATCCCTTCCTTGGTAGAATCCCGCCCTTTCCATGCCGATTATGCGGTTGTAAATCTGCCCATGCGTTGTGAAATTGTCCTTTGTGAGGTTTGTATCAAGCATTCTCTCGTATGAACCAAGGTCCATGTCGGTTTCAGTGCCATCATCAAGAACGAACACTTCGCCGTGCCTGTATGGGCTTAGGGTTCCTGAATCAATATTCAAATAGGCTTCGACCTTTATTGGCGCAACCTTAAGCCCGCGGTCCTGAAGCGTCTTTCCAAGCGAAGATGAGAAAATGCCCTTTCCAATGCCGCTCATAACTGAGCCGGTGATGATTACATACTTGGTTTTGCCCTTTACATAGCCCTGCGGGACATCGGTAAAGCGCTCGCCACTGGACTTATCGCTTATCTCCGCAAGGAACTTTTCGTCCAAATTGCAACCCCCAAATGATTGAAATTAATTTCTAAAAACAGACTAAATGTTAGTTCGTTTGGGTATTTAAGCTTTTCATGCAAATTTTGTCTTGTGGTACCTCTCGCGCTTTTTTCCGCGAAGGTGAAGATGGGAGCGTAGTCTAGCCTGGTCCAGGACTCAGGGTTCGGGCACGGCCTTTTTCTTTTCTTGCAGAAAAGAAAAACCCCGGGGAAAAAGAAAAGTGCAATCCCCTGGTTTGCTAAAAGCAATGTTGTCGAACGACTCTGCGACCCCGGTTCAAATCCGGGCGCTCCCAAACCTTTTTCTTTCTCGTGCCGAGAAAGAAAAACGTTTACGAAAAAGAAAGAGGCTTTTAAAATTCATAAAAATCCCTGCATCAGCCCCGCACTCGTGTAGTTGTGTTTTGCGGGGCGCGCAGTTTTATTTTCCTTTATTGGAAAATCAGAATTTACAAGAGAATTCATTCCGGCCCTCTTTTGTGCGTGGCCGGAAAATTCCTTTGTATTTTTGCCCTAACGGGCAAAAAGCATAATTCTGCGCCTACTTTTCGCAGATATGTTTCTCGGCATCTGCAATGTTGCTGGACACCTGGAACGCATTGTGGCATTCCTTACAGTACTGTAGCTGTATCATCTATTTTCACCTCTATTTTCATCTTTAGCTTTATTGAGAATCCGATATTCAAAAGTGAATCCTTTTTCTCTTAGCATACAAATTGATGCTCCCGACCTTTTTAAAGGTATCTTTTTGGCTTTCTGGGGTGTTTACATGCTTGCATAGGTGTAAATCGGCGGGAAAAGGGCGGAAAGGAGCAGCTGCAGCCCTATTACAATGGCTATCAGAATTCCTATGCTCAAAAAGAACATCAAAGCGCCCTTCACAACTCCCTCTTTTGAGGCGGTATAAAGCGGAGGCAGAAACAGCACCCCTGCGGATGCGAGAATCCCCAAAAGCACAATACCCATCATGGCGAGCTCGAATCTGTAAGATATCTTGGAAATTTCCTGCGCAATAAAGAACGTAACCGCATTGATTGCAATCACTCCCGCGGCGCTTGCAAATGAAATAAACCCGATTTTTCCCCAACCATTGGTATCGATTTTTCCCTTTATTTTTATGGCTCCGAGGCCTTTTTTCACAACTAGCGCTAGTCCTGCAATTCCAAGTATTCCAATAACAAGCCAAATGAGTGTTTCTGGCATGTTCACCAAAAATCCGTTCTCGCCATAAGTTCCCTTCACATGAAAGCTCTCGAAAGCATCAACGCCCGATGTTGTTTTCACAAGGCCGTCAGCATTCCTAATGCCGTCATAATATTGCCTGTATTGCGGGGAAGAAACATCAGCGGATGCAACGCTTGACATGGCGGCTTCTCCCATAAACCCGGTGTTCGGCCTGTAATCGACTTTTGCATCTCCGCCTTTGAGAACAAATCCTTCCTGCACATTCACCGCAACGCGCATGTTCTCAATGAGAATCGCATCGCGGTCGATTATTGTGCGGAAATCGAACTGGAAATTTCCAAGAGAATCCTTTTTCGCGTAAAGGGGGATTTTGTAGAAAAGGGTTATGCTCGAGCTCTCGCCGCGCTGAATCGGTTCCCACAAATTAAGGTGCAAGATTGTGGCATCTGAAGTGAGTGTTTTAGTGTAATTGATGGGGTGGGGATATTGCGGGTATTTTTCAGGCAGGATATACCTGTCATACTCATAAACCGGATATGCTCCATATTGCCTCTGTTGCACAGCCTTGTATATCACTGCCTGGCCGGGGATTTCCAGGTCCACTGAGAAAATCGCCCGGTCAAGAGTGTTTTCGACATCTATCTGCGCCCGCACGACCGCATCGCCTTCCCCGTCAAAGGAAACCGCATAGTAATGGTTGGTGTGGATGTACCCATCGCTTTGCGCGGCGGATACGGCCTGCATCTGTACTACAGTTAGCAGCACTGCAATGAGGATGAGGAGCGCGTATTTTTTCATGTAGTGAAATATGTACGGCGCTTTATAAGTGGGTTTTGAAAATGTTAGGGCTTTGGCTAACTATGCGGGCGGCTTCCATCAGTCTGCGGCAAGTTTTCTCCTTTCTTTAATAAATGTCCTTGTGGCTTTGGCTTCGTTGAAAATGTCTTTATAGTGGGTTGAACATCCACCGATAGGTGGGGGAAACCGATTAAGGCGGTTCCCCATGAATGAATGTAAAATCATCAGAAAAATCAAACGCCTGCTCCGGCGAGCAGGCGTACGCCCATACCTGCATAGGTATGGGCCGAAAACGTACGAGTTTTGGAAACATTTCTTCTGCCTGCTTGTAAAGCAGGCGTGCAAAATGTCATACGTTCGAGTATCAAAATTTCTAGACGAACTAGGTTTTCAGGCACCCACATCATCAGCTTTATGCAAGTGCCTGAAACGTTTGAATGTGCAGCAGCTTGAACTGCTTCTCGAAGCAACAAACGAGTTCAAGAAAACACTGGTAGCCGCAACGGATGGATTGTATTTTTCCCAAAACAATCCAAGCTTCGCGTACCTAGAACGCGTTAAACGCGGTTTACCGCGCAAAACAACGCAATCCGTAGGAGTGTACGATACGCGCAGAAAGAAGTGGCTCGCCGTGA
>Ga0209542_10002218_pt1 | contig 43955 bp, 46 predicted proteins | sample RifCSPhighO2_01_FD_184028 | JGI IMG/M metagenome (GOLD analysis project Ga0209542, IMG submission 184028) | Soil microbial communities from Rifle, Colorado - Rifle CSP2_plank highO2_0.1 (SPAdes) (version 2) | ecosystem: Environmental > Terrestrial > Deep subsurface > Rock core/Sediment ...
TCATCATTGATCACCCAAAGGAAACCACGCCGCTATGCAAGGAAAAAAGGGGCAACCCGGACCTCATCGAGCGGTTTGAGCCCTTCATTAACGGGTGGGAAGTCGCCAACGCGTACTCAGAGTTGAACGACCCCGTGCACCAGGAAAAGATTTTCTTGGAACAGGCAGACCAGGGCGTTGCCAAAGGGGAGAACCACCCCATCGACATGGATTTCGTGGCCGCCATGCGTTACGGAATGCCGCCGGCCGCAGGCCTGGGAATTGGAATAGATCGCCTCTGCATGTTGTTGACCGGCGCGAAAACAATTCGGGAAATTATTTTCTTTCCCCAAATGAAACCACTCAAGTGATTCCATGGACATCGAGCGTTTCCTGAAGCGACAGGCCCCAGTAATCAACCGCGAGCTGGAGCGTATCCTTCCCCGCAGGCTGTCCCGTTCCTGGGTGGTCAAGGCCTTGGGGCGCCCCGAGTTGGCCTTCGATGCTGAAACGGTGACCCAAGCGGTTTCAAGGCCGGCCTGGGATTTGCTGGACAGGGGGGGAAAGCGCTGGAGGCCAGCCTTGTTGGTGTTGTGCTGTGAGGCCGTGGGTGGCAGCCGGAAAAAGGCCTTGAAGTTCGCGGCCATTCCGGAACTCGTCCACAACGGAACGCTTATCGTGGACGACGTGGAAGATGGCTCGGTCAAGCGGCGCGGCAAACCGGCCGTTCACGTGAAGTTCGGCTTGGACCTGGCCCTTAATGCCGGGAACACCTTGTACTATTTGCCGTTGTACCCCCTATTCCATGGCAGCTCAGGCCTTAATGTAAAGGTCAAGTCCTCGGTGTACGACGTTTACTGCGAGCAGATGCTTAAGCTGTCCTTTGGCCAGGCCATGGACATCTACTGGCACAACGGGAAAAAGAAGGACGTCAGCGAAGCCGATTACCTGCAAATGTGCGAGTACAAGACCGGGGCCCTTGCCTGCATGGCGGCAAAACTTGGCGCCATCCTCGGGGGTGGCACAGCCAAGCAAGTGAAGGTGCTCGGCCGCTTTGCCGCCACGGCGGGTGTCGCATTCCAGATACAGGATGATGTCCTCAATCTCCGGCCTTCTACTGGATGGGGGAAGGACCGCGGAGAAGACATCGTGGAAGGAAAGCGCAGCCTGGTGTTCATTCACGCTGTAAAGCATTCTCCTCCCGTTGCGCGCCGCCGACTGCTGACCATCATTCAGGCAAAGAGAAAATCCCCCGCCTCCATTCGTGAAGCCATTCGACTGATTGCCGCGTCCGGTGCGTTCGAGTATGCGGCCAAGCGGGCTTCGGCCTTGGTTAAATCGAGCTGGGCAAAGGTGGAAAAATCGCTTCCCGCCTCGCCTGCCAAGGAAACACTGCGGGCGTTCGCCGACTATTTGATTGAAAGGAAGCTTTGAGCAGTTCAGCCCAGGGGGCTCAATGCCGGGCCCACGGCCACACCATTTTCGGTTATTTCCAAGGTGTGTAGTGAATCCGCGTGATGCGTGGCTCGCATCTTCCGGATGTGGAGGGTTCGCTTTTGGCCAGGGCCACCACGATTCAATACTATGATGCCATCGGCCAGGGTTTCCGCAACCGCCTGTTCATGTCCCTTGCCAGATTCCAGGCTATTATCGCCTATTAGGAGGGTTGTAACCCCCAGGCGCCGGCAGGCTTCCACCAGTTTAAACAGTGCCTGGTTCACTTCCAGCGGTCGTTCGTAGTTGAAGCCAAGCGTAGGCAGGGAGTCAAAAACTAACCGTTTTGCACCGATTCGTTTGGCGGTCCGCATGATTTCAAGGAGAAGCCGGTCCAAGTCAAAGCCCAGGGGCTGCAGGGAAAAATCTTCTTCGCCGGGTAGCCCCTGCTTGGTCTTGCTTCCATCAAGGAACTGCAACATGTTTTGCTCTTCCAGCTTTCGCAAATTCCATCCGAAACGCAGTGCCTCTTGCCGGACCTGCGCGGCAGGTGCGCCAAGCGTTACATAAAGGCCGGGCTCCGAGAACTTCTTGGCGCCGGTGTGGAGGCACTGGAGGCCCAAAATGCTTCTACCGGAGCCGCTGTTGCCCAAAACGGCGATTATTCTGCCTAGGGGCAGCCCGCCTTCCATCAACTCATCCAAGCCAGGAATCCCTGTAGGCATTCGTTGCATGGCTTCACCACAGTATGTAAGTCAAACCACTATTTAAAAACAACCCATTAGGAGCCGACCAGCGTGACTTCTTTTACGCCGCGGATCCTTTTTAGGCCTTCCACTATTTTTTCAAGGCGCGCCATATCCGTGTGTTCCATGACAAAAACTGACAGCGCGGTTCCCTTTGAAGAGGTTTTCGTGTTGGCCGCCTTGACGTTTGCCTTTTCGCCGGAGATTACATTCAGCAGGTCGACAAGCAGACTAGGGCGGTCAGCGGCAAACACCTTCAATTCAAGCGAGTATTTGCCACCGACACGCTTTCCCCAATCCACATTCACTAACCGGCCCAACTCTTTTTGTTTGGCTAACTCCTGGCAGGTCACGGAATGCACGATGAGTTTCCGTTTCGTTGTCCGGTAACCAACGACGCGGTCGCTGGGTAATGGCTTGCAGCATCCAGCCAGTTTCACGTTTTTTTGCTTGCCTGTTATCTTGATAGCCATTCCCTTTCCCTGGATGGGACTGGGCGGCGCAGCCCCTTTTTGCAGGTGGATGGCTTGCATGATTTTTTTCCTGGCTTTCTCGGTTTTGGCCATCGCAAGCCAGGCGCGTTTGGGGGTTTGTTTGGCTGATGTAAGTATTTCAACGGTGTCGCCAGCGGACAACTCGTGTTCGAGGGAAGCCAGTTTCCCGTTGATTTTAACCTGGTAGGCCTTGTTGCCAAGGTCTGAGTGGATGGCGTAGGCGAAGTCCAACGCGGTTGCGCCCCTGCACAGCGAAATGGTGTCTCCTTTTGGGGTGAAAACGTTTATCTGGTTCCCGAACAACTGCACTTTCATTCCTTCGGTTGGAGTGCTACCATCCGCTTTCGCCGCCCAGTGAATGACTTGCCGAATCAATTCAAGCTTCTGGTCGTGGTGTTTGGCTTCTTTGGCTCCCTTGTACCGCCAGTGGGCAGCAACCCCGTATTCGGCGAAATTGTGCATTTCTTCCGTGCGGATCTGGACCTCAAAGGGCATACCCTTCCCGCTTAGAACTGCCGTGTGCAGTGATTGGTAATAGTTCTGCTTGGGTTTCGCGATGTAGTCATCGAACTGGTCGGGGATGGGCTTCCACAGGGCGTGCACGATGCCGAGCACGGTGTAACAGGCTTCCAGCGAGTGGGTTATCACCCGCACCGCATTGAGGTCATACACTTGTTCGAGGGGGATGCCTTTTCGTTTCATCTTCGAGTACGTTCCATACAAGTGCTTGAACCGGCTTTCGACCCTGGCCTCAATTTTTGTCCGCGCCAGCTCTGCGGACAGGGTTTCTATGGCGGTCTCTAATTCCCGTTCCCGGCTTTTTTCGCTTTGCCGGAGCCTGGACTCCAGTTCCAGGTATTGCTCTGGATGCAGCGCCTTGAATGCCATGTCTTCGAGCGCACATCGCAGGGAATACACCCCAAGCTTTTCCGCCAAGGGGGCATAGTTTTCAAGGACTTCCGAGGCCAGGTCTCGGGCATCGGCTTTTGCGCGCAGCGTGCGTTCAAGGAGCACCCTGCGCTCGGTCAAGGCCATCAGAACAAGCCGGAAATCATGGGTTAGGGCGAGCAGTAACCGCCCCGTTTTTTCCGGGTTGCCTTCCGCGAGGGCAACGTTTGTTTTTGCCAGTTCCCACGCGAGGTCAGCGGCTTCCCTGCCAAGTTCGGCTTCGATGCGTTTCCGGTCTAGGGTGCCTTCCAGTAGGCAGGGCTGCACCAGTTCCGCGGCAAGGGTTTTTTCGCCGAGGCGAAGGTCGGCAAGCAGCCCGGCGACATCCACCGAGGGGGCAAGTTTTTCGCTCGCTCTTTCCTTGAGCGCTTCGCTTGCCAGGTCCACGGCTCGCTCTATTAGCCTGAAATCAGCGTCCGATTGATAGGCCTTTACTCGTTCCTTTAACCCAGCTAAAATTGTTTTAGGCGGAGCCATGCCCATAAAACCGTTGCCGCCGAGGGTATTTAAGGCATATGGTGCAGTAACGCTTGTATGGGGCCCCCGAAGCGTGCAAGGCTGGGAACACCGGTTCTTTTCCTAAACTTCAAGGCCTATGCCGAGGCCACTGGTAAGCAGGCATTGGCCCTGGCCAGGTTGGCGGAGAAGGTGGCCAGGAAAACAAAAACCACCATTGCCTTGGTAGTGCAGGCCCCAGACCTTTTCCCGGTTTCGCGCGCCGTTTCCTTGCCTGTGTTTGCCCAGCACCTGGACCCCGTTTCTTTTGGTGCCTGCACCGGTCACATCCTGCCTGAAGGGGTCAGGCAGGCTGGCGCCAAGGGCACCATCCTCAATCACGCGGAAAACAAGCGTTCCAACGACTTTATTCAGGCAGCCATTGCCCGTGCGCATGCGGCCGGCCTCCTGGTCATGGTTTGTGCCGAGACTACGGCTAGGGCGCGAGAGGTAGCGGCCTTTTCACCGGACTTTGTCGCGGTGGAACCGCCTGAACTCATTGGTGGAAATGTTTCGGTTTCAACGGCCAAGCCGGAAGTCATCGCTTCCACGGTTTCAGCTGTTAAATCCGTAAATCCGGCTATATGCGTCATTACCGGGGCGGGCATCAAGTCAGGGGCAGACGTCGAGAAAGCCCTTGAACTGGGTACTTCGGGCGTTTTCGTTGCTTCAGGCGTTGTTCGGGCGGCTTCCCCTGCTAGGGCTTTGGCGGAATTGTGCAAGGGCTTGCATGCTTGAATTTTAAATGTGACGTAGGAAGGTCATTGCAATGACGCGGTTGAAGAAGATGAAATCGGCGAAGGCGGTAAAGGAAAAGACGGATTACACGAATTACTTCATTGGTGCCTTGGTCCTGCTCTTGTTGGTGGTCTTATACTTCAATTTTTTCAGCAAGCCCGTGCCACCGTTGGTCACCGCGAACCTGGAAGACGATGACCCGTTCATCGGCCCTAAGGAGGCCAAAGCCGTCATCGTTGAATTTTCTGACTTCCAGTGCCCGGCTTGCAAGGCCGCCGAGCCCACCGTGAAAAAGGTGTTGGCTGATTTCAAGGACCGGGTGCGGTTGGTCTATCGTGACTTTCCGCTGGACATGGGTTGCAATCCGGCCTTGCAGCGGCAGCTCCACCCATTTGCCTGTAAGGCGGCTTTGGCCGCCAATTGCGCCAATGAGCAGGGCAAGTTCTGGGCGTATCATGACGTGTTGTTTGAGCGGCAGCCGGCCTTTTCGGACGAGAATCTCAAAAAGTACGCCGCTGACCTGGGCCTAGTCTCAACCCAGTTCGATGCCTGCCTTGACTCTTCCAAGCACCTGGACGAAATCAAGAAGGACTTGGCGGATGGTTCCTCACTTGGCATCCAGGGCACGCCCACGTTCTTCGTCAACGGCCGGATGCTTTCAGACCGAACCTATGACGACTTCAAAGCCGCCATCGAGTCCGCTCAATAGTCAAGGCTTTCTTTTCTTTTTTCGCTGGAATTCGTAGAAGTCGGCCAACGCCTTGAGCGAGCGGATGGCATTCTCGGGGTAGGAGAAGGTGACGATGCCGTCGTGTTCCATGGCCCTTTTGTGGACTTCCGAGAATTCGCCGCCAACGGAGATGACGGTCAAGGGCTTGGTTTTGCGTGCGTTCAGGTTTGAGATGACTTGCACGACATCCGATGTAAGGTTAGGCACTTGGAAGAGAATGATCAAGGCAATCAGGTCCACGTTTTTGTCGGTTAGCGCCGCACCCAATGCCAGGCCATACCATTCATTGCTAGTTCCCCCCGTGAGGTCTAGGGGGTTTTTGAGCACCACGTAGCTTGGCATCTGCTTTCGCATGGCGGCCAGAGCGCTTTCCTGCATGTTGGCGAGTTGCAACCCATTTAAGGCAACCGCGTCCGCAGCCACCACGCCGTAGCCCCCACCATCGGTTATGATTTGCACCCGTTTTCCCCTGGCTTCCGGTGCATGGATGAAAGTCCGGGCATAGTCAAACAAGTCTTGGAGGCAGCCTGCTGGAATCATGCCAGTTTGCTTGAATGCAGCGGCATACACTTGGGCGCTGCCAGCCAGGCTCCCAGTATGGCTTCCGGCCGCCTTTCCACCTTCGGCCGTTATGCCTCCTTTGAGCACAATGACCGGCTTCTTCCAAGCCAGCTTTTTTGCGGCTTCAAAGAATTTTCGCCCAGATTTCACGCCTTCCAAGTAAAGGACAATGACCTTGGTCTCCGGGTCATTCACCAAGTAAGTAAGCAAATCCGTTTCATCGATGTCCAAGGCGTTTCCATAGGAAATGAATTTCCCCACCCCATAGTCCATCATGGAGGCCCAGTCCAGGATGGCCGAGCCAACGGCCCCGCTCTGGGAAATGAATGAAATGCCGCCGGGTTTCGGCCGCTTCAGCCGGTATTCGGGGAGGAAGAGGCTGTCCACACGGTTTTTCATGTTCATGATGCCCAGGCAATTGGGGCCAATGACGCGCATGGTTGGGAAGGGGCGCAGGGCTCGCCTGAGTTTTTCGGTCAATTCCTGGTTCCCTATTTCGTCGAACCCGGAGCTGATGATTACCAGCGCTTTAAACCGTTTTTTCCCGCATTCGGCGACGATGCCTGGCACGAGTTCAGCGGGCACGCATACAATTCCCAGGTCGATTCCATTGAGTTGGGAAACGCTTTTCACGCAGGGGCGGCCAAGGATTTCTTCTGCCTGGGGGTTGACCAGGAACAGTTTTCCCTTGAAACCGGCCTTTATGAGGTTTTCCGACACCGCATACCCGATTTTGCCCGGGGTCCTTGAAGCGCCGATGACTGCCACGCTTTGGGGCGAGAAAAAGGGTTCGAGTGAAGCGGTTCCAGGCATTTAGTTCCCGCCAATGACGATGATTTTTCCCATCATGTCCGCTATGTGCCCGGGTCCACAGGGGGTCCCACAAGTGAATACAAACGTGCCCGCACTTTCTGCCACGAACTCCACGGTCTTGGTTTCACCTTTCTTGACCAGGGCCGTAACCGGTAGCCCCTCCACCTTGAAGCCGATGCCATCCCCGTAACCGTTGCTGTTCGATTTCAGGTTCAGCCGCACCAAATCGCCTTGGACCACGGTTATCTCTTTCGGGTTATAGGACCAGGCAGCCATGTAAAGCGTTATTTCTTTTGGGCGTAGTTTGGGCTTGCCTTCTTCGGCGGCCGGTTCCACACTGGGTTCTTCTTCCACGGGGGCGGGCGCCGGGGTTTCTTCCGGTGGGGGCTCGGCAGCAGGCGGTTTCCCGGTTTCAACGTTGGTTGGTGCTGGTTCCGGGACTGCGGCTGGCGGCGGGGTTTTTCTCGGGTTCCAGGGCCGTTTTGGGGTAGGGTCCACTGGTTGCACAATTTTGGGTTCCACGCTTTTTTCATCGCCTGCAGGGGCTTGTGGTTGGGTGGCTTCGTTTATTTCCACCACGCAGCCCGTGATAAAAACCAATAAAACCAGTAGACACCCCCAGGCAGAGCCGCGCATAAAATCAAGAAAAGCGTGGTAAAACCATAATTTAAGCTTTGTTGTCTTGGTTATTCAATGGACGGGGGGCCTCTTTTATTTAATGTTTTCCCCCCTATTCTATTGGGTTAGCTAACAGGAGGGAACACCATGAAGGTAACCGTTTATTCTACGCCCACATGCCCTTATTGCCACTTGGCGAAGGATTTCTTGAAAGCCAGCAAGGTCGCTTTTTCGGACATCAATGTGGCCGCCGATTCGAGGGCAGCCAAGGAAATGATTGAAAAGTCTGGGCAGAACGGCGTTCCGGTCATTGACGTGAACGGAAAGATCATCATTGGTTTTGACAAGGAAGCGCTCAAGAAAGCGTTGGGCATGTGAAGGCGTGCGGTGAAACCGTGGATGTTTACCAGGCCTCCCTAAAGTTCCACCGGCGCTTGCGTGGCAAGCTTTCCATTCAGTCAAAGGTCAAGCTGAAGTCCAAGCGCGACCTCTCCCTGGCCTACACGCCGGGCGTCGCGCAGCCATGCCTGGAAATCCAGAAGAACCCCCAGCGGCTCTACGATTACACTATTAAGGGCAACTGCGTGGCCGTGATCTCCGATGGCTCAGCCGTGCTTGGCCTGGGCAATATTGGGGCAAAAGCCGCCCTACCGGTTATGGAGGGCAAGGCCATCTTATTCAAGGAATTCGCCGGCATCGATGCCTTTCCCGTGTGCATCGATTCGCAGGACCCGGCCAAGCTGGTCGAAACAATCAGGCTTATCTCACCGGTTTTTGGCGGCATCAACCTGGAAGATATTTCCGCGCCCCGTTGCTTTGAGGTCGAGACCCAATTGCAGGACCTGGGCATCCCGGTCATGCACGACGACCAGCATGGCACTTCAACCGTCGTTTACGCCGCGCTCATCAATGCGCTCAAAGTCGTGAAGAAGGACATGGGCGAGCTCAAGGTCGCCATCTCAGGCGCAGGCGCCGCCGGCTTGGACATTGCCCGGGTCTTGTTGAACATCGGCCAAACCGAGGCCATCCTACCCCCGGTCAAGGAGGTTATTCTTTGCGACAGCAAGGGGGCCGTGCACCGTGGCCGCACCGACTTGAACCCCTACAAGCAGGCCGCGCTCGCCTACACCAATAACCATTCCAACGCGCAGACCCTGGAAGAGGCCTTGGTGGACGCGGATGTCTTCATCGGGGTCAGCGTAGCCAATCTCCTAAACCACAAGCACATTGCGTCCATGGCCCGGAAGGCCATTGTCTTTGCTATGGCGAATCCAGCGCCGGAAATCCTGCCAGGGGAAGCCAAGAAGGGAGGGGCCGCCGTCATTGCCACGGGGCGAAGCGATTACCCCAACCAAGTCAATAACGTGCTCGCTTTTCCGGGCCTGTTCAGGGGCGCGCTGGACTCGCATGCCATGAAAGTAACCATGGAAATGCGGGAAGCCGCTTCCATGGCCCTCGCCGGCTGCGTGAAAAAGCCAACGGCAGACCGCATCGTTCCCTACTCGCTTGAAAAAGGCGTAGCCAGCGTCGTGGCCAAAGCAGTGGTCAAGGCCGTGAAGAAGTTCAACGTCCCGGTCTGGGGTTAATGGCTCAAGGAAGTTTTCTGGGTGCCGGCCCGTCGTAGGCCATCTCTTCTTCTTCGAGTCTTCTAAATGGTTTTTCGCGCGTCATTTCCTCGAAGGCGTGTGCCACCAGACCGGGCACGCGGCCGATGATGAAGAACCCCTTACCCAAGCGGTAATCGAAGCCCATTTCCGAGATGATGGCTGCAATGCAGCCATCGACATTCAGGCACTGTTTCTTGCCCAGTGCTTTCTCCAGGTCTTTCTCGATTTGCACGGCCAACTCCGTGTGCTTGCCGTAGTAACCGAGTTCCTTGGCTTTTTTGAGCAGGATTTCAGTTCGCGGGTCGGTTATGTAGATGCGATGTCCGAAGCCCGGGATGCGCTCCCGGCTAAATCGTGCTTTTTCGACTATTTCCCTCGACAAATCCGTTACTGGTTTTCCTTTCTTAACGGCAGTCTGCAGTGCCTTCGCGCAATTTTCAATCGCGCCTCCGTGGCTGTCTCCCAAGGTAAGCACCCCGGCGGCAACCCCTGCATTCAACGGGTTTCCACCGGACAGCACCACCCTTGCCGCGGTGACACTAGGGGGTCCAAGGCCATGGTCAATGCAGCTGACGAGCATGGCGTTCAACATTTTTTCCTCGTTTTCCTTGGGCAACTCTCCCTTGAGCACCAAGTAAATGGCTTTCGTGAAACGCAGTTTTTCCACCATTTCCAGCAGGTTGTAGCCACGCACGTAGGGCTCGCCGTTTACGTGGCCCGTAATGGCGGTTTTCCACTTCTTTTCGCCTGCTTCCATATCCATCTCTCGCTAAGCAAACTTTTTAACCAAATCAGGTATGTCATCCGGGATTTTCGCGATGTGAGCCCCCGCCTTCCGGAGTTCCTCTATTTTGCTTTCCGTGGTGCCCCACTTACCCTCAATGATCGCGCCCGCATGGCCCAACTGCACCGAGCCGGGTAGCGTGCCAGCGAACTTTCCCGCAATCAACGCGATGAGGGGTTTGGTGAACTTCTTTTGTTTCAGCATCTGGGCCGCCTGCTGTTCATACGTGCCTCCATGCTCCCCGAAGAGCACAACCGCCTTGGTTTCCGGATCCGCTTCAAACAGTTCCAGGTAGTCCGTGTAGGTACTGGCCGCAATCACGTCTCCACCCATGCCAATGGCCGTCGTATTGCCAAGCCCGGCCTTCATCAAGAGCCAGGATAGTTCCCGTACCATCCCCCCCGACTTCGAGATGACCCCGACCTCCCCTTTTTGGAAGGTCTCCGCAGGGTTGCTGCCCCCAATGCTTCCCATCTTTCCATGGCCTGGGCTCAGGATGCCGATGGAGCTGGGGCCGACCACGCGTGCGCCCTTGAGGCGTGCAAAGTGATAGAGCGCCGTCGCGTCCATGATGGGAACCTTTTCGCTGAAGATGTGAACCAGGGAAACCCCATGGGCCAGGGCCTCGAAGGCCGCATCCTTCACCCCCGTAGGGGGGACGTAAATACTGGTGGCATTGATTTCAGGGTGCGCTTGTTTGGCTTGTTCGATGGTGTCATACACCGGGATGCCTTCCACGCTTTCCCCGCCCTTGCCTGGAGTTACGCCTGCCACGACCTTGGTGCCATATGCCTGCATCTGTCTGGCGGCCTTGCTTCCCTCCTTGCCCGTAATCCCTTGCACGCAGGCCACGGTCTTTTGCGTCACGAGTATCGCCATCTACTTCGACCCCTTCTTTTTCTTGTAGGCTGCAACCAGGTCCATCAAGGTTTTCGCGGTGGACGTCATGGAGGTATCCCGCCCATAGATGTGGAAGTCCCAGCCTTCCCTGGCTGCCGCTTCCCGCAGGGCCTTAAATGCCTCTTCATCCCGTGGCCCTCCTCGCCGTATGACTATGGGGTAGTCTGGCTTGGGCTTGATTTCCCGCAAGCCCTTGAGGAACCCGTCTATTAGCGTGACGTAGATGTCCGTGAAGTTCGCCGTTCCGCCCACGACCCAGCACCCATTCAGGCCTGGTTTGTCCAGCACGATTTTGGTCAGTTTTTCGACTTTTTCGCCGGGTGGGTTTCCCGAGTACTCCGTAAAGTTGGCTGGCTTGCCCCCGGCTTCCAGGAGCGCATCCATGATGACGATGCTGGCCCCGCCTCCGGAAGCCAGGATCCCAATGTCTCCCGGGAGGTCGATGTACGTGCTGCCCACGCTGCCCCGGTGGTCGTTCTTGTCGATTTCCTTGGCTTGCAGTTCTTTTTGGGTCTGCTGGCGTCCGGGGCTGCGGGGCGGAAAGTCAAGCTCCGGATGCCGGTAGAGCGCATCGTCGTCCAGGACGACTTTGGCGTCGCAGGCGAACAAGTCCTCGCCCTCGGTTTCCACCAGTGGGTTCACTTCCACCGTCCGGCAATCGTATCGTTGGAAGCAGTTCCACATCCGCGTGATGAATTCCGCGAGCTTGATCATTTTCAGGCCCGAAATCCCTGCCTTGCTGAGTGCCTGTCGTGCCTGCCAGCCCTGCAATCCATAATTCAGGTCAATGGGCTGCGTGACCACTTTTTTCGGGGCCTGCTCCTTCACTTCCTCGATGTCCATGCCGCCCTGCGCGCAGAAGATAAGCAGGGGGCCCCGCGTCAGCGTGTCATACGTTATGCACGCATAATGTTCTTCCTTTATCTGCAGGGCTTGTTCAAGCAGGACTTTTTCGATTTTTTCCCCGTTGTGCACCGCCCCGGACACTTTCCTTGCCGCTGCTTCCGTTTCCGCCTGGTCCCGGCAGAGGCTGATGAGCCCGGCCTTGCCGCGCTTGCCTGACAGGGCCTGGGCTTTGACTATGGTTGGTTCAGTTATTTCCCCAATTTCTTCAGCCCTGCAAACAACTCGTCCCTCAGGCACCGGGACCCCGCAGGCCTTTAGCAACTGCTTGCCTTCGAATTCGTAGAGCTTCATGGGGTTCACATGTGCTTGATGATTTCCTGTGCGAACTCGGAGGACTTGACTTCTTCCGCGCCTTCCATCTGGCGGGCAAAGTCGTAGGTGACACGCTTGGCTTTAATGGCCCCCGCAAAGCCGCGGTTCACCAGGGCTGCGGCTTCCTTCCAGCCCAGGTATTCCAGCATCATTACACCGGACAGGATGAAGCTGCCTGGGTTGACCTTGTCCTGGCCCGCGTACTTGGGTGCGGTGCCATGCGTGGCCTCAAAAACAGCCAAGCCCGTGTCGTAATTGATGTTGCCGCCCGGCGCGATTCCCAGTCCGCCCACTTGGGCGGCGGCTGCGTCCGAGATGTAGTCTCCATTGAGGTTGGGCGTCGCGATAACATCGTATTCGCCGGGCCTGAGCAGGATTTGCTGGAACATGCTGTCAGCGATGCGGTCGTTGACTAGGACTTTTCCTTCTGGTTTCTGGCCGCCGAACTTTTCCGCGATTTCCTGTTCCGTAACCACCTGGTCGCCGAATTCCTTCGCGACCTCATAACCCCATTCCCTGAAGGCACCCTCCGTGAATTTCATGATGTTTCCCTTGTGCATCATCGTAACGCTTCTCCGCTTGTTGGCGATGGCGTATTTTATGGCCGCTCGAATCAGGCGCTTGCTGCCGGTTGCGCTCATGGGCTTGACGCCAATGCCGGAATCAGCGCGCACCTTCTTCCCCATCTGGGTGGCAAGGAATGCAATCATTTTCTGGGCTTCCGGGGTTCCCTGTTTCCACTCGATGCCCGCGTACACGTCCTCGGTGTTCTCCCGGAAGACGACCACGTCCAGCTTCTCCGGTTCCTTGACTGGGTTAGGCACGCCTTCAAACCATTGCACGGGCCGCACGCAGCAGTACAGGTCGCATTCCTGGCGCAACGCCACGTTCAGGCTTCGGTGGCCCCCGCCCACCGGAGTCTCCAGGGGGCCCTTGATGGAGACCAAGTAGTGTTTGATGGCGGTGGTGGTGTCGGTAGGCATCCATTCCCCGCGCTTGTTGAAGGCTTCCTGGCCGGCTTCCACTGGGAACCAGACAATCTTCTTCCTGCCGCCGTAAGCCTTCTTGACCGCTGCGTCTAGGACCGTAATCCCGTTCTTGGAGCAGTCCGGCCCAGATCCATCCCCATAGATGACGGGGATGATCGGTTTGTCTGGAACCCACAGCTTGCCCTTCTTCATCTCGATTTTTTGGCCTTCTTTCGGTTCCGGATAGATTTTGAACAATCCCATGTCCTCACCTCACCGTGGCCTTCGCCGTCACCGTCTGGTTTCTCGTGTAATTGAGCAGTCCGCCAGCGGCCACGATTTTCCGGAGCCTCTGCGTCAAGTCGATTTTCAGGTTGAGTTCCCTGTTCTTTGACTTGTTCCTGGCCGTGATGCCGGTCTTACCGGAAAGGATGGCTTGTTTGAGGCCATCGACTTCGAGGACATCCCCCTGCGTTACTTCCTGGTAGTCCTTGGCGTTCTCGAACTCCAGGGGGGTTATGCCGAAATTGATGAGGTTGGCCTTGTGGATGCGGGCAAAATTTTTCGCAATCACGGCCCGTACGCCCAAGTACATGGGTGCCAAGGCGGCATGCTCCCTGGAAGAGCCTTGGCCATAATTTTCCCCGCCCACGATAAGGCCCTTGCCTTTTTCCTTGGCGCGCTTGACGAAGTCCTTGTCCACGTTGCAGAACACGAATTCGGAGATGGCAGGCACGTTGCTTCGCAGCGGCAAAATCTTTGCGCCCGCCGGCAGGATGTGGTCTGTGGTAACGTTTTCGCCGGCTTTGATCAGGACTTCTGCTTCCAGGCGATCTTCCACAGCGGGTGCAATCGGCAGGGGCTTGATGTTGGGGCCCCGCACGATTTCCACGGATTTCGCGTCCTTGGGGGGTTTGATGATGCCGGAGTCGTCGATGACGAACTTCGTTGGAACCGCTATCTTCGGGCACTTGCCGAGTTCGCGGGGGTCGGCGATGACTCCCTTGAGGGCGCATGCGGCAGCCGTTTCCGGGCTCGCCAAGTAAACCAGGTCGTTCTGCGTGCCGCTCCGGCCGGCAAAGTTGCGGTTGAAGCTGCGCACGCTGATGCCACCGGTTGGAGGGGCCTGGCCCATGCAGGCCGACTCAATGATTCTGGCGCCGGCCGCAATCAGGTCAGTCAATGCGCCGCTGCGCGAAATCTCTTCGAATACCTGCCGGCTTCCCGGGGTTATGGTCATGGAGACGTCCGGATGCACCTTCTTTCCCTTCAACATCTTCGCAACGACCATGAGGTCCTTGTAGCTCGAGTTGGTGCAGCTGCCCACGCAGACCTGCGCGACCTTCTTTCCGGCCTCCGCCTTCACGGGTACGACGTTGTCCGGGCTCTGGGGCCTGGCAATCAGGGGCTCCAGCTGGCCCAGGTCAATTTCTATTGCCTCATCGTATTTCGCGTCCTTGTCCGCCTCCCATTTCTTCCAGCTCTTGGCGCGCCCCTGCGCGGTTAGGTATTGTTTGGTGTTCTCGTCGCTGGGGAACAGGCTGGTGGTGGCGCCCAGCTCCGCGCCCATGTTGGAGATGGTGGCCCTTTCCGTTACCGTCAAACTCTTTACGCCCGGGCCGTGGTACTCGATAATTTTGTCCACGCCGCCTTTCACGGTCAGCCGGCGCAGCATTTCGAGTATCACGTCCTTGGCCGTGACCCAGGGCGGCAGCTTCCCGGTCAGTTTCACGCCCAGCACTTTCGGCATCTTGAAGTAGAAAGCCCCGCCCCCCATGGCTACGGCGACGTCCAGGCCGCCCGCGCCTATGGCAACCATGCCCATGCCGCCGCTCGTGGGCGTGTGGGAGTCGCTGCCCAACAGGGTGCAGCCAGGCTCCGAAAAGCGTTCCAAGTGCACCTGGTGGCAGATGCCGTTACCAGGTCTCGAGTAGAGGATGCCGTATTTGGCCGCCACGCTTTGCAAAAACCGGTGGTCGTCCGCGTTCTCGAACCCGGTTTGCAGCATGTTGTGGTCAACGTAGGAAACCGATACGCGGGTTTGGACGCGTGGGATTTGGAGGGCCTCGAACTGGAGGTAGGCCATGGTGCCGGTTGCATCTTGGGTCAGGGTGTGGTCGATCTTGACGCCGATTTCCTTGCCGGAAATCAGTTCGCCCTCGACCAAATGTGCTCGGAGAATCTTGTAGGTTAGACTCTGTCCAGCCATTGGCTCACCACCTCAGGCCCACTGGGCCGATAACAAGCAACGCCAATCCTATTAAAAGCCTTCGTTGGTCGTCAACCAGGAAAACGGCGATTGACGAGCAGGGTTCCGGCAGGCTATCCAAGCACCTGTCTAATCCTGGCCGTTTCCTCGATTTCTTCGGTGAGGGGTTTTCCAGCGCCCCACTTGAGGAGGATGTTGCCGGTCAGGTTCCTATGCAGGAAGTGCTCGGTCTTGGCTGGCCCCAGGTTCAAGGCAAGCGTGCCTTCAATGCCTTCCACGTCTTCGATGATTTTCCGCCAGCCCCTTCCCCTTCCAGCCAGGCTTTCGAGGTTCTCGCGGTTCAAGTAGCTGCCGGCTTCCCGCAAGTCCTGGGCCAGGAACAGGTATTTTTCTTCGAGCCAGTCCAGGAGCCCCCGTTTCTCGGCTTCCAGCAGCCCCCGCCCGGTTCCAATCAGTTCCGGGGGCACGCCCAGGCTATACAGGGCCGCGCAAAATGGGATGACCCGGGGCATCAGGTGCCGGCCGATTTTCCGCCCATAACCGAATCGCTCCGTGTGGGTGAGGCGTTCCCGTCTGGGTGGCACGAACCTGGAAACCGCGTTGATGTCGGGCGCGATCTGGAGCACGGTCTCAAAGTAGTGCCGCGCAAAAACCTGGTTGAGTTCGCGCACGTTCTTCACGTCTTGCTTGTCGAACGCCATGGCCTTTCCCTTTCGGAGTCCTTCATTCAGTTTCTTGACCGCGTTCCGCACCATGCCGCGGGGGTAGTCGTAGCGGAAGGCCGACTGCACGGTCACGGTGCGCACGCCAGCATATTCTTTCATGAACCTTCCCAGGTTGTTGGGGCGGAGGTTGCCGCGGAAGGGGTTGCTGCCCGTGCCGATGATGGGGTATATGCCCACGCCGCTTTCCGCTGCAAAGCCCCGGTACTGGCTTAGAGCGGCCTTGGCCGCTATCGTGGCGGGAATCATTCCCGCGTTCAAGGCGGGGTCCGAGCGGGCGATGAACGGCCGAATGTGCGCGGGTTTTCGCCCAAATGCCTTCTTGTGCAGGCGCACGTATTGTTCCAGGATTTTCCGCGAACCTACTAGGTTGTTGACGTCTTCTATGAGGGGGATGGTCTGGATGTCCCCTCCGGGGGCTTTGCTGGAAGTAAACACTTGTTTCTTGAACTTGGTGGCCAGCGCGAACTTTTTCTGCAGTTTCACGAGGGTGCGCGCCTCCCGGGTGAATGGCAGAATGATTTCGAAGACCGGCATGTGTTTCATGCCGAGTTCGGCTGCCAGGTCTTCGGCCGTCATCAGGGTCATGAATGCCCTCGCAATCCGCGGGTAGTTGCGTCTATCGTCCATGCGGGGGATGCGCAGGGTCAAGAACCGTTCCTTGCCCAGTGGTTTCCTGCGAAAAAAGTCGTAGTATTCCTTCAACAGCTTGTCGACGATGCCCTCATCCACGTACTTGCCTTCCCAGTCCCACATGTATTCCTGGCAGCCCAAATCGTCGAAGTTCAGGTAGCATTCCCTCAATTCGTCCGCGGAATTGATGAAAGCCGAGCCCTTCTTCCAGTAGGGCGCGTTCGCGTTGTCCGGGTGCTGCGTGGCCATGGTGGCCGGGATTTTCCGGTGCATGCATGCATGCTGGGCCAACCATTAAATAACTTTTTCTTCTCTGTCTTGTTGTGAAGATAACCATCTATTCCACGCCGGCCTGTCATTATTGTGCCGACGCCAAGGCCTTCCTGGACTCAAAGGGCATTCCCTACACGGTTAAAGACGTTTCAACCGATGAGAAGGCCGCCGAGGAGCTGGTCGAGAAGTCCGGGCAAAGCGGCGTCCCGGTCATTGACGTGGATGGAAGGGTGTTGGTCGGCTACAGCGAGGCCAACCTCAAGCGCGTGCTTAAAATCCCGTGATTTTTGATGTCCGAACCCCAATCGTTTGAAGTCCTCATCATTGGTGCGGGCCCGGCCGGGCTTGGCGCCGCGCTTTACACGGCGCGCGCCCAGTTGAAGACCTTGGTCCTCGGCTTCCCGTTCAAGTCCGCCATTGCCAAGGCCGAGAAGGTGGCGAATTACCTCTCCTATCCGGACATGGTTGGGGGGAAGGAGTTCCAGGAACGTTCCCTGGCCCATTGCAAGAAGTATGGGGCCGTCCACTTGGAGGAGGAAGCCGTCAACCTGCAGCCCAGGGAGGGCGGGGGCTTTCTCGTGGAAACGGACAAGCGCCAGTCGTTTGCAGCCAAGGCCGTCATCATCGCGTGCGGCAAGTCCTACAAGCTGGCCGGGATAAAGGACGAGCAGCGTCTGACCGGCAAGGGCGTGCACTACTGCGTGGTCTGCGACGGCTTTTTCTTCAAGGACAAGAGGGTCTGCGTCATCGGTCACGCCAATTACGCGGCCCACGAAGCCCTCGAGTTGCTGCCGTACACAAAGGACCTCACCCTTTTCTCAAATGGCCGGCCCTGGGAGGTGAGCCCGGAGCTGCTCGCCGAGTTGAAGGCCCATCAAGTGAAAATGCGGGCTGAGAAGGTGCTGGCCTTCGAAGGCGAAAAGGGCCTCGAAACCGTCCTCTTCGAGGGCAACCAGCGCGAAAAGTTTGATGGCGCCTTCGTTGCCTTTGGCGCCACCGGTGCAACGGCGTTTGCCAACAAGCTGGGCCTGGAAATGCAGGGCACGAACATCCAGGTGGACGCGCACCAGCAGACCAACCTACCAGGGGTCTTCGCGGCCGGGGACTGCACCGGGGCGGACGCGCAGGCCGTGAAGTCCGCTGGTGACGGTTGTTCGGCGGCCTTGTCCGTGGTCAGGTTTCTCCGCGGAAAAACGGCGTACATCGACTACAAGGAAACCTGATTCCAGCTTTTCGTCGATTGCTGTGCTTTGGTTAGCCGTTTGCCGTTAGCCTTAAGAACCTTCTACTCCCACCCATCTTAATTCGTCCTTAGTTCGTGTCTTGGAGGAGTGGTGGAATGACAAAAGCCATGGAAGCAACCGGTTCAAACCCGTTCGATAACGGCATCGCGCAGCTGGCGAAGGCCGCGAAGGTCATTGACCTCAAACCAGCGTACTTTGACTTGTTCACGCAGCCCATGGAGTTGATGGAAGTCAGCATCCCGGTGCACATGGACAACGGCAAGCTCAAGATTTTCACGGGTTATCGAGCGCACTTCAACACCTTCATGGGCCCGGCCAAGGGCGGCATCCGCTACCACTGGAACGTTTCCAGGGACGAGGTAAAAGCTCTTGCCTTTTGGATGTCCTGGAAGTGCACGGTTATCAACATCCCCTATGGCGGGGGAAAAGGGGGCATCATCGTTAACCCCAAGGAACTCTCCAAGGGCGAACTCGAGCGGCTTTCCAGAGCCTACATCGACAAGCTGGTGGACTTTATCGGCCCGGATAGGGACATTCCCGCGCCCGACGTTTACACGGACGGCCAAATCATGGCCTGGATGCTGGATGAATTCGAAAAGCTGCATCGCGGCAGTTATCCTGCCTTCATCACCGGGAAGCCCCTCGAATTGGGTGGCTCGGCCGGCCGCGGCACCTCCACCGCGCAGGGCGGTTACTACTGCTTTGAGACCGCGCTCCGCGAACTGGGCCTCGCCAACCCAACCCTTGCCGTGCAGGGTTTCGGCAACGCGGGCATGTTCATCGCCAAAATATGTCACGACCACGGTTTCAAAGTGGTTGCCGTGTCAGACTCCAAGGGCGGCATCCATGACTCCAATGGCTTGAACATTCCGGAAGTCATTGCATTCAAGGAAAAAAAGGGTTCCGTGGTCGGCTTCGGCAAGGCCAAGAAGATATCCAACGAGGAGCTCCTGGAATTGCCGGTCGATGTATTGTTCCCCTGCGCCTTGGAGAACCAGATTACAAAGGCCAATGCGGCCAAGGTCAAGGCCAAGCTCATCGTGGAACTGGCGAATGGCCCCACCACCCCGGAAGCCGACGAAATCCTGCACAAGAAGGGCACAGTCGTGGTCCCGGACATCCTCGCCAACTCCGGCGGAGTCTATGTTTCCTACTTGGAGTGGGTGCAGAACCGCATGGGCTTCTACTGGACCCAGGACTACGTCTTCGACTTGCTGAAAAAGCAGATCAATAACAGCTTCAAGGACATCTGGGCCGTGAAAAAAGAGCACAAAATCGACATGCGGACAGCGGCCTACGTCTATGCCTTGCAGAAGATGCGGAAAGCGGCCGAGTTGCGCGGGTATTAAACCGTGCAACCCCCGTTCCCTTTTTTATTCCTTTTTCTCCTTTCTTCTTCCATGGCCTTGGCCAAATGTGAGATTTGCGACACCTCGCTGAAGATTCCGGCCTGCTGCAGCAAGGACATGGTGCTCGACGAGAACCGCTTCCTCTGCGGGAAGTGCGGCAAGGAAGTCCGCGTCCCGCGATGCTGCGGCAACCAGTTGCTCGCCCTCACAATCTGATGTCCATGTCCGCCTCGCCCCGCATTGAAGAGGTTGATGCCTTGCGTGGCGTCGGCATCCTGGCCGTGGTGCTGTTCCACTTCTTCTTTGACCTCAGCTTCCTTGGTCTCTCCGCCTTGGAACCCTATGCCGGCCCCTACCTCGTCCTCCAGCGGTTCGCTGCCTCGACCATGGTCGTCGTGGCCGGCATCTCCCTTGCGCTCAGCCGCGCCTCCGCGCGGCGCAAAGGCGTTCCCTTTCCTGCCAAGGCCTTTCGCCGTTTTCTCTCCCTGGCTTTCGTCGCCCTCCTCATCACAGTCGTAACCTGGGTCTACCCCCACAACGGCTATATCGTGTTCGGCATCATCCACTTCTTGGCGCTCAGCACGCTCCTCGCCCTCCCCCTCGCAAGATCCACTTGGCCCGCGCTCGCCGCCGCCATCGCCTTCTTCGTTGCGGCTCCCTACGTAAACAACCTCTCCACCTCCACGCCTTGGCTGCTCCCCCTTGGCGTTCCCCCAACCTGGTTTTACTCTCTGGACTACTTTCCCCTGGTTCCCTGGTTTGGCTTGTTCCTCTTCGGGGTCTTTTTCGGCAACCACTATTATGCCCGTGGCCGGCGGTTGCTCGCCGTTTTCCCCCGTTTTCCGCGGGGCCTGCAGTGGCTGGGTCGCCACACGCTGTGGATCTACCTCGTGCACCAGCCCCTGCTCATCGGCTTCCTCCTCGCTTTCAAGTCGGTAGCTGGGTGATGCCGTGGCCCACTCCAAGGACGTCCTGGAAGTCCTTCGCCTGCTCCGCTGTGAGGTCGGCGAAACCAAGCCCGTGGTGCACCACGTGGACCCGTTCCACACCCTGATTGCCACCATGCTTTCCGCGCAGACCCGTGACCCCGTGACCGGGGCCGCGGCCGCGCGCTTGTTCGCCCGTTACCCGGACGCCAAGGCCCTTTCCCGCGCCCCAACCCGCTCCATCCAGAAGCTCATCTACCCGGTCTCCTTTTACCCCACCAAGGCCCCGCGCGTCAAGGAGACCGCACGCCGCATCCTCTCAGATTTCAGTGGTCGCGTCCCTTCAACGCTCGAAGAGCTCACCTCGCTTCCCGGCGTCGGCAGAAAGACCGCGAACTGCGTGCTCTGCTTTTCCTTTGACCAGCAAGTGATTCCGGTGGACACGCACGTGCACCGCATCCCCAACCGCTTGGGCCTGGTGCACACGAAAACGCCCAAGCAAACCGAGCAGGCACTCGCCCGCCTCGTTCCCAAGCGCAGATGGGGCGAGCTCAACGAGTTGTTCGTCAAGTTCGGTCAGCACCGCTGCAAGTCCGTTCATCCGCGGTGCGGCGACTGCCCGCTGCAAGAGTACTGCGATTACTTTCGAGACGTATACGCGAAGCGGAAAAAGAAGTAGCCCACTACTCTTCATAGTCTTTCACGCACTCATTCATTTCCTTGAGCATTTCCGAGAGTTGCGCGTCGTTCATGCCGTGGCCTTTCACGCCCGTCTCAAGGGTCTCCCAGGTCGAGGCATGGCAGCCAAAGCAGTGAATCCCATACTTCATCATGACGGGCAGGGTCATGGGAAACCGTTCCACGATCTCTTGGACTGTCATATCCTTGGTGATCTTGACGGGCAGGTTCTTGCTTTTACTCATATCTTAAGGCCTCCACCGGGTCCAGGTCCGCGGCTCGTTTCGCGGGGTAGAGCCCTGAGACCATGCCGACCAGCATGGAGAAGGCCAGCGCGCCGAGGAACAGTTCCAGGGAGACCGGGGCCCTGAGGTTGATGCCCGTGGACTGCCCGATGCCGGCAATGCCCTGGGACAAGGCCATTCCAAGCATGGCGCCAATGATGCCGCCGACACCCCCAATCATTGCGGCTTCGATGAGGAAGAGGGAGAGAATGGTTTTGTTGGTGGCACCAATGGCTTTCATGACCCCGATTTCCCGGGTCCGTTCAAGGACGGCCGTGACCATGGAACTCATGATGCCAACCCCGCCCACTATCAGGGAGACCGCGGCAATGCCCACCAGGACCAGCGAGAGGATGCTGAGCACTTGGCTCATGCGTTCCAGCACCTGTTCGGCCGTACTCACGTTGAAGTTTTTCTCCCCATACTTGTTGTCCAGGTAGCGTTGGATGCGTTCCTTGCTTTCGTTGACTTGTTCCTTGGTGAAGGTTTTGACCATGACGAAGTTGGGCGTGTCCACCTCGGTCACCTGCCGGAAGGATTTCTCTGGCACGAAAATGACTTGGCCCGTGTTGGGCCCGCCCCCACCCACCGTGGTCGCGGCTTCCTTGAGGATGCCGATGATCCTGAACTTCTTGCCGCCGATTTCAAGGGTGCCCCTTGGCCTCAGTTCGCGTTTGAAACTGTCTTCCGCGAATTTTTTGCCCACCACGGCCACGAAGGCCTCCTTTTCGTCGAACATTCGGCCGCTTTCCACATCCAGGAAGCCCGTTGACATCAGGGAAGCCGCTTTTTCGGCGTCAAAGCCGATGATGCTGGCGCTGACTTCCTCGGTGCCATGCCGTACCGGCCCGAACAGGGAGTAAAAGGGGATGACTTCTTCAACGGTTGGATAGCTTTCAATCCGGGAGAGGTCAGCGTCCTTCAACCGGTACTGGATGGTGGTCGTGGGGCTGCCGCCGCTTTGGCCGACCTGCGTGTTTCCCGCCGTGAGGAAGAGGGTGTTGGCTCCCAGCCGGTCGAATTGTTCTTGGACTGCCAGGTTCAGGCCCTCGCCGATGGACATCAGGGCCACGATGGAGGCAATGCCGATGATTACGCCTAACAGCGTCAAATAGCTTCGCAGGCCCTGTTGGCGGATGTTCTTGAAGGCCACCACGAATATTTCGGCGTCTATCACGGTAGGTTTACACCTTCATTCCCCGGTTTCAAGGCCTACCAGCTTGAGGAGTCTTTTCCTGAACAGGAACCCGAGCACGGCCAGCCCCCCCGCAATCGGTACAAGCGGTAGTTCCTGCCGGGCCATGGCGGCGGCTTCTTCGGGGGTGTAAACGGTCAGGTCGATGTTTTTTTCCGGGGCCTGTTTTTGGAAGCCCTTGTCCGTATACGAGACCCTGACCTTTACGGGGTATACACCTGCTTTCGCGTTTTCCTTGAACTTCACTTGGAACGTGAACGAGTCAAAGTCATCTGGTTCCAGCGTGCCGATGAACACTTTTTCCGGGATGATTTTCTCGGCCCCCTCGAGGGAGGGTTCCGCAACCACGTAACTCGCGGTCGCGCCGCCGGCATTGAAGACGTCCATGCTGATTTTCGCGGTTCGCCCAATTACTGCTTGAGGGTCCACGGCTACCAGTACCACGTCCAATTCCGGGCTGTCCGTTACTTCCGCTCCAATGTTTCGCTCGAACGAGAACTCGACGTTGTTCTCGTTCTTGTACTCTATTTGGAGGGGAATCAAATAAGTTTTGAGGTCCGCGCCCCGGTCCACAGAGAACTCGAGTTCAGCCGTTTTTTCTTCGCCGGGAGCAATTCGTTCAATGTACCGCAGGGGGCTTCCAATGGGCTTTATGTGGGATTCCTTGCCGGCCGAAGAGTCCACAGTGGCTTCCATGGCGTGCACGGCCATCGAGGCCTTGACGTCAAAGGCCGTGGTCTTTCCAAGGTTCTTGAGGGTAAGCCGGGCCTTGCCGTTTTCCAGGCCCGGGTTCAGTGCCCTTGGTTCGAACATTACGGCCACCAGTTCGATGTCGGGCTTCTTTTGCGTGACCTTTATCTTCACATAATAGTTTCGGCCGGTTCCGCTCCTTGGACCGACCTTGAACTCGAACTTGTATTCCCCGGAAGGCGTATTGGGGTCCACTTTGATGTACTCGTAGTTGATGAGCGCGGTTCCCTCCGGCGTCAGCGTTCCAATGACTCTTTCAGGGGTCTCGCCGTCGGGCAGGGAAAACGGGTACTCGAGTTTGGACACGGCTTCAATGCCGGAGATGTCTTTGCCGGAGCTGTTTTTCACGTGGATCCATAGCTCGAAGGTCTGGCCGGCCTCAACCGGTGCGGGTTCGTAGTTGTAGGAACTCATCACCACGTCGTTTTCCGCGGCCCAGGCACTCAACGAAACCAGGCAAAGCAATCCGATTAGCAAGACCATTTTATTCATTTTTTCCCTCCGCTGCCGTTTTCCGTGCCCACGATTTTTCCGTCCATCAGGCGAACGATTTTTTCCGCCCTCGCTCCAACAGTCTTTTCGTGGGTAACCATTAAAATCGTTTTCCCCTGCTCCCGGTGCAGGTCGGCAATCAAGTCCAGGATCTGGGTGCCGGAAACCGAGTCCAGGTTGCCGGTGGGCTCGTCTGCCACAATGACTTCAGGCTCTACGGCCAGGGCCCGGGCAATGGCCACGCGCTGCCGTTGCCCGCCCGATAACTGGCTGGGCTTGTGCCAGAGCCGGTCCCCTAAACCAACGGCTTTCAGGGCTTCCATGGCCTTCTTTCTCCGCTCCTGGACGGGAACTCGCTTGAACCAGAGGGGCAGCATGACGTTTTCCACGGCGTTAAACCTTGGGATGAGGTTGAAGGTCTGAAATACGAAGCCAATCGTGGAACCCCGCACCCTGGCCAGTTCATCGTCTGTCATGCGGCTGACCTTCCTGCCTTTGATAAACACCTCGCCTTGGGTGGGCCGCTCCATGCAGCTCAGCACGTCCAGGAAAGTCGTCTTCCCGCTGCCTGAGGGGCCCATGATGGAAACAAATTCGCCGTTCCTTACCTCGAGGTTCACACCATTCAAGGCGTACACTTTTTCCGCGCCCAACTCGAATATCTTGTAAACATCTTTTGCTTCGATGATGGTTTCGTTGGGCATGCGGTTATTCCCCCTCTCAACACTTGGCCAGCGTCACCCGGTCAGCGGTCTTTAGCCCTGCTTTTGCAGCCAAACTTCCCTGGTTGAGGGCGGCTTCCACGCGGCCGAAGTCGCCGTCAAAGATTAGCCCGGTCCCGGCCGCGACTTCGCCGAAGGTTTTCTTGTAGGGCAACGCGATTTTTTGCTTGCCCTTTGTCAGCGTGATCAGGTCATCCAATGAAACCAGTTGGTGCAGGGCCTCATTCCGGATGTTGAACGATACATTGCCGAATGCGTTGACGTGAATGATTTCAGCCGATATTCTCCCATTTTCCGCGCACGCTTCCGGGTAGGGTGCGGGTGCAAGGCTGCCGGCGCCTACCTCGACGCCGATTTCCTGGGGTTTCACGCCTGCCGCCAAGTGCCCGGCCACGCTCGCGAACACGTCTCTCCCGTGGAAGACATGGGAAACAGGCTGGCGCAAATACTCTTGGTTGGTGATGTGCCAGGCTCTTTTCACGTCGCCTACAAAGGATGCGGCGGGCAGCAGCACCCCGTTGTCCGGACCCACCAGATAATCGCCTCTACCCGTCTCAATGATTAGGCCCCGGCGCTGGGTTCCCACTCCCGGGTCGACCACGCAGATGTGTATTCCCTTCGGCAGCCAGGCAAGGCCTTCAAAGTTCTTTGCTCCATCCCGCAAGTCAAAGCCCTCGACGTTTGTAGCCAATTCCACGACTTCCGCGTCCGGGCACCGCTCCAAAATCACGGCTTTCATAACCCCGTGGCCCCGGTTGCCCGGCCCAAAGTCCGTTGAAAAGCTTACAAGCGGCTTGTGTTTTGGCATAGCTCCCTTCCCTCACTTCAGCAACCGATACTTGCCCCCGTTGTACTTGACGATGTTCTCGCACGCCTGCTTCAGGGCTGCAGACAACTCGCCATCGGCGGTGGCATCATTGCCTTGCACGTACACGAGCAGGTTGGACGTTCCCTCATCCACCTTGGTTTGCTCACATTGCTTGACGTCCAACCGGCAGATGACTTTCTCGTCATCCATGAAAGCGTATTCCCCGGCCGCAATTTTTTCGGGCGCGTGCTTACCGAGAGGCATGTACCTTTCGCTGCCCTTGGTCAGGTCCACGCGGACGTTGCCCTTGATTCGGTTGGCATCGTGCGCGCCGATGATTAGCATGGTGTCAATCGCGACCAGGTTGTATGAGTCTACAACCGTGTTGATGCCGGGAATGCATCCGCTTTTCCGGATGTACTCGTACAACCGTTCGCTGGCCGGCACAAAGCCTTGTATGCCTACCTTGCGGTAAATTTCCTTGAACCCATTGTTCGCCTTGTTCTGGGACATGTCACGGCCCACCACTTCCTGGCTTTTCTCCTTGGTGAGGCGGCGAAGTTCGCTGTGCTTGTTCTTGACCTTCACGCCTTCCACGAGCGCGGCCCTTGCCTTGATGCCCAGCGCGGCCGCTCGCGGCGAGACCGTGAACCCGATTTCAGGCAGGGAGGCGGCTTTGGTTTTGGCCGAGTACGTTTCCCTGAACCCGTCCACCTGTTTCTCTTCGAGTTTCGTGAAAAGGAGTTGGGCGCGCCCAATTTTGTGGCCCGGTTTCAGTGATTCCTTGCCGATATCCGCCCAGCCTGCTTCTTTCAGGTTGAGTTGCCGGAAGATGCTGGCTCCGGTCTGCGGCAGGAACGGGCTTATCAGGATGCCGAGGTCCTTCACGAAATGGAGCAGCGAGTATACCGCGTCATCTGCCGCTGCCTGGTCCGTTTTCACTTTCTTCCAGGGTTCCTGCACTTGGAAGAACTGGTTGCCAAGTTTTGATAGCTCGAGCACCTTCTTGAGGGCTTCACGTTCCTTAACTCCCTCCATCAGTTCCGCGGTCTCCACCGCATAGGCTTTCACCTTTTTAGCCAGTGCCGGGTTCATTTCCCCCCTTGGAACCTTTCCCGCGTAAAATTTCTCCGCAAACGTTAGGGTGCGGTTCACCAGGTTTCCAAGGTTCGCGATCAGGTCATTGTTCACGCGCTCGTAGAAGTCATCCCAGTTGAACTCGCTGTCCGAGGTTTCGGGGCGGTTGTACACCAGATAAAACCGCCAGACGTCGGCGGGCACGCCGGACTGCATGGCGCTGTCCCCGAACACGCCGATGCCCCGGCTCTTGGAGAACTGCCCTGATTCGTAGTTGAGGAACTCGATGGACTCCAAATGGTACACTAAGTTCCAGTGGTCGCCGGTTCCCAGCAGGGTGGCGGGAAACAAAATCGAGTGGAACGGCACGTTGTCTTTGGCCATGAACTGGTATAAGTGCACGTTTTCATGGCCGTTCTTCCACCATTCCCCCCAGTCAGGGCGCTTTTCCCGGGTAATCGAGATATAACCTATGGGCGCGTCAAACCACACGTAGAAGACCTTGTCTTCGTAGCCTGGGTGGGGCACGGGCACGCCCCATTTCAGGTCGCGGGTGATGCACCGCTTGGTCAGGCCTTCCTTTAGCCAGGCCTCGGTAATGCCTTTTGCGGTCTGCGTCCAAAAACCTTCTTTGGCCCGCTTCCGGCTCCACTGGGCAAGGCGTTCCGCGAACTGGTCCAGGTCCAGGAAGAGGTGCCGGCTGGCCCTGACCGCAGGCAGGGCCCCACAGGTCTTGCAGTGGGCGTTCACGAGTTCGGTGGGGTTGAGGAGCTTGCCGCAGTTCTCGCATTGGTCGCCGCGGGCGTGCGGGTAGCTGCACTTGGGGCAGGTGCCGAGCACAAACCGGTCGGCCAGGAACTTTTGGCATTGCTCGCAGTAGGTCTGGTCCAGGCTGCCCTCGGAAACGTAGCCGTGCGCGGCCAGCTTCCGGAATATTTCCTGCGTGGTCTCGGCATGCACTTTGGACGAGGTTCGGCCGAAGACGTCAAAACTGCAGCCAATCCAGTCATAGATCTCCTTGTGCACTTTATAGTACTTGTCGCACAACGCTTTTGGCGTCAGCCCCTCTTCGAGCGCCTTGATCTCGGTTGCCGTGCCATGTTCGTCGGTGCCGCACACGTACAAGGTGTCGTATCCCCTGCTCCGGCAATATCGTGCGAACACATCGGCTGAGAGCACGCAGCCTATGAGGTTGCCGAGGTGGGGCACGTTGTTCACGTAGGGCAAGGCGCTGGTAATGAGGATTTTCGGGTTCAAGTTCTCGCCTTGAATAAATGTATTCCCGGCTATGCTTATTAACGGTGTCCCTTGCCTCTTTTATTCCCTTTGGAATGGCCCTATAACCGGCTTAAATTCCTTTCCGCGCATTAGGATGAACATGCGTTTCCTGTTTGCATTGGCCTTGCTCTTGTCCTTGGCTGGTTGTTCTGCTCCTTCGCAGGGGAGTTCGCTTTCGGCCTCCAATGCCCTGGTGTGGGGATCCATTGGGGACGCGAAAACCCTGAACCCCTTGCTTTCTTCGGACTCCGCTTCCAGTGACGTGATTGGCTTGGTCTTTGACGGCCTCATCGGGGTTAACCCGAAGACCCTGGAACCCTATCCAAGGCTGGCTGAGTCCTGGAACGTCTCGGAGGACGGTTTGACGTACACCTTCACGCTTCGACCCGGCCTCCGCTTCCAGGACGGCGGGCTGTTTTCCTCAGCGGACGTGAAGTTCACGTTTGACCGGCTGCTGGACCCTGCCACGGACTCGCCCTACAAGGACGCCGTCCAATACCTGGAACGCGTGGAAGCCCCCGATGCGTCCACGGTGGTCTTTCACCTCTCCAAGCCGGATTGTTCCTTCCTGCTCACCACGGGCTTCGGCGTTCTGCCCAGGCACTTGCTCGAAGGCCGGAACATAAATACGGCGGCCTTCAATTCCCACCCGGTTGGCTCTGGTCCATTTCGTTTCTCCGAGTGGAAACCCGACGAGTTGATTCGGGTTTCCGCCTTCGACGGCTTTTTTTCCGGCAAGCCGTACCTCGACGAAATCATTTACAAGGTGGTTCCGGACAACCTCGTCATCCAAGAGCAATTGATTACAGGGGAAATCGATTTGGCGGGCATTGAACCCGAGCAGGTGCCACGGTTCCGGCAAAACAAGAACCTCGACGTTTACGTTTATTCCACCAACAACTATACGTTCATGGGCTTCAACCTGCTTCACCCCTTTTTCCGCGACCAACGCGTGCGGAAAGCCTTTTCCCACGCCATCGACTTGGAGGCCCTGACCGAGTCCACCATGCTGGGCTATGGGGAAACGGCGAATGGGCCCCTGTCACCCGTATCCTGGGCCTTCAACCCGGACGTGAAACCCCCTGCCTTCAACCCGGACCTCGCGCTGGGCCTGCTCCGGGAAGCCGGCTTCGCGGACTCGGATGGGGATGGCGTCCTGGACAAGGAGGGCAAACCGTTTTCGTTTGAGTTGCTCACTAACAAGGGCAACAAGCAACGGGAAAAAGCCGCGGTCATCATCCAGTACTACCTGAAAAAAATCGGCGTCCAGGCCCGGGTCTCCGTCCTTGAATGGCCCACCTTCCTGGACCAGGTCAACCGCAAGCGGTTCGATGCGGTCATCCTGGGCTGGAGCCTGGGCCTGGACCCGGATGCCTCCGGCATCTGGCACTCCAAGAAGGCAGGCAAGTACAACTTCGTCTCCTACGCCAACCCGGAAGTCGACCAGGTCCTGGACGAAGCCCTGATCGTTCCCGGCTGCGCGGAAGAAAAACGCAAGCCGCTTTATTGGCGTTTCCAGGAACTCATCGCCGAAGACCAGCCCTACGTTTTCCTCTTCTATGGTTCTTCAACGGTCGGCGTGAACAAGCGGTTCACGGCCGATGACGGCATCCTTGCCAGTCCATTGGGCTTGTTGTGGAACATCGAGCGGTGGAAACTCAAGCCGGAGTACGCGGAGTGAAACCATGGCCTTAACCCGGTATGCGGTCAAGCGGTTGCTGGGCATCCTTCCCCTGCTGTTCCTCCTTTCCCTGCTGTCCTTTTCCATCATCCATTTGGCTCCTGGAAGCCCGGCCTCCACCCTCCTGGGCGAGAAAGCCTTTGACCCCGCGGCCGTTCAGGCACTGGAGGAACGCCTGGGCCTGGACCAGCCCCTTCCGCTTCAATACCTTTCCTGGCTTTCACGGGTTTTGTCCGGGGACTTGGGCCAGTCCATTGGCTTGAAGCCCGGTTACCCCGTCATCCAACTCCTGGGCGAACGCGTTTTTCCGACCCTGGCCTTATCGGTTTCCTCGCTCCTGCTGGCCCTGCTGATAGCCGTGCCCCTCGGCGTCACCTCTGCCTTGAAACCCCATTCCTTCTTCGACCGATTTTTTTCCTTCCTCGCCTTTGCCGAGTTCTCCCTCCCCAATTTTTGGCTGGCCATGATGTTGATCTTGGTGTTCTCGGTTTCCCTGAACTGGCTGCCCAGTTCCGGGATGGCGGATCCAAGGCTGGCCTCCTTCTCCTGGCCTGACTTTTTCGCGCACCTCCTGCTGCCCATGGTGGTCCTGGCCCTTGGCGAGGCCGCCGCCTTGACCCGGTATGTCAGGGGCAGCATGCTCGAAGTCCTCCAGCAGGAATTCATCCGCACCGCCAAGGCCAAGGGCCTTCCATCCCACGTCGTGTTCTACAAGCACGCGTTGCGCAATGCCTTGCTGCCACTCCTGACCCTGCTGGGCTACTCGATTCCTGGCCTGTTATCCGGTGCGGTGCTGACCGAAACCGTTTTCGGCTGGCCCGGCATGGGGCGGCTTGCCGTGAACGCGGTTTTTTCCCGCGATTACCCGGTGCTCATGGCCGAGGTCCTGCTCTTCGGCTTCCTGACTCTTATTGGCAACCTGGTGGCTGATATTTTGTACGCCTGCGCTGATCCGAGGATTCGCTATGAGCAACCCTGACGCCCTGCATTACTTTTTAGGCAACCGCTTGGCCGTCTGCGGCCTGGCCCTCCTCTGCCTCTTGTACCTATTGGCAGGTTTCACCTTCTTGAATGACGCCTTGGGCCACGCCGTGGTTCCGGACCCCGACGAACTCCGCATCACGGAAAAATCTGTCTTGTTCAGGGAAACGAGCAGGCGAGCCGCTTGCGCCCTGGATGGCAGCGCGTTGTTGGCCGAGTTCCCCGTGCTCTCGGACGCGCTTGCCGTTCCAGGCAAGGCCTTTCCCCTGCCGTTTGCCGGTTTCAGGCTGCTTCGGCAAAGGCTTGCAGCCATCGGCCTGGAAAACCTCGAATCCGTCAACAGCTTCGTCCAGCGCTTTGAGGTCGTGCACGAGAACAAGGTTTTTGAACTGGTTCTTTTCAGCAGCGAAAACCAGCCGCCCTCTCCAACCCATTTATTCGGCTCCGACGAATTCGGTCGCGACGTGTTCGCCCGCGTCCTCTACGCCTCCCGCATCTCGCTTTCCGTTGGCTTCCTTGCCGTGGTCATCGCCCTTTCCCTGGGTGTACTGCTCGGCTGCCTGGCCGGTTACTATGGCGGCTTCCTCGATTCGGTAATCATGCGCTTGGCCGACGTCTGGATGAGCCTGCCCGGTATGATGCTGCTCCTGACCTTTGTGGCCTTGACCGGCGCCAACCTTGCGAGCACCATCCTCTTGATTGGCGTGCTCAGCTGGCCTTCCCCTGCCCGGCTGGTTCGCGCGGAAGTCCTTTCCCTCCGGCAACGCGAATTCGTGGAAGCGGCCAAGGCCATTGGCTGTACCCAGACCCAAATCATTTTCAGGCACATCCTGCCCAACGCCTTGGCCCCCATCATCGTGCAGGCCACGCTCTTCCTGGCAGGGGCCATCCTGCTCGAGTCCGGCCTCAGCTTTCTTGGCTTGGGCGTGCAGCCGCCCACGGCTTCCTGGGGCAACATGTTGTCGAATGGCTTGAGCTACCTGCGCACCTCGCCTTGGCAGGCGTTCTTTCCGGGCTTCATGCTTTTCCTCACCGTGTTGTCCTTCAACTTCGTGGCCGAGGGACTGCGGGAAGCCCTTGACCCCAAACGGAGGCGAGGCCCATGAAGCAAGTCCCGCTCCTCTCCGTGAAAGGCCTCTCCGTCGAGTTCCCCGGCTTGCCGTTGCAGGCCGTGCGCCGGGTTTCCTTTGACGTGCACGAAAACGAGTGCATGGGCTTGGTCGGCGAGTCCGGCAGCGGCAAAACCGTTACCGCCTTGGCCATCCTCGGCTTGCTGGACCCCTCCGCCCGCATCACTTCGGGGGAGATCTTTTTTGCGGGCGAAGACCTTCGAACCCTGCCCGAAACCCGGCGCCAAAAAATAAGGGGCCATCAACTGGCCATGGTCTTCCAGGAGCCGCTCACCGCCTTCAACCCGGTTCTTTCCGTGGGAGAACAGCTTTCCGAACCCCTTCTCTACCACAGGGGCCTCTCCCCATGGGAAGCGCGCCAGGAAGTCCTCTCCCTGTTGGAAGCAGTTCACATGCCTCGTCCTCGGCAAGTCTTTCAAGCCTTTCCCCACCAGCTCTCCGGCGGCATGCGGCAAAAGGCCATGATTGCCATGGCCTTGTCCTGCAAGCCAAAACTCTTGATTGCCGATGAACCCACTTCTGCCTTGGACGTAACCGTTCAAGCCGAAATCCTTTCCCTGCTGGCCTCGCTGCGAAGGCAGTTCGACCTCTCCGTGCTCTTCATCTCCCACGACCTGGGCATCGTTTCCCGGCATTGCTCAAGAGTGGCCGTTTTGCGGCAAGGCGAAATCGTCGAACAGGGAAAAACGCAAACCGTTTTCTCGAAGCCCCGGCATCCATATACGAGGGCCCTCTTGGAGGCCGTCCTGCGGTGAGACCATGGCGTTGCTGGAAGTGAGAAACCTGTGCAAGTCCTTCCGGGATTCGGGGAAGGCAGTCCATGCCGTGAATGGGGTCTCGTTTTCCCTTGAAGCCGGCACCGCGCTGGGCCTGGTTGGCGAGTCCGGGAGCGGCAAGTCCACCCTGGCCCGGCTGGTCCTGCGCCTCCTCGAACCGGATGCCGGCAGCATCCGCTTCAACGGCACAAACCTCTTGGACCTCGACTTTCACGGCATGCGCGCGCAGCGCCGCTGGCTTCAAATCGTTTTCCAGGACCCCTTTTCCGCCTTGAACCCGCGCATGCCCGTCCACCAGTTGCTCTCCGAGCCACTCCTCAACTTCGGCTTGATCCAGTCCGGCGAAGCCCGTGCCAAGGCCTCCGAACTCCTGGCCCTGGTTGGCTTGGATGACTCCGGCTTGTTCCGCTTTCCCCACGAGTTTTCGGGCGGCCAACGCCAGCGTTTATGCATTGCCCGTGCCCTTTCCCTCCAACCCAGGCTCTTGGTCTTGGACGAGCCGACTTCCGGGCTCGATGTCTCGGTGCAGGCCCAGCTCCTTTCCTTGCTCCAGCGCCTGCAAAAACAGTTCGGCCTCTCCTACTTGTTCATCTCCCATGACCTGCGCGTCGTCAAAGCCGTGTGCGGGCAGGCCCTGGTCTTGAAGGATGGAAGGGTCGTGGAAGCCGGTTCTACCCGCCAACTCTTCTCCCGCCCCAGCCAGGCCTACACCCGCCAGCTCGTGGAAGCCTCCAAGGCCTTGTCCCTGGCAAAGTTTTAAATCCGTTTTGCCGTTCCAACTCTGCATGGGGAGCATTCTTCGGTTTGCCTGCCTAGCAGGACTTGTCTTGCTTGCGTTCACGGGTTGCCTCCAGCCCCAACGCCAGCCGGTTCCCGTGCAGGAGCCGCCCTCGTTCCCCCCGGAACCCGAAGCCAGCGTTCGGCTTCCCGTGGTACCACCAACACCAGTTCCTTTACCTTCTCCCGCGCCTGCTCTGGAACCCCTGCCCGTGTCCTTGCCCGCGCCCGAGTCCCCGCCTTCCCAGGCACCCGTTTCATCGGAGGCCGTGCCCGTGGAAGTCCTGGTGCGCGCCTTCAACTGGGGCTTTGAGCCCAGCACCATTGAAGTCAACCAAGGGGAATGGGTTCGGCTCGTGGTTTCCACCCAGGACGGGGTGCACGGTCTGGCCATCCCGGCTTTCGGCGTCTCCCAAAAGCTTGAACCCGGCAAAACCACGGTAGCTGAGTTCAAGGCGGACAAGGCCGGTCACTTCCCATTCTACTGCAACGTCTCCTGTGGTTCTGGCCATTCCGACATGCGCGGCACCCTGGTGGTCAAGCCAGTTCCGTGAACGCGAAAGCCTTATTAATTTCCTTGCCCTTCATAGGATGGTATGCCAAGCACCTGCGCGCAATGCAACAACCCCTTGCCAGCGAACTCCATTCGCAAGAACGGCAAGGACTTTTGCGGCCCGGCCTGCGTGTCCAAATTCGACTGGGGCGACCAGCCCGGCGGCAAAAGCGTGTGCGAGTTCTGCTAACCCTTAAATAGCTCTTCGCTGAATACTTCTATTGGTTTTCGTGGCCGCCCCAAAAAAGCTCCGCGTCGGCATTTTCTCGTTCACTGGAGACGAGGGCTGCGTCATCACGCTCTTGGAAGCCCTCAACTACAAGTTCTTCGAGTGGAAGGACAAGATAGACATCGTTTACGCGCGCACCCTGCGCTCCAAGAACGACGCCTCCAACCTGGACCTTGCCTTCGTGGAGGGCGCGATTTCCGCGCCAGCCGAGGAAGCCAAGCTCAGGGAAATCCGGGCCAACTCGAAAGTCGTTGTCGCCATCGGCACCTGTGCCATAAACGGCTTGCCGAGCGCACAGCGCAACAACTTTCCGGACGGGCTGAAAAAGGAAATCCAGCCGCTCGTGCAGAAGCTCGGCCAGTTCGAGCGCATGAAGGCCCCGACCGAAGTCGTTAAAGTGGATGAGCAGGTGCCTGGTTGTCCCATGCTGGAGACCGGTTTCGTCCAGGTCGTGGAGAAATACATCGCCCAAATGGAGGTGGGCTGATGCACGGTTCACACGGCGACCTGGACCTTTCGATTGAGAACGTCGCGAAAATCGAGGGCCACACCAACCTGGACATCGTGGTGCGCGGCGGCCAGGTCATGGACGTGAAGCTGAAAATAAGCGAGAACAAGCGGTTCTACACCCAGGCCATCCGCGGCAAGCCCTTTGCCTCCATGCCACAGCTGGTTTCCCGCATCTGTGGCACGTGCAGCATCGCGCACCTGACCTGTTGCATTGAAGCCGTTGAAAACGCGCTGCACTTCGATCCCAGCCCGCAAACCACGTTGCTCCGCCGCCTGGCCCTGGCCGGCTTGATGATTCGCGACCATGCCCTGCACCTCTACTTTTTCTCGTTGCCGGATGTGTTGGGCATTGACTCGGTCTTGGAGTTGGCTGATTCCAATCCAGCCCTGGTCAAAACCGCGTTCGAGGTCAAGGCAGCCGGCAACGCCCTTTCAACGTTGGTTTCGGGCCGGGCCATCCATGGCACCATTCAGATGGTTGGGGGCTTTGCCAACGTTCCAACCCGGGAACAATCCGCCGCCGTTCTCGCCAAGCTCAAAGCCGTTCGCCCCGCCGTGCTCGATTTGATCAAGGTCTATGCCGAGTGGCCGGAAACCTTTCTATCGGAAAGCAATTACGTGGCCCTGGTGACCCAGAACTATGACTTCCTGGAAGGCGAAATCATGGACTCGAGAGGCGTTTGCGTGCCGGAAAAGCATTTCTGGAACCACTTGAACCGGGTCATCATTCCCTACTCGAATGCCACGGGTTTCCAGTTCGAGGGCCAGCCCTATAAGGTGGGCGCCCTGGCCCGGATGAACCTCAACCGCGGCAAGCTCCATCGGGACACGAGGGCTTCTGCTTCCGATTCCTTGAAGTTGTTTCCCTCGAAAAACGTCTTCCACAACAATTTGGCGCAGGCCATCGAGGTTTTGCATTGCCTGGATTCGGCCGTTGAAATCCTGGAGTCGACGGACTTCAGGAAGGAACCCGTGCCCCGCCTAGCGCCCAGGGCCGGGGAAGGCATCGGCGTCATTGAGGCCCCGAGGGGCATCCTCTATTATCTCTTGGAACTTGATAAGGCCGGCAACGTGGTGTGGGGCAACCTGGTCATTCCTTCCGCGCAAAACCAGATCAACATGGAGCGGGACATCGGGGATTTCCTGCCAAAACTCTTGGGCCAGCCGAAAGAGGAAATCGCGTACGCGCTCGAGAAGCTCATCCGCGCCTATGACCCCTGCATGAGTTGTGCCACCCACTTCCTCAAGGTAAACTGGCTTTAATCAGGGCCGAAACCTGCCGGAAGGCCGTTGCTTCCTCAAGGCCCATGGGCACGCCGAAGATTTTCGCCGAATCAATCAGGTCGGTGGCCTTCAGCAGTTGAAGGTTGTGCGCCAGGTCAAAGAAGTGCAGGGAAACCCGTTTCACGGTCTGCAGCCGAGCCAGGTCTTCGATGACTTCGGCTTTCCGGAGGCCCTGCACCACGTCCAGAATGAACAGCTTCCGGCCCTCTGCTTGGAGGTCTTCTTCGGGCACCATTTCCTTGAACTCGATTTCCGGGAATGCCTTCCGCAGCCTTGGCAACAGTTTCAAGGGCAGCGCATCCCGTTCCACCCAGGGGTTGCCGAACACCAGGATTTTCCGTTTCCCGCCTTGTTTTTTAACCTCTTCCACGGTAAACCCTTGCGTGGACGAGAATAAAGGCGTTTGGTTTGCCGCCTTGACTGGCGTTGTAAGCGGGTTCTCCATCTTCCTCAACAAGTTTGCGGTCGCGGAATCCGATCCATTCGTGTTCACGGTTTTAAAGAATTCCCTGGTGGCCCTTGCCTTTCTCGCCGCCTTGTTTTTGCTTAAGGAGTTCAGCGCTTTCCGGGCCTTTTCCAGGCGCCAGTGGATGCAACTCCTCGCAATAGGCGTGGTCGGCGGCAGCATCCCGTTCCTCCTCTACTTTTACGCCTTGAAGCTCACGCCGGCCGTGAACGCGGCCTTTCTCCACAAGACCCTCTTCATTTGGGTGGCCCTACTGGCCTGGTTTTTTCTCAAAGAGCAAATCAGCCGAAGGTTCCTCGCCGCAGCCGGTCTTTTGCTGGCAGGCAACGTCTTGTTGTTCGGCATCAACGTCAAGGGCTTCACCTTTTATGACGCGCTCATCTTGGTTGCCGTGCTCTTTTGGTCGGTGGAAAACATCCTCGCCAAGCAGGCCCTGAACTCATGCCGGCTTTCCCCCCGCGTCGTGGCCTTTGCCCGCATGTTTTTTGGAAGCCTCTTCATGCTGGCGTTCCTTGCCGCAACCGACCGCGTTAAATTCTTTGCTGAAGTGACCCCGGTCCAGCTCCAGTGGAGTCTCTTGGGTGCGGCCTTCCTGTTCCTCTACCAATGGTTTTGGTTCATTGGCTTGCGGGAGGCAAGGGCTTCCGTTGCAACGTCCGTCCTGCTAATCGGCCTTCCCATTACTGCCCTGCTTTCCGTGCTCTTCCTCAACAAACCCGTTTCCTTCAACGAGGGCATCGGGTTTTTCCTTATCGTAGCAGGCATTGCCTTGTTGTTCGGCTGCCACTGGGTTGCCCCGTTTTTCAAGCCCCGCGAAGTGAAATCCCTTGCCGACTGGCACGTTTGAGGGCCTGGTGCGGGCCTGCAAATACAGTTATGCCACCAACCGCTTGAATTACTGCGGCCCGGAAAACGCGTTCCACGCCTTCAAGGACTTCGTCTCCCACCCCACCCAAGAACGAGCCCCTGGAATCCGGGAACTCCTCTCGGGCTTCACCGGCCTCAACCTCTACCTCGACCTCATCGCCTCCGCCAACCGCCTCGACCGCTTCGACGAGCGCGTTATCGAAGCCTACTGGCTCGGCAACGAGTTGCTGGACTCCATCTCCTTTGAGGCCTTTCAGGCCGCGCTCTCCACGGGCCTGGTCGCAGCCGGCTTGCCAGCCTCAAAGGCCAATGCCAAGGTTGCTGGCATGAAATCCTCCTTTAACGCGCACCACTCGTTTCACGTCCTCCACATCAATTTCATCACGCCCAAAGTCGAGAAAATCATCGGGAACCTGGGCAAGTGCCTGCCCCTGGCCGGCAAGGTCCTGGGCTGCCAGGGCCAGCGCTTGACGTTGGCGGCCAAGCGGCTCGTGGAAGAAGGGGGAAGGTTTTCCTTTGAGCCCTGCATTCGGGAAGTCGAAAACCCCTTTGTCGAGCAGCCCAAACTAGGCGACCTGGTTTCCTTCCACTGGGGCACGGCGGTTGAACGGCTGTCATTCGCGCAGGCCGCCGCCCTCCAAAAATACTCGTCGGCCAACCTGGAAACCGTCAACGCCCTTCGCTGAAGGCCTTGAGGGCCTCGCGGGCCTCGGCTTCACTGATTACTTCCACGACCAGGCCTTGTTGTACCAGCACCCAGTCGCCTTTTCCCAGCCCTTCCACGGCGATGCCGGCCTCCAAGCGTTTACCCGCCTGCTCGAGCACAGCCCGTTCCCTTGAAACAGCAACCACTCGGGCCGGGGCGGCGAGGCACATTACAGCAGGCCTTCCCGTATCTCTTTCGTGAACCGCACGATGTTCGTTTTCCCGTGTTCCTCGGTTTCAATGACCCTCCGGTCAATGAGCCGTTGCACGATTCTATGCGCCTTGACCTTTCCCATGCCGGGCAGCCGCGTCAGTTCCGACTGCAGCACCTTGCCCTGTTCTTCAATCAAGCGGTTCACGATGGCCCGTTCGTCCTTGTTCAGGAACCGCAGCAGGATGTCCGTGTTGGCTTTCAGGCTCTTTTCCTTGCTCTCCACTTTCTGGTGCATGAAGTAATACGTCAACGCCCCAATCATGATTCCGAGGCTGGCCAGCAACGGCAAAACCGTTTCAATGAAGTCCAGTTTTTGCTCGTACAAGCACGTGCCGTCACTGGCGATGTGCGGTTCGTTGGAGGGCAGCTGGTTCATTTTCACGAAGACCGCCACGAACACCAAAAACGCGACCACGATGAGGATGGCCAGCAGCGGCCGCTTTCCCTGGCTCACGAGCTTCATACTAAAACCCTCCACGAATAGCGTTTTAATGGTATAGCTTGGTTTCAGCCCGCAACCCCATGGTTTCATGAGTTGCTATATATGGTTTCAGCCCCAGTCAGTGCATGCAAATGCATGTAATGCAAAGCCGAAAAGGCCCCAAACAAGCCTTTCGGCCAGGAGGCAATTGAATGAACGATTTAAAGACATTAGCCCTTGCCTTGATGGCCTTTGTTTTGATGGCCATACTGGGTTCCAACTACGTGGCCATGGCGTCCTTGTCCGGCACCATGCAGTCCCAGGCCCTGGAATTGAAGGCCATGCACCAGTTCATGGCGGACAATCCATTGGCTTCGTCTTCGGTGCAGGTCACGGGTAGCCAGGGCAGCCAGGCCCAGGCCAGCGACGCGCAGATGGCGCAGCTTGTGGAACAAATCATTCCAAGGGGCACGCCCGACATCTATGGCAAGGAGCTCGGGGTCTCCTTTGACCAGCCCGTGGAAGGCCTGAACATCCTCTCCAAATTTGATGGCGACCTTTTCCCGGACGGCAAGCTCCATTACACGGACCTGGGCCCGAACGAGCAGGCAAGGTACGTGAAAATTGGTTTCATGATTGCCTGTGAGTACTGTTGTGGGGTGAAATCCCTGGTGCTCTCGAATGGTAAGCCTTCCTGCGGTTGCGCGCACTCGGCTGCCATGCGGGGTCTGGCCATGTACTTGCTCAAGAACCATGCCAGTGAATACACGAACGAGCAGATCCTGGATCAGTTGAGCAAGTGGAAGACCCTGTTTTTCCCCAAGCAGACCATTCAGAAGGCCCTGCAACTCCAGTCCCAGGGAAAAGGCGTAAGCGCCGGTTCCTTGAACCAGTTGCCGGACATGGTGGGAGGTTGTTGACATGAAGGAATTCAAGTTGAAGTTGGAGTCGGTGGCGGCCATTTTCCTTGCAGCCCTGATATTCGTTTCGGTGCTGCACGCCCTGCAACTCAATGCCTTGACGAAAACGGTTTCGGAACAGCAGTCCGCCTTGGGTGGCCTCAAGGAAAAGCTTTCCCTGGCCTATCAGGGCGCGTCCCAGCAGGCCCGGGCTTCCGCGCCCCAGGCGGCGCCGCAATCCGCGGCTCCATCGGGAGCGCAATCCAGCCTGCCCAAGAACCTGCAGAACTTGCCCAACATGGTGGGAGGTTGTTGAAATGGATTCAAGTGATGTAATCGTCTACGGTCTCCTGGTGCTGGCCATCTTGGCGGCTGCCTTTGTCTGGCTGCAGCCAAGCCAGCCCGCACCTTCCGCGGCGCCAAAGGAAATCCAGCCGGGCTTCATGAAACTGGCCCAGCAGGCGGGAACGGGAGAAATTCCGGACAAGTGCAAAGCCCCCCCCGGAACGGATGAAGCCCAGTGGAAGCAGCACCTCTCCCATCACCCGGACCAGTACGGCGACTGCCCCCAGTGAAACCCAGTGGAAGTGAATGCATGCGTAACACCCTGATAGCCTTGCTGCTCTTGGCCTTTTTGCCGTTGGCGTTGGCGCAGACCCCTCCCCAAGTCGCTGAGCACAGTCACGGGGCCATGAGCGGCTATCAGGGCTTTGCCCCAACTTCCAACCCGGACCTCATCGTCTACAAGAACGAGGCCTGCGGCCACTGCGATGCCTATTTGCAGGAGTTCTATGCCTTCCTAAAGGAGCGCGGCATCCTCAACGTGCAGGAAAAACTGCTCATCAATGACCCCTTTGTCCGCGCCGAGTTGACCGTCCTCAACCAGGAAAAGGGCGTTCCCCTGGAGTTGCAGGGGCACATGACGGTTGTGGTGGGCAACCGGCTGTTCCTGGAGGGGCACGTGCCAGTCAAGCTTCTCAGGCCCTTGTTCGACCAGTATGCCTTGAACGCCATGCCGGAACTCGTGGTCCTCCAGGATTCCATGGACTCCGTGGAAAACCTTGCCACCTACAAACTCCTCGACAAGGATAAGCAGGTCAAGGAGTGCCGCCTTGACCAGCCCCTCAGCGAGTGCACGCAGCTGCCCAGCAATGCGTTCACGCCCTCGGACTCGCTCCTTCCCCTGGTCCTTTTCACAGGCTTGGTGGACGGCATCAATCCCTGTGCCTTCGGCGTCCTGCTGTTCTTCATCGCGTTTCTCTATACCCTCCACCGCAGCCGCGGCAACATCTTGAAGCTCGGCGCGGTCTACGTCTGCATGATTTTCCTGACTTACGTCCTCATCGGCTTGGGCATCCTGCAAGCCATCGTCATCTCCGGGGAACCGCATCTGCTGGCCAAGGTCTCGGCCGGGCTCACGGCCTTGCTTGCCCTGGTGAACCTCAAGGACTACTTCTGGTATGGCAAGGGCTTCACCTTGAAAATCCCGGACTTCACGAAGCCCGCACTCGTCAAGTTCACGGAGAAGGCTTCCTTGCCGGCCGTCATCGTGCTCGGCTTCCTCGTCGGGTTGTGCGAGTTCCCCTGCAGCGGCGGAATCTACGTCGGCATCCTGAGCCTGTTGTCCCTCCAGACCAAGTTCTGGGAGGGCCTGGCTTATCTGCTGCTCTACAACGTCATGTTCGTCTTGCCCCTCATCGTCATCCTGGGCCTGGCCGCCAACAAGCGCATGGTCTTGCAGATGGAGAAGTGGGACGTGAAAAACAAGCGGCGCATGAAGCTGGCTTCGGGACTCGTCATGCTTGCTTTGGCTGCCATCCTCTGGTGGTTCAGCCGCTAGGCAGGAGGTGAAAGCGTGAACGGAAAAAAGAAGGGTTGTTGCCCGCCGCAATAGAATGAATGGAAGCAGTAGATAAACATTCGTTGGAGGCGAAAAATGATGTCTGGAACCATAAACGTGAAGGCCATAGGCATTGCCGGCGGCGTGCTTGGCGGAGTCTATCTCTTCCTGGCTTCCCTCTTCAAAATGCTGGGCCTGCAGTTCTTTGGCTTCAATACCGAAGCCTACCGGATTCTCGTGGTGTTTCATCCCTATCTGGGGGCCACGGCATTCGGCGCCATAATCGGGTTTGTCTTGGGCTTCGTGTGTGTTGCCGTGCCCTTGGCAGTGGGGGCCTGGCTCTACAACCGGTTACTCGGCAGAACCGCACAGGAGACCAAAATTTGAGTTGCGTGCATGACCCCATTTGCGGGATGGAAGTAGACAACCGGCTGGCTTTTGTGCACAGGCACGCTGGCCGGATGCATTTCTTCTGCTGCCCCGAGTGCAAGAAGCGGTTCGAGTAGTGCATTCGAATGGGGTCTGCGTACAAAACGCACCGGGAAACGTTCAGGCATTTCCTAAAGGAAAACCTGGTCTGGTTCAGGAAGCGGTTTGCCTGTCCAATCAATTATGGATAAACAAGCGGAGGGCGAAGATGTCTTGGAAGGAAAAGTTTAGCCAGGTTTGGCAAGATCACACGTTGCTGATGCTCGCGTGCTGCCTGGTGCCCCTGCTGTTGCTGGCCGCCGCCCTTTATCTAGGGGTCAACAACGACCTCTTGTTTTTCGGGTTCCTCCTGCTCTGCCCGCTCCTGCATTTCTTCCTAATGAAAGACATGCACAAACAAGGCGGAAACGAAACGGAAGGAAAGGAAGAGGCGTGCCACCAAGGGGTTCCATGAACGCAAAAACAAAGAGGCATTTGGCCATCCTGGTGCTGGTCTTGTTCACGGTCAGCATGCTTGCGGTGATGCACACCCGGTAGCGGGTTAAAGAGACTTTTGCACTAAAAGGTTTTGCACAAAAGGAGATGTACGTGTCCGAAAAAAAGAAAACCGTCATCGGCGTCCAGGGCATGCATTGCGCGAGCTGCGCGATTACGATAGAGGGCGCGCTCAAGCGCGAGCCCGGGGTTTCCTCGGCCAACGTGAACTTCGGCACCGAAAAGGCCGTGGTCGAATTCGACGCCGAAAAGACCAGCGAGCAAAAGCTGGTCGGCGTCATAAAAGAACTCGGGTATACCCCGATTGGGCCGGGCGCGTCTTCTCCTAATGTCGGCAGGGCTTCTGCGCGCCTCAAAGTCATGGGCATGGCTTCGCCGCACTGCGCGGGCCTGGTCACCAAGGCCCTTGGCAACACGCCGGGCGTGCTTTCAACGAAAGTCGATTTCTCCTCCGAGCGTGCGGAGGTTTCCTTTGACGCCGGCAAAGTCTCCCTGCCGCAAATAATCGTAGTCATCAAGGAAGCAGGGTACGAGGCCTTCGAGGAAGCCCGGGAAACCGTGGACCTGGAGAAACAGGCCCGCGAGAAGGAAATCCGCGACCAAAAGACGAGGCTCCTGGTCGGCGCCCTGCTCAGCGTTCCCGTCTTTTTCGGCAGCTTCCCTGAATGGTTTTCCTGGGTTCCTCCCTGGCTTTCCAGCCACTGGGTTTTGTGGCTGCTGGCGACCCCCGTACAGTTCTGGGTGGGCTGGCAGTTTTACCGTGGTTTCTGGGTTGCCCTCAAGAACAAGGCAGCCGACATGAACACCCTGATTGCCATTGGCACTTCGGCCGCCTACTTTTACAGCGTGGCGGGCATCCTCTCCCAGGCCTTGTTCGTGCCCAAGGACAGCATGCCGGTCATGTACTTTGACACCGCCGCCATCATCATAACCCTCATTGTCTTGGGGCGTCTGCTGGAGGCCGTTGCGCGCGGCAAGACCAGCGAGGCCATCAAGAAGCTCATGGGTTTGGCCCCAAAAACGGCGAGGGTTGAACGCAATGGCAAGGAAATGGAGATTCCGGCTGACCAGGTCCAGGTCGGTGACATCGTCGTCATCCGGCCCGGCGAAAAAATTCCCGTGGACGGCGTCGTCATTCAAGGCCATTCCTCCGTGGACGAGTCCATGATTTCGGGGGAGAGCATCCCGGTCGAGAAAAAGGTCGGCGACACGGTCATCGGTGCTACTATCAACAAGGCCGGCATGTTGAAGTTCAGGGCCACCAAGGTTGGCAAGGACACGGCCTTGGCGCAAATCATTAAAATCGTGGAAGAAGCGCAGAGTTCCAAGGCGCCCATCCAGCGGCTTGCCGACCTCGTTTCGGCCTACTTCGTCCCGGTAGTCCTCTTCATTGCCATGGCAGCCGCCCTGTTCTGGTATTTCGCGGGCCCTGCCCTGGTTTCCTTTCCGCCTGGAATGAGCTCCTTTGTTTTCGCGCTCACCATCTTCATCGCGGTCCTCATCATCGCCTGTCCCTGTGCCCTCGGACTCGCAACTCCCACCGCCATCATGGTGGGCACGGGCAAGGGCGCGGAACACGGCATCCTCATCAAGTCCGGCGAAGCCCTTGAAAGGGCCCACAAGCTCACGGCCATCGTGTTTGACAAGACCGGCACCCTGACGAAAGGCGAGCCGGAAGTGACCGACGTGGTGCCGCTGGAACGCCTTTCCGAAAACGAGGTCCTACGGTTGGCGGCCATTGCGGAAAAGCACTCCGAGCATCCGTTGGGTGAAGCCATCGTCAACGGGGCGAAAAAGCAGCAACTGGACGTTCCTGACCCGGATTCCTTCCAGTCTGTTACCGGCAAGGGGGTCACCGCAAAATTCAAGGACAAGGAAATCCTTTTAGGCAACCGCAGGCTCATGGAGGACAACAAGCTTTCATATTCCGTTTACGAGAAGTGGATTGAAAAACTCGAGGACGCGGGCAAGACCGTGATGCTGGTTGCCGTCGACAAAACCCTGGTTGGATTGGTGGCCGTGGCC